>Ga0315312_1000747_pt1 | contig 31848 bp, 46 predicted proteins | sample TDP7_MG_FD_203629 | JGI IMG/M metagenome (GOLD analysis project Ga0315312, IMG submission 203629) | Freshwater sediment microbial communities from Lake Towuti, South Sulawesi, Indonesia - TDP7 | ecosystem: Environmental > Aquatic > Freshwater > Lake > Sediment | place: Indonesia: South Sulawesi... | reverse complement strand
TCCATCGCGGCAGGGGAAACATGCTAGAAATAACGGGAATCGAAGGCGGAATAGAAATTAAGCCAAAGTCTCCCAGAGAAATAGACATTGATGGATCAAAAATCGTAATTTATGGCCTAGAAGTGCACCATCCCCTCCTAAATGAAGTACTTGGGGTTGGCGAATCTACTGTAACGTGGGTTGGAAGAAAGTATGATGGAATCTACATCGGATTCAAGGAAACTGAAATGCAAAAGTTAGGGAAATTAGCCGAGGAAGTCTACGGAGTTACGCCAAGAAGGCATTTAAGCAAAAAGAAATAGTGATTCAAAATGAAGGTGATCTTTTGCGGGCCAAGCTGTATATTTACCCTTATCGCATAGCCAGTCGTAAACCTCACCCAATCCTTTGGAGTTTTGACAAAGAAGCCCTGAATGAGATCGCCAAAAAATTTGAAAATGAATCAGTTTTCAATGTTGAGGTAGAAGAGAAGACCATTACCTTAAGGTTAATTGAGTGAGAAGTTGTTACAAAGGGATCACAAAAAGGAAGCTTTATTTGGATTAAAGGTTTTGCAACTAATTCCGAAAGGTGAAGAAAATGGAGGAGAAGGTTAGCGCCCATGAATCCGTCAAAGAAATGTACCAGAGAGTTCACGAGGAAGGCCTAACCAACGTGGTTGACCGCTTCGAAGCCCAACAACCAACCAGATGTCCCTTCTGTTCCCGCGGCCTCAGTTGCCAACTCTGCAGCAATGGCCCCTGTCGAATCACTAATCTGGCCGACCGAGGAGTATGCGGAATAGACGCCAATGGAATGGCTATGCGCTTCATGCTCCTAAGGAACGTTTTAGGGGCATCCACCTACACTTACCACGCCATAGAGGTAGCGAAGACCCTAAAGGCAACTGCCCTAGGAAAGACGCCCTTCGAAATCAAAGATAAGGAGAAACTACTGGAACTAGCAGAACTCTTGGGCGTAGATACTTCAGGTTCCATAGAAGAAGTAGCCGTATCTGTAGCAGACTTCATTACGGGGGAGATAAATCTAGACTCCGACGAGCCCTCAAAAATGGTGGAGATTTTCGCACCTGAACCAAGGAAAAGGCTTTGGAAGAAACTCGGCATATTTCCCGGAGGACCACTCCACGAAGTGAAGGACGCCACTTCTAGCTGCCTAACCAACGTAGATGGCGACTACAAATCCTTGGCCGCAAAGGCTCTAAGGCTGAGCCTCGCCTGCAACTACGGCTCTCTAATTCCCCTTGAAATTGGACAAGACATCCTTTTCGGCATTCCAAAACCGCATGAATCTGAAGTAGACTTAGGGGTCTTAGACAAAGACTATGTAAACATCGTGGTAAACGGCCATGAACCCTTTGTTGGGGCAGCCCTAATCAAAGCGGCCCGCACAGAAAAGGTACAAAGAATGGCCAAAGAAGCCGGAGCAAAGGGTCTAAGGATAATAGGCTCCATCGAAACGGGCCAAGAACTGCAACAACGATTTCCAAAAGACGAAGTTTTCGCTGGGTTAACGGGCAACTGGCTAAGCATAGAATTTGCGTTAGCCACAGGAGCCATAGACCTCTTTGCCATGGACATGAATTGTTCTCTGCCCGCCCTAGCAATATATAGCGACAAGTATGGGGCCACCTTGGTGTCTGTTTCGAAACTTGTGAGGATTCCGGGAGTGGATAAACACCTAGACTACAAGCCCGAGAAGGTGGAAAAACAAGCTTTTAAGCTGATTGAAATGGCTGTCGGAAACTTCAAACATAGAAAAAAGAAGGAGTTCGCTCGTGTACCAGACAGAAAACAGAAGGTTGTTGTAGGCTTCTCTACGGAAGCCATCCTCGATGCGCTCGGGGGCTCCTTAGATCCCTTACTTGAAGCCATCAAAAACGGAGACATAAAGGGCGTGGTGGCCCTGGTTAGCTGCACCACCCTAAGAGACGGAGGACAGGACGTCAACACCATAGCCGTCGCCAAGGAGCTCATAAAAAGGAACATCTTAGTGATAAGCGCCGGATGCGGTAATGGAGCCGTCCAAGTGGGCGGACTAACAACCCTAGACGCAATAGAATTGGCTGGCGGCAGCCTGAAAAAAATTTGTAAGAAGTTGAACATACCTCCGGTTTTGAGCTTCGGAACATGCACCGATGTGGGAAGAATATCCATGCTAGTAACTGCTGTGGCTAACGCCCTTAGTGTTGACACTTCTGACCTGCCGGTGGCAGTAACAGCCCCGGAATACATGGAGCAGAAAGCCACCATCGACGCGGTTTTTGCTGTAGCCTTTGGCCTTTATACCCATGTTTCTCCGGTTCTGCCCATAACTGGTGCCCAAGACCTAGTAAAACTCCTCACTGAGGATGTTGAAAACTTAACTGGTGGAAAACTGATCTTGGAGGCCGATCCCTTGAAGGCGGTAGAAGGCATAGAAGAACACATTATTAAAAAGAGAAAGGCTCTTGGATTATCTTCCTGACTTGACAAACAAATTGGTGACTAAATGGGGAGTATTTATGGACAAATGGAAATGCACTGCGTGTGAATACGTATATGACCCTGAAAAAGGAGATCCAGAAAGTGGCATCGAACCAGGAACGCCCTTCGAAGACCTGCCGGACGATTGGGTTTGCCCCTTATGCGGAGTACCTAAGAGCATGTTTGAAAAGATAACTGATTGAAGTTTTCAACCCTTCATACCAGTTTTTCAGCAATCCTCTTCCCAAGTTTTCTGCATTCTTCTAGGCCTTTTTCGTCAGGCGTATATTTTACCAGCAAAGGAGGCTCTATGGTTTCCATTTCAAACCGTTTCTTCATAATTTCGAGCAGCAATTTAGGGGCCTCACCGCTCCATCCATATGATCCAAAGGCTGCCCCTATCTTTCCCTTTAAATTGATGCCTTTAGCGGCCGCTTCCTCTAGGAGCTTCTTCATGTCCGAGCTTATGTCGTGATGATAGGTGGGCGTTCCAAGGATTATGGCATCGGGGTCCACCAGTTCCTCAGGTTTAGCATGGAAAGTGAGGGTGACATCCACGCCATTTACCATCTTTGCTCCTTCCGCTATCGCTTCAGCCATCCTCCCAGTGTTGCCAGTTCGGCTGTAATATAAAACGAATAGTTTCGGCATATATCCAACTCCAATCGGCGATATTCTTAGCTTAATTATATGAAGCCATGGTTTTTCAGGTTTGTTTGATGTAAAGGCGGTCAATAGTCATGCATAGAACACGAAAAACCTCGCTGGCTTTCAGGTTGTTGGTGTCGAGGACCATGTTGAAGGGGGAGAGGTCTTCTCCTAGGTCGAACCCATAGAGGTTTTTGTAGATGGTTTTGGTTTTTTCGTCTTTTTCCTTTAACGCCTCAAGGGCCTTTCTGTAGCTTATGCCGTCCCTCTTTGCGATGCGCTTCGCCCTTTCGTGGGGGGAAACCTCCAACCAGACTTTGAAGCCTTCCTTTAAAAGCCAAGGCATGGTCCAGCTGTCGAGGACCACGTTTCCTCGCTCTACCCACTCCAGAAGTTTTTCATCAACTTTTTTGTCAAAATCGGGGTTTTCCATCCTTTGTTGGAGGAACCTCTTTCCCTCCCGGGTTTCCCACCAGCCTACTCCTCCAGCTTTATACCCCATTTCAACAGCTAAGGCCTTCAAGGCTTCACCACCTGAGAGGTACTTGAGCCCATATTTTCTGGCGAGCCTCTTGGACACCGTGCTTTTTCCGCATCCAGCCATTCCACAAACGCATATCACGATCTTTTGTTTCCCTTTTTTGCGAGCTGCTGGGCTGTTTCCCCTTTCTGGAACCATGCTAGGTGCTCCTCACCGCCGCCTTTAAAAGGTCTCGGAGGCAGCTGGGACACAACTGGCCGCCGTATATGCGTTCAGGCCTTCTTTGGCTTGAAGGGAGACTGCGGAGCTTTGAAGGAGTTGATCTGGGAACCCCTGAAAGCGTTCGACCGCACTTGGAGCAACGTGGAAAGCTGGTCTTTTTTCGTCTATAATGTTTTTGGGCACGCCCTCCAGGCAATCGAAGGCTGGTGCGCTTCTTGCTTCTTGACCGTAAGGATGGTCTGGGCATTTATTCGGTCGCCTCCATCCCCAGGCCAAGCGCGCGTTGAAAAAGGGCTCCGAAGGCCATGGAACAAAGCATGTACCACCAAAAGATATTCAACGATAAGGGAGTTTTTCCAAACCATGGAAGATAGGCAACAAAGTGTTCTGAACCAGTATAGAGCCCATCGAATATCTTCCAATAGAGAAGATTACCCGTTAAGCCTAGCCAGACGAGAAGAAAAAGGACCATGGTGATGGGGAGCACCCTCATCTGCCGAAAGGACTGCGAAAGCACCTTAGATTCGAGTTGCTTGATTCTTTTCTCCTTTTTTAGAAGCTTTTTAAGAAGCTTTTTGTCGCCAGTACGCCTTGCCGTAAGTAATTCACTTCTCCAAGCGCTAATTTCACGGTTCCAAGCCCTGAGTTGTTCACGTTTTTCCTTACTGGTGGAGAGACGATTAGTTAGGGATACGAGGAATGAGAGAAGCATGGAGATGCAGAGGATGACGACGGGTTTCCACCACTCAAGGACAGACATCGTCACTCCCTCTCTTTTCAACAACTTTAAGGCTTCTTTAGTTGTGTCAATCTGTTTTAGGACAGGATTTTAACTATTTTCACTGGTGCAGTATAAATCTTTATCCGCCTAGGAAGCGGCGCATGGCGGGATACATCTCTACGATGCGTTCCTGCATTAGGAGTTGGTAATACTGGTACAGAATGCCCACACTTAATAGAACTCCCATGCCTGATCCGAAGACGCCGAAGAAATTGGCGACGGCGGCAATTAACCCAACCACGAAGCCTCCAACTATGGTAACCGCTGGAATGTAACGTTTTAGGATTAGTTCGATGGGCCTTTGGGTTCTTCGGAATCCTGGGATTTGCATTCCTGCGTCGACGAGCTGTTTCGCAACTGTTCCAGGGTCTAATCCTCCTACCTCAAGCCACGTGAGGGAGAAGATGATGCAGAATATGATCATGATGCCCGCGTATATGGATGCCTGTAATGGGCTGTTGATGACATCTGTAATGTTTCTGGGAGAAACCATGTAGTACACGAGGCCTCCTGTGGGAACCGGCCCCATGTCCGGGTCGTTCCTATACGTGCCAAAGAGGTTAATCCAAAAGTTTGTGTTGTTTGGGTTGAACTTGGCCCAAAGGAGCTGGGATATGAAGTATACGTTTGCGAAGAGGGCGGAAGCAAATATGACGGGCAGGTTAGAAACATAAAGAAGCTTAATGGGATATCTGCCGCGAAAACCCCGATATCGCGCATAGGAAACGGGAAGTTCAACCCTAACCCCTTCAGCGTAGATTACCGCAATAAAGACGGCTATCGTCGCAATGAAACCTAGCATGGTAGGCAAGTTCGCAAGGGGTTCCCCTGTTTCAGGGTTCATTCTAACGACGAAGCCGGTTAGAGGAGACTGCCTTGCTATGATGGTCTGTGTGAACGCTACTAAGGCCCCATAGTATTTCCCGTCTTGGAAGGGCCCATATGGAAGCAGGCTGTCCCAAACGATGCGTTGAGCCACGCCCGCTAGGATGAAGAGGCTGATTCCGCTTCCGATTCCCCAACCCTTCTGGATCATCTCGTCTAAAAGCATAAGTAGCAGTCCCGCGGCTAGGAGTTCAGTGAAGATTATAATGGCCTGCCAAGAATTTATGTTTTGATAGACGCCTCCGATGAGGTAGGCGGAAGCCTGAACCCCAGTCATAATTATAGAAAAGACCTTGCTAGCACAGGTGAAAAGTCCCCGATCTTCTGGGTCAGAGGCATTGAAGGCGATCATTCCAGACCCGGCGAGGAGCTGTAGGATTAGACCCGCGGTCACAATGGGGCCGATTCCTAGCTCCATGAGAGTTCCTCGAGTGGAAGCGAAAATTACTCGAAGGGGGGCGAGTTCGGGCGATTCTCCTGCAGTTACACCGTAGAGGGGTATCTCAGACATGATAAGATACAAGACTAGGGCTATGGCGGTCCAGAACAACTTTTCATTAAACCCCACCCCCCGCTCAGGGGAGCCAACTTCAGGCACAAACCTCGAAAGGGGCTTAAACATTCTGAGGAATCTACCAGCCATATGCTTCCCCTTTATGGTTCTTATCCGTTAAGCAAATTATAATTGACAGTAATTAATTTTTAGCTTAAACAGCCAACGAATTAATGGCTTAATCTCCTTCTTTTAGGATTATTCCGCCAGCTGTTTCGATTTTTTTAGCGGCCTTTTCTGAGAAGGAGGCAACTTTAACAGAGAAGGGTTTAGTTATTTTGCCCATTCCCAAAAGTTTGGTGTAGCCTAGCTTATCTAGGTCTAGGAGGAGTTTTCCTTTCTCCCCTTTCAAGTCAAGCCTATTAGCCAGTTCCTCAAGTTCTCCTACATTGATAACGTTATTCTTCCGCTCTATGCTTCGTGGAGATGTGAAGCCCTTCCTGAAGCGGCTGGGTTCAAGTGCTAATACGTATGTGCCTCCACGTTTTGCACGATCTGCCTTCCGACTTCCCCTTATTCCCCCTTCCCGATGTTGACCGATCTGACCGTAACCATGGGTTCTGGAGCCCCGCATCTTCCTCGTTTTCCTCAGTTTATGGGGCATACGTCAACCTCGCGCAACCATAACAAGTTTGTAAGGCTCATAGATTCTAGCCTTTTAAGGCTATTCTATATGGATTCTTTCGCCTTTGACTGCCGCCTCTACTCCAAGCTTTTTCAGGCGTATTTCAAGCACCCCATTTTTGTAGGAAGCCCGGGCGGATTTATGGTCAACCTTGGCGGGAAGCGCTAATTCCTTACGGTATTTTCGGTTAGGAGTTTCCACAGAAATCGTTAGATGGTCCTCCGTTGTTTTGAGGCTAATGTCATCTTTCTCAATACCTGGAAGCTCAGCCACGACAACAACGTCATCACCTTCTTCCATGACGTCAACCAAGGGCTCCCGCTCCTCCCTGAGTTGAGGCCCAAAACGACTCGACTGGACATTCCCGAATTCTCGGATTACAGGCTTTCCGTCCGGTCCCATAGACATGGAAAAACCATAGACATAGGGTCTATACGCCCTTGCCTCCCCTAGGGGTGTTTCGAAGGCGCGGCGCATCATCTCCTCCATCATTTCCTCTATCCTGTCAAAGTCTTCAAAGATGTCAAACCAGGGATCTGAACGCTTTTTCCGCCTTTTCCGCCACCATTCACTCATCAGAGTTCCTCCTTAACAAAGACCGTGTATAATGCGGTGACTATAAAATGTATCGTTAAATAATGCAGATACCCGGTAAGGCTCACTGAAAAACTTTAGGTCATTTTCTTTATGATATCGTTTATGGCTTCGCCCCTGTATCCAGTGACGCCGCTGCTTGCAGCATAGCTTCTTTTCACCTTTCCCTTGAACCCTTTTCTTGGCGGGTGGAGACGAAACACTGGCTTTAGGTTGGGAAGGCGGTTGTACTCGACTTCCAGTTTGTGTATGGCTTCAGCTAGGTCATCTAGGGATTTGTAGCCGACTTCTTGGGCGTAGTTGTCAGTTAGCTTTTTGTTGCCCACGAGTCTGCCCTTTTCTTTAAGAAGGAGTGCAATGTTTTCTTTGGAAATCTCCCCCCAAGTTACGTAATTTTGTGTCTTGCGGAGCATGCCGAGGTAGGCGGGCCGATCATCAACTAATGTGGCGTGGCAATTCCGCGTTAGGTGAAGCATTTTCAACGTGGCTTTGACTTCATGGAAGACATCGCTGACGCCACGAACCCGGATAACCGCCAGGCATTTTCCTCCCTTCTCCACTTTAACCCACCCAATCCTTTGGCGTGACAAGACTGTGCGTTTTTTGTAGGGCGTCAAAGACAGCGTAGGCGAAGGAAGGAATGGTTCTGGTGGCCCCATAACTTCTTGTCCAACCGTCCTTAACCCCAGCGAGCCCAAGAATGATCTTAGCCACCTCGCCCGCAACGATGCCTAAACCCCTAGGACCAGGGACGATTACAACCTTCACCCCGCCGCATTTGCCTTCAACCTGAAAGGAAAGGGAGTGGGGCTTACCACACCCGCATTCCCAGCTTCCACACCCCCTGCGGACGGGGGTGATGTTGAGGCGAGCGTCCATGGCGGCCTTTTCAATAGCAGTCCGCACTTGCCTAGCTTTTCCTGAACCTAAACCCGCATAGCCGTCTCGGTTTCCAACAGCCACTATGGCTTTAAACCTGGACTTCTCCCCAGCATCCGTTTGTTTTTGCACCAAATTTATGTTTATGACCTCTTCTTCCAGGTCTGGAAGTAAAACGTCAGCTATTTCGGGCTCCCGAATTTTCAGTCCTTCCATGAATATTTCTTCCATGGAGGAAATTTGCCCCTCCTGAATCATTTTCCCAAGCCTTGTGCGGGGCGTCCACCTTTCGATTCTTTCCTCAGCGAATCGGTCCCGTCTTGCGTGGGTCAAAGTTTTCCCTCCCGAATCGGAGTGTCTCTAATTATTGAATGCTTGAGTTGAATTGTGTTTCGGTGTCTTTCCAACTTTCTCATCTCGTTGCCTGAACGGTTCAAACTTGATAAAGATTTTTGATTTATATACGTTTCCTACGTGTTAGTCTGGTTCTTTTTAGATTTAATTTCTTTTGGGAAACGCATAAGAATCCTTAAAACAGGGAATATGCCAAACTAGAATATAGAATCGAAATGGAAAAGTTTGAGCCCTTGCTTAGCTTCATTCAAGTCAAATTGCGCGTTATCTTGGCTAAAAACCAAGGTTACATGCTCTCTTGGGATGCGACTAACCTAAAGAATACTGGCGACGACCTAATCAAGCTGGCGCACGAAGTTTATCTACAATTGGCTGAGGTTGAGCACAGAATCCTACACTACTCCCTGCGGGACGCGGGTTTAGGTATGAGGATGCGGGCCCTTGAAGTTCAAAAGAGGCAAATAGAGGATAAAGACAAAGAATATTTTAGAGGCGTCCATGAAGCGCTTGAAAACATCTGTAAAAAGATCGAGACAGGCGAATATTACAAGGAGCTTAAAAAGATAGGGAACTCTAAGCTGAGGTCCCATAAATTTTAGAATGACTATTTCCCCTTATTTGGCAATCATTTTAGTGGGTATAAGCCTTAGGGGTAGCGCCTCAATTCCCAGTTTCTCAGTAACATACTTGGCAAAGATTTCGTTAAACCTTGCACCATGGCACATCAGAACCATCTTTGGCTTACATTCCTTCACGAATTGCAAAAGCTGATCAAAGTCAGCGTGATCGCTTAGAAAGAAGGGTTTCCCTTCGCCTTTCAGGTGCGAAGCCCACCCTGAAACATACGCCACGTTAAAATTAGGGTTCCCTGAAAGCTTCAGGCGCTTAGGTGCAATAAAGACACGCTTACAAGATGAAGCCAATTCAGAGGCTTCCTCAGATCCAGCGTCCACGTAATTCAATACATGGCCATGGATTCATAGACTTTATTTATCTGGGTGATCCTCCGATGCGTTACCACGGGAAGGGTCGTCAAATCATTGAAGATGCGAATAAGTTCCTGGGCATTCTCCAGTGAGTCGGTCTGAAACGCTGGTACTTTTTGGCGCTTAATGGAATTAATCGCCCATTGGACAATTTCCATAGAAATTCGCTCTTTTGAAGGAAAGACAAACCCTGGGTAACCAAAGGTTGCATCTATGACGAGAATGTCGCATGGACACACTTCTGCGGCCTTCATGGTTAAAGTATCTATAAAGTTAAGGTCGCCGGTATAGACGAGGTTTCCTTCAGGAGATATAACCTCGTATTGGGCAGAACCGAGAACATGTCCGGCATTGTGAGGTTTGATTTCAAGGTCGCCTATCTTCACTTTTCGACCATACTGAACCGGGTTCCAGTTATGTATGCGTTTCCCTTTTATGGCCTTTACTAAGTCGTAGGTTTCCTTTGTTGAGAACTTAACCTGATCCGGAAAGTGGAAGCCCTTGGCGTGGTCGTAGTGGGCGTGGGTGATAAAAACGTTTGGATAGTTAGAACTGCTAACTTGAGGGTCGAAAATCACCTTTGTGTCGCTATATTCAACTGCCACTCCGTCAGCCCACTTCACCGTTAAAGGCAAGGTCCTCAATCCAGTAATGTAGAATGAAAGAAATGGTTAGGTTGCATCACCTATTTAACAATGCTTAGTCTTTGATGTATAAGAACCGTTGAATGGCTTTTGTCATTTCTAAGAAGGAAATAACAGCTATTGAAAGCTGGAAACGATTTTTTCCTTTATCTGAGAAAAATGTTCTGAAATCTGTTCAGGGCGCAGGTTCCTTGATGAATACTCAGAAAATATCCTCTGGTAAGCCTCTGGATTTGAAGAAAGCTTATTTGCATAATCAACGATGTGCTGCCCGCTTATTCGGGATTCGCTTGGCAGTACACTCTCGTCGTGTGGAACCATAACACCAGCATCAATAACTCCTTTTAGGGCGGCGAAAACCCTTGCCCCTCGCGAAGGCATTTGTAAGCCCGTGTCTGAGACAACCCTTTTTATGTCTTTAGCCTTCGCTCTGTAGCCGCACAGTAGTCCGGTTAGGTAGGCCGCGGGGGCATTTCCGCAGGTGCCTCGCCAACCATAGGTTTTTGTTAATTCCCGAGAGTGGGCTGAAACAAGGACTTCATCGCCGATAGTCTTTGCTTTGACGACTTGAACTGTCACGTGTTTTGAAGTGCCCCTGATCACAAGGCGAGGTACTCTCGATAGAACAAGACCCCTTCTTAGCTGGTAATCGGTTTTTCCCTCTCTTCGTCTACGGAAGGGAACGCGATAGCTGGGACCCCCCACCATCACCTTTTCCTCCAAAGTCCCTGAGCCTTGATGTAACGCTCCATGTCCGCTATGGATTCGAACGCTCCACTGCCCGCCATTGCATAGACACTGCGGTAGGTGTTCTGTGTGATCACGCGCTGGGTTTTCATTTCACGGAGCTTCCTTCGCAGTGCGCGGATTTTTGTCATCCACGCCCGCTTTTTTGAAATTCTTGCTTTGGCTGAACCGCTTTTTCGTCCAGCTCCTCTCCTCAGTCTTTTCTTTTTCTTTTCGTGTAAAACGCGGGCACGAGAACGGCTAACTCCCTTTTCAAGAGAGGCTTTAATGGCGCCTTCGTGGATAAGCCTCCTAATCTCCTCTCTAGTGATGGCTGCTTCAACTTCGTCTATTCGGTCGGGGTCTATCCAAACCCGGTTTTCACCTATCTTAAGGATTTCAGCGGCCAAGCGGCGTTGGCTTGCGAGGCTCAATGCTTTCTGCTCCCCTTGTCATCTGTGCTAGCTGACGGTCTCCTCGGCTTCTATTTCTTCTATTTTCTCCCTTTTTTCTTCTTTAGGATTTAGGATGTAAATCTTCTTTTCCCTAGCCCTAGCAGAGATCTCGACCCTTTTCCTCCCGCCAACTGTGTGGGCAATTCTGATGGCCTGCGTTTCAGGATTAACTTTGTCGATGTCATCCACATTGTAAACTAGGACCTCCTCATATCCAGAAGGGTGAAGCCCCCTAGCCTCCTTTGGACCGCGGTAGCCCACCTTCACGGATTTGGGCCAGCCCTTCACTCTCTTCCGCATCTTGCTGTCTATGCCGCGCGGTTTTCTCCAGATTTTCTTCACCCGTTTGTATCGCCAGCTCTCCTGCCGCTTAAAATTGGGCTTTTTACCTTTGACGCGCTCCCGCACCTTTAACTTATGCTCTTTGGTTGACATTTCTTGTTTTTTCATGCTTCCATCCCTTGGAGCCTTTCATAGACGTAGATGCCGTCTAGGAACTTGCGGGGGTCTCTGCTTTTAATATTGGTTGCGTCTTGGATGTTGGCAGCGGTTTGGCTGACATCTTCGATGTTGATTCCCCGCACGATTACGTCCTCACCCTTCACTGCGACCTTAACGTCGCCCATTACTTTGGCTACGCGGGGGTTTCTTTCTCCAATGAAGTTTTCTATTAGGACCTCATTTCCTGTGACTTTGACAGAGATTGGAAAGTGGGAGAAAACAATCTTCAGTTTGTAGGTGAAACCCTTGGTCACCCCAATGATCATATTTTTAATGTGGGAGCAAACGGTTCCTACAAGGGCCTCCTCCCTTTTCCGAGGCCAGTTCGCCCAAACCTTCACTTCTTGCCCCTCCAGTCGAATAGACACGGGAGCGTGAGAAAAGTCCCGCATTAAAGTTCCCTTTTCACCCTTAACCGTAACGGCCTTTCCCTCCAACATCACCTCTACATTTTCTGGAATTTCAGTTGATTTGAGGACCTCGGGTTCACGCATCTTCGGTTCCCCTAATAGACAAATGCGAGGAGTCTGCCGCCGATCCCTTTCTCTCTGGCTTCCTTTTGGGATACGACCCCCTGAGGAGTGGAAATCACGAGGATGCCAATGTCCCTGGATGGAAGGAAATGTTTCTCCCAGATTTCAATTTCATCCGCCTTTACTGGGAAGCGGGGCTTCACGGCACCGCATCGGTTTATGCGTCCTAGAAGCTGCACTCTAAATTTTCCGGAGCGTCCATCGTCCACAAACTCGAATTCGCCAATGTAGCCACTGAGTTGCATCACCCTTAAAACTCGACCTAAAAGTTTGGACGCTGGGCTAATTACGCATTCGCGCTTGTTTCGCATGGCGTTGTTAAGGATGGTGGTCAACCCGTTTGAGAGGGTGTCCATCATGGTCAAGACTGATCACTCCTACTCATATTTCTCGAACCCGAGTTCTTTAGCCATTTCCCTAAAGCATTGACGACACAAATAAAGCCCATATCGCCTGATAATGGGCCCATATGATCCGCATCTCCTGCACGGTCGACTGCCCTTGCCGTATTTTCGCTCTTTCTTAGGTTTTTGCTTACCCATGGAGGTCACCCAACGATTTCAACCCCGAACTCGCCTCTGACAAAGGATATTCCTTCTTCACGCGTTAACAGGTGCTTTGGCCCAACCTTAGACTTGACACGATGCCGCCGCTTAACCCGATACCCAGGCCTGCCGAGGGTAACCGAAATGTCCATGCCGTATATGCCCAGTTCAGGCCTGTATTTGGTGCCAGGTATTTCTATGTGCTCTTTGACGCCGAAGGAGAAATTGCCTTGATCGTCAAAACTTTTCATTGAAAGTTTATTGTCGATGACTTTGAAGGCCCTTTCTAAAAAACTATTTGCCCTTTCTCCACGGAGGGTTACGAGGCAAGCCATTGGTTCGCCCTTTCTGATGCCGAAGTCCCGTATGGTTTTTTTGGCTTTTCGCTTGCAAGGCCTTTGTCCCGTCAACTCTTCAAGAATTTTCGCAGCGTTTTCAAGGGGCGCACCAGATTTTCCAACGGAGATATTTACGGTCACTTTTTCGATTCTAGGCTTAAGCATGGGATTTTCATACTTTTTCTCTTGAACTTTCTCTTCGGACATTAGCTGTCCTCCGGTAGTGATATGAGGGGGTTTGTGTCGCCTATAACAAAGATGAAGTTCATGACTGTTTGAAATTGATTTCCGTTTGCATCTTCAACCGTGACGAATGAGTCTCTTCTTTTTTGGCCCGGTTTCTCTTCGATGGTGACGATCTTGCCTTTCCTGCCTACGTTCTTTCCTCCAATAATTATCACGGGGACTCCTTTTCCTATCTTCAGGTGTCCAATGACTTCTTGGGCGGGGAGGCTTATTTTAAGGGTGTCTAGAGTTTGGTAAACGTCTTCTTCGGGTTTTTTGGGGTCCTTTACCTGAATTAGGACGTTTCTTCCATCATGGAGATTAAGTTGCATGTGACCGCCGTGTGTGGAGGTCTTGTTTTCAATACGGCAAAGCTTGAATTCTGCTTCTTCCTTCCCGATTGGGTAAAGAATCAACCCCTTTTCCGATGGGAGAACTCGATACATTTTCCCAATTTCGGGTATCGAAATAACGTCCATTAAGCCCACTGGGAACCATTCTTCCCTTTGAGTTTTTACGTCGATCTCTATTTTTCCTTGCGAAATGATTGTTTTTGCTTCCTTACGTGTTTTTGCGAAGCCCAGCATTTCTCGGACAATAAGCAGGAGGGGTATGCAACCTGAAATGGGGTGGGGTCCAGACTTGGGTTTAACGGTCCAAACGAGCTCCTTTCGGTGGATAGGCCAGAATTTTGGCGCTGGTTTTCGCTTTAGGTGTTTCTTTCCTCCCTTTTTCCCCAAATTAAGTTCCTCCAGGCTTTGCGGCGGTTTTACGCTTTCTTTTTTGCCTTTTCCGGGACTTTGCTGGAGGCTTCGGCTTTGCTTCTTCGGGCACTTCAGGCGCTTCTGCTTCCTTTCCGGCGCCTTTTCTTTCCAGTGCTGCCTTACGCCACTTGTCGTCAAGGTTAAGGCGGGTAATCATGACCTTGGACGCATGAATTGGAGCGGGTAAAGTTGTTCCGTCAACCTTTTCTCGGGTTACTCCCTCAATGAGGATTCTGTAATTTTTTCGGTCAACTCTGATGACTTTTCCCTCAACCCCCTTGGAGTCTCCCCTCATAATTCGGACGGTATCGCCTCTTCTCACCGGAACTGAGCGAGTTTTGTGGGACGTTCTTAACTCAGATGATAGCGGTGAAGAGAAACGCCTATATCGCTCATGTAGGGGGGCTTGATACAGCCTTTTTCTTTGCTTCCTTGGTTTCGTTGTCTTCATTATTTGCCTCCTACACAATGATGCTGGAGGCGCTGGCTATTCTGGGCCATCGCTCGGCTGCCTCCTTGGCTACGGGCCCTCGGATTTCTGAGCCCTGCATTTCGCCTTCGGGGGTAATTATGATTGCTGCGTTGTCCTCGAATTGAACCCAGACCCCGTTGGCGCGTCGGTAGGACTTCTTCTGTCTAACTACAACCGCTCGAAGAATTTTCTTTCTCATGTCAGGGGTCCCCTTCCTTACCGAAACCACAACCATGTCCCCTACGGTCGCCACTGGAACACGCCTTAATCTTCCCTTGTATCTCGTGACTTGAATTATTCTCAATTCCCTGGCTCCGGTGTTGTCGGTGCATTTTACAACGGAACCGGCTGGAAGGCCTCTTGAGGTTTTGTGCATTTGACTGACCATTTTTCTGGCTATGAATGCGCGTGCTTTGGCCCTTGCTGCCATCCTATTTCTCCTCCGTTATTTCAACTACTACAAAGGAAACGGTTTTGCTTATGGGGTGGCATTCCGCTATCTTAACTCGGTCTCCCTCCTTAGCGTTTATGCATGGGGGGCTGTGGGCAGGCATGTGGCTGTGTCTCCTTTCAAAGCGTTTGAATCTTGGCAAGTATTTTAGGTAATCGCGCCTTACAACCACGGTTTTATCCATCTTGGCGCTGATGACGCTCCCCTCCAGCATACGACCTCTGACTGAAAGTTTTCCATGGAAGGGGCAGTTAGGGTCGGTGCAGGTCCTTTTTGGCTTTTTGAGGGAGAGGGCCATGTTTACCACCGCCTCGTAACCTGCTTTTTAACTCGGTTTTCAGGTCGTCCGATGATGGTTTTTCCGTCGATTTCCACGATTGTTCCGTCTGGCATGGTAAAGTGGAAAACGGCTGCTTCTTTTATGATGGTTTTATTTTGGTTCTTGTGGAGAACCACGAGGGTATTTCGGGTTTCGTTGATGACCTTGCCTTTTATGCCCTTATAATTAGGATTGGGACTCCTTACAACCTCGACATTCAGCCCTATAAACTCGTGTCGAATTATGGCAGGCGTGACCTTCATTTCTCTTCCCTTTGTTTCCTTTGTTCTTCGTTGTTGATAGTGAGGATGCGAGCGATGGTTTTGCGGATTTCCCGTATTCTGGCGGGATTTTCGACGGCTCCGCCTGCTTTAACTGTCGTTTTCAGTCTTACGAGTTCGGTCCTCAGTTCCGCGAGGTTTTTCTCCCGTTCTTCTGGGGACATTTCACGAATAGCTTTCGTCCTCAGGATAGGCATTTCTTATTCCTCAGTCTCCGCTTTAACCTCTTTTGCTTTTTTGGCTGTTTTTTCTGTTACTTCTTCTTTTTTCGCTTCTTCTATCCTTTCTTCCACTGGTTTTTCTGCTTCCTCAGCCTTTTCTTCGGCTTTTTCTTCCTTTGCTGCTACTTCTTTTTCCGCCTCTACCGCTTCTAGTGCTTCAACCTCTGCCTCTCCTGTTACTGCCTCTTCGGCTTCTTCCTTCGCCAGTTTTTCTTCAGCTATCTCTATTTGGTCAGGGAACCTGGCTTCTGGGGGCATAATGTGCACCTTTACTCCGAAGATGCCTGGCTTTAACTGAACATGCATCGCGGCTTCTCTCAGGTATTTCAGCGCGGGTTCTCCGCTTTTGGCCAGGTAGCCCGACCGAAACTTTTCGTATCGAGCTCGATCTGTGCGCAGTTTTCCGCTTATGATGATTTCCGCGCCTAGGGCTCCGGCTTCCATGATTCGATTCAGAGCCCAAAAACCAGCTCTCCTAAAGTGGACCCCCCGCTCCAAGGCTGAGGCGACGCGGGAAGCCATAACATAAGGATTGAGCTCTGGGACTTCAATTTCGGCAACAGAAATCTGAGGATTAACCACCTGAAACTTCTCTTCGAGGACGGTTGAAAGGTTCTTGATGGTTTCCCCACCTCGCCCAATAACCAAGCCTGGACGCATGGCATAGATCACCATGTGGGTGCCCAAGGGTGTCTTTGTAATCTCCACGCCGCCATATCCGGCCCTCTCAAGTTCGTCCCGCAAAAATTCGTCTATTTCAGCCTTTTTAACGGACTCCGCTATGAAATGCTTCACCACCGACAACTATTTCGCCTCCGTTTGCTCCAAAACCAGCTCCACATGGCAAAAGGTTTCAAAATAGGGCGAAGCCCGTCCAAAGGCCCTAGGAATGTATTTTCGAATCTTAGCTCCAGGATAGGCTGCTGCATGAATTATTCTGAGCCTTTCCGTGTCGAAACCCCGGTACTCTGCGTTGGCCTCGGCGCTTTCCAAGACTTTCAAGACCTTCTGTGCAGCCTTAACGGGGTATTTGCCTGCGTAGGCCTTTTGGAGCCCTCGGCGATGTCCGGCCTTCTTCTTGTGCCTGCGGAAGGGAACAGCCTTCTTTTTTAGGGTTACCTGCTGAAGAAAGTCCTTGGCTTCTTCGAGCCTCATGCCCTTTATGGCGTTGCATACTTCTCTGGCCGATTTAGAGGATACCCTAAGCTCGCGTCCGCTGGCCTTGACAGTTCTGTCTGGGTCTAGGCCCGTTGCTGAGTATCCCCAGTGGGGCACCTTGGTTTCACCAACTTTGCAAATCAACAGAAGAAACTACGTTATAAGTCTTTATATTCTATGTGTCTTTATTCATCAGCTAAGCATTATGGTGTTGTTACTAAGTGGAGTAAGCACAGGTGTTGCTGGTTGACGGGGTGCCCTCGAAATGTTAACTTATAGATTTTGGGTCGTATATATGCTCATCGTCCGTTAGCGTGTGGCGTTCTATTGTATATCTTCGTAAGAGTCTTGTATGGTTTCTCCGGATGTCGTGTTCGTTGATGACGCGGTTGTGGTGGAGGGCTAAGCTAGGTATGCAAGGATTTCTTTTCTTTCCTTTTTGGTAAGCTTATCTAGAAAGTTTTTGCCGAGAATCATTCTGCCCGTTAGAGGGTGAGGAGTGATGGGTCGTTTGCATTTTTCTTCTGGTGTTGCTAAACGTAGATAGTCTTTATGTATGTTAACAATTACTCCTCCCACGTTGCATTCTTTTTCTTTATATTTGATTTTTAGAGTCGATTTTGAGAGTACAAGTGGGCTATTAACTTGCCATAAGTGGATTTTCTCTTCTGGTGTGTACCCCATCTTTTTTGCTATGTGTTCGGCTATGACGCTGAATGTGGCGCCGGTGTCAACAATGGCTTCAAAGATTTCGTATAACCCTTTTACGTTATTGTAGACCTCGATGTCTATTAGGATCATAGGATGTACTCTTCTTCATGTTCTGAAACGTATGTGTAGCTCCAGTCTTTTCCTTTGCACAGTTTCCTAGCGATCTCATTGACCTGTATGGGATCTAGTGGACTATCTACGGTTTCGATGATAGCCTCCCCACAGACTATAATGGTTTTATTGGGATATTTTTTCCTTAATTCAGGTAAATGTTTGTTAATCCACTTTCTAGATTCTAAGCCCAAGTTGAGCACCACAATAACTAATGGGAATCCTAGTATTAAAGCAAGCGGACGACGAATGCCTATATCTCTCTGAGGCTACCTAAGGGCCCTCCCCTTGTATAGAGGAGTGCGCAAGAGGGGAGAAGGAAAACTAAACCTTATTTAGTCTTCAAAGCTTTAATTATATAATGAACTAATGAAGCGTCGGCGGTTATTTCATGCTGTCCTTTGTGGACGACGAAACCTTGATGAAAGTTGCAAATCTTCTTGGCGAAGAGACAGCCAGAATCATAGAGGTCCTGAAGGGCGTTGATGAGACCACGGACGAAGAAATCGCCTCAAAGACTGAAATACGCCTCAACTCTGTTCGCAAAATACTATACAACCTTTATGATCATTCCATTGTAGCCTTAAGACAATCCCGCGATAAAGAAACAGGATGGTTTGTTTTTCACTGGCGGCTCCAACCCGACCAAGTGGAAGGCTTCATACTGAACCACAAGAGACGCATCCTCGAAAAACTTGAAACAAGGCTCCAATACGAGAAAAACCACGACTTTTACTATTGTTACACGCTTGGATGTAGACGAATCCCCTTCGAAGAAGCCACGGAGCTCATATTTCGATGCCCAACCTGCAACAAACCCCTAATGCACTTTGACAACGATCAAATCGTTAAGGCCCTAGCCAACAAGGTTGAACAATTAAGGAAGGAACTGACTGAATGAGTGAGGAACTGCCCTCCTCGGAGACGGCGCTGAAGATGCTCATCCAAAGCGGCTGCTCCCGTCAAGTTATAGGGCACTGTAAGGCTGTGGCAGCGCTCGCTGTACAAATCGCTGAAAACTGCAAAAAGAAGGGACTAAACGTAGACATCCAACTGGTTCAAGTCGGCGCGCTCTTGCACGACATCGGCCGTTCAAAAACCCACAATGTTAACCACGTGATTAAAGGAGCCCAAATTGCTAAATCCTTGGGTTTACCCGACCCTGTTGTGTCCATTATTGAGCGCCATGCAGGCGGCGGCATAACCGAGAACGAAGCCGAAAGGCTGGGCTGGCCGGTTAAAGACTATGTTCCTCGAACCCTTGAGGAAAAAATTGTATCCTACGCCGACAAGTTGATGGAGGGGTCGCGGAGGGTAAAAGTTGAACGAACCATTAAAAAACTTTCGAGAAACTTGGGGAATAACCACCCTGCGATTGAAAAGGTGAAGCAGCTCCACCGAGAGTTTTCGCCTTTGGTGGGCCGGGCAGGACTTGAACCTGCGACCTCAGCCTCGTAAGGGCTGCTTTAGGTTCCGCCTTGGGATGTCCTAACCGTGCTAGACGACCGGCCCCTTTCACTATGATATTTGGGCTTTCATAAATAAGGTTAGCGCGTTTGTTTGTGCTCTCTTGCGCTCGCTTGCGTATCCTCTATACGGGCAGGGGGTGGTCAACAGATAGCCTCAGAGAGAGACACGGGTGGAGGGGGGTCGTTAATTTTGTTGGATAGTAATATTTTTAGGTTGCTCAATTCAAAAGTATTCGAGGGGCCGGGGTGTCCCAGGGCTTTGCGAGATGTCTCGTGGAGCGGGGATTTTGGTACGGAGCAGGCCTGCTAACGGTGATGCGGAGAGTCTGTGACCCTTTCGGGTCTCGTGGGTTCGAATCCCACCCCCGGCGCCAACAATGTCGATATTATTGAAGTAAGTTCCTCAGGCGTTGTCAGTAGTTTCAGCGTGTCTGAAAACAAATAACCTGCACTGCATCATCGATCACAAAGTATATTAATTAGGCTCTTTGTTATAATACAAAATCTGATGGGAAGAACATGTCCGAAGAATATGTGAAGATCGGGAGCTTAAACTCGTACTCCCGTGGAGTAAACGTGAAAGTAAAAGTAGTCGAAAAAAATGAACCGAGAACGGTTTCTTCGAGAAGAGACGACACCGAACACCGCGTAGCAGAAGCCCTAGTTGGAGACGAAACCGGCTGCATCCTACTAACCCTGTGGGACCAAGCCATCGACGAAGTCTCAGTGGACGACGTGATCGACATCAAAAACGGATACGTAAACACCTTCAGGGATTCCATGAGACTGAACGTCGGAAGATACGGCTCACGCGAAAAAATAGAAGAAGAGATCCCAGAGGTGAACACGGAAAACAACCTCTCTGAAAAAACAGTTTCACGCCCCAGGTTCGAAAGAGGCTATGAAAGAAGGCCCTACGGACGAGAAAGGCGCCCCTACAGAAGAAGATACTAAAACTTTTAGTTTCCCAAACATACGCTCTACAGATTTCAAACTCCTTGAGAATATACATTCTCAAGGAAAAAACCGACAGGTAGGAATCCAACCAACCTCCATTTGCAACCGATTTCAAGTTTAAAACGCGAAAACGCTAGTACTGTTTAAAAGGGAGATTCACGTTATTAACATCAACACCGAGGATGTATTGGAAAGGCTCCAACAAAGAAGGCCTGTGATTTGTCTAAAGAATTAAACGTTGTATACATAGGGAGTAAGCCCACGATGAGTTATGTGATGGCTGTGATAACGGCTTTCACCTCATCCAACACTAAGGAGGTTACCCTAAAGGCTAGGGGAAGAGCAATAACAACGGCCGTCGACGTCGCCGAGATAACTAGGCGCAGGTTCATGAAAGAACTGAACGTAGGCAAAATCACTACAGGAACCGAAGAAATGCCGCAAGAAGAGGGCAGAACAAGAATGGTTTCAACAATTGAAATCACATTAACACGCGAATAGGAAAAGGTGAAATGAGAAATAAAATATCGGCCGGGCGAGGTCGACCCCCTGGCGAACATCACACGCGTGTTGACATCAGTCTTCTTGAGTACCTCGTCAAGATTTCAATGAAGCATGGAATTGATTCAGACAAGTTTTTTCAAAAACTAGTCAATGCCTGGAAGCATCAAGAATCTACATGCAAAAGCCTTAGGATTAAATGCCGTAAGAAAACACAAGATTACGCCATATTTCTAATAACCAGCAGGCACAAAGTGGTCGCCCAATTTCCAATACCTGAACGTATCCTTAAAGAAACCGATCCGCTCATAGAATTTACATACGTGAAACTGCGCAGGAAACCCTTAGTTAAAGAGATTAAACTAAGACGCTTACAAATTAGGGATTTAAGGGCAGGAATGAAGCATGTCAATGTAAAGGCAAGAGTTCTTGAAGTCCCAGAGCCGACCCCGGTCTTCACAAGATTTGGCGAGTGCGTCAATGTAACAAATGCCCTTATAGCTGATGAAACTGGTGTCATCAGGCTAAGTTTGTGGAATAAACAGATTAAAGCAATTTCAGTAGATGATGTCATAAAGATCGAAAATGCCCACGTTGCCGCGTTTAAGGGTGTACGCCAGTTGAGGATCGGGAAAAATGGGAAAATAAGCAGCATTAAAGACGCTGGTTTTCCAACTACAAAATAGATTAAGAAAGCCCTTTAAAAGTGTGCGACCACAACAAAATTAAGTTCATACACCTTGACCCCATTTTGCCAAATCTTATCTTCCCAAGGGCGACGAACAGAATTTTGAAGATTAAATCTAGCCGAAGGGTTAAAACTGAAGAACGCACCAAACTTTGCGTGGTGTAGAGGGTTGATCGAAGAACCCGTGTCCTTTACCTGTAAAGGGATGCGCATCGCAGGAATGTTTCATGTACCGGAGTGCACGCCAGCTCCAGGAATAATTTTTTGTCACGGCTTCACGGGGACGCGTGTTGAGTCCCATCGGTTCTTCGTTCACGCATCCAGACACCTTTGCGGAAGGGGTTTTGCTGTGTTACGATTCGATTTTCGAGGATCAGGCGAAAGCGAAGGACTGTTTCAAAACATGACCGTAACGGGAGAAATCGCTGATTTAAAGACCGCAGTAGGCTGGGCTCAGAGAAGGAAAGAAATCCTCAAAGAAAAGATCGGGGTTAACGGCCTCAGTCTCGGCGGCGTAGTAGCCATCTTGACAGCCGCAACGGATCCTAGGATAAAGGTTGTGTCCCTGTGGAGCACCCTGTCGGACCTCAAATGCCTCAGTCAAATCGTGTTAGAGTCCTCTGACAAATCGTTAGAGCAGAGATATGTAGATGAGCCTAGTGGCTACCGTGTAGGTAAGAAGTTTTTGATAGACCTACGTAAACACCGCATAACAGAGGCGGCGTCAAAAATTTCGCCCAGACCCATATTGATTGTTCATGGCACACAAGATCAAGTTGTGCCCCTTTGGCATGCACAAAAGCTGTATGAGGCGGCTGGAGAACCTAAAGAGAAGTTTTTTGTAGAAGGGGCGGACCACACCTACAACCGTTGGGACTGGCAGTGGACCGTGATAAAGCACACCGCCAACTGGTTCGAGAAAAATCTTAGTCCATAATAGTTATGACTAAATAGAAAGCAAGTCATATTCTAGACATTAAAACTTAGCCATATTATTGATACAGAGGTTATATCTCTTGGTTACCGCCAATATGGATGGAGATAAACCTAATCGATTGGCAGTCTTCGATGTCGAAGGAGTGCTGTTGCCGGAGAGGCGTTACCTCCTTTCTGTAGCGAGAAAAAAGCTCGGTCCATGGAGATTTTTGAAGGCCATAACGATAGGTTTCCTCTACATGATCGGCGTGTTGTCTATTGAATCCGCCCTTAAAAGGATTTTCAAGCTTTTCCGAGGACTAAAGTTTGACGACCTCTTTAAAATTTATAAGGACTTTCCCCTTATGCCCAGCGCAAAGGAAGTTTTTCACACGCTGAATAAAGCCGGGTACAAAACGGCTCTTATAAGTTCTGGTCTTCCCACGCCCTTTGTGGAGGACTTAGCTGCTAGGTTAAGGGCGGATTATGCCTTCGGTTTGGAATTAGGCGTAACTAACGGTCTCCTAACAGGTGAGATCTGGGGTGATGTAATAAAGTCTGACGGCAAGGCGCTCGTTTTAAAGAAAATCCTCAAGGCCGAGGGATTATCCTCAAAAGACTGTGTTGTGGTCGCCAATGACCGAAACAACCTGCCCATGTTTCCCCTCTGCGCAGTGAAAGTTGGCTACAACCCCGATTTCCTTTTGTCCGCCAAATCCGACTTTGTGGTTAAGGGAGACTTATCCGAAATCTTGCCCTTAGTAACAGGGAGTACATGGAAGGTGCCCCGCCTCGTTTTTTCAAGGAGCAAAGCCATACGTCAGATAATTCACATCGGCGGCATATTGGTGCCCATTTTTTGCGTGTATATTTTGGACTATCACATAGCCGCTATCCTAGTTCTCCTCTTCACCTTGCTATATGTCGCGTCTGAAATCGCCAGACTAAAAGGAATCAACTTTCCAGTACTCCCAGCCATAACTAGAAGGGCGGCAAGCGAACCGGAGCTCCACGGATTTGCCCTTGACCCCGTCTCCTTTGCCCTAGGCATATTTTTCTCTCTCATCCTTTTTCGTGTGCCCATTAATTATGCTTCCATTGCAATTCTTACGTTGGGCGACAGCGCCGCTATCATCTTTGGGAAAAAGTTTGGAAGAACTGTTTTTCCTTTTAATAAGGGTAAAAGGGTGGAGGGCACGGTTTTCGGTTTCTTCTTCGCCTTTACAGGCGCTTTTCTTTTCTTAAAAGATCCATGGATAGCTCTAATAGGCGCTTCCATAGGGATGTTAGCGGAATGTCTCCCCCTACCAGTCAGCGATAACCTGACGATACCCCTAGCCTCAGGATTAGCAATGACAATAATTCCGTAACAATCTCCATCATTGATGAAGCATCGAAAATAAACTTTTATACTCAGAAAGCAATCAATTCTTTTGGCGGCGGGCCTTAGGCGGGGGGCTAGGGGTCCCCTGAACCGTAAACCCTCTATAAGACGGGCTGAGAGCCGATGTGAGGCATCAAAGATCACCAAGGCTCTCCGGCTCTCTGACCATGAGTACCTGTCCCTTGGGGCTGGCGGTCGTGGGGCGGCTTCCGTAGGGAAGCCGTAGACCGCGTTCGCCAGGCGAACCTGGCCAGGCCCGGGAGGGAGCAACCTAAGCTTGGACGTTTAGCGCTCGAGGGGGTGCGGGTATGAGTAAAGAGGCTGGGGGGCTTGATGAAAACTGGATGTCGAGCCTCGGTGACCCGCCGCTCTCCACCAAATTAAGATTTATATGCAATTCTCCTTTTTGTAGCCTAGGAGATAAGCCTTAAATATAACGGTGTTATCATTCATCTCTCCCATCGCAACATTGTTATGGGCGCTGGCTTTTTACGACATAAATCGCGGCGGTAGAAGACAGATTTCACAGAATGGATAACTCTTGGAGCATCTCGCAAGGCTTGCAAATTTCTTCAGCGGTTGGTTCTCCGCATAATTTGCATTCTCGTATTTCTGTCTCTTGCGCTAGGTTTTCCAGCACGGGTCTGATTCTCTCTATCGACCTGAAGATGGTGAACTTTGTGCCTGGATGCTTCTCCTCAATTCTGTTAAGCATGATTCGTACGTCGCTTCTGAGGGCGGTTCCAGCGTAAGGGCAAGGGATGTTCTGGAACTCGATTTCCTTCAGGTACGCGTAAAGGGCTACCTCCCTTTCGGGCACTTGGCAAAGGGGCTTCACGCGGGGTACGAGGCCCGGATGCACCACCTCGAGCGTTGGCTTAACGCGGGCTATTCTTGGAGCATCGCCATGAAGTATGTTTAGGATCATTGTTTGAACTTCATCGTCCAGGCTGTGGGCTGTGGCAAGTTTATCTGCTCCGGCCTCTCGGGCGGCTATGTTCAGGGCTCGTCTCCTAAGTACTCCGCAATAGGAGCAAGGAGCCAGTTCTTTCCCTTTAGCCATGTCGACAATTTCATCTAACTTGTACCCGTACATTTTCTTGAAGGAAACAACTACTTGTTTTATGCCCAGTTCTTGGCAGTTTTTTGTAGCCACCCTTAGGGCCTCATTGCGATAGCCCTTTATTCCTTCGTCAACGGTTATCACGCTAAGCTCTACTTCAGGGAAGGCTCTTTCAATTTTTGCCAGAATGTGGAGGAGGGTTACACTGTCTTTTCCGCCTGAAACCGCCACCATGGTTTTGTCCTTCGGCTTAAGCATTTCATACCTTGAAATGGTGGTTCTAACCTTGTCCTCTATCGACCTCAGAAAGCATCTTCGGCACAGCCTTTCCCCGGAGTAAGGACGCATAAAAACCGCGTCTTTCCTCTCACACAGGGCGCAGAGCGACATGTAGTTTCCGTCCTAAAGTGCAAACAAACCGAAGTTTATGATGCTAAAAATGAGGTTTGCAGCCATAAGCCCGAGACAGGCAAGACTGACCCCTATGCGAACTCCACGGAGTTCCCTCTTTGTCACTTTTTTAAGGGAATAGTAGAGAACTTTGTCTCCGTCAAATGGAAAAGCCGGCAGCATGTTGAAGACTCCTATCGCTATGCCCAGCAGGAGAAGCCAAGTTAAAGTCAAGTGGGTGTAAATGTCCGCCATGTGCCCAAGCGACAGTCTGCCCTGAAAATAGTTCAAAAAGTATACGAGACCGATTATCGCCCGACCGTCAGGTCCCTCCACTGCGGTGACATTTACTTCTCCTTTGTTCGTTTGAAGAATCAAGGTGCTATTCACCGTCACATTGGCCATGTAATTTAAAAGCGCAGTACTATTCGTGATTGAGATCCCGTTTATGCCGTAAATAACGTCCCACTGTCCAAGGCCAGCCGTTTCAAGCGGTCCTCCTTTTGAAGTTTCAAGTATCACGACTCCAGCCGGAGTGAAAAGGGCGGTCAGCAACAAAAGTGCGAGAAGTCCCGTGACTAAGTTCGTTGCGGATCCCGCTGTGAGCATTCTAAGCTTCGGGAGCAGGGGAGCTTCTTCAAACTTCTTTTCGTTTGGCTCCACAAACGCCCCTGGAAAAATCAAGGCTAGGATGACTCCTGCCGAGTCTATGGGAATTTTGTCTAACCGAGCGGATATGCCATGCGCCAACTCATGCGTTACGACAGTTATCATTCCCGCTATTAGAAAGTATGGAAGCCAAAAGAGGCGGAAGGTGACGCCGGGAATAAGTAGAAAAATGGGCGTGGTTCCTCCTCCGCCTGGCTGTGAAAACTTAAGCAGGTTGGTTACGAGGAAGAAGAGGCTGTAAACCATTAATCCGAAGCCCAAGACTAAACTAACATTAGCCAGCATCCTCCAAAAGCCGCTGCGTCTCTCGGAAACTGCGTCTACAAAACCTTTCATCCTTTTAGACTTAAACATGAAATAAGCTGGACCCACCTCGAAACCCCGCTTTTCCAAGTGCAAAAAACGACCCAATGCGTAGATTATCGCCCAAAACACGACGAGACCTATAAGGAACACCTGAATAGGAATCATTACTTCTTTTTCTCCACATGAACCGCTGAACTTACCCTCTTACTAACAACATCTCAGATATAAAAGAATCTTTCACCAATTCTATATTCACATGGAGGAACAACACATGTCTTACATTATCGTCATGGTAACCACCCAGACCAATGAGGAAGCGTTGAATATTGTCCGCCGGTTGCTTGACGACCGGTTGATTGCTTGCGCCAACATAGTGGGTCCTGTGTCCTCTCTGTTCTGGTGGGAAAACAAAATCGATGAGGCGAAGGAATTTTTGGTTTTCATGAAGTCGCGTAAGAGGCTTTTCCAGAGGCTCTCTAGCAGGATAAAGGAGATTCACAGTTATCAGGTGCCGGAGGTCATAGCGCTTCCCATAATAGAGGGCTTGCCCCCTTACCTAGAGTGGTTGGGGGCTTCCCTTCAACCGGTGGACGATGATGGCTAAAAAACCTGTGACACGGGCTGAACGCCTAGAAGTCGTTTACAACCAGAAGCGCTGGGAACTCCTAAAGGAACTAAGGTCCAAGGCCATCCAAATAATGGAAGCCCTAGAGAGGTCTAGACTAAGCTCCATTGTTCACGGAAGCATCGCCCGAGGCGATGTCACAGAGAAAAGCGACATAGACGTGTTTCTGCCGCAACCCCCTTCATCCTTTCTCATAGAAACAGCCCTTGAACAAGCCGGCATCCCCATTAATCGTCGGGTCATCATGCAAGCCACGCCCCTCTACGCGGTGAAGGGGCACATCGAAATAAGTAAACAACAGTGCGTTTCCTTCCCCTTAGCGAAGCTTCGCCCTGTGGAAAGGGGCTTCTACAAATTTGGCGGTGAGGCTTCTCTTTCGACTTTAAAGGAGAACGCGCGGGTTCCGGGCGTAGACAAACGGCTCATGTTGATCGAACCAACCTCGAAGGGCCATGTGGAAAGCACAGTGATGGGGCGTGAGGAGGCTGTTGCCCACCTGTTAGGCGTATCCCTGGAAACCGTGTTCGATCGGGTTCGAGCTCTAAGGCGCCGCGACGAGGTAGGAAGAACCGGCGTCTTCATCGAAAGGGAACTATTACCCAGCGAAACCTTCGAGGAGGTTCTTAAGAAACTTGCTGATCAAAATCCCGCTGTCCGCCGGCGTCTTAAGCTCTACGGTAAATAATTGATGTTGCAACGGAGTGGAAAACGTTAATTAAGGCAGTGTTATTTGATTTCTGGGACACCTTAATTTTTTGTGAAAGTCGAGAAAGTCGAAGGCTTAGGCGTATAAGGATTAGAGGTTTAACCGAGACCCTGGTTGACGCAGGTTTTTCTTTTAGCCAAGAAGCAGTGGAGCAGGCTATGGAAGCAGTGGATTCGGAGTATAATCGAGTTGGAGAGGAAACAGGACGAGATTTCGATACAAATAGTCAAGTTCAAATGATGATGGAAATACTCGGGGTGCCTAAATCGAATAAAAGGCTTTCACAAAACCTCTGGAATATTTATGCTCGTTCAATTTTTTCCGTAAAACTGGAGAAACGAGATGGTGCAGAACGGCTTCTGCGTTTTCTTAAGGAAAGGGAATATAAGATCGGTCTCGTTTGCAATACCGGTCGTACACCCGGAATTGTCATTAGAGAGATACTTCAGAAACTTGGGCTTCTCCAATACTTTGATGTTTTAATGTTTTCCAATGAATACGGATTGTTGAAACCGCGACCTGAAATATTCTTAGAGGCATTGTCGAGAATTAACGTAGAGCCAAGTGAGGCAGTACACATAGGCGACAGACCTGACCTCGATATTCTGGGAGCGAAAAAAGCGAGGCTAAAGGCGATTCACTTACGACTCACCAATCAACCCTACCCTGCCGATCTTCCAAAAACTGATTTAACCATTAGAACCCTACACCAAGTCCCTGAAGCAATCAGAAAATTGTAGAGTTGCTTTTAGAGTAGATCCGAAATTTTCTGCGGACACCATCTCGTGAACCTTTCCTTAATTATTTTAACTCAACGGGAAACGGAGGAGCGCAGCGATTCCGCCTAAGGAGAGTAACTTTGTTCCTGCTTCGTGTTCCGCGCTGATGACCATGACTTTTCCGCCCCTTTTTTCAACTTCTTTCATGAGTTCTTCGAGGGCTAACCTTTTGTCGTCGGGTGCTTCCCTTAATGTTGTGTCAGCCAAAAGAAGCCTTTCAACAGCGCCGAAGCTGCTCGCTCTTTTCACTGCATCTAATCCATAGGTTACATCAAGTCTCCCCTTTCCCAAGCGTGCTAAAACCTCCTCCATAACCCTGTTCTCCTCCACTATCCGAACGTGTCTTAAGACTTTGGTGAACACCCCGGAACGTAACGCTTCATTTATTCCTGCTAAGCCCGCACTGTTCACGCCCTTCACGTCGATGATACTCTCAGCAGCGTCTGGAGCCGTGCGCTTCATGTACTTGACAAACTCGTTTTTCATAAATCCGGGACCGATAATCATAATTGGACCATGAACCCTTATCCATTCATCCCGCAGGGCGTTCAGGGCCCCCTTGAAAAACTCGCGCTGAGCCTTTGTCCTTTTTTCTGCCTCCAGCTTTCCAGGTAGCTTTGTCTTTTCCTCCACTTTCACTTCTACGCCGTATTGCCTTAAAAGAGCCACGCAGTATTCTTCATCGTCGATAGATAATACAAGGATAGGCGCCGCCCTAGCCCTGCTGGCCCTTTCCAATCGGTCAATGTGGTGTTTCAGCCATTTGGGCTTTACAATGGTTACGGGTTTGTCGACGGTCACGTTTATGGTGTGGTGGGAACCTTTAACTTCCACCTTTTCGGGTGCTTCGCAAACGATGCCGTGCACCCTCAACCGGTTTAGGCTCCTATCCCACACAACCTTTTCGACCTTTAAACCCAGAAAAACCGAAACCCTTCTTCCTTCCTTAGGGCGGGCATAATCTTCCTGGATTTTAACCTCTCGAGTGGTTTGTGCGTGGACCTCGTCGTTCTTGCTGATTAGATTGTAGAGGTGCCAAAGATCGTCTAAACTCTCTGGCAGAATCTTTACAACGCCCTTCTTGAGGTTTCTCTCCAGAATTTTCAGCTTTCCGTCCCCTTTTATTTAAATTGGTACATACACGATAAAAGCAAAAACATACTTATGGGTGTCGCTTTATAGTCTATGAAGAAATCACTATGTCCTCCACTATGGTCGATGCTATTAATCTTACGAAAACCTTCGGCTCCCTTTTAGCCGTAGATCACGTAAACATTAACGTTAAAAACAGTGAAATTTTTGGCTTTCTTGGCCCAAACGGAGCTGGCAAAACCACCACAGTTAGACTCTATGCTGTCTACTTTCACCAACCTTTGGGTCAGCCAAAGTCGCTGGCTACGATATCTTAGAGCAGCCAGAAAAGGTTAGGCAAAATGTCGGTTTGCTTCCGGAAGTGCACGGGCATTACGAGAGAATGAGCGCCCAAGAGAACTTACGTTATTACGCTCAACTTTATGGCGTGCCTAAATCAGAAATAGGCGGTCGCGTTAAAGATCTTTTAGAAAACATGGGGCTGTGGGAGAGGAGAAGCGATAAGGTTGGAACCTATAGCAAAGGCATGAAGCAGAAGCTGGCGATAGCCCGCGCGCTAATTCATGACCCTCCTGTGTTGTTCTTGGATGAGCCGACAAGCGCCCTAGATCCAGAAGCTCAAAAAAAGATCCGTGACGACATCCTCATCCTAAGCAAGAGAAGAGATAGGACAATCTTCCTCTGCACCCATAACCTCGCAGAGGCTGAAATGCTATGCGACAGAATAGCCATAATTAACCACGGAAAAATAGTTGCCTTAGGCGAAACCGAACATCTAAGAAACCATCTCTGGCACCTTAAGACCTTCGAGTTAACTTTAACAAAAGTTTCTAGTCAAATCATCAAAGCCATAGAGTCAGCAGGACTTTGCAAGAAGATTGAAGTTAAAGGTAACAGTGTGATCTTCAGTGTCTCGAACCCAGAGCATGACAACCCGATTATAGCCAAAAAAGTGATAGACGCTGGAGGCCACATTGTTAGCCTCTCTGAGATCAAGAGAACGCTAGAAGAGATTTATCTTAAGATAATAGGTGAAGAATCTTGAAGAAGGCTTGGGTTATATGCAGAAAGGAAATGAGGGAGATCTTTAGGAGCAAATATATCTTCTCCTCGCTTCTCATGCCCATTGTAGTATTCGGTTTATTCATACCAATTCTTTTGACGCTTCTCCCCATCTTTGTTTTCCCCGGGCAAGGTGAAATTAATATTCCGCCTTTTGTTACACAAATGATACCTGATTACTGTAAGACCGACCGACAACGCTTGATCTACTTTGTGGCTTATTTCCTTATGGGCCCAATGTTGCTGATGGTGCCCATTATGACGCCAATTTTCATCGCCGCTGACAGTTTTTCAGGTGAGAAGGAGCGTAAAACCATAGAGCCATTACTGGCGACGCCGACTTCCGACATAGAACTATTCTTCGGTAAGGTTCTCACCGCCTTTGTCCCCTCAATGATCGTATGTTTTACAACCTTCTCGATTGCAACTTTCCTCCTAAACCTTTCAGCCTTCCAAGTTTTCGGCCGAATCATTTTTCCCAACTTAACTTACCTCGTAATGATGACTGCTACCACACCGTTAGCAACGATATTAAGCATAGGTGTCATGGTGCTTGTATCTGCAAGAGTAGCCAGCGTGAGGGACGCAAGCCAAGTTGGCGGAGTACTCATACTTCCCGTGATTCTTTTGCTTGTTGGGCAAATGTTTGCCCTATTTTTCATTAACGTGTACATGGTTCTAGCGGCCACGGGTCTTCTAGCGCTAGTTGATGTAATTCTCATTCACGCTGGCTCCTCTAGGTTCGGCCGCGAAAAAATCTTAATGAAAATTTGACATTCTAGTTTGGCAAAATTAATTGCATAGAAAACAGCCTTCGCGCTGAAAAGCATTAAAAGTTTGTTAAAGCTTAGTTCTATATAGGCGAAAATGGATGAAAGAGACATTTTGGCTTTTAGACGTTAACTACGAGGTCAAAGATCATCAGCCCGAGGTGTGGATTTGGGGCATAAATGACAAAGGAGATCGCGTTCTTATCATTGACCGAAACTTTCTTTCCTATTTTTATATTCTGGTGGATGAAAAGACGGATCCCGAAGTCTTGATGAAAGAGATTAAGTCGCGGGGGGCGGATTTTCCCTTTCTCGTGGGGTTAGAGATCGTGGACCGAAGGTCTTTTGGAAAGCCTATGAAAGTGATTAAAGCTGTTTGTCAAGACCCTGACGTGATGACCGAATATTCTAAACGTATCCAAAAAATTAAGGGCGTAAAGATGTGCCTTGAGGACGACATCCGTTACTCCATGCGCTATATTATTGATAACGATGTGAACCCCTGCGGCTGGCACGAAGTGGAAGTCGAAGAAACAGAAAATTC
>Ga0315312_1000746_pt1 | contig 31876 bp, 42 predicted proteins | sample TDP7_MG_FD_203629 | JGI IMG/M metagenome (GOLD analysis project Ga0315312, IMG submission 203629) | Freshwater sediment microbial communities from Lake Towuti, South Sulawesi, Indonesia - TDP7 | ecosystem: Environmental > Aquatic > Freshwater > Lake > Sediment | place: Indonesia: South Sulawesi... | reverse complement strand
TGCATTGTGGAGTTTTCGCAACTGCTGCGCCCCGTAGGGCCTGGATCCTTGTCTCAGTATCCATCTCCGGGCTTCCGCTCTCACGGCCCGTACCGGTTATGGGTTTGGTAGGCCGTTGCCCTACCAACAGCCTGATCGGTCGCGGCTTTGTCCTTGGGCGCCTTCACAAGCATGGTTGGAAGGCTTTTGGGTGATAGACTATTCCAAGTCTTATCGCTTATCAGGGATTAGCCCCAGTTTCCCGGGGTTGTCTCTGTCCCGAGGGTGAATTGGCCACGTGTTACTGAGCCGTATGCCACGTTTCCTCCATGGCTTGGAAACGTTCGACACGCATGTTTTAGCCCCACCCCGATAGCAGTAGGGTCCGGCAGGATCAACCGGATTTGTGCACGATTATTGATTGTTGGAGAGTATTCTTTATTGCTCTCAGTCGCAAGATATGAGGGTCGACTGAAACTGCATATAGGCGTTTTTGGGAGCATTTCTCTCTTGTAAGCCTGTTTTGGACCTAATTATGGCAGTTGTTTAGGTCTACATGTCCATGTTGTTGCCGCAACTGGAGGTCAACTTTGTTTCATCCATAGGGCGTCTATGCGCCTTTATTGTCTTGGTTGAAGCCGCCAATAGTTACGGCTAATATGAAGCGATTCACATCGCCAAAATACCTCTTGGGCGATTGTCGCTAATATAAATGTTACTTATTTCAAGCCTATAAGGGTTGTCGAACCAACAAACACAATATGCACAATTACAGCGTTAGAGTAATTGCGTCGTTCATGTAAATCTCACGTTTGCTCGAATCTGGCGAAGTTTATTTGAATTCAACCCGTTCAGGAGATTTCCCCCTGTAATGAGAAAATCTAACTTTCGATTTCTACTTTCTCCAATAGAACCAACGGGTCAAACTGGCTTAGAAAGACTGATAGAAGTTAACCCTATTGTCCTTTCAAGTTTTCTTGTAGCCATTTTATTAATTCTTGTTTGTTCTTGGAATTGGTTGAGTCTAGCATATGGTTAAAGTGAACAAACCTCTCATTTGGATATTTTGGAATCCCAAGTGAATTCATGACTCCGTGGTTAAAATGCGTCTGGAATTCAAATGGAATCTGCTTCGCGATAATTCCTTTCTCATTTTCTCCCATGTAGAATTGAGAGAAATATCCTTCTGGAAAGCGTTTGCTTTCGATTAGGCTCCCAAGCAAGAAAGGCACATCGGCTTCCAAATTCATAGGCTTGTAGGACTTGCTGTGGAGTCGTTCCAGAGTTCCATATTCTTTCTTGCTTGACATAGTTTGGCAGTAGTTTCTTAACTTCTCTTTCGAATTCTGCCTCAATATTTTCTCTATGCTTTTCGTCAGAATATTCGAATCGTATTCTAAGTTCGTCTGGCTCTTTAGGATTTGTCGGTAATTGCCAATAATGGTTGAAAGCAAAACCGACTATCAGCTTCTCTTTTTCAAGTTGTTGGATCCATATCCTCAGTTTTCTGATGACCTCTCTTTGTTTTTCAAAATCGGCTGGAATCTGATATTCATGCCACAAATTCGTTCACCTACTTTCTTACGGTGTATTTCCATTTCCCTCTCTTTCCAGTTCTAGTTAGAATCCTGTTTCTGTTCATCCTGCGAAGCACTTCGTCAATGACTTGAATTGTGTAGTAGTAGCCTTGGCGGTTCAGTTCTTGTACAATCTCTTTTACTAGTATCGGTTCATTCAAGAAGCCATCTTGAATCAGTTTCAGCACTGCGTTAGTTGGACCTTTGGAACTTCCTGATATCGCTGTTTTCGTTTTCTTGGAAGACGAAATAGCACGCTCAAGGTCGGAAATTCTTGCTTCAAGACTATCGAGTCTCTTATCAACACTGTTGACCCAACTCCCATTGAATTCGCTCAATTATTGTTCCCTCCTTCTTGTAGTTTTTTCATTATTTCTTTCAAAACCCTCTCAACTTGATTAATCGCAATCGAATGATAGGTGTGGCGGTCTCTTTCGACTTGCTTTATCCTGTTTTCGTCTCTTAGACCTTTCAACCATGGAAGCAAAGAACCCTGAGGCATTCCTAGATTTTCCATCAATTCGTTGTTTCCTACTTCATCTGTCGTTGTCAAGCCAGCTTCTTTGGCGTAAAGCTTTCCGACCAGATATAACAAGATCTTTTCTACGCCTGTCAGCTTCTCTTTGGCTAAAATTTCAACATCTCCGTTTTCTGCAAGCCGAATGAATTGCTTTGCCATGTCGAAATTTTCTTCTAGAACCCTTGAGTAATCGACTGTCATCTCTTCCAATATCTTTTTTTTCAAGCGCTCTTTATCGGGTTGTTCTGTCATATTTCTTCATCCTAATATATATAATGCTATAATATTATGGCATTATCTTCCTTATAAACTCGCCTCTTTGAACGTGAACGTGAACTATCAGCTGGGTCATAAGGCAAGACTCGTTCACCAAAGTGGAGATTTTTCCCCATATCCCTCTGTTTCTTCGAGTGGTACGTGCAAAGAATTAGAAAAAAGGGTTGCATTGTATTTGTCATGAAGGTGCTGGCTATTCAAAACTGTTTAACCGAAGATGCTGGCTTGTATGAAAATTGTCTTCAGGAAAGTGGCAACAAATACTACATTCACTCCATTTGAACAGGTGAAGGATTCCCTCCCCACTGATCTCTTTGACGCTTTCATTGTAGGTGGAACACCGATCTCAGTCTATGATTTTCAGAAACATCAATCACGCATTCTTTGCGACTTCGCTATAGACATCCAATAGATGAATGAGTTCAAGAATGAAATTCTTCCTTAGCATATCCTTGTTACTCGGGTCTCTAACGAAATCGCGCAAGTCTTGAATGATCTCGTTTATCTCTATAATAACGACACCTTTCTTCATAAAGTCATCATACAAATCTCTTTTCTTTATGTTCTTCTTCTTGTGCTCCATCTTTATTTTCGGAGTAACAATAACTCTTTGGAAATCACCTGAGCTGAAAATCTCGTTTTTTGCTTTATCGTAAACCTCTTCCTTCAAAATGCCAAACGTAAAATCGTTCTTTTTCCGCGAAGCATGCTTTGGAATGACTCTCCCATTTCCCATTAGATCCGTATCATGTTTCAGATAATTTAGTAGAGTAATCGAATCTGGAACAAAATCAAACCATCCCTTACATTCGACAACTAAGTTTCTTGACAACTCCACTTGTCTTCTTTCTTTTCCAAGATGAAAAGAAATTGGACCGCTTTTCGGATGTGTACAGACAAGATCCATGTCACTAGGAGTAGTTTTGCTTACACTTCCTTTGCTCCATCTTACAGGAATTGAGTCGTCCACCATGAAACCCAATCTCTTCGTTAACCATGTCCTTACTATCTCAAGAAAAGCGTTTAGCGGAACAGGCATCCCATCACCTAGCTGCATAAACTTGATTCATTGAGAGAATGGTCTTCATGCATATAAATTTCTCTTACTTATGTTGGTTTTGTTATGGCTTTGGCTACTTGTTTTATAAGCCCGCTTTTCCCAGCATTCCATATCTCAATTCCCATAACTTTTCCTTTCTCATCAACTTCAAGATGAACATCAGGATCAGCTTCAATCACTTCATGGCTTGGACCCTCTCTAAAAAGCATGTACAATATGTCTACTGACTTATCGTACCATGCTCTCACATTATCTTTTTCCATGCACCTCTCACCATCTTAGACCTTACGAGTCTATCAAATTTACTAGTGTAGTAGAGGGTAATAACCTTAGCTACTTCCTCCTCCTCTCTATAGGCAAGTATGACAAACTTGTCGTTGACTTTTCTAATAGCTATCATTGTCCCATGCTCAACATCCTCATAAAGTTCATCAGGAGTCCTCAACGTCTGATGCACATGTGACATGTTTACGCCTCTTCTTCGCATCTTTTCCAACGCATGTCGGCTAAACTGGACAATCATGCTGCATAAACTTCCTAATTGACGAGTTAATAGAGTGAAAATGCATTTTAGCTTTTAGATAATGCTCTAGTAGATGGTTGGTTGTGGTTTTATGCCGAAAAGTTTTACAAAGTCTGCTTGTGAGATTACCTTGACATACTGCTTTGCCTTTGATGCTGCAAAGTGTCTGTTGTATGTTACGAAATAGTCAATCTCTGCTATTATTGCAGATATTAAGTGTGGCAAATCTTTGTCTGGAACAACACCTTTGTATCTGTTTATTTGCTTTTTCACTTTGTCTTTAGAAATAATTTCAAGATTTGGCAAACTAATCAAATAATAGACCTCATTTACAGCCGTTTCTCTATCATATCTTCTCGAGAAATATTCTCTCAACTCTTCCATTGTCAAATACGAGACAACAGGAATTATCTTTCCTTCTTCCACCAAATCCAATATCAACCGTGAATTTGACTCCTGCCTCTCCTTACCAAAAATGAAAACATTCGAATCCAGATACGCCCTTAACTTTTTAGGCTTCAAAGTAGTCTTTTCCTCTGCGCCAAAGCTCCTCTCTAATCTCTCTCAACTCTTCAATCACCTTATCTGGCTCCTGCGGCTCTTTCCCAGAAGATTTTATCGCTTCTTCAACACGAAGCCTATAATAACGATAAGGCTCAAGCAAAAGCCTCTTAGACTCAATCAACCGCCTAGCAGCATCCCTAAGCGCTTCACTTCTACTTTCATAAAGCCCAGCATTGACTAGAGAATCAATTTCCTCAATAAGCTTCTTTGGCAACCGTAACGGCAAAGTAACTGTCTTCATCTGAATCACAATAAGACAGTATACTAAACGCACATATAAACGTATACAATCTAAAGCGATGCACATCACTTTCTCCAAACCAGAAGCGCTAATAAAATGCGCCAACATATATGACACAGCAATCAAAAATACTCAAAAAGAGGAAAAACAACACATGAAACGACAACAATCAAGCCGATTCGCAGAAAAAGCAGCAAACTACTTCAAACAAGACTACAACTGCGCCCAAAGCGTCCTACTGACCATGCAAGAATACTACGGCATCCGCAAGAACAAGTTAATTCCAAAAATCGCCACAGCTTTCGGAGGAGGAATCGGAAGACGTGGCTCACTATGCGGAGCATTAACAGGCGCCATAATAGCCATTGGGTTAAAACATGGAACCAACAAGACAGTCTTAATAGAAAAAGAAAAAGCATACGAAATTGCGCTAAAATTCTACAATCAATTTGCAAAAGAATGCGGCAGCCCCTTCTGCAGAGAACTCATTGGATATGATTTAACCAATCCCGAAGAACTCGAAAAAATGCGAAAGTCAAACGTGCGTGCTGAAAAATGCTCCTATTTCGTGAAAAAAGCTGTTGAAATACTGATTAGTTTGGAAGTGTAGTTGAGCCCGCTTCTTCCAGCATTCAATATATCAATTCCCATGACTCTTCCTTTCTCATCAACTTCAAGATGAACATCAGGGTCCGCCTCGATCACTTCATGGCTCGGTCCCTCTCTGAAAAGCATGTCAATATGTCCACCGACTTATCGTACCAAGCTCTCACACTATCCTTTTCCATGCCTCTCACCATCTTTGATTTATTGAGTGCAAAGTGTCTGTTACATGTTACGGACGTATTCATTATTAAGACCTCAGCTATCCACACATGCTAAAACCTTAAAAAAACAACACAAGCATTGAAATATTAAAGGAGTAATCTTCCACGATGCCAAATTCAAACGAAACCAAACAAAAAAAACCTCTCGCAAATATGCAACACAAGAAAACCACAAGACCCAGACAACCAATGCATACCTTTTCAATCGTAGCACGAGATCCAAAAACAGGAGAAATAGGCGTCGCAGTGCAATCACACTGGTTCAGCGTCGGATCAGTCGTGCCATGGGCTGAAAGCGGCACAGGTGCAGTGGCAACACAATCATTCGTAGAGCCATCATACGGACCGAAAGGACTCCAACTCATGCACTCAGGCAAGTCAGCACATGAGGCGCTAAAGGAACTAGTCGCCGCCGACTCAAACGCAAAGGTACGACAAGTAGCCATGATAGACGCCAAAGGACGCGTAGCAGTCCACACGGGCAAACACTGCATTGAATGCGCCGGACACAAAACAGGAAACGGCTACAGCGTACAGGCAAACCTCATGCTCAACGACAAAGTGTCAGCCGCAATGGCTAAAACATTTGAAAAGACACAGGGCGACCTCGCCGAAAGAATGATGTCAGCACTCGAAGCAGCACAAGAAGTAGGCGGCGACATTCGTGGCAAACAGTCAGCAGCAATTATCGTTGTCAAGGCGCAGCCCTCAGACAAACCATGGGCAGATCGGATCGTAGACCTGCGAGTCGAGGACCACCCAGAGCCACTTAAAGAGTTACGGCGACTACTGCACCTAGCTCGGGCTTACAACCACATGAACACAGGTGACACCGCAATGGAGAAAAATGACATCACCCATGCTATGAAGGAATATAGCGAAGCGATGAAACTTGCCAAGGGTAATGTGGAAATCGCGTTTTGGAGTGCGTTCACTTTAGCCTCGAAGGGGAAGGTTGACCAAGCTATGCCGATTTTTAGAAAGGTCTTTAATGCGGACAAGAATTGGGTTGAAGTCTTGAAGCGTCTGCCAAGGGCTGGCTTGATTCCAGACAACGACGTAGGTCACGCTCTTCTGCAGCGTATTCTTAACGAGGCTGGCAGACAATAGTACACGTTGCATTTATGGTGCGGGGTGCCACGCAAGATTTAGGTGATTTGTGCTAACACTGGTTACTTGACGGATTTAGTTTTATATCTCGTTTTTTCAGAGAAAAAGTCCATCACTCTAACCTTGCTCAGAAAGCTCACATAATGTTTTGCTTTCGCGGGAATAACGTATTCATCACCTTTTTCACAGATTCTTGCCTTGCCATCGATAGTTAATTCCATTTTTCCTTCTATCACCATTCCCCATTGAGGATAGTCATGACTATGCTCTGGCACCAGTGCAGAAGGCTCAAATTCGAAGAAAACTAATTGATGTTTCTTGCCTTGTAATATCCATGCCCTGACGCCTTTAAACGGAATGTCCGCCTCTGGCAAGTCTGTTATGACTTTAGGAAACCCTCGTAAGCGTCTGCCTTTCAAATCATTCAAGTGTTTCACCCGCAGAAGTATAGAGACATTTGAAGAAGTATTAATGCTTGTACCGTCATTTCTGAACAGCTGTGAAAAACGGTTTTCCCTGCTTCTGTCTTGTTGCCTGATTCGCTAATGCTAGTGCACATGTCATGTCGTCGTGACTTTCCTCTGGATGCGAAAATGTCAAATAACCTGCTTTATTATAGGCATACTGCTGCTCATTCAGTTGTTGGCAAAGCCTGCGATTGTATGGCATCTTAAACCTATGCTGCTCCATGACCATTTTAAGCGCTGTTAATACAGATTCTTTAGTTTGTGCTGTGAAGGTTATGCCCTCAACATTCTGAACACCTTGTTCTTTCAATTCTTCTAAGACGATTTCGCCAACTCCAGTTTGGTCCACTAGCAACCTCTGAAATCTAAACTTCTGATTCGCTCTTGCCAAATGCCCAATAACATTCATGTACGGAGTATTCAACGGAAACTCATGCAAATATACAAGCTTCAGTAGATCGTCTTCTCTTTTCAAGACAACGATGACACTGTAATCTTCGAGTTTTCCAAAGTCGCAGCCTCCGAAATATTCGCCCGAAGGAACATTGGTTTCAAGGCTTAAAGTAAGCTCCAAACTTGGGTCGATGCATTCCCTTATCAAGTCTTGTGAGAAGAAGCAGTTTTGGGCTTCTACAAATTCCGCTTCAAACTCCATTTTGTATGCTTCCGCCGTCATGTTAAGTCTTTGTTCTTCAAGGAATTCTGATGTGATTAATGGACATTGGCTTGACTTCACCTTGTGAGCGCTATATTTTGGATTCATGAAGGCACGATAGAAGAAGTGGTCTTTTCCCCATGGTGTCGAAAGAAAGATGGCATGACCGCTTGTTGTTGAAAGCATTGGAAAAATAACATTCGTTATCGTTTTTTCCGGCATGAAGCCAGCCTCATCACAAATTATCATGTCAGCTGTGTATCCTCGTAGTAAATTCTCGCTGCATGGCAACGCTATGATTCGGCTTCTGTTTTTGAGTTGAATTACCGTCCTCGTTTCTCTGGTAACTTCTTGTTCAAGCGTCTTTGTCGAGTGGACGAATGTGCTGATACGGTCAAACATTATCATGCTTTGCCTCATGCTCGGCGAAGTTATCAGCACTGTCGCTTTATCGCTTGTGTATGCGAAATGAATCGCTCGCATCGCTATAACCGAAGTCTTACCGCTCTGCCGTCCCATACAGGCGACAAGACGTTTTGACCCGTCTAATAGCAGGTTTGTCTGGTATGGGAATGGTTTGATGTGCAGAATTTGTCTCGCAAACTCGTCTGGGCTCATTTTTCGGTAGTCAATCTTTTCGATGGCGCTATCTGCAAGCGAATTCTCATCTGCTCTGACTCTCTCAAGTCTGTTTTTGGGATGCCACTTCTTGTAATCGTGCTTCAATTGCTTCAATCCTCTTTTCTATTTCATCCCAGCGTTCAAAACGTTCCAGCATTTTATCATAATAAGAAGCCAAAACGCTCAGCGTTTTTAGACGTTTCACTTCTTCTTTATCCAAGCCACTTTCCTGCAAACGTTGTAACGCTGCAGAAAGAATTTTCAAGACATGTTCATGAGTTATGAGTTCTTTTGGCTCTATAGTCTCTGACACTTTAGCGGAGAATTTTTTGCTTTTTTCATCAACCGCCGATAAAAACTTTAATTTTAGCCTTCTAATTTTGAAATAGACACTATCTCTCGTTCTGTTTAGCTTCGTTGCTATGATAGTAGTTGATAGACCTCTTTCAATCATTTGACACAGAAGTTGTTCCTCTTCTCTTGTCCATGAAGTTCTCAACATCGTTTTTCACGCCTTTTGTGAGATGAATACGCCGAGAATTGTGCCAACGATTGTGGTTATGCATGTGAAGATTTCGTTGCTGAAGGAATGCAGGATGACTATGTGTAATGCTTCAAGAATGGTCAACATTGTTAACGCTAAAAAAGCAAAATACAACCCATAGACTAGGCGTTCGCTAGGCGGCAACTCAACACGCTCAAGTTTCTTGCCTTTCCCAACCCTTCTAACTTCTGTCCTTGTCAAGGCTTTCCTAATAATGGCTGTGAGCATATGTTTAGCCAGCCCCCCCGCTTTTTAATCGACCTAAAAGTCTTGAGATACAGCTTCTTTAGCCGCCGTTTGGCAGTTTGGCTCAAAGCAACTTTACTATGCACTACAATGCGGTTTATCATTCCAACTGGTATAACGTTATAATGATACATTTTTGAGTCAATAATCTCTTTAGCAATGACAACATGCCTAGCCTTGCGACCTTTAACGCCTAAGAAGAAGCCTACGGAGCATATTGGTGTATCAAAAAGGTCATGGCTTATGTTATCAGTTGCCTCGCTCGCATCCAACCAATCAACCTGAACCAAGTCACCGAAACGCAACAAATCAATCATTTCAACAATACTTGAATTAGCCAATACTTTTTCACTAGGATAGCCTACTAAGAAGACTTTGTTAAAAGGAAAGCGCACACAGTAACGATGTCACAGTGGCACTATGGCACAAAGTGAAGAAAAATTTTGCATAAAATAAGTTAAGTCTATCTTTCAATCTATGAACAAATTTGAGTCCTGACCAAATTTCGTCTATATCACTTACTTTTACATCAACAAGACCGTTCTTCAAACCAATTTCTCTGACAACATTTTCATTTAGGTCAGTCTCTACCTTTGACGAACGTTTTGGCCAAGAAATCCAAAGTATTCCATTTTGCGAAAGTTCTTGTTTCAAACCAGGAAATTTGCTCTCCAACTCTCTTCCGCTTTCGGTAAAGAAATGAATGAAATCTGACGGACCCTTCAAAGTTTTCATTACAACAATATTTTTTGGTAATTTTCCTAATATCTGATTGTAATTTTCTGGCATGTTTAGAACGATTATCTTAAAACTTTCTTTAATTCCAAGCTTTTCTACCAACGTTTTTCTTGAACGACCTGCCACCATGTCATTTATCTCCTGTCATTCTAGCATCAGCGCTAAGGGCACAGACAACAACATAAGTAGGATAAGATAGAAGAAGACTATGTAGACTACTTCCTTAATGTTTTCCGGATAATCCTTCGACAACAGCCTCATTGGAGCCTTTATCAGAGCCGCCAAAACCCGCGGGGTATATATCATGAATGGCACCTTCCTGCAATATTCACCATATTTCTCGCCATACTTCCTCTTCATCTTTGTCTCCTCTTGTAGAGCCACATCTATTATTATTAGTGAAGAAACTAGCCAAGGCAAAGTCGGCTTCGGCACATATCCGCCTTTTGGGTAGGAAGCAAAAATTGCAAGCAGCAACAGTCCATAGCTCCATAGGAGAAAACCAAGATATTGGGGATGCCGACTGTATCGGTAAATCCAGAAGTCCATTATCTCTTTTCGCTTGAATTTTCCATAGAGCCATGTTACGACGCCTATAAAGAACGCAAAGAGCCCTATCATCATAATAATAGTTGCCAATGCCATCGATACGTCTCCGTGAAAAACCGTGGACAAAGGCGCTGAAAGGATGAAGTAGGGCATATAGACTATGTGTCCAAGCCTTAACACTGTTGGAGAAATGTCTAGAAACGGAAACCACAATGCCCTAAGGACACCTACGCCCGCAAGGAAGAACATCTGAAAGGCAAAGTAACCAAAGATAGGCAAGATCAACGCCATTGACCCCAAACTTGATAAGCGTCCTCTTTTAGTGATGAATCCTAAGACTATAAGCACAGCAACAATAGCAAGCACTGCATAGCCTATAGGCTTCATTAAATCAGTGATCTGTTTAGCTTTTTCAAAATCCCAAAGACAGTTAGGAAAAATTTTCAGCAGATGTTCGTTGATTATGCGTGGCGCATCCAGCGTAACATAAAGCAACGATGTTGTGAGCAACAAAGACAATGCTGTCGCCGCAACAAATTTGGAGACATCCATTGCTAGTCGTTTCATTTAAATCAAGTCTGTTACTCATACTTCGTTTCTACTTGCAGAGAGTGGGTCAAAGAGTTAGATAAGGCTAAGTTTTAGAACAAACTGTTCTAAAAATAGAACGCACATTGCGAGTCTTTTTCTGCTCTTTTCTTGTCTACTTGCTAGGTCGAATATACCTTGCATATAATGTCATGTTGCCTTGAGAGAACATGCCTATCACAATCATTGGATCACCATTTTCGACCCCACTGATTTGTGAAAACAGATCAACATTATCATAGGCGTAACAGACCAGTATTTTTCCGTCAAGCTTAAAGAAGGGTACACCCAGAGAACCGAGGTCGCTTACCCTTCCGAACACTTGCGCCATTTGCCCATCATATGCGGTAGTGTTGGCGAGAAGTTCATCTATCGTCAGCGTAGACGGATAATCTTGGTCTTGCTTCAGTTTTTCGATGCTGTCTACATATAATGTGGATCGTTCTTGGAAGAATGTGCCTATCACTGTGACATAGTCTACGTTGGTGATATTCTGTGCGTTAATCTGTTCAGATAGGTCGTTTCCATAATGCTTGTAGCAGACTAGAAGTTTCTCATCTAGCTTAAATGCATTTTCAATAAAGCCAAAGTCACTTACCTTTCCGTTGAAGTATAGCCTACAACGATTGTATTTGGATGGATTAGTAAGGAGCTCATCTATAGGTGTCGCTCCCCAAGTCAATTCAGGCTCAAAAACCCTAACCAATATTGGCGGTCTGTCCACCGTTACTTTGAAACCCATAAGACTATATTTTGCCACAAGCCCACGTACAGTAAGGCATTCCTGCGGATCAACTAATAGGATTCTGGGGTCTTGTGCAAAAGTTTTCACCGCATCAGCTTTTAAAGACACCTGAAGAGAAATCACGCTAATCATTCTCAAGCCTTGTTTTGGATATATGACCCACTCTTCAAGGTACTCAGGGCTCGGTGCACCTAGAATGATCGTTTCTAATTCTCCGCTTGTCTCGTTCTGTACAATAATTGCAGACAAATCTAGCCTATCGCTTTCAGCAAGGTAGTTTTCATAAAGATTTTTGAATTCAGATGGTTCCAAAGGCTCTTTGAAAGTTACTGTTACCCATACCTTTCTATCCGGGCTTAAAGAATGTAATAACTCGTTTAAGGCACTTGTTCGAGAGTTTATGTAGGCTAAGAGGTCTTCTTCGCTAGTTATGTAGTTGTGGACTTTTATGCTGATGTACCAAGTGGGTTGAGGTATATCTATTGGGTGCTTATACACAACTATGGCGCCACCTGGAAACAACACCCTTTCAACTACTTCAGTTACTCTACCACTTTCCTCAATGTGAGAAAGCAAATGAAACCCTGAAGGAAACGCCATTTGGGGCAACAAAACTATAGCAACTAGCACTGTCAGTAAGAGTCCACCAATTAGAATCGAAACGTACAGTGGTGCAGCTAATCTAGTAAAATTTGTTGAAGCAGGCCTTATAGGTCTTCGACACCAGTTCCAAAGTTTTCTATGAATATTCATCCTTGTTCACCTATTATCTTAGAGAACAAGATTTCAGCTAGCTGAGAGGGTAGCATTGAACCATAGTTTTCCGGTAGCTGAATGTCTCGTTCCTCTGCCTCAGCAAGAAGCGTTGTTCTACATGCTTGGAGTTGATTGCAACTCTTGCAGTCTCCCTCATGTCTATACCAGATTTGAACTCCATTTTTGGCTGAAAAGGTGATCATGGCTACGGTTTTGAACTCTGGACTATAGCCTACTAGGATTCCAGTAGTGGGGTCAACAGTTTTAACTCTTATCTTGTTTAGCCTTGCTGTCTCTTGAAGTGCTTGAGAGACTTTAGCGTTAGCAACATTGAGGGCTTTGTGAACGGCCTGACGGGACACATCTAATTTTCGAGCAATGCTTGCCTCTAAAAGCCCCTTGCCTTTTAGGTCCCAGATTTGTTTCTGCTTCGAAGTAAGGTAAGCCGTGCTTAGAGCCATAATCAGTTCCTATAGTAAGCTTTTAAAGGCTGACAAATATAAGCATTTCTGGAAATGGAATGTTACAAAGAAAAAACTACAGATTTTTCTCTCACTATGGAGAAGATGGATAGTAACGTGAGTTATCATGAGGGACTAAGATTGTCTTAACAGCAGATAGGAGTTTTATGAGTGATTACCATCTACTCCCATTTCTAAGAGGCTTACGTTTCGCCTCTACAAGCATACTTGATTCCTCAATTTTCTTCCGTTTTGTAGGTCCTTCAGTGCCAACAATTGATGGGGGCATAGCTCTATTGGCGCCTTACCATACTCGTAGAACAGAAGCCGCATTGCTCGACTTTGGCTTCAATAAGAACCAAGTTGCTATTATTGCTCCGGAGAGCGTACACCGATTTATAGGTTCTAGCACAAAGATAGTCAGCATCACTGTCAGAGATCCATTAAGCAAAATTCATCATTACTCTCTTCTCAATCCTTTGCGTAACGAGTCCTACAGTTCTTTATCCTTCAAACAACTTGTTAAAAACGTGCACTCCTTAAGGCTGTCAAAAGGATACAGCTTTAGGCTTGTTGTGGAAGGGCCAGGTGCATGGCAACTAACAAATTCTCAAGAGAGGCGTAAATTTGCTATAAACCACGTAGTAGTAGGCGAATTTACTGCAAGTGAGATTCCACACCTATTTGAGAAGATCATAAAGGGTGAACAAGTTCAAGAAGTGTTTTTTGCCACTTGCACCGACATCAATGAAACCCCACTAGTTCGAGGAGGCGTCACTGAAGGCCTCGTTGAGATAGCAAGGGGATGCAACAGACGGTGCCAGTTTTGCACTGTTCCAAGATTGCAGTGCCGTCCACTTAAGGACATTGTTGCTGAAGCTAAGATGAATATTCAATGCGGACAGTGCAATATTACGCTTAGAAGTGATGACATACTTAATTATGGGGCTAAAGGAATTAGAGTAAACCGAAAGTCTGTTCTCGACCTTTATACGTCAGTAAGAAAGCTGAATGGTGTGAAGCGAGTTAGCCAATGCTACCTTAATTTGGCTTCAGCTGTCTCTGAACCTCAACTTGTTAAAGAGATCACCGAGATGATTGGCGCAGGATGCAAGGACTACCCCTACACTACAGTCTTAGTGGGCATTGAAAGCGGTAGTCCAAGGCTCATTGAAGCTTATATGCTGGGGAAAGTCCAGCCCTTTAAGCCTTCTGAGTGGCCTGAGGTCGTAGAACAGGGGTTCGGCATCTGCAACGACAGCCATTGGGTTCCTCTTGGTATGCTAATCTTCGGTTTGCCAGGAGAGACCGAAGAAGACGTTAGCAAGACCATAACACTTGTTGAGAAACTTGAAACCTACAAAAGTGTCCTAATTCCCTTTGCGTTTGATGCCAAGGGTGTCCTTAATAATGAAAAGAGTTTCAATCCCAAAGATATGAGGAGATGCCATCTGGACCTAGTGAATATAATCTTCAATCACAATATACAGTGGGGGAGGCATCTAATCAGAGAACAGGCAAGTAACATATCAATATTAAAGTGGCTACTTCCCATGATTTCACAACTTATAAACTGGGGTATCAAAAGAGCATGCGAAAAATTGTTCGATGAAATCGCCGCTTCTACTTCCTTGACTCTCTAAAAGGCATTTATCGCTTGTTTAGTCTATAAATTGGGTCTTCAATGATTCCGAGAATTTGGACCAAGATTAACCCAATTCCCGCACTTTTATGAAACTTATGCACTTGCGTTGGTTTCTTGCGAATACTCATAAGAGATAGTGCTAGTCCTGTCGTGGTCAATATCAAGAGGCTGGCAAAACCTGGTACCAGTAAGAAAAAGTTAATCCACTTTTCTTTCAACGTAAATTGGATTGAACTTTGAATGCTGCCTATATTTTCAAAGGCAAACCAATACAGGTCGTCGGCAGGGTCTATGAGAAAACTGTAATTTTGGTCAATAAGGATGTTCTTTAAATGTAGCGTGTTGTAACCGTTTGCTGTAAAGTTGATGGCTTCACCGTCGACTAAAACTTCGCCCATCAAAGCAGATTTAGTAATAACCCTAGTATGATGATAAATTCCATTCACACCTGGCCCACGCTCTTCACCAGGCTTCAAGACAAGGGAAATGTCAATCACAGTATCAGTTATTGTCGCATTGAAAAGTGACAAAACAAATAAGGAAACCCCAAGCGACAACAAAATCAAGCCTACAACTATTTTCATCTCATTCTGACCTCTCAACTCATTTCAACGTCTCGGGCTTGAAGACCTTTTAAGGAGCGTCTTCACCTCCAACAATAGTTATGGTAGCCCAGTTTTGTAAAAGACCAGGCCATTCAACGCCTTCTGAATCGACGATCGTGTAGTTCACTTCCAGAGACAAGGGATACTGTATATGCTTACCCTTCGATATTCCCATGCAGGCGAGGACAAAGTTGTCAGCTTTCGGTGTAAAATACCACTCAGCACCCCATCCTTGTCCCTCTGAAAGTTGCTTGAACGGATACTCGCTTCTATTGACCATATATCCAAGGTCAAGTTTCACACTATTCAAAATAACATAAGAATTATGATAAAACGTTGTTGCGTTAGGAAATCCACTAATGTTCTGCACAGAAAATAGGAACGTGATTTTGCGACTGTAATTCGTCACCCACAAAGTATCCGTTGTCAAATAGACGCCTACCACTGCGCCATGACAGATATCAGTCCACTCAAAACATTTGACAGAATCAACAGGAAGTCGAGGCAAGACTAACGCTGCAGAAATGATTACTGCACCTAACACTACTGCAGCTAATGCCACCGCGACTAACAAGACTCCTATGTTTTTCATGTAACTACTTTCCTCCGATAAATGGTATCATTAGGAATTGATAAAAACGTTACCTAAACTACGAAAAAAACCGTAGTTTACATAAACAATTAAAACGGAATCCACTAATTATTCCTTGCATAAATATGAACTCTGAAAACGAGAAAGACGCAGACGTAATGATAATTCCGCTGTCAAATGACAGGCTTAGAAAGGTAGCTAGAGCCCTGTCAAATGAAACAGCAGTAACAGTTTTACAGAAACTCGTTGAAAAATCCATGTCAGCAACCGAGCTGTCAGAAAGCCTCGGCATCCCTTTGACCACTGTAGAATACAGTATAAATGCACTTTTAGAAGCAGAATTGATTAATGTGGAAAGAATCAAATTCAGCCGAAAACGGCGTGACATCAAATATTATTCTCCAGTGAAGCGAGCATTGATTTTTGCTCCAGAAAAGACGGAAAAAGGAGTGATGGGGTTTTTAAAGAAAGTGCTTCCTTTCCTAATAATTTTGGCACTGAGCATTCCGGCGGGTTTAACTGTTCAGTATATAGTCGCATTGTATGGTGGACCGCCATACGAACTTCCAATAGATCATGCCTATATTCCACTATACATATTCATTGCAGGCACAATATTCGCTATTATGACGTTTGTAATCGTTGAATGGTTCATCAAAACTATAAGAAATAAGAGGAAGGCACCCTAGCTCGTGCCTTTATCAAGAATAAATTTGAAAATTTGACTAGTGAATGCACAGAGCCTTATCTATTTCTTGGGTTGCATACGATTTTCTCTTTCAATCTCTCAGCCGCATATGAAGACAATTCTTCAAACTGTCTCTCATCTAAAACTAGTTTCGCCTTAGCTAAAATTTCCAGGCAAACGTCTTTAAACACCATTTCTGTGCAACCGAGTTTTGCGTCATCAATTAATTCCTTGCACGTTAACAAAATAACATTATTACTCAAGTCTTTTTTCACCTAGGGCTAAAGTTTCGGAAGACTAGAAGATTATGCTTTATGACTCAGAAATCCATATTCAACCTAAGTGTTTACTCAGTTTTGTGATATTGCTTTTCCATGCAATTTTGACTTAAAAGAACGCTCTGACTGAATTGCTGTTTGGCTGAAAAAGTTTGAGCACACTGCTAAAGAAGGTTAAAGACGCTTACAGGAAACTTGCAAAGAAAGAAGAACGTGGAGTGCTGCTTCCAGCCTTTCGAACAATTACAGGCGAATCGCCTTCTATTTCGTTTGACGCTTTAGTTGACATTTACTTATGTGACCCGGCTGCAAGAGCAGCTGTCGACTTCCTAGCCGATCAGACCGTTGGCACAGGTTTCTATACAACAGCTGAAGATGCAGATGCAAAGACTGTCGTAGATGAATTTAATGAAATGGTTAATCTTGATGACATGCTTTTGCGGGCTTGCCGTGAAATAGTTGCCTTCGGAAACTGTTTCTGGGAAAAACTTGAACCCAACTACTTAGAGAACCTAGAAATTCTGCCAATCACAAGCATAGACAGGATTCTGCGGGACCAGTATGGCGAGGTTCAAGGGTTTAGGCAGACAATTCGTTATGGCGGCAACATCGTAGACCCAGAACGCATAATTCATTTCTGCTGGAATCCAGTTGATGGTGAAGCATATGGCACAGGCATATTACGTAGCATAGCAGAAGCCATGAGTCTAAGCGACGCTGAATCTAGGCCCTCTTTCAAGGATATGAAGGCAAGCGTTGAGAAAGGTATGACGGAAATTATGCGCAAGTATGCTGGACCAACAGAATTGTGGAAGTTTCCAGGCTTGTCAGACGACAAAGCAAGTGAATATGCGTCTTTACTGAAGTCGATGCCGAGAGAAGGTGGAAGATTTGTTGTTAATATGCCGGCAGAAGTGGAAGTCATAGCGGTTGACCCGCGCGGTAGATTCGATGCTTATGTGGAGCATATTTGGAATCAATTCATTCTAGGTTTGCAGACGCCTTTGCCCAAACTCTTCACGACTCCAGGTTTCACTGAGGCATCAGCTAAAGCCGCGGTAGAGGTGGCAGAACGCAAGGTCATGGCTTTGCAGCGCTTCATAAAACGGGTTGTAGAAAGAGAGGTTTTTGCGCTAGTGGTTAGGCAAGCTGGCTTTGACCCGAAAGAGGCGCGAGTGCGTTTGAATTGGGGTGTGATTAAGATGGTTGAGATGCGTGTTGAAGACCTGCTGAAAGCGTTTGAGGATAAAGCCATAGAAAGGGACGAGTTGCGCAAAATGCTAGTCAAACAGGGTTGGGAGCTCTCAAGCCCACAAGAGGTGATTTGACGTGTGCGAAGACGACAGGTCTAGCAAAAGAGTATCTAGCCCCCCTATAAATAGGTCTTTAAATAATGTGTGTAGGTTTGCGTTTTTCTGGTGATAGGTCTAGAAGCGGGAGGGAGGTGAGGATAGCGAAATGGATTTCACAACTTTTGCGCCTTTAATCGAGTGGCTTATTGCATGCATAATCTTTGTTGTCGGCGTCTACGTCATAGACGTAATAAGTGGACACAGAAGAGAGGGAAAAATCTACGACTTCATGAAACTAATGCTCGCATCAGACTTGGCAGAAAGCAACAAAAACAAGAAGCAACAGTAGGAAGCCTTAATTTTGTAGCACTACTCGATGAAAACTTAACACCCAAAAATTACATTCTTCAGAATCTTGCTCTACCCGAAGATTTAACAGAATCTGAAACCTCTTATTCTTCTATGTGCTTGTAGAGGGCGCGCAAGATATGATTCTGATAATAGCGGGAACTAATGATGTTGCAAGCATGAATATTGCAAAACTACTCATTGATCATGGCAAGTTTGAAAAGACATCAAGCATGTTTCATCAGAATCCAATCTACTTAAAGAATGTTCAAGGGCGAGAAGTTAAGGTTGTCTTTATCAATGAAGACTTAATTAGCGCTCAATTTATCACAGAACATTTCAGTCCACAACTGGTAGTCTTTGTTTCTAGGCATAGTAGCGAAAGCGGAATCCCAACACTTTCAGTCCATACGCCAGGTAACTTAGGAAGCAAAGCAGAGTTTGGAGGAATCCCAGGGAAAGTTTCCATATCGCCTGCAACAGCTATGAAAGACTGTTTGACTGAGATGACGCGATTAAAAGAGGAAATGCGATTATGGTATGAGGTTTCGTATGAGTGTACGCATCATGGTCCTTCTTTAGATGTGCCAACTATGTTTGCTGAGTTAGGCAGTTCGCTAAGCCAATGGAAGGATTTGAAGGCTGCTGAGGCGGTAGCTCACGCAGTAATGTATGCTATTTCTAGGCAGTCTAAGTATGAGGCGGCTTTAGGCGTAGGTGGACCACATTACAATGACAAGTTTACTAAAGTTGCTTTGGGTAGTAAGTATGCTTTTGGGCATATCATTCCAAAATATGCGGTTTCGCAGGTAGACTATCAGATTGTTAGGCAGTGTGTTGAGAGAACTGTGGAGAAGGTTGAGGCAGTAATGCTTGACTGGAAGGGAATCAAAGGAGCAGACAAGGAACTATTGATGAAAATACTAGACAAAATAAAGGTTCCAACACAGAAAGTCTAGTATTTTCTCCAAAGAGGCGAATCTTCTTCCGCAAGTCATAAATAACGATTTAGCAGGAACCATTAGACATCCAAGTATCTTCATTTCAACGGAGGTGATAGGTTGAAGTTTGGAGATATCGTAACGGCTGTAGCGTCTTCAGCTGTTATTCTTGCTTTGCTCATATTTCCAATTGATATGGTGTTGGTTCCGGCCTTAGGTTTCTTTTGGGGACTTAACGTTGGTGCGATTGTCTCTGTTTTGCTCACTGCGTTAATTGTCGGCTATGTTTTCGCCGGAAAGATATGGGAATCTAGGATGGAAGCAATAGCAAAGATAACGGCTTTATCCGCAGTTCTTATGGCGTTCTTTGTCGCGATAACGTTGGCAGCTACAGAATGGCCTGCGGTGGTTAGGGAAGCAAACCCTGGGGCAACTTACACGGCGCTCGAATGGCACATCGTAGAACATGTGGCGCTGCTTGGACAAATATTCTTGAACGTGATTATTGTAATTGTGCTAGGTTTCATCGGGCTCTATATCGGTTCGATGTTTAGGCGACCAGTAGAGAGCAAAGAATAGCCAAACACGACACTGACAAAACCGTAAAGGAAGAATAGAAAAAAGATACAATCAAAGTTACAATGCAAAAAGTATAGTACATATACGCTCATAAACCAAACGCATCCAAAACAAACATAACTACCTCAAGTCTATTAGGCGACTATATATAAGGGGGGTAGGTCAACAGTTGCCAGAGCTAGCTAACAGATTTACTTGCGTCTGTTTCTACCCATGAGAATTTCTTCTGCAAGACGCTGGGGTAGTAGAGTTTCCAGTCAAAATCCACTCTCTTACCCCACTTGTAGTATATGCGTGGGTCAATGTAACTCTTCAAACTAGTCCTAAGATTATAATCTCTAGTCTCCTTAATCTCCAAAATCTTATAATAAAGAATCTTCGCCTGCTTCTTTGCGCTCTCTGTTCCCTTTGCATTGAGATTCTTCAGCCTTTCCACCTTCTTAGCCAAAGACTCTTCCCAATTTTTAGGTGGCTTACGTTTATGATTACAGACAATAGCGGCTTCAAGATTAGCCATCGTAGCCACATGCCGCTTTCTATATTCTTCGCTATTCCTAGAAACATCAGCGCCTTTCAGAAACTCGTCAACAACGTTCGAAGCATGAAAAGTCCTAAAAACCTTAGCAGTCAACCCAACCATAACTTCACTGAAGAAATCAGTAACTTTGTCCCCACTCACACCCTCAAAAATAGTTGACTTCGACTCCCTAATGAACTCCTTAAGATTATCAACAACAGCATCAGGAAGCGTCAACTGCTTTACACATCTCACAGCATCTTTACCAAGAAAATCAAAAATAGTCACGCCTTTAGCCTCAAATTCAATATGCTCAGGTCTAAGCGTAGTTGCGCCAACCGTGTCAGCCTCATCCTTATCTTTTTCGTCGCCAACACGCAGCTTCAAAGCATTAATCAAGTAACAGACTGTTGCAACCTTACGCCTCTTAACATCCTCGGACCGCAAATTAGCGTCAATATGCTTAAGAACATCGTCAATTCTGCTCCTTAACTCCACAGCCTTATCAAACTTCATAATCTCCTTCTGCTGCTTCAAATGTGAAGTATCCGCAATCCAAATATACTTCTCCTTACCCCGCAGCTTGTCATCCCATTTGGCTATCCACATAGAATCAGGCTGCCAAACAATCTCCTTCCAATCGCCTGCAGGTTTCAGAGCATCAGGCGAAAGATTCAAAACAACATCACTGGCTGTTGGACCAGGCTTCCACCTCCCACGCAACGGGTGATTCCCACGCCCCATAAAAATCGAAGAAGGCTCAGCCAAATAAGCGCCTACCTCAACCTTCGCACCGTCAACAACTGCATAACCATACTTCTCCTTGTTCCTCTCTTTCTCAACCTTACGCAGTTCAGCTTGCCTCTTCTTCTCTTCCTTCGGCGAATTCTGCTTGTAACTCTTCTCTTTCTGAACGTATTCTTCAATTACTGTAAAATCAAACTCTTCCGGCGAAATTTCTTCCTTAATGCCCAATGCATTGCGAAAATCTCCAAAAAAATTCCTAACAAAAACCTCATCTTGAGCATACTCTGTGCCAAGTTTTTTGACCCATGCAACAGCCATTTCCTCTTGCTCACGCGTCAACTTTACCTCTCTACCCTTTATTAGAATCGAGAAACCTCTTGGCTCATACCTCTTCGGAAACAGAATCCCATTGTGCACCAGATATTTCATTAGACTCCTCTTGCAACACTTTTTTCTTCTCTTAAAGAAAAAGACCTTTCATTTAAATCTTCTATTGACTCGCAATACTTAGCCGTAATTCATAAGCCAGATTTTCACTCAAATTGCCTAGAATATTGGAGAACAAAATTAATGCCGACGGTTCCAAAAAGCATTGAAAAATATCGCCAATTTAGCCAAAAACTAGCAAATCCACAAGTGCTAACCGAGTTAAGAAACCTTTTCGAAAGAAAATACACTCTGCCTGAATTGTTAGAATGGCTTCACAATAAAGTAAGATGGAGCAAAGGCAACATAAAACGACACAACGACCCAAAACAAATATTAGCCTATGGAAAGGGAAAATGTGGCGAATTCAGCATCCTATTTACAGCTCTCTGCATAGCACACAACTATCGAGCAAGACTAGTTCTGGACATGTCTGACCACGTTTGGACAGAAGTATGGAACGAAAAAGAGAGAAGATGGATTCACGTGGACCCATCAGAAAAAAAGATAGACGACCCAAAAATGTACGAAAGAGACTGGAAGAAGAACCTGAAGGAAATATATGCCTTCGAGAATGGCAGCATAGAAAATGTAACACAAAGATACAAACTGGACCATAGAGATTAGGCGAAAACGATGAAAGATACAGTTTCCACTGAGAACAAACAAAATCGGTGGACAAAAGGGTTCTACAGAGGGAATATTGCAGTTATCGCGAGCAGCAACGCCATTGTGAGCTTTGGAGGAGGAATAATAAGCACTTACGTTTCCTCATACTTTATCGAAATCGGCGGCGACCCTATCACACTAGGACTAATGACATCAATAGCGTCCATAATTCAATGTTTTATGCTTTTTCTCGGAGGATTCATAGCAGACTATTATGGCAGAAAAAGAATCATGGTTTTGGCAGCCTTCTACAGCGTGCTCTTCCCACTGCTTTATGCAGTTGTTCAAGACTGGCGCATCTTCGTTGCATCAACTATAATTGCTGCTTTTGGAGCTGCATCAAATCCTGCAACTTATGCGATAGTAGCAGACTCTATTCCTTCTGAAAGACGAACCACTGGAATAGCATCGCTTCAAGTAATCTCCTCTTTACCTATGATGTTTGCTCCTTTAATTGGAGGATGGCTTATCAAAATCTACGGACTATTTGAAGGCTTCAGATTGGGATGCATCTACACAGCTGCAACTGCTCTAGCTTCAGCTCTAATCATCCTTTTCTTCCTTAAGGAAACAATTTCAGACAGAGCTGGTCAAAAACCAAAATTACTCAGTGACGATACGCTAAAAGACTTTAAAAAACGCTTGACACAGTTGCCTAACAGCCTAAAAGCCTTAATCATTTCGTCCGCGCTTATTGTATTTGCCAACGGACTAGTTGGACAGTATTATATTCTTTACGCTACGAAAGTTATTGGTCTCACGGAACTAGATTGGGGAATAATCGTTAGCCTACAGTTTTTGTTAGCAAATATTTTGAGAATCCCCGGAGGATGGGTAAGTGACAAATTTGGAAAGAGGAAAGTCATGATAATTTCAGTTTTGACATGCGCCCCATGCACTATAATATTTGTTCTATCTCAGTCGTTTCTTCAAGTTGCTATCGCTGCTCTTCTTCTTATAGCCACTGGAATATACTATGCATCAGCTCATGAGGCTCTTCAAGCGGACTTGACACCTAAAGCGGTAAGAGGACGAATCACAGCGCTTTGGGCCATAGGCAATACTGTTTCCGCAGGGTTAGGCGCACTCATTGGCGGTTTTCTCTTCCAAGCAGTTAACCCAGCAACACCGTTTTACCTATTTACCGCAACTGAGTTAGTCGCCACATTCTTGATAATTAGTGCTGTTAGAGAACCTTCTGAAAAAGAAATTTAAATCTGTGGAAACTCCTCGCCGCAGTGATAACATTTCTTTGCGCCTGTTGGCAGAGGCTTTTTGCAATATGGACATTTGAATCGTTCCTTTGACTCTTTCAGCCATTCCTTGACTTTGCTTGCCTTGATTTTTTCTAGGCTGGTTCTTATGTTTACGTTGTCTTCTAAGTATCCTTTTGCAAGTTTTTCAAATTTTTCGCAAGAACGTTTTTCGTATTTTGGGCATTCGTAACAGAATTCATATTTCCTAGCCCTGAGCATTGGACGATTTTGCAGTCGTTGCCCCAAAATTCAGGAGTTAAGATTTGGCAGCCTTCGCATCTTACTTTCTCCGGTGAACATTTGAAGCGTGTGGCTATGCGTTTTAGGTATTCGCCATTATCTTTGTATGCTCTGTAAATGCTACATGCACCGCAGTATAAGCCGCATCTGCCTACAAGATCTTCATTGGTCATCGTATCAAATCCTCGCTTTTTGACTAAAAGAAGATGCCTTCTTAATATATTTTAGTAGTAGTGGGGTCGCTGGGATTTGAACCCAGGATCGCCAGCGCCCCAGGCTGGTATCCTTGACCAAGCTAGACTACGACCCCACAACGCTGTACAGAGACCCTTTGATGCTAAAATCATTAATGTGCTATTAAAGCTTAAGAGCTTAGGAAATCAGAGAAGACATTAGCATTTGTGTCTGATAGATTGAAGTATTTGGCTAAGAACGTTGACTTAGAAAATCCTGGAATGGTTAACCTTTACATAGCCAACAAGATGTGTGCAGAATTGTACAAGGATTCACTTGTCAAAGACAAAAGATGTGTTCGAGTGTAAGTATTGTGGATCAACCATAATTGTGAAAAGTTAAAGTTTTGATTCCAATATATGAACCATTACAGATCTCTAAATGTGAAAAATGTGGTAAAGTAGTAGCAGAACCAAAAGAACTAATAAACTTCTGAAATACACAGTGAAGCATCATGACTAGTATCTTTGAACGAGGTTGCAGAGTTGCAGATTAGAACAGTTGCAGTCATTCTAGCTTTGATCGTTGTAGCATTGCTTATCATAAACAAATCCTTGAGGTCAGAATGGTTATGGCTGATATCCATTGCACTGCTGGTAATGGCATTTATAGTTTATTTCTTTCCTCAATTCAAGAAATGGCATACATCTAGATAGAGGATAAAGCTGAGCGAAACTGAATATTGAGAAATATGTTTACGTTTATTGCTTTGAAGCTATGTATGCCTTAAAAATATAATCTATAATGCGTTTGATCGCATGGACTAGCACATAGATACCGCCTATCAATAGCAAGGCACTTGTGGCATTAAGAAGACCGACAAGATATGTTGCAATCATTGCAACAGCATAAGTGGGATATAGAATCCCTGAAATCATAGTGTTGAAGTTGATTGAGAAATAAATTATGAAGCATGCCAGGATGAGCTCGATTACTGCCAATGCAATGCCAAAAACACTTACAGTAATACCATGAGCTTTTTCTACCATAATCTCATCACCCCTTCTCCATCCACAATTAACATTTTGTTAAGTAGACAATTAAGAATTATGGATGAATTTTCTATATTCTTGTTATTGGTGTATGTTATTGCGTTAGTGCATGTGTGGGTATGTGCTATACCTCAGAGAAATTAAGAGCTTTCTTTAACAATTATCTTAGTTTATTTAGAAGATGGAATCCTGTTAGATAGATTTGGCTTTGACATTTATTACATTGCAAAACTATCTTGTTTAGACAATTTCCTTTCATAACTGTCTTTACAATGAAATAGTCCTTTTCTGTTTCATCATCTGGAGAAAACTTGATTCCACATCTTGGACATTCAACATCTCCTGTTCCCTTGATCTTAGTCAAATCAACAGCATAGACTTTGAGCATATGCAATTTCAGTCTCCTTCAAGTCTCTAATTAGAAGCTGATCTTAATCGAATCTAAATCCTTTATGCAAAAATGTTCTACATAGAATAAGGTAATCGTTCATAGAGAATTGTTCCCTAAATTATTAATATAACTTGAAGTGAATTATTTGATTAATAAAGATGAAAAGAGGTGAAACTCCATGTTGTATATAAGTAACTTCAAAGTGAAAGAGGGCAAGTTTAATGAGTTCCAAGCTTGGGTCAAGGCAAACGGGAAGTCTCTCTCTAAACTGGCGGAAAAGGCAGGCTGGAAATATCTTGGAACGTTCTATTATGTTCTGGGAACTGGAGGATCAGCGCACGGCTGCTTCTTGCATGAGTTCTCAAAGTATGGTGACATTGACAAATCAAGAGAACTGTTTGGTGACGCAACGGACCAAAAGTTGAGCAAGGAGTTAATGGACCTTCTCGCCAATGACCCAATGCACGACCAAATACTGCGACCAATAGGCGAAGCTCAGCTCTATAAATTCATGTAATGCGAGAAAGCCTCACCGATTGAAACTCAATTTTTTCTAACTTCAGACCCCAACAAGGTACAGAACCCTGAAGGCTAAATCTTATATCCAAGTTAATGAACCTAGGCTGACCTGCTTAAAATGGAAAGAAACATATGGAAAAGAAACAAGAAGCCAAGAAAGAGACTTTAACAAATAATAGATCTAATAAGGCTGGTATCCTTGACCAAGCTAGACTACGACCCCTCCTAGACTAATTTCTTGCACAATAAAAATAAGATGAGGCTATTCTCTTCTTTCGACTATTATTGTGCAGTTTGTAGCTAAGGCAGCGATAGCACCTAACGCTGCTAGCCAAGGAACAAGTAATGCTCCGATAACTCCTACTGTAGCAGGCATTTCCAGGAGAATCCGTCCTTTATCATCTTTAATGATTATTCTTGTCACATTTCCTTCTTTGATTAGTTCCTTAACTTTTTGAATAAGATTGTCTGCTGAAATCGAGATTTTCTCTGTAACAATTTTTGCCACTGGGTATCCGCAGGAGGGACAGTATTTTGCGTCGGAAGGCAGTTTGGCACCACATCTCTCGCAATATGACAATGCACCACTCCCTCGGTATTAGGAATAACAGTCCACACTTAGAAAACTTTTCCTCTACTACCTGAAAGGATACGGCACCAAGGCTACATACGTAATAATAGACGCACACAGAAACTGAGTAAATACGATTAAGAAGCGTAACCACGCCTTTTCCTTTATCATATTTTTAGCTGAAATAATGGCTAATGATGGAGCCATCGGTAAAACATAGCGAAAGTTTCCAAAATCCTGCTTCTGGATGAGTACAAAAAGAAGGAAAATAACCGCAATGTGAGCCAACAGCAGCTTCGAATCCAAATCAAATTGACGTTGCCTCACCCAAGAAATAAGAGAGAAATTGGCCAGTACAAAGGTCCAAACAGAATAGTAACCAATGTTGAACGCAAATATTGGCAGATAGGAACGAAGCTGAAAAGTAGCAAAATAAGGCGGAGAGAAAACCGTAAGAAGACTTGTGGAAGGAAAAAAATCGTATAAGGCGGAATAGTAGCCAACGAAATTCTCAAAAGTCTGGTAAAGTACGTAAAACCAAATAACTAATGGAAGCAGAGAAACAGCAGCTACCCCAAGCATTTTTAGAATTTTAGCGCGCCCTAAACGTTTTTCCAAGACAGTTAACCAAACAAATGAAGTTACCAAAATTATCGGAGCAGCCGTATATTTGGTGATAGAAGCCAAAGCCAAGCCAAGTCCACTAATCAGCAGAAACTTTTGTTCGTCTAGCTTCAGCCAACACAGAAAAGATATTGTGGATATAGTCATGAAGGCAGTTACAGGGCCGTCTGTAAACACTACAAGACTTCCCAAAAGCATGTAAAGCCAGTTAGTAGCCAAAATGGCCACTGTTAGTTTCGCAATTTTAGCTCCATACAATCTTTTGCACGCGTAAAAAAGGAAGAGCATACTGACCAATGAAATCGTCAAAATCGCTACTCGTGGCATTGGACTAAACACTGCCAATAGATACCATAACAAGGGAGGATGCGGAACCCAGTGTCCAGTAGGGTTCAAAGGAAAGCTGTTAAAGGTTAGATAGACTCCTTCATCCCATCTTGGAGGAACCCAAAGCAAAGATAAAGTCAAGACTAAGAATAGACTGATGAAAATTAGGTCAAGGTTTTGACAAAGGAAATTTTTTAGGTTAGACACCATTGCATTTGCATCCTACTTTGGGAGGCAAGTAAGAAGTTTTTAATTCCATTAAGTTATTTTGATTTTTGCTCCACAGTATTGACAGATTGATTCTCCAGCGACTTCATCATATTTCATTGTACCATGGCATTTAGGACATATTTCTGGAATCAAATGTACAGAGAATAATTCTTGAAAAACATCGTATTCTTTGCATTTCTCATGTAGGGTGTTTATGAAGATTTTGCGGGTTTCTTCATCTACAACTTCGGTCTCTCCTTCTTGAATCTTGATAAGTGCTTTGTCCAGTTCTGCCATGTTTGTATGTTCTAGGCTGTTGACAGCGATGAACACTGCTTCTGTGAATTCGTCGCTATTATAGTCCATTAGTTCCTTGCTCAGTAGTCTTGCTTTGCCGAACATGTTTTCGCTGATGCATCTTATTATACAGCCCAAGTAGGTTTTCACGACTTCACTCTTATCTTGAGAATGCATTTTCAAATATGAGGGATCACACATTTTTACGCTTAGAGTTCTTGCCCTTTTTGTTTCTCCACTTAATATCAGGCATTCTATGGCGGCATCATAGTCTTGCGATTCCTCAAAATACCTAGCTGCCGTTGATAATAGTTTTTTTCTTTGATATGAGTCCTTGGCTGTCTTGGCTTTTTTGTAGAAGAATTCTCCAAATTCTTTCGAAGTGTGAGGTTTCTTCTTAAAAGGGTCTAAGAAGCTCATGTGAGTCTTTCTCCGCAGACTGGGCATTCAGAAAGATAAGATTCTAAGATGGCTCCACAGTTTGAGCACTTCTTTATCGTGACTTTAGTGGCTGCTTCTGAACAGACGTTTTCAATTTTTATCTTCCAACTTTCTGGATTACGAACTTTAAACTCGTATCTTGGGAGTCCAGCGACCTTGTCTTTCTGTGTGTGTATGGAGATTTTTTTGAAGGGACCAGCACCTATTATAGCTATTTCTGAAATTGCTTCTAATGGCAGATTTACAGGTATGCCTTTACTTTTGAATACAAATCCTCTTTTTTCATATACGAAAGCCAATCTTCTATTTGTTAAATATAACGTTCCCTTTGTACCATAATAGTTTGCATCACTGCTCATGGTAACTTCTTCGCCTGGGAATAGTGAAAGCATTATCCCCTCACCAATTCAATTCCACATTCTGGGCAAGCTGGCTTTTTGAATACGAAACCAACTTTTGGGCAACAAGCCGCACAGAAAAGCTTTTTGCATCTTGGACACTGCCAAGATGCGTCTCTTAAGAATCCTCCAATCGGTTTTCCGCAAGAGGAGCAGAATCCTCTGACCACAAGTCGCACCTACCATGACTGTTCTTGTTCTAGAATCTTAAGAATTACGGTAAAAATTCATGTAAAGAATTGAATATTTCTGTTTCTCATCGCGTGTTCTTTTCATAACTTGCTTCACGTGTAAACTGCAACGTATATACTATTTAAAAGCAATCTTCTGAAATTTACACAAACAATTTAAATTCTCTTTCTTCGTCAATACTCAGCAGCAATATGCGAATTGAAGGTGAGATGATTGGATTTGTTTGACATATATCTCCTAAACTTAATGGTTACCTTAGCCATGTTCATTGTTCTACTCTTCAGAGCTTGGATAGAATTGAAAAACTATAGGTTAATGTGGAAGGAGCTGGAATGGAGAAAAACCTATGATGTAGCCAGCAGAATACTGAGAGCAGAAAAAGACCTTTTTGCGAAAGTTGAGGGCGGAGAAGAACTATACGAAATTCTCAGCGAAATATTCAAAACCAAAGAATCTAAGTAAACGGCTATTCTCTTACTGACAAACCGATATTTCCGATGGTTCCCCTTCTAGGTGATGAGTTAAAAACGATTGTATACGTTTGCCTCGTCAAATCATTTGGTCTCGTTGCACTCATAACGTGCTTGATGTGCTTAATGAGGGGCGAGTTCCCAATTCAACTGTAGGAGTCATTATTTGATCGTTTCTAACTATTGTTATTCTGATTGTTTGCTCCGGAAAAGTGTGCTCCTCTAGATAAGTTGAGAGATCGTCTAAATTTGTGATTCTCGTTTCGTTGATCGCTATTATGATGTCGCCGCCGATTGTTACCCGTGCTCCCGCAATTAGGATTTGTTGTGTTCCGCCTCGTAGGCCTGATTTGTCGGCTGGTCCTCCGGTTGTGACTTGGGTGATTAGCCATCCATAGGTTACGTTTGTACCTATTGCTTCTGCGATCTCATAGGTCATGTCTGTTCCTGTTGCACCTAGCCAAGGATGCTGATTATATGAACCCTTCGTGACTAAGGATTCGATCTCTCGGAGTATTGTGCTTGATGGAATCGCGAAGCCTAATCCTTGAGAGTCGCTTACTATGGCTGTGGTTATGCCAACTACTTGACCTTGGTAATTCAGAAGTGGTCCTCCCGAGTTACCTGGATTTATAGGAGCACTTGTTTGGATGACATCAGCTATTGGATATCCCCCTGTCATTTCTTCAGTTATTGTTCTGCCTAATGCGCTTACTATGCCTGTAGTCATTGACCCCGCTAGACCATAAGGGGTGCCAACGGCTATGACCGGGTCGCCTACCTTTAACGTGGATGAGGTGACAATTTCGAGAGGCTTGTATTCACTTTGTGGAGCGTCTGTTGAAAGCACTGCGAGATCTGCGTATGGGTCTAAGCCTAGAATCGTTGCTGTGTATCCGTTTCCGTTTATGAATGTTACTGTGATGTTGCTTGCATCTTGGATTACGTGATAGTTTGTAATGATTACTATTTGTCCTGTGAAATTGTAGATGAATCCCGACCCTTGGACTTGTGTGTAGTAGGAGCCCCAAAAGGTTCTCTGTATTATGATTCCACGAATAATAGCAACAGAGTCCTTGATTTCTTTGTACAGCTCAGAGAGAGATGCGTTATCTTCAATGAAGTAAGTGACATTTTGGTAAGTGGCATTTTGATAAATAATATTTTGGACGGGCTGAAGATTTTCGAGTTGCTGTTGTAGGGTTGAGACTTGATTTTGTAGGTCATTGATCTGCTTCGAGACCATTGAATAGCCTACGAATCCTCCTGCGACTGCGCCAACTAAAATAGCCGTTGCTAAGAGGATTACTAAGAAGCCAGTCATTTTTCGCTTTTGAGAATTTTCCAATCATAAACCTCCTATACTTCATAACTTCTTTCCGCAACGAGAGCATCTTACGTCATCTGGTTGAATTCTACTACGGCATTTTGGGCACATTAGATTTTTCTTCAGAAAGTGGGTTCCTTGTTTCTCTTCTTTGAGCAGTTTTCCGTCTCTGAGAAATAGTATTCTGTCTGCTTGTGAAGCCATATGATTGTCGTGTGTTACCATGACTATTGTTGTTCCTTGATCAATGTTTAACTTGCCCAACAGCCTAACGATTTCATACTTGGATTTGCTATCTAAGTTGCCAGTAGCTTCGTCTGCCAGAACTAAGGTCGGGTTGTTCGCTAATGCTCGTGCGATAGCGACTCTTTGTTGCTCTCCTGCACTAAGTCGATGCGGTCTGTGTCCTTCTCGCTCTGACAACCCAACCAATTTCAATAGTTCACGAGCCCTCGCTCTTCTTTCGTTCCTCGATTTTTTCGTGCCTTCCATAGGAAGTTCCACGTTTTCGACGGCGTTCAGGTATGGTAGCAGGTTGAAAGTCTGGAAGATGAACCCAATTTTGTGTCTTCTTATTTTGTAGAGTCTTCTTTCTGGCACCTTTGTGATGTCTTCACCATCTAGAACGACTTTCCCATGCGTCGGTTTGTCAAGGCAGCCTAACATGTTCAGTAGTGTGGTCTTGCCAGAACCAGAGGGTCCCATGATAGAGATGAAGTCGCTCTTCTTTACTTGAAGGTTTACTCCAGAAAGGGCACGAATCGTACGCCCACCCATTTTGAAAACCTTTTCCAATCCCTCTGTTTTAAGAATCAATTCACTCATATCTCAACGCCTCCATAGGTGATGTTCTAGACGCTCTCCAAGCTGGGTACAAACTGCCCAAGGCTCCAAGCAACACAGCTACGCCAAATGCGAGTAGAATCAATTGAGGGTCTAGTGCAGCTGTAGTAACTTGTAACCCAGGTGCCCCAGGCACTCCAGGATTTGTATATCCTTGAAAAGAACCTGAG
>Ga0315312_1000744_pt1 | contig 31918 bp, 50 predicted proteins | sample TDP7_MG_FD_203629 | JGI IMG/M metagenome (GOLD analysis project Ga0315312, IMG submission 203629) | Freshwater sediment microbial communities from Lake Towuti, South Sulawesi, Indonesia - TDP7 | ecosystem: Environmental > Aquatic > Freshwater > Lake > Sediment | place: Indonesia: South Sulawesi... | reverse complement strand
AGGCTACCTTCGGTTGTGCGAGTCCTCTACGACATTACGGATAAGCCTCCGGCGACAATTGAATTCGAATAGCTTTGGTTTCGCGTCTTGCTCGGGGTCAAGTTTTTTGTAACTCTTTTATTATATTTTTAACAAATTTGTTACATTCTCGCTTTTTTAGTTATAAGCGCTCAATAGCGTTAAGCGTTTAACCTTCTAGCAATTTTTGTATTTTGGTCAACGCGTGTGCGCTAGTGTAAACTCCTTGCCTCCATAATGCGGAGATATAACCAATGATAACCATGAGATCGGCGGGTTTAAGGTCGCGACGGTGCTTGATTGCTTGGTTTACTCTATCCGTTAAATCTCCTGTTAATTGATCTCTCAAGTTTATCCTCTTTCTTTACAGGTTTGAAAATTGCAAACTCGTTTTCGTGAACCTCCAAAAGTGTGAATTCGTTTGCAACCTTAAGCAATCCGTTTATAGCTTCCCTGACACCGTGCTTGATGCTTGCGCATTTCTTGCAACGTTTCGAAATGTTCCCCGCAAAAACCACAAACATAATCCATTTAGATCGCGACGTTCGATTATTTTAGAAGAACGACGTAAACCATGACGCTTCGCAAGTAAAATGAATTTATTGGGACGATTGAAAAGACTTGCTCGTTTTCGCGGAGAAATTCTGGCTTATCGCCATACATGTCAAATCCGCCATATTCTCCCGCCCGTAAAACAAGATTGTCGTTTAATAGGAACCAATATTTTGCATTCTCGCTTTGAGGGGTTTCTACTGCCACAAACGCAAAATCAATGTTCTTTTTGGGTAACTTTATTTTGTAATCGAGTCGCTTTGTTACTCGCAACCATGTATGCTTTCCGTCTTCGGTTTTGCTAAAATATCTTATGGGAAAAAATTTGTATGGTCGTTTCCCTGAATATTCGCAAGGAATTTCTACGATCAAAACTCAATTCCACATCTTGCTAACTTGATTTTTATAGCTTCGATTTCCCTTGAGCAAAACTCGATGTCGTGTTCTAGCGATTCGAGTCTTTGATCTATGAATAGTAACTGCGCCTGAATTCGTTTAAGCATATTATCCATTGCTTTTGCTCCTAGACTTTCAACTGAGGGAACCAACGACGCAAGACACCTTTGATACCGAACTCGACTAGCGCAACACCTCCTGCGTAAGCGGCGATTTGACTCATTACGAATTCGGGTGTTACTGGAATGTTGCAACCCCACGCGAATATTCCGATGATCGCTCCGACCGCTATCGATGTAAGAAACTTACTCCAATTGAAGGATTCCTCAGGAGTTTTGAACTTTCCCATAAGTGCGTAGAAAATCGCTGAACCTAACGCTAAGAGGAACGACGCGAATCCTGGAGTTAAAAATAAGTTCATGTCGCTTTTTCACCTCCCCATTTTGCGTTTAATTTTCATTAAGAAACTTTCAGTTCGATCTTTCTCGCGCGCGTATTCATCTGCTCGTAATTTCAGTTTATCTAGTATTCGCTTGCAAAATTGACAAGTGACAACTCCGCGTTTTTCGTCGATTTCAACCTGTGTTTCAAGGAACCATTTAGAGCATCGGGAACATTGGAGTCTAAGCAGTTTAGTCATAGTCCTGTCAACCTACTCCCGCAATACCAACATCGGAAACTCGAATCTGTTAACTCCGCTCCACAGTAGGGACATTTCATATTCCGAGTTCTCTCCTTTTGCAAGCAGGACAACGAGTTTCAGTTGCATCGTCAACGTAACATCCACAAATCGAGCATCGGAAGCGTTGTTCCTTTCCTAATCCTGTTTTTCTACCGATTTTCAAAATATTCCCAACTTATTACAGGATATTTCTTGAAGAATCTCTCAAGAAAATCGATCATTTCCTCTGCGTTGCTCATAGAAAATCACGTTACGAATGAAGGAGATTCTTCTTGTTCTAACGCTTGAACTTCTGCGGGTAACGGAAGCTTGTATTCCTCGCAAATCCGCTTGATATGTGCGGCGACCGCGTCCGCTTTTGAAAGATAAAGATTAAAAAATTGAGTTAACACTTTAACTTGATCTTGTGCAATTTCGTGACGAAGCTTAGTGCATTCTAATATTTTTTTCTTGACTTCCGCTTTCTTGAATTCCTCGATTAATCGCACGATTTCCTCATTTCTAATTTTTGCGAGTAATTGAGCAAGCTCACGTTTCTCCTTCTCTTCTTTCTTCTCATCCTCTGTCAAACCGCGAATTACTGCTTCAATTTCGGGATCGGTTGTTTTAACCATACGCTAACTCCTCCATTTGCTTTAGGTAGTAAGAGATTTCTGGTGATAAATGATAAGCAAGAAATGAGCAGTCGAGGCATTGATCAATTCCAAGCTTGCATGAAATCATGGTTTACTCGCCCAACAAGGAATTCTATAATCGCATGAATCGCACTTCCACGTTAACCCTGTGCGGGGACAGCGTGAAGGATCGTGGTGTTCAAGCGCATACTTAAGCGTGCCAACCAAAAAGATCAATTCATCTTGCACTACATTAAATCGTGAACTAATGTCAACGTCATAAGTGCGAAAGATTCCTGTTTCAGGAGTAGGGAGTAAGTGAAAGATTACAAGCGTTCCGTAAGGGTAATCTTTTAAAACACAATAATACCCGAGTTGCTTAAGGTAATGACTTGCAATCTCAAGCTTCCTACTTCGCGTAGTTTTAATTTCAATCGGACGTTTTCCTTCGAGCAAATCAACCGTTCCCGTAACACCCAACTTTTTAATTTTCTGCTCCTTTTCAATGTTGAATGGTTTACATAAATCTTGAATAACTCCATGATGACCTCTTCCCGCAACATAATAACCCAGCGCGGTTTCGTTGATGGGGCGAGGGTCGATACGGCGATAGTAAGCTTGACGCACGCAATACGTTAAGTCGCTTACGTGAATTCCACCACGATATTCTTGGAATTGAGAAAAAAGAGTTTGCTTAAGTTTTTGAGTGAACTCTGTATTCTCCGTAATTTTAAACCCTAACGTAGCATCTACCTGTTCGACTCGTAGCATTCGGGAACTCAAGCGGCGAAGTGACGTTTTTATTTCTCCTCTCGCGGCATTGCGTTCAACGCTTGTAACGCTTGAATTATAAACCATTCTAAGCGACGCCGTGAAAAATTGAAACTTGCACTTGTTGACCATTGATCGCCTTTCTTTTCACGAACTTGCACACTAACTCCGTTGTCCCAAACTGCTAGTTGAACTCCTTTACCTTCTCCTTCGCTTAGATAAACCGTGTAGATCGGTCGGCGTTTTTCTTCTGTCTTTTCTTTACTCATCCCGACTCCTCCTTTTAGCTTGATAATGCTTTCATTAAATTCCGTCCTTTCTCGGTAATTTCATAAACTCCGCGTTCCTTCCTTACGATGTATCCTTGACGAAGCATGAAACTAAGCAATCGATGAAATGTCGCAGGAGTTCCGCATTCTTGTAGTGTAAGTTTCATAAACTCCGTCCAATGAACTTCCTTTCCCGCCATCTTAGAAAGCATGACTTTGACAAGTTGAATCTGTTCGTCAAGTTTCACTTTAGTTTCACCACCGTTGGTTTTTGATCGCTGTAATAATCACAATCACTGCAATAGTAGCGCGTTTTCACCGTTACTTCCGAGTGTTCAGGATTCAGTTTTTCTTGACTCGGCGCGCGTGTGAGGTGATAGGTTGACGGAGTTAAGTCAACGGTTACAGGAGTCATCTCCTTTCCGCATAAGGGACAATATTTATCGCTATCACTAATCACTTCGTCAAAGGGACGGTCACGCATCCATACAACTTGGCGATCATCCTTTCCTCGCGCCATTCCGACTTTTGCAACATCGTTCATAAGCACCACTCCTCGTTAAAAAAAAGAAAAAAGGGGAATAACAAGCGCGATTAAGCGCCCGTTATTCTGGCGAGAGCTTTAGTGCGTAGCGTTCCCATTCCGTAGCGCATTGAACCGATGACACCCGACGTTAATTCCGCAGGGTTTTCGTAGGGTTCGGTGAGCAAGTCGCGGCGTAATATGCACGCGGCGGCGTAGCGCGTATCGAGCATATGAACTTTGGTAGCAGTGAAGATATCACATTCGACGATTTTGAACCCTAGATAAGTCGTTCCAAGTACTCCACGCTCAACATCGACTTTCTCGCCGAAATAGAACCCGTGGATGAACTTATCATCCTTCCACAAGTCGGCGATTTGGTCGGGATGAACAATTGCAACGTCAGGTTTGAAACCTTCTTTAACTATCGCTTGTCGCGCATTCACTAAGTCCGCCCATGCTAGTTTGTTCGCGGTTTCCGCACTGATCTCTGCTCCGCTCGCTAAGTTTCCTGCCGCTACTGCTTCGTAAAGCGTTTTAATGTCGGTTGTCAATTGTTCTTCCAAGATTTGACCGATATCAGCAACGTTTCTCTGCAATACATTGAATGGGACATCTTCAAGGTAGTCTTTAGTCCATTCGGCGGCGTAAGCGTATTCATATTTCAATTCAAGATCGGTCTTTGAAAAACGCTCACCAACAGCGAGAGGTTTAGTTTCACCTATCCTCCAAGCTTTACCTCGCTTTGCAAGATAGAATCTTACAAGCGGTTGCCTGGTTGGAACTATCCACATGATATCCCTACCTACCGCCATCTTTTTTGCCGCTTCGATCACAACACTGTGCACTTCTCCGAGTGCTTGCGACATATCAGCATATAATCCTTCCTTCAATGCGCGTTGAAAGAACGGATTGATCTCCGCTCGCCGTATCATGTCGCTGAAATGACTTGCGCCGAGTTCAGGATCTTTCTCGACCGCTTCCTTTAACTTGTTGACATATTGTGTTGACATTTCAACCACCTTAACCTAAGCAGTTGATTGAAACAACGAGAGTATCCCCATCTGCCCCAATAGTTTGCTCTGCATGACCGAACGCCAACCCGCCTTCAACATTCATACTAGGTTGCGCGCTAGTGCTTAGTACAGCGGTTGAATCTGTAGGGATTGTCACCGTGGTAACCGCCGCTACTACCTTTCCTGCGGCACCTGCTTTGATCTTGCCACCTAAAGTGATAGCTCCTCCGCCTGTAACTTTGACCTTCCCTATTTGAAGGACTGGAATGTATTCGCCTGCCGCACCCGTCTTAAGTGCGACACCTTCCGCTTTATCTCCCGCACCTGCGGGGGAAACGCTTCCGAGTTCGTCGTCCGTATGAGTATCAAGTTTTACGACTTGACCTTTAGTTACTGCGCTTTCACATTTGAAACTTTGACTGCATACTGATACTACTGCTTCGCCAAGTTCTACGTGAGTGAATTTATCTGCCAACTGTTCTCACCTTTTTTGTTGTTAGCTCTTTGAGCTTTCCCAACTAAGGCATGGTGTCCCAATCCATCATGTGTAAATACATGATTACGATCGCCGATTCCTTCCATATCTAGCTCGCAAAACCTCGCTCGGAGCAAGAGATCGCAAATCCTCTTCTTTCGTTTTCTCGATTTGTGTTTGAACTTCAACTTTGATTGGTTGAATGATTGCTTTCCCTTGCTCTCCCTGTTGTGAGTTTTGTTGTAACTGTGATTGATCTCTCTGCTCTAGCTTAGTTTCTTCAATCTTTCCCGTTCCGCCGCCGATTTTGAGTTTAGCTTCCTCAGTTCCCACCACTTCGTCAAGTTTAGGTGCTCCTTTACCCGTTGATGGTTTTTCGTCTTCCTTCTTTGATTCGTCTTTATTCTCTTCCGTTGTCGGTGATCTTGTTTCAAGTTTTTCCGTTGCTGTTGTTTTGGATTCTTCTTTTTGTCCTGATTCTGCCGAAGTTTTTTGTTCCTTTCCCGCTTCTTCTCTCCGCGCTGATTCGTCTTTTTGTTTTGTTTCGCTCGGGTTATCACCTTTCAATTGAGTATCCGACGTTTGATTTTCTTTTGAAGATTGTGTATCCTGTTGTGCTTCCTTTATCGCTTCGTGATATTCGGGAGGTTCAAGTTCAAGCTCGCGATAATGCGCGCTTAAGTGAGCATACGCTTTTTTCTTTGCTTCTGTGGGCGTGTCAACTCCTCCTCTCGCACCTAACAAAGCTTGCATTGCGGCGATAACGTGTTCTCGATCTAATCCTCCTTGCGCGTTATGGTGTGGAAGTTTACGCAACGTGCGAGGAACAGTTTTACCTTGTTCATCTTTTTCTCCGCCTTCCAGAATGATTGCAAAAGCGCCGTCGGGTAGATCATTTATGTATTCAGTTGTCCACTCTTGTTCTTTCAGATTTTTTGCCAAGTCTTCGAGTTTTTGGATTCTGATTTCATGCTCCGCAAGTTTTTCCTTAAACATACTTAATTCTTCTTCCTTCGTTTTTTCTCCCTCCTTTACAAAAAGCGAATCTTTAACCGTGCTAAAAGGAACAGAAAACGGAATTGGTGAAGCTATCGAGTTTGACGTAATCCAACCAAGTTTGAAATTTGTTAATGGTTTAACCCAGGTTCCCTTACTAGCAGGATTAAACTTCAATAATAATGAGAGGTCTTTATACACAATTCCGATAGGTTTAACACCGTTGACTTGTTCAAGATCGAAAGCTAGCGCGTAAGTGCTTGAACCTTTAACCTTTCCTTCACGAATCAAATTATAGAGAGTTTCATTCTCGCAAATTCCTATCCATTCAATACGTCCTTCTTCTTCCTCTGCACGCAAAACTATTCCAACGGGATAGTGAGAACTAATTCCTTTGAATTCTTGTTCGTATTCTTTCGGGAGATGGAAATTGACATCTTCGTCCCAATGATCAATCGTAATCGGTTTCCCGATTAGAGTTCTCGCGGCACGAGTTAGTTCATCGCGCGTGTATAAGTGTTGTTTATGTTTCGTTAATCCCTCGCAAACTGCGACTCCGTAAATCAAGTTATGTGAATCTTCGGGAATTTTACGCAACCATGAAAACGATTCTTTGATCGTTTGCTTATGTTCTGTAAACCACGCTTTCGCTTTCTCCATCGTCCAATCTTGTTCTTTCGAAAAAAGATAAGATTGAATTCCCATTGAACCGTCTTTCTTCCTACCGAATAACGCTTTAACACCTTCAGGTAACCATCCGAATCTTTCGGTTTGATTATCTACGGTTACGAGATGTTCAAAGTCGTCAGGGTTTCCATGTCCTGAACGGATGTAGTTTTCAGTTTCTTCCCACGGCATTTTCTCAACTTCCTAATATACCGAATGTAAAAAGAGCAAAAAATATCGCCAAACAAATAAGACCCAACAGGATTAAAACTCCTCCAACTGTCCATAGCACGAAATTATAAGTCAAGAATGCGAGAACCCCGTAAAAACACCACAAACAAAATAGAACGAAAAGTTTACCCGCGATTCTCAATAAATCCATTCAAACACGCTCGAAACATTGAATCGTTTTTAGATGTTACGTTTAATTAGATAAAATTTAAATATATAAATGTTACTAATAGAATTATTGATACAATTAAACATAAAAGAGAGAGATTCATGAAACTATTTTGTGAACTATCGATGACTAAACTTCATAACCCAACTCTAAAGAACTTAGTTCGCTTTCTACGCTTAGTTCGACAGATGCGACGAACTTACCTGCTTGAACTTGGTAAAGCAATGAACGCGGACTTTACATCTGCTTCCAGATATCTCAAATATTGCAATGAATTAGAACTCGTTGAAAAGATCGGAGAGAAATTGCAAAGAGGAAATCGGAGAGCAAAGTTATACGAGCTAAGTCCAAAAGGTGAACAATTCTTAGAGATTTTTGAAGGAAAGCTTTGTGAATCTCTCTCAAGTGTGAGAGAGAAAGATAATGTTTGAAAGACTTAAAGAAGCTTTAAAACTAACCCCAAAAGCAACGCTTCTAACCGCCTATGAAACAACTCGTATGGGCATCGCTCCCAAAGTTTCTTTTGAGGATATGCTTGCGCTTTATCATAAAGACTATGCGGTGAAAGCGGTTATTGATTTCTGGGCAGATCAAGTTGTGGGAATGGGTTTCTACACAACGGTTAACAAAGAATATCCGCAAGCAGAGAAAGTTAAAATGTTGATCGATGACTTTTGCGAGGAAGTCAACCTCGATAACTTATTGCAAGTTACCGCACGTGAAGCTATCGGATGTGGAAATAGTTTTTGGGAAAAAATCGAACCTGAAAATCTGCAAAGCGTCAAGCTTATTCCTTTAATCTCAATAGATAAGATCAACGCGGATAAGTTTGGAAAGATTTACAATTATATGCAAAATGCAACTTACGGCGGAACTCCGCTTGAACCCGAACGCGTAATTCACTTCAAATGGAATCCTGTCGCAGGAGACTTGTTCGGAACGGGACTCATTCGATGCTTACTTGAAACGTTAACAACCGACTCCGAAGACCGTCCTGCTCTTTCACAGATGAAAGCGAAAGTAGAACGCTTAATGGTCGAGATACTTGAACGTTACAGTGAACCTGACACGCTTTGGACTTTTGAAGGTATGAGTGAAGCAAGTTTAAAGCTTGCACGGAAGGAGGTTAAAACTCGCCCTCGCGTAAGAGCAAGTTTCGTTTACAATAAACCCGCGGACGTCAAAGCCGTCACACTCGATCCTCGCGCAAGGTTTGAGTATTATATCGATCACATCGTAAACCAATATTATCTAGGGTTGCAATCTCCGCTTCCAAAATTGTTCACTACTCCAGGATTTACAGAAGCAAGTGCGAAAGCGGCGATTGAAATCGCGGAACGAAAAGTTATGTCAATTCAAAGATTCGTCAAACGCGTAGTTGAGAAAGAAGTTTTTGAAATATTACTTCAACAACACAAATACGACGTCAAGTTGGCGGAGTGTCGCTTAAACTGGGGAATCCCAGAAGTTCCAGAAACAAAAATTGAAGATGTTTTAAATGCGGTTCAAGGAGGGGTTATAGATCGTGAAGAAGCAAGAACAATCTTGAAGAAAGCAGGATGGGAACTCACAGAAATAGAGAAAGCGGTAGGAGCGGGAGAAGTTGGAAAGATCGAAACTTCTTGAGAAGAGTCTTCAACACTGTGCGCTAGAATCCCGATTCCGACATCGTGCGATGCGATCTAGGTCGAGGTTCAAAGATTTGAAAAGAAATTCAATTGTCGGCGAAAGCGTAGTTGAATTTCCAACAAATTGCGTAACCCACGTGGGATCGCAGATAAAATCTGTTGGAAAGTGCATAGTTGAAAACTTGTTTCAAGAAGCGGGATTCCTTCAACTTCTCACATAGGGGTTGAATAATTGAAAATTTTAGAAAGGGAAATCCGCGATACTAACGCACATGATTCTAAAGTTAGGAAACTTTGGACAGAGAAAGGAGCAGTTATCTATGTTAAAAATACCCTCAACCAGGCGGTTACGATACAGGTTAAAGCAAGAACTGAAAATAACGAATTCAATGTCGGAAATCCCTTCACGATTGAAGCAGGAGCTAAACATTATGAAACGTTTACGGAAGTTCATTCGTTTATATTAGCAACCGCGCAATGCAGTGTTGCTCCTACAAGCGGGACGCTTACAATTTGGTTGGAGGTCACGTAATGTCGTTAAATAAATATCCGTTAGGTGCTGAAAAAAAGGAAAATCACATCACTTTTTTTGCGTTAGTGCAAGAACAAACATTCTAAGAGGTGAAAAGGAAAAATGGTTGCAACAGTTGAAATATGCGAATCGAACGGTGCAGGTGAAGTCGTAACACACAACATCAACAACGTTAATTATGGAAACGCCGATGTTCCAAACCTTGTTCCTGCGACTTATCCCATAGTTGCTGGTCAAAGAAGCTATCATAAATATATTCGACTCCACGTAACGGGCGGTACATTCAATAAAATTGATAACATCCAAATCTGGAAGAGTGCAGGTAATTACGTAACGGGAGAAAGCATACAAACCAATCTTAAGACTTCAGGTTATTCTCCAGAAACATACGCAACCCCGACTACCGACGACTATACTGATCAAGCAATGCCGATAGCAGATCCAGGTTCAGCAAACTTGGGAATAGCAGGGTCACTAACTGGTTCTCTAACAGCAGTTGGATACTCTGACTATTGGAAATCTCAACTAAAAACAACTACAAGCACACCTCCAGGAAACGTAAATCAAAAAACTTTCACAATTCAATACGACGAACAATAAAATTTAAACAACAATCCGAGGCAATCCTATGTCTTGGTATTGGAAAGCAATTTATGATGATGGTTCAGTTTTCGAACAACAGGATACACCGAGTCTTATTGATAGAGAAAGAGTGCGTCAAGTTCTTTTATTTTTTGACGACAAATTAAAAGCAAACGTGATAATTGAAAGTAAAGAGCAACGCCTTATCCTTGTTAAGCGAACAAGATTATCTGTAAGTGAAAGTGGTGAAGTTTTAGGTTCTTACAGTTTCATTCTTATTGGTTGGCACTCAACAATTGAAGGCAAGAACGTTAAAGCAATCTTGGAGTTACATCCTAACGGCGAAATAATCATGCGAAACACTGACGGACGCGGAACCCTTTGAAATGCAAACGATGTGGAAACTGTTGCATAAATGCCTTCTTCACTTTATCCCATGTTATTATTGAAGGTAAAGTCATTAACCTCGATGACTTGGCGCAATGGATTACTTATCACAGATGCGATGCGCAAAAGAACATGGGCTTATTAGAAATTAAAGTTCCACTACCTTGTATTCATCTTGTCTTTGACGAAGAAAAAGGAATTTATACATGTCAAATTTATGATAAGCGACCTGAAATCTGTCGAGCTTACTTCTGTAAAAGAGCGGTAGAGGAACACTAATGACTTTCACATACGGTGCTAAATCAATAATAAATGCTCAAACAAACAATCCCATTACTTTATCCCATACTACCGTCACTAACACTAAATTACTTGTAGTTGGAATAATCACAAAAACCACTACTGCAAGAACAGGCGGCGCACCAACTTTTAACGGCGTTACCATGACGCAAGTTGGTTCAACCGTTATCGGCGCGGCTGAATGCACTGCTGAATTATGGTATTTATCAAATCCTTCAATCGGAACATATAACGTAAGTGTTCCGAATGCTGGAGCTTTAACAATAACCGTTATTGCATCAAGTTACGTAGATGCTTCGGTAACTGGAGCTACTCTTGATGTTTATAACTCAACTAACGTCACAGGCGCCAATCCTTCTCTCTCGGTAACTACTGGTGCAAACGGTGAAGCTATCGTAGACGTTTTTGGTAGCGGATATACTTCTGTTGGAACAGGAAATCAAACTTTACTTTATAGCACAGACGAGGGTGTATGGAGCACTCATGCACAATACGCATTGCAAGCGAACGCGGGATCAATAACATTTACTTGGACTCAACCTTCAGATGATGTCGCTTTTATTGTAGGAGCTTTTAAAGGAATTACTGTCACAACTTATGAAATCACAAAACTAAGCGATACTCGTATCCTAAAAACCCAAGAAACTTCTAAGCTTTCAGATGCTAAAATTATTTTAACTTATGAAATTAACAAAGCGTCGGATGCTCGTATCCTAAAAACCCAAGAAACTTCTAAGCTTTCAGATGCTAAAATTATTTTAACTTATGAAATTAACAAAGCGTCGGATGCTCGTATCCTAAAAACCCAAGAACTAACGAAGCTCAGTGATGTGAAAGTTGTTGTTGTAACTTATACGAGCTATGGATTACCATTCCAATATAATGCGGCGAATTGGACACAATTCAAATTTTATTTTGAAGTTTATATGAGAGCAATTAGTGGAACTGCGTATGCAAGACTTCTCAACGAAACGGATAACCTACCCGTTGATAACTCCGTATTGTCAACGACAGAAACAACGATGCAAACGCTCCTCACAAACGCTTTAACATTAATCAATGGGAAACCATATCGGGCTCAGTTCGGAAAGATTGAATTAGATTCAGGCGCGGTTTTAGGAGCGAAATTAATCGCGCTTTAATAGTTAATAAAAATTAACTATTCTTTTTTGATGTTTTTTTTTCTTGATGTTTTTTTCTTGATGTTAAAAACCTTCAAAATTCTTTAAATATAGTATTTTCTATTAAATTAAACATTCGAGAGGGAGAAACATTAGCGGATATTACTGAAACAATTAAAACGCTTCTCTCCGACAATTGGAGTTTAACAGGCGATCTTGCGAAAGCAAACATTGATTTTGAAACCTCGCTTTCCCCTGCGATGCGCTTGCAAAAGAGGGATAAGATTATCGAAGTTAAACGCTTGCTCGCGAATGTTGGAGTGCGCGATCTTTTACTTTACAAAGTCAACGAACACATTTTAGTTAATGTTTATATGCGAGCGGAGTCAAGCGCGATTACAGATATTGAAAAATTAATACCTCTCCGAAAAGACATGATTAACGAAATTGTGCGCATCATTCACGCTAACCAGAAATTGATTACAGGAGTAAAGTTCGGTAAACTTACTAATTTTCACGATCTTGACGAACTTGAATTAGTGCGCGGTGCGAGAGGAATAGAAATGATGCCTGAACTCCGCACCGAGTTTACGATTGATTGTGAATACTACCATATAAAAAGTTAGGAGAGTGAAAAAAGAAAATGCCAACAAGAGCAGGATACGAACTTGAAGAGGTCATGTGGATTGACGAAACAGAGGGATATGGAGTTAAACCTGAATCGGGAACATGGAAACCCACGATGCTTGTAACCGAATACGTAGCACGCAAGTTGACAGAACGTAAAGAAAAAATAGGGATAGGAACTCAAGTTGCGACTGAATTCCAGAAAGTTAAGCAACACGTTGAAGCAAGAATACTCCACGGATTACTAGCAAAGTCTTCCAATCCCGCTTTCGAGTGGACAGATTTCTATACGCATATAGTCGGAAGCGGTCTAACGCCCGCGAACGTGATTGCTCCGTTTTCGCTTGGCGTAAAGTTAGCATTGGCGACTCCAGAATATGAATTACTCACAGGATGCAAGGTGAGAACTTACGAGCTTAGAAGTGCGCTTGGAGATAAAGTCATCGGAACGGCGGATATTATCGCGCAGGAGTTGACTTACGGAACAGTTGACTTTGTAAGCGGAACTGCTACGCGCGGAGGTAAACCAACAACCAACCCGATATTATTCAGCGACTGTGACATTCAATATAAAGGCGCAAGCGTAATGGATAGGATAAGTGAATTTAGCTTCGCTTTCAATCGGGAACTTCATCGCCTCGGAAGCAAAGCGACAAATAAGCTTTTGTTGCGGGAACTTAGGGAAGGCAAGCGCGAATATGAAGCAAGCATCACCATTGACTTTGATTCCACAACGGAATACACCGACTATCTTAGCGACACACAATTTAACATGATCATCGACATTCCGACAGGTTCGGGTGGGCGACGCTTGACATTAAGCAACGGTAGATGGTTGACCGCTCCAGATCGCCGAATGCGAGAACTCGACCTTATCAACGTTCGCTTAACTGCAAAGTTTCCGACGTTAACAATCGAGACAATCGCGTAGATCGTAAACGCTTAGGGAAGGGTTCGTCGTGTATGACATTACGATCAAAGTTGAAAATTTAGAAAAAAACTTGAGTCGAATCGATAGCAAAGCAATAGAGGAGATCATAAAGTCAATCGACGACATTTTGCTCCGAAGCGCAGGAGCTATCGTCGTAAGCGCAAAGCAAACGGTTCCAGTAAGAACAGGTTTCTTACAATCAACGATTGGAATTACTGACATTGGCGAACTTTCAATTCAGATTGGAGCACTTGCTCCCTATGCGGGATTTGTTGAATATGGAACGCGAAAGATGCAAGCAAGGTCATACTTACGTCCTGCGGTCTATGAATTCCTCCCGAGCATTCAAAAAGACATTGAAGAAATCGTTAGGAGAGTGACTCAATGAACGAGGAAGTTATGAAGCTTTCAACGGGAAAGGTGATTCGCGTTCGAGGTTTGACTTGGGGAGAAAGAAAACTGCTTCTAGGTTCCGAAGAGTCAGATTTTGATAGCGTTTCGAATTCTTTGATTCTTAGATGTATTTCTCCTCCGATGACTCAAGAGGAATTGGACAAGCTTCCACTTGGAGAACCTAGCGAGATCACTAGCAAGATTTTGGAGTTATCTCGACTCCCTTTAGACAAATTGCTGAGCTTATCCAAACTTATGAAAGCGGAATCATCGTTGACGCAAGAACTAAGCGAATCATCCGACTCCTCACAGAAAGCAGGAAAGAACGAAAAATGACAAGTCAACAATCTGACCTTTTCGTTAAACACTTGCTCGGAAAGGAATACGGTTGGACAGAGAGGGAAGTTGATGACACTCCTGCTCGCGACGTGGAAGCATTCCTCTACCTGATTGCAAGCGATAAACGTCGTGAAAGACAAGCGTTAAACGAGAAAGGTGACTAAAACGTCATTCCCAATCACATTCGATCTAGTTGTTCGCGATGAAGCAACCGCAAGCATGAACGCGGTTTATCAAGTTATGCGGGAAGGAAAGGGAGTTAGCGAGGAAACTACGCGAAGTTTCAAAGAGTTTAGAAGCGAGCTTTTAGAACAACGACGCGCTCAATCAACCGTAGTCATGGCGTGGAAGGAACAACATCAAACCATGTATGAAAGCGTTGCAATAATGCAAGGCGTCGCAAGCATGGGTAGAACCCTCACGAATGTTTACAATACGATTAACATCGCCGCCATTCGTGTTGGAGATGCTCAACAAAGATATAATGACGCAGTTAAAGAATTTGGGAAGGATAGTCCGCAAGCAAAGAAAGCATTAGATGACTTGCGGGAAGCTCAAGAAAAACAGAATCAAGCAATTTTCAGTGCGTGTTTAACCCTTCCCTCTCTCGCGGCAAGCTTTCTCAATATGATTCCCCATCTGCTGATGCTGAAAACGTCGCTTGTTGGAGCAACCATTGCTCAACACGGATTAAATCTTTCTATGTTAGCAAATCCAATCATGCTTATTGTTCTAGCGATTGTCTTGTTAGTCGGATGGATTTATCACGTTACAAAGGGATTTAAAGACTGGACGGGAGTAATGGAGTTTTTCAAAAAGGTTGGAGACTTGGTATTCGCCGCCGTGAAATTATGGTATGATTACTATCTCAAACCGATGATTGATGCTATTTTATATTTCGTTAAACTTATCCAAGATGCTATCGACGCTCTCGAAAAGTTAGCAGGAAAGAAAGTTCCATCAACAGGAGGCGGCGGCGGTGGTGGCGGCGGAGGAGAGGGAGGTGGAGGTGCAACGACTACAACTACAACAGCATTTGTCAGTAGCACCGCAATGACAGGAATTACAGGAGGTATTAGAAGAGGTCAATTAGGAGGAGTATTTACCGAACCTACATTAACGCTTTTAGGTGAAGCGGGAGCGGAAGCAGTAATCCCGCTTGAACGCGTAAGACTTGAACGACTGCTAGCTCCCTCACGCGAAGTTCCTACTCAAATTGTTCTTCAACTTGACGCACACGAAACCCGCGACCTACTCGAAGGAAGAGCAATCGTGCGAGACATTAAAACCATGATTAGGTGAAAGCGTTGACGGATTACATTCAAAGCACGGTTAAAATCAACAACGTTACGCTTCCTGACAACGCACTTTATCCAATTAAACGAGTGCAAGTCGTTAGTCGAATCGGTCAGAAAGCAGATTCTTTTTTGATCGAACTCGACAACGAAGATGGACATTATAAAGATTCTATCAAAGAAGCTTTGCTTGTAGAAATCTGGGCGGATAAAATCGATGGGTTAACCAACAAGATTCTAACGGGAAAGGTTGACGACAGAGAAATAAGTTTCAATGAAAAATTAAAAAACAATCGGATGCTTGTTACAGGTGTTGACTACACGGGACAGTTACTTAATCGCTTAGTTGCAGAAGTTTACAAGAAAGATAGCAAAGTTTCCGACGCGGTTAAAGATGTCATTGCAACGTACTTCCCTGACATAACCACAACTAACGTAACCGATACGGGAGCAACATTTCCAGAAGATTACGTAGTTGATTACGTTTATGCTTTCGAGCTATTTCAAAGATGGGGAGAGCTTTTTGATTGCGACTTTTATGTCGATCCCACGAAAGATTTGCATTGGTTTAGCGAGAAATCGCGCCAATCCTTGCTTGTGATCGGAGAGTCGGACATAGCGGGTTCAAGCTCAATAAAACGAGGAGTTCGCGACGTAAAAAACAAAGTATTTATTTTCGGAGGAAAGGAGTTAGTTCTCGATCAACAACAAACAGGAATTTCCGCGTTTTTGAATAGCAAAGACTATTGGTATGCGGATGAATTGACTCCGACCCGATCCTTCTTAAACAAACTTTTCATTTACGCTGAGAAAGTAGGGTCTCCTCAACCTTTACGAGGCAAGATTATTGTCGATAATAATGGAACTCCTCAGGGCGGACAGGAGCTTGGAAACTTCCAAGCGGATTACATTGAAAGCGCAGGATGGTATCCAATTAGTATTGACATTGATGCAACTCACGTTCACCCGATTGCTCCTGGTGTGTTAAAGTTTTGGATTATCTTTGAGAAGGTTGGAGATGCAAGCAATTATTACAAGCTTTACACAGGCGGGGAAACGACTACAACTTACGCTTATAGTGTCGATGGACAAACTTGGACGGTTTCATCTACCGCTCCGAAAATCGCGTTTAAGACCTATTATGGTTATCCCGTAGTGGTTGAAGCGGAAGATTTGAGTAGTATCTCCTCATATAGTCAACGCGACTTTAAAGACTCGGATGCAAAAATCAGGGATTACGTAGTTGGAAGGAAGATTGCAAGCGCGAAACTTGCGGACTTGTCGATCTTACGAGTTGCGGGAGAACTTGATATAATCGCGCCTTTAACACAAATCAAAGCAGGCGAGCTTGTAATCATCAACCTTCCCGACGCGGGAATAAGCAACGTTCAATATAAAGTTCTTAGCGTAACTTACGACATTAAACCCGCGTTAAGCACTTACACGCTTAAGCTTGAACTTGGAGAGGAAGATCCCAATCTCGCCGCCTATCTTGCCGAATTGAAGAAAGAGGAGTTGAAGCTTAAACAGCAAGACTATGCGTTAAACGCTATCATCAACAAATTACTAAGTTTCAAAGAACCGTTCAAGCTTGCAGATGTTCTGACGATCACGGAACAAAATACGGGAACGTTTCTTGTCGGAACTGCAAGAGTGGGATTCGCAGATTGTGCATAGGTGAAACAAAAGTGGAGATAGAAAAGAAAGAAGAGTTTAAGCTTACGGGCAAGTTGACTTTGCTAGGTTATCAACCTAACCGCTGGGTTGAACTCTTTTACCGCTTGTTTAAGCGATTCAAACTTGCTCGTAAACTTTGCTTAGAATATTACAGGCGGCAAACTCCGATTGATGTTTATCAAAATCATAACTTGGTTGTTACGGTTGGTCTTCGACTTGCACTTGATAGACTTTATGGTGCGAGCGGAGTTAATCAGATTAGTCACTGCGCGGTTGGAAGCGGCACAACGGAGGTTCAAGATTCTGATGAAGTGATCGAAACTCCCATCTCGCCACGCATTCCTATAACCTCAAGCTCACGAGTCGGATCAACATTGACAAACGAAACGTTTTTCGGAGTTAACGATTGCAACGGAACATGGGGAAATTGTGGAATATTCAATGATTTGACAGGAGGAACGATGTTCAATCATTCAAACATTTCTCCGACTAAAACTAAGACAACGTCAATCACTTACATTATTAAATTCGAGATAACCGCTTCGAAGGGATAAACATGAAACACAACGATTTGATTAACGAAAAAATTACGGATATAGATAGTCAAATAATCGGAATTGAGAATTTAAGAACGAAGCAGAAAGAACAATTCGGTAAAAAATCTAAGTCACCGAAAGTTTTGCTAGTAGGAATGGGAGAAATCGATACCTCACACGATAAAGCAACTAAGTTCCAGCAATGGAGAAAAACATTATTGCAAAACGCTCTTCTACAATCGGAAGAAGAAATCAAAACGCGATTAACAGGTATTGAAAGTCAACTTTATCTTCAAGAAGGATTAAACATTCTAACTGAAAATCCAAACGAGTTATGCAAAAAAGGAATTGAGCAACTCAGCGAAACGGCGCAGAAATTGTATTGTGAGTATGCGCTTTTGATGCTTTCTCTCGGTTACATGGAAACACTTGAAGGATTCAAAAATTTTAAAGGAGGATGAAATAGAAAATGGTCGTATGGGTTACAGGCGATACAATCACCGCCGCGAGATTAAACGATACACACATCAACACAATGCGCTTAACCGACGTAGATCCAACGCCTATTGGAGATTTAAAACTTAAAGTTATCGATGAGAATTTGAGGATTAGAAACGCGGGAGATACAGTAGATAAACTACTTGCCCTCACAAGCGTTCCCAATCTTCCCGCTAGTAAAATTACCAGTGAACGATTTCCGACGGCGAGAATACCAGACGGCACAATCGGACGCGTGCTTACGGCTCAAGGCGCTGGAGCAGATCCAATCTATGATTTAAGATTTCAAGTTAAAACTGTTTCAGTTGTTGCGGACAACAACACCTATTATAATACTACCATTACTTGGGATAATGCCTTCGCAACAATCTTAGCCGCTATACCAGTTTTGCGTAAAGATTCCGAAGAAGATGTTGGAGCTTACATTGGTTGGATGGTGAAATCAATTAGCACTACTGGTTGCGTTATTCGTTGGAGAAGTAATAATGCAGGCACATATTACTTGGATGTTTTAGGGATAGGAACCTAGAAATGACCTTTAAATCTCCCGTATGGTATGCGGTTGTCGTCATGTGCGAAGAAGAACATATCAGTATGATAGCGGAGCAACTTAATGAACTCATTAAGAAACTTGACGCACAGAAACTTTATGAAAAACGGAGTGGAGTTCAACTTTATATTACCACTATTCCTAGCAATAAGCGGAGGTATAGCGGTAGCGAAACCTGAACGAACTTGATCTTTTAGAAAAATTTGCATATTGCATAACTGGAACTAACTACCTTAAAGTTTTCCTCTATTTTTTGCGTAAGAAATCAAACATTCGTTTTTCTGAATTAATTTTCAATTTACGCATTCACTCCTCTCAATTATGTAAAATTCTCAATCGATTTGAAAAGGAGAAAATTATTCAAAAGAGCGAGGAGGGTGAATGGAACATCACTCTCGATTACTAACTAAGTGTGATGAACTATTTTTTCCGTTTTAAGTGAGGTGTAAGAGTGAGTTTTCGTAATCGGGGACGTCCGAGGAAGCGAGCGTTCTTTTTGTCAGGGGAAAGCGACGAAGAGCAAACGACTTGTATGGAATGCGGAGCGACGCTCATTCTTGCACCTCTCGACGACGGAACGACGGAGAAGGTATGTCCAAGATGCGGGTTAGTCGTGAACGAATAAAACCTCTTGAATCTCGTACGATGATGGTTCGGGAAACGATTGAAAGCGCAAGCGGAAGCTTACTTTGGCGCATTCGCGACGCGGTTATAGATCATGTTTTGAATGCGGTGAGAAATCGGGGAATCAACGACGCTATCCTATTTTACGAGGATTTCAAAAAGCGCATGGATTGGGATTTCTCACACGAACTTGTAATTTGGAAGCTTATGGAATTTTTGGAGTCTCATAACGTCGATTTCTTGCGCTTAGATCGCACGGAATCAGTGGGGGATTTGATTGTTTTCAATAAGGGAGTTCTCATTCTTGAAGTGAAAGGTAATCCTCCTCCGTGGGGCGGGAAGAGTTTAATTCAACGACGGAAAGCATTCGAACAAATCAAAAATGTTGTTTACGTTTTCTCTGATCGCGAATGTAAATTCCAATACGCGCGACTTAATGAAACGTTCATCAAGCATGAATGCGTTTTTGCTCGCACATATCACCCGTTAGAGGAGTTGTTCAAGCGAGGAAAATTTGTGAGATTTTCTTTTCGATTCAAGGAGAGGGATTGAACGTCGGAATGCCGCAGGTTTTCGTGAGGACGACAGGATGCAACTTGAGATGCTCTTGGTGTGATACAAAATATGCGTTCGATGAAGGAAAGGAGATGTCGCTTGTGGAAGTTCTCGCCGAAATTAGAAAATGCGCTTATGCTCACGTATGCCGTGCGATTTGTATTACAGGCGGAGAACCTCTCATTCAAAGCGAGATCACTGATTTAATTCGCGCGTTGAAGAAAGAAACCTTTTGGATTCAACTTCAAACTAACGGAACTATCAAGAACGTTGACGCGTTCGAACTCTGCGATGTTGTGAGTATGGATATGAAACCCCCTTCAAGTGGAATGAGGTCAAATCACGATCTAATTCCCTACGCGAAGGAGATTAAGGTTGTAATCGCGAATGAGCAAGATTTGGAGTATGCAATGTCTATCCGTATGTTGATGCCGTGGTTTCAACCTCTCATTTTGCAACCTGAAGGATTCACAACGCTTGACGTTCTCCCGTTACTTGAACAGGCGGCAAGAATCGGACTCACTTTCACCAACGTGCGCGTTCTTCCACAAGTTCACAAACTGCTTTGGGGTTTAAAGCGAGGAGTTTAAGCAATTGCCCGCTCAAGAAGAGATAGGTTTCACGCGTGAACAGTTAGAACTACTTAAGCGAATTCATCTCTTAGCGCGACGGATGGAAGACATTAAAAATTCTGGGAAATGTCACTGTGTTATCGCACTGATTGAAGAACTTTCCAATTCATACATTGATTTACATTACATTCTTGAAAAACTCAATCTTCTTTTTGACGACGTAATGATCAGCGCGGAAGATTATACTGGGAAGTAAAAATATGATCGTTACGCGACGGTTTCAGGAAGCAATGCGGGAACTTCTATCAGGATATGAAATACAAGAACATGAAATATTAAACAAAACTTTTGCTTCTACTCGTTCAACTCCCGTCATCGAGAAATCAATTGAATTCGTTAGTTTATGTGAGCATCATTTCCTTCCGTTTTTCGGAATTGTGAGTATCGTTTATATTCCCAATGAAAAGCTTGCGGGACTCTCAAAGCTTGCGCGCATCGTGGATTACTACGCGCATCGACTCCAACTCCAAGAACGTATGACGGAACAAATCTGCGACGCGATTTGGCGAATGCTTAACCCTAAACGCTTGATCGTGCGCGTGGAAGCGTTGCACTTCTGCGTATTTGCGCGTGGTGTTAAGAAGCGCGCTAAAACGATCACACTTACAACGCGCGGGTTTAAGAATGAAAGCGCAATGTTGCGGACTCTTCAACTGTTAAAGGCGAGGATAAAATGAATCTTAGAAAACTGCAAGATCGAAAAGAGAGAACGGGAATTTCGATTCGAGATTACATTAATTATTATCTTGCACAAGGGTTGAATCTCATTCCTGTAATCGTGGAAACCAAAGCACCTTTTGTCGCATGGGAGAAATTTCAACGCGAGAAATCATCCGAAGAAGAGTTAAAACTTATTGAAGCGGGATTAAACGTCGGAATTATTTGTGGAGCAATCAGTGACAATCTTGCGGTGATCGACTTTGATAAGGAATCAATTTTTGAGAAAGTACTCGGAAGCGGAGTTTGCAAGGATACAATAGTTGTTAAAACTGCTCGTGGAGTTCACGTTTATTTCAAGACCGATATTCCCGTTTCATCTTTCAAGTTGACGGAGTTAGGAGTTGACGTTAAAGGTGAAGGAGGATATGTTATCGCTCCTCCGTCAAAACATCCAAGCGGAAAGTTTTACACTCTGCTTTCTACTTTCGGAATTCCGATTAAGCGTTGGGAAGGAGATTTCAAATTTGAATTTCTCGCTAAATTGAAACAACACTTCGACATTCCCATTTCGCTTGAAGAAGTAAACATTAAACAGATTTTGCAAGGGGTTGAAACAGGTGGAAGAAACGAAGCGGGAATCAGATTAGCGACATGGTATCGCAAGCAAGAGTTAAGCAAGGAAGAAACCTTTGAAAAATTACGTAAGTGGAATAAGAGCAATAAACCTCCACTAGAAGAATGCGAGTTAAAAACAATAGTTGAATCAGCGTTTAAACCTAAAGAACCCTACAGCTACAAGTTTACTGAAAGCGAATTCGAAGAGTTCTCACCCGAAGTCGTCAAGAAAGCAAACAAACTGCTAGAGAAAGACGGAGCGTTACTTGAATTCGTTACAGATGCAAGCGCAGAAATTATCGGAGAAGAAGAGAAACGAAAGTTTTTGTTCTTGCTCAATTTGATCGCGGAAAGTTTAGAAATGTCAGGAGAATCTGCAACAGGAAAAAATGCGCTTGTTGAAGCGGTGTTAAAATGTTTTCCATTAGAATCTTGGACGAAAGTAACGGGACTAACCGACAAGTCGATTCGCTATCTTCCAGAATCAATCCAAACCTTATATCTCGCGGAACGGCGTGCGATGAAGAGTAAAGCAGAGGAAGAATCAACCGCCGAATATGATCTAAAACTTACGATTTCCGAGGGAAAGTTAACTGTTCTCGTTGTTGCAAGAGATCCCGAAACTGGAGTTTTCAAAACGACGAAACATGAAACAAGCGTTCGAAATATTATTACTACTTCAACCGAAATCGAACTTCCGCCCGAATTTGAAAACCGAATCTGGGAAATGGAAACTCTATTTGAACTTAATGAACCTGTAAGAAATCATATTCTTGTTCAAAGAGAAGTTCCTAACGATCAACGCGTGGATACATCTGAGCAAAAATGTGTTGTAAGATGTGCCGTTAAAATTATTGAGAGTGAAGCTCCAAAGAAGTTTATTATTCCATACGCGACACTTTTGAAAGAGTTACTTAATCCTCAATATGCACGCGTAAGAAGGGATACGGAGAAGCTTTGTAAAGCAATTGAAGCGAGCGCGCTGACGAACTTTAGGGTTAGACCTCAATATACGGATAAAGCAGGAAATGTTCACATCGTATGTTTACCTCAAGATTTCTTATATGCATGGGAGAATGGAAATGAAGCTATCATTGGAACTTTTGCAGGGGTTTCAAAAAGATCGAAAGAAATTATCAAAAAGTGTAAAGAGATTTTGAGTCTAGGAAAACTATTAACTAGCGAATCACTCGCGCAGACTGCACTTTTATCCGCAGATGGAGCGAGAAAATGGTTAAACAAGTTTGTAGAAGAAGGCAAGCTTATAAAAAGATCGATGAAGGTAAACGGACGGGGACGCCCAATAAATTATTATTTGGATGTTTTTTCCGAAGTGAAAGAAGTTAAGATTCACCTTGTCGACTTGTTCGGGAAAACCGAGAACTGGGTTTCTGAGTTCGAAAAAATCGGAATTATCCATGAAAAACGATTTTTTAGATTTTTAGAACCGTCATCTAAAACATTGCTTGAGAAAGAAGTCGTTGCTCATATCCCAGTTCGAATAATTCGGAAAATCGAAGAACTCGAAAATGCTCCTAGCGAGTCGGTGGAAAATGCTACTTAAAGCAAGAACAATCAATACGGGAAATCAATGCTTGCTAGAACTTGTAAGCGTAGGAGGGAAAGCGCGTAGGGTGCAACCTCCGTTTAACCCTTACTTTTACGCTCCTGAGCGTTCGATGCGTGCGGTTAGATGTGTGCAAGTTGAGAAACGAGTGCTTTCAACTTTCGAGCTTACAAAATTGTATCGTTGTGAGTTTGCACGAACCGATTGGTTGGAAGATTCACGCTGGAGCGGAAGTTTAGAGGATGATATTCCTTTCGTGCAACGTGTCGTGATCGATCAAGGATTGAGTGAAGAAAGTAAACTTCCGACTTATGCGAGCTTTGATCTTGAAATCTTGACGAAAGGGCAGTTTGCGCGCGTCGAATTCGATCCGATTGGTGCAATTTCGTTTTACTCAAAAGATTTGCAGGAATGCTGGGTAGGAGAGGAGAGAGAGATTATTCTAAGTTTCTTGCGTGTGTTGAAACAAGTTAACCCTTGCGTTCTCGCGGGTTACGCGTCGGGAAGCTTTGATATTCCATACTTTGTGAGACGGTGCGAACTTTTACGCATTAATCCCGCGCTAGGTCGTGATTCTTCTCCACCACTCATTTCCCAAAAGAGATTTAAAGCGATGAAACGCAAGCGGAAAAGCACATACGTTGACTTAAGCGGGCGAATCCATTTCGACGTTTACCGCGAAGTTGACGAAGATCAATCGTTACTTGGAATCAAAAATAAGCAATTGAAAACCGTTGCTAAAACTTTGCTTCCGAAAGAGAAGATTATCGAAGTTGACCGCAACTATATTTCAAAACTTTCAGGTGAGCAATTACGTGAATACTGCTTAAACGATGCGCGCTTAACTTACCTGCTTGCGGAACACTATCTCAAAAACTTGTTCGCACTTGCAGAGATGCTTAAGCTTCCGTTAAACTTGGTTGTTGATCGCGCACCTTCCCACATTCCGACCTTGCTCTATATGCGCGAACTTGCAAAGCTTAACATCGTATGTGACCACGACAACCAAACTCGTTATCCCCAATTTTTCAAAGAGGAGAAAAGGTCGTATCAGGGAGCTTATACGAAACTTTTTCAAAAAGGATTGTTCGCGGGAATCAAAAAGATTGACTATAAATCGTTGTATCCCTCAATCTGTGCCGCGTTTAATCTCTCTCCTGAAACCGTGCGCTTGCTTTTGATCACACCTTATACAAATAAAATTGATTTCTCTGAACGCGGAGTTATCGAAATCGACGACAATAAGATTGGACAGATAAAATGTTCAATCGATCTTACGCACGACAGTATTACACGCTTGAAAATACGCGAGTTTATGCGAATGCGCGAAGAGTTGAAGTATCAAGCGCAAGATGAACTTGTGACGTCGCGCCAATGGGCGATTAAAATTTTGATGAATTCAATTTACGGATTTCACGGAATGCGTTACGCGCGTGCAGGATGCGCTCCGATCGCCGCGCTCGTAACCGCGCTTGGAAGATTTTGCGTTAAACAAATTATCGAGAAATTCACGAGGGAAGTCGATTGGATTGAAGTGGACACAGATGGACTTTACTATCAAGGCGTTGGCATCACACAGGAAGCAATTGAATACATCCGCTCTTTAATCCCTGAATTTTACGATTCAAGTTATTTCAAGCTTGAAAGCGAGCAATACGATGATAGCATTTTCTACGAAGAGAAAAACTACATCCTGCGCAAAGATAAACAGTTGATCTTTCACGGAAGCGGGTTTAAAGGAAGACATCTCCCAAAAATTTGCGACGATTTCGCGACCGATCTCGCTCACGCGTTGCTTGACAATTGCGAGCTTCAACCAATTATCGTGCAATACGGAGATTTAAAACGACATCCGCTTGAAAAATTCGCAATGACAGTTGAGCTATCGAAAGAACGACGCGATTACAAAGCACGGACGATGTATGCTAATCTCATTCAACAACTTGACGCCGCTAAAATCGAACATCTTTGGGGAAACGAAGTTAACTATGTGAAAACGCGAAAGGGATTCAAACCGTTAGGAATCAGCGAAACCTACGATCTCGACTACGAGTATTATAAAACACGTTTAGCGGAGATCGCAATGCGAATCTTGCATCATCTTGATCGTAAAACCATCGAGTCGATTCTTGGAGGACAGATGCGACTTTGGATTTGAAACTATATTTAACAATTTTAGCGTTACGCTTAAAAGATAAGGAATTTTGGATTGATACGTTAGCATTGCAACTCTTCTGGATTCCCGTGCATTTCCTCAAAGACATTTTCATCGTGCAAATTACGCTTCCTCAAGCATTCACCGCCGCGTCAATGGGATTCCTGCTCAACTTGTTGCTTGGAGGAATCTGCGGAAAATTCCTCAACTTTATGCGGAGAAGATTGCTAAAATGAAAATCTATTTCGCACACTCATTCGAACTTAGAGGAACACAAGAAGAAAGACTGTTCATTATACAATTAAAGCAGAAATTTCCAAGTGCTAAGATAATTAACCCGTTTGAAAAGGAAACCGAATTAGAAGCTAAATATGATGGAGAATATTATCAGAATCCTAACTTCAATTTTGCAAAAGATATCATAGAAAGTGATCTTGACCTCCTTGATTCATGTGATATTATTTGTGCATTAATTCCTGAGGGAAATTATCGAATCATTGGAACGTCGATGGAAATCATGTATGCGTGGGTAAAACGGAAGTATGTAATCGTAATCTGTGAGGACAAGAAACGTCCACGTCATCCGTGGTTATGGTATTGCGCTAACGAATTTTATTCGAATAGAGAGGAGTTTTTTCAATGAGTGACAAAGAAACAAGATTCTCACAACTTCCGAAGTTTGGACATCTGAAATTCTATACATTGCTTGAAGAAATTGCTGACTTGCATAGTAGAAAAAATCACGACTACGCGGGAGGAGATCCGCTTTCGAATTTACGACTTTCTGAGCAATTTGGGATTCCCGCGTGGAAAGGTTGCTTAATACGAATGAGCGATAAATGGTCGCGCCTTGTTCAACTCGCAAATAAAGATCAAGCACTTATAAAGTCGGAGTCGATTCGGGATACGTTGTTAGACTTGGCGAGTTACGCGCTTTTATGCGTCATTCTCAGAGAGGAGACAAAATGACTTTTTGCACAGTTAAAATAGCAGTGTCAAGCTTCGACTATAAACTGCTATTGAATGGAACAACTGATATTGGAGAATGTAATGCAAATCTTGAGAATTCAAAAGTTTGGATTACATGGTTTAGCATCGAAGAGAAATATCAAAAAAGGGATACGGTAAAATTTTCTTTCGAATGTTAGAGCAACTTTGGAAAGATAATAGAATTCGTCAAATTGAATTATCTTCTCTCTCCGAATCTGTCGGATTCTGGAGTAAGATGGGATTCAAGAAAATTAAGAATGGACACATGGTGAAAAAAATTGACTAATTATACGCGTGGAAGATCATGGGAATACAAGGTTAAGCATAAACTCGAAAGTCAAGGATGGTATGTGGTGCGTAGCGCGGGATCTCATTCGATCGCCGATTTGATCGCGATTCGAAGTGGGCGCGTCGTGTTAATTCAATGCAAGATTAAACAACTAACGCGTAAAGAACGAGAGCAATTCGAAAAGAAATGCTACGATCTCGGAGTGAAAGGAGCGTTATACGTGAGGGAAGACACATGGTTCGACCTGTAGGATTGCAAGCTTCGCTTGAACGCGAACTCAAACGATTACAACGTAAATACGGGTATGGAAAACATCTTAAAGTTGTTATTCTACCTCAAACTCTAAAAGTCAATGATAAAACTGTTTTTGGAGAAGTTAAAGACAGCATAATTTATATTTATCAAACTGAGGAATGTCTCAAAACTCTTCGCCATGAATTTTTAGAAGAGATGATAAAATCAACCTTTGCAGACCCTTACGTATATCTCTATAACGCGTTTACGAAAGTTTTTGAGAAAATACAACGCAACCGAACGGAAAAGCTTATTGAAATTCTCGCCGAGTTGGAGGATTTTTAGATGCCTGAACCGCTTACGAAAGAAGAAAGAATCAAAATCCTGAGCAAGTTCATTGAGTTTGCACAGGAGAAAATCTATAACGAATCTCTTAAGCAAAGCGAACGGAACACATGGTCGCGTTTGATGATTATGGCGATGGCGGAACTCAATCGATTGACAGAGGGAGAACGCGAGGAAAAGGAAGATTTAGCATCGTTAATTTCGAAACTTCCCAAGAAAGAATTAAAGAGGTTTTTTGAAAGTTGAAAGACAACGCCAAACAATTACTTTCAAAGCTTAAGCGCGGAGATTTAATCGAAATTATTTGGTTGGATGCAAGCGAACAGAAAGGCGCACCTCTTGATATTGATCTTGATAAAGTAACTCCAACCTTTTTCGCAACTTACAAGAAAAACGTAGGATGGTTTATCGGAGTTGCAACGGAAGCACTTTACAAGCAAAATTTTCTGATTTTCTACGATGAACTCACCGATGAAAAACGCGGGCGTATCGTTTCAATTCCGCTGTCAAGCGTCATGAATATTGAACGCTTCGAGAAAGCACCGATTAAGGAAGTTAGCACAATCGGAGTTCCAATCCTGCAGGGAAAGAAGGTTAAGGTCGTATATAAATGAGCAAGAAAGATCAAATGTGGATTGCTTGTTGTGGTTGCGGGAAACCTATCCACATTCCTGAAACTACTATACTTGTCGAAACGTTACGATCATCGATAACTTACAAATCAACCTGCCCCTACTGTGGATTTACTCATAAGGTGGTAGTTTGCTAATGAGTTTTGATACTAACATATTAGAAAGCAATTTAACCCACATTCTCCATTTAGCTAAGTGGAAAAAATATAAAAAATTTATTGAAGATGAGATCGAATTTTACCTAGAAAGTTTTGATGTGTCTTGGACTATATCTCACAAAATGTGTGAAAGTTTCAATTTTTGGAATCTTTTTATCAATTTGTTCGTTGCGAGATGTTTCCCTAATGAAGAAATCTAAGAAAGAATCCAAGATTGAAACCAAAACCATCAAGATCACCGAGATGGATTATCGCGGGTTGCTCGCGTTAACACTTGCAATTGGATTCGTCGCGCTAATCGCGATCTGTATCGTTTATGGGCGCGAGCTAGTTTATATCGCGTATCTCGCAGGAATTTTCACTCCGATCTTAAGCGCGGTTATCGCATGGTATTACAAAAGCAAGAGCGAAGAAAAATGAATCAAGACCAACTTAAGAAGCTTAAAATCGATATCGTTTACTTTGCAAAACACATCCTCAACTTTATCCCATTCGACTATCAGGAGAAACTTTTGAATGATCCCTCAAAACGCTTGATTGCGATTTGCGGGCGTCAAGTCGGAAAGTCAACGTGTGCGGGGGTTAAAGTTACCCATTTCGCGGTTTCAAATCCCAACACGACGACGATTATCGTTAGCGCGACTTTGCGACAAAGTATGGAGACTTTTGATAAAGTCTTAGCATTTGTTGAAAGCTCAGTTTTGAAAAGGTCGGTTATTCGAAAGACTCGCACACAAATCCGCTTTACGAACGGTTCAAGAATCTTATGTTTACCCAGCGGGAGATTCGGTTCAACGTTGCGAGGGTTGACGGTGCATTTCGCGGTGGTTGATGAGGCGGCATTCATCTACGACGAAGTAATAACGAACGTCATCTTTCCAATGTTGCTTACCACTAATGGAACGGTTTGGATGTTATCGTCACCGTGGGATAAAAACCACATTACGTATAAATGTTTCACGCACCCCGATTGGAGTATCTATCATCTTCCGTCAAGCGTTAGTCCACTTGTTTCAAAAGACTTTTTAGATGAACAGCGCGCGTTAATTGGAGAGGAAAGATTCCAACTTGAATACCTTGGAAACTTTGTCGATGACGCGAACTCATACTTTCCAATGACGTTGATTCGAACCTGCCTGCAAGATTACACTCCAACGCTTGCAATTGGAAAAGAATTGTATGCGGGTTACGATGTTGGAGGGAAAGAGGATTACGCCGCGCTTATAGCAATCGAGCGGACTCCCGAAAGTAAATTACAAGTGCAACATCTCAAAAGCGAACTCGGAAAAACTTATACACAATTCACGGTTGAAGTCGCGGATTTACATGAGCAATTCAACTTTAAAAAAGTGTTAATCGATCAAACGGGACTAGGGGCGCCCGTCGTCGAACACGCACGAGAACTCAAGCTTCCCTGCGGTGGAATTACGCTTACGAGCAAGCGGAGAGAGGAATTACTAGCGAACGTTAAAATTCTGCTTGAAACAAAAAACTTGATTCTCCCACATGATCTCAATTTACTTAACGCGCTTAATTGCATCGAATACACACGCACACGCACAGGGGGGTTTCAATTCACGCATCGAGAAGGAACACATGATGATTTAGCTTACGCGCTTGCGCTTGCGTGTGAATGCGTAAGAGAAAGAGAAGAGGAAGGAACTCTATTACGGGTATAAACGTTCACTCACAACGAACATATAAAAAGAGTAACGAACATTATTACAGGTATAATATATTACGAAGAGAATAAAAAAAAGAATTTAAGATTTCTTTAATTCTCTTAAAATCAATTCGTTTTGCCTTATGATAATTTTGTTTAAATCAATCAAAGCTTTGAATCCTGCTCCTATTATTTGCTCTGTCGGATTCATCGAGATCAAAGTTCCTAATCTCATCCACGCCGAACCTGCTTCATGCATTGCTAATTCCACTATACTTTTCTCGATCCCTTTCCGTATTTCCTCGTCTGTCATCGTTTCGGAAAAGACAAGCTCTCCTTTTGCTTCAAGCGTTTCCAATCTTTTTTCAACGACCGCTTCTTTCTTTTGCGCTTGAATTTCGGTATAATGTTCCTTGCAATACCATTTTCCTTCGTGTCGAAATATTTCAAATCCTGCTTTGAGTGAACTAACATCCTTTCCGCACGTTTCACATTTAGGCAAACTTTTCACCTCCTTTAATGTATTCCTCTCTTATTCCTCCGTTCTGAACGCAAGCTTTCTTACGATTATCTTTCCGCTTTTGACCAACTGATTGACGAACTCCCACCCCTGCATTATGTAAGTGTCTAATTCTTCCTCTGCAATAATCTTTGGGATATAGCGTGGTGTTGCGGGTAGCATTCCGTCAGGACGTTCTTTAAGTTCGTAGATTTTACGATCATATTCTGCAAGTTGCTCCTCAGGTTTCATACGCGCTATCTTGATCTCAAGTTTATGCAATGTTTCTTCCCCTAAGATCGTTGCTAATACTCGTTTTGCGATCTCAATCTTTTGCTGAGTTTCCCCGAGAGTTGTTACCTCGCTTAAGATTCTCAATTTAGCATAGGCATTACGATACATTTCTCTTTGTTGCTCAATCGACGGAACGATATATTTCGCTTCGATATCGGTTTTCGCGACTTTGTGTCCCATCCAGTATTTTGCAACGATTGGATGAACTCCCGCTCCGCCCATAGTAGTTTCAAAGAACTTGCGGAATGTATGCACGGGTTGAATTCCCTTAACTCCCGCTTCTTTCAACAAGTGTTGAAATCGGCGGGTCAATGCTTTGCTTCCAACTGCTTTCCCCGTGGTCTTTCCGATGTAAAGTGGAGATGCGTCGGTTAAAATTTCCCCTGCTTTCTTGCGATCTTCCAAGTAAAGTTTAAGTGCGTTAATTGCTTCCTCTCCGATAAATGTGTCGTAAACCACATCTTCTTTCTCTCGCATTAAGTTGATATGGATTGGACAAACTCCTTGCTCCAATTCTTTCTTAACGGCATCGTATTTCAACACGACGAAATCCTGCGCGCTAATCCCGCTGTCTTTCAGGAACAAGATTAACATTCTTTCATCCGCGTTCGCACGATCATATAATGTTTTGATCTCTTCCCGTGTAATTCCCCTCACTCGGGAAGGTTTAAACGAGATGCTCTCTGCAAATTGCAACGGATAAAAGTTTTTCTTGTAGAATGAACGAATCGCCATCACTTTCATAACTGCCGTGTTATGCGCGTTTTTTCTTTCCTTCATCAACCATTCCTGAAATTGATCGACTAGCATTTCCGCATGACGCTTAATTCCTTCATCTTGCGATTGAACTTCTTTCTTCCGCGCTTCGATCAACTCGGTTGGACTAAGCTTAGTAAATTCAACGAATTCATGCATTGCACCCAGATAATTCCTCTTCGTGCTAGCTTCGCGCTTCCGTAACCATTGCTCCACGTAAGCGTTTTTAGCTAAGGATTCACTCAAGATGAATCCCCCTCTATATTGCACCTACTTTCCTTCACGTTATACCATTGACAATATCCACAACAAGAGTATGAGTGCACATCGTTACATGACTCATACTCTGGACATTTTATGCAACACATTTTCTTTCCTCCTTGCGCGCTTTTTTGCGCACGTTGAATTATAGAATATTGAATTATATATATGGTTTATCGATAAAAATGTAACAAAAATAGTATCATTATTATTAT
>Ga0315312_1000743_pt1 | contig 31921 bp, 41 predicted proteins | sample TDP7_MG_FD_203629 | JGI IMG/M metagenome (GOLD analysis project Ga0315312, IMG submission 203629) | Freshwater sediment microbial communities from Lake Towuti, South Sulawesi, Indonesia - TDP7 | ecosystem: Environmental > Aquatic > Freshwater > Lake > Sediment | place: Indonesia: South Sulawesi... | reverse complement strand
TCCATCTCCTTCAGAAGTTCGGTCTCTGGAATGTCAAAGACGCTTATGCGCTCCGCTTCCCACTGCCAAGACCACTCATAACGGTAAGACGTAAACGGTCACTTCCTTCGGGTCAGAAGGTAAGCAGCGCCTATCAAGACCGCTATCGGGAGCCAACTAGGAGCCTCTGCTGGCGGCGGCGCTGGTGGTGCCCGTACTGCCCCCGCTTCCTGAATCTTAGCCATTTTTTCACCGTACTTTCTCCCTTCCTCGCCCAGTTTGAAAGGCGATTGCTCAACTGGTATGCCCCACAGTTTCGCCCACTCAGCAAGAGTCGGGAACTTCTCCCAGTTCTCTTCATATATTTGTGCCTGAGTCTTCTTTGGGGGTTCCTCTTTTGCTGTTCTGATGATTGTAAGAGCCTTGGTCGGATTGCCCTCGATTAAAGCCCTCGTTAGCCGTTCTTGGGCTGGTTTCTGAGTTTCTGGTGGTAGACCTCTCATAACGGAAAGAGCCTGCTGTAACTGAAGGCTTCCCGTGACCGTCTTTATTATCGTTGGGGCAGCAGTCTTCATCTGCTCCGCCGTTAAGGTTGCTCTGGCAATCTCAAGCTGGCGAATGACCTCTGGAACTTGAGCGCTCGGCGGTATGTAACCAAGAACCAAGCCTCATCACTCCTTATGTGCATGTTCAACCTCTGGGTCGTAGTGGACGTGAATCTTCAGGTCTCGGAGCCTTCCGATTGTTCCGATGTCCAGAAACTTCCAGTGCACTAGGTCTGAGCTGGCGAGGTCAATTCTGCTCTGCGTTTCCTTGGACAGTTTCACGAACCCCCAAGCAAGTTGACAGAACTTCGGCTTCTCTTCCAACGAGTACAGCCTTATTCGCTCTGGAAGGTAATTCTCCGCTAGGTTCCAGTATGGAGCAGCCAGTTGCGTTGTCGCTGGGTAGAGAACAAAGGCGAAGGCGCAGTCCTTGTGTTTGCACTTCAGAAGTTCGAGAAGATGCTTCTCCTTGAAAACGATGTCCTGCTCTATGACCACTATGTCGTCCGAACCCCAGACAGCCTGAACCGCCTTCCAATAAGCGTAGTCATCAGTCGGGTCTAGGCATACGCTCACAATGCCATACTTCTCCTTGAGGGATTCTATGACCTCGAAGGTCTTTCTGCAACGCTCCCAGTTCTGAGCGCCGTCAACGTAGAAATGAAGGATTAGACCAGAAAATTGGGGAACTGTCAACAACAACACCTAGTCCATTAGAGCCTATGCGCCTATGCTGCGATGAATCTGCTGATTTTGGCGTATGCGGTTATGGTTGCTGCTGCCGTTCCTACGGCTGCTAGGTTCTGGCAGATAACCGTAAAGATGTCTCCACCTTCCCACATGGTCGGCGTTGGTACTGGTCTAGCCACGTTGGTGACTATGCAGCCGTTTATCGGAGCGCTTCTTAACATTATCTCGGTCAGGTTCTTTACAAACTCCAATATGTCGTCAGGAGTCTGTGACGCTGCCACAAACAGGTCTTCAAGAACCCAAGCCTCGTTGACTGGAACAGTCAACTGAGCAACGGCTGCTATCGCTGGGTCTAACTGCATACTCATGTAGACCTTGCTGTTTGCTGGAAGGTTCGCTGCCAAGGTCGCAGTCAGTATGACCGTAACTTCAACCTTTCTTGCTCCCAAATTAGGTCACCTTTTTCCTGCTATGTATGCTTGCGCTGCAGCCGAGGCTGCGTTCTTAGGAACGCCTGTGCCTGTTGGTGCGCCTGCTGCTGGCGCTAGTCCCCCGAGATACCCCTTGACTCTCGGCGATAGGGAACCTGCCATGATGCCTATGCCGAGCCACTTGACCAACGGATGAACCCGCTCTCCGTACAGGTATGCGACGACGCCTGCGCCTGCTCCCGCCATCTCAGCCCCCACTTGAGGCACAACCTTCTGAACCTGTCCCTGCACTAGGTCACTTGCGCCTGCACCTGCGATGACGGCGATGACCTTCGCCCAAGGCGACTCTTCAAGTTTCTCTGGCAAGTCCCATCACCTCAGATGTAGGCTCCCATGTCAACGCCTATACGCTTGCGTGTCACTTCCCATCTTCCCCTGCGCCTGTCGCCCGTTGACCTGACGCTGCAATCTCTGACGCTTGTCGTTCCTCTAGGACAGAACCTTACGCCTAGCTCTGGAATGTAGCAGTACACTACGCCTCTCCGTGTCCTTCTGCACTCTCCTTTCTCCAAGCCTTTTCATTCTCCTATGCTGGTTGATATCCGCCACACCTTATCACGTGTCTAGGTGGGCAGCCTTCACTCTGCGCCCCAATCCGAGAGGGGACGCATTTTTTCCTTACGCATACTCGGATTCTTCCCATACAAACCACGAATAGACCTTATAGCCTATTAGTTTATATAAACGAGTAGGCTCTATAGCCTAATTGTGAGGATGTAAATTGGATGAAAGAGGAAGGAGAAAGGGTAAAGAGGATTCAGGCGCACCTGAAACCTTCAGTCTACAAGAAACTTGTAGACTACTCGGAGAGCCAGAATCTTTCAATATACAGAGCGGTCAACGTTCTGATTGAAAGGGGGCTTGTCCAGTATGAGCAAGAAAGAAGAGAAAGACCCGTTGGCGGAACTTCAGAAGACATTGGCAGAGATGAAAGAGGACATTGGGGAGGTCTACAGCCGATTGACGACTCTAGAGCAGACGAGCTTAAGCCACAAAGAAGAAGGCGGAGAAGGTAAAGGGTCTTACTGTCCCGACTGTGGTGTGATGGTGAAAGATGTCTTTGCCCATCTGAAGAAGGAACCCGAGAAACACGGTCTAGTGAAGACTGTTGAGAAGGAAGTCGTTAAGGAAGTGGCGCAGAAGAAGGCTCTGTCCGATAGACTGGCTGAACATGACTTCTTTGACTGTCCAGAGTGTAGGAAGGTAATAGATGAGCACCTTGACAAGAAGGGGCTTAAGATTGCAGCGAAGGAAAAAGAGGAAGAGGGGTTCGTGCTAGAGATATGAGCGAAGAGAAGGAGAAAAAAGCGCCTGCCAACGTCTACGAAGTGCTTGACAAAATGGTTGCTCAGCAAGAGGCGCAGCAGAAGCAACTTGAACTTTTGGGTAAGGCGATTGTGGCTCTGAACGAGAAACTGGGCGCTCAGCCTGCGCAACAGCAGGGTGGGGGCGACTTCTGGAAGTTGCTCGGCGACCTAGCCACTGGGGGAAAGAAGGGTATATCTATTGAGGACTTCGCCAAAACTGCTCGATATTTTGCTGCCGTTGCTGATGTTGTTGACCGTTACAGGCATCCAGTATTGCCTTACTCTGGCGCTGACAGATTCCTTATGAAGGCTGGAGCAAGACACGTCTACCGCACGATATACGAAGGTGTCAAGACTAGGGAAGGAAAGGAAATAGAGATGCCTAATGAAGAGCAGTTGGACAAGATGTTAGGGTTCGGGGAAGAGAAGAAGGAAGAGGAGAAGAGGGAGAAAGGACATGCAACCTGAGCAGAAGACGGTTCAACAAGACGATGAAATGTACAGCGCAATCGAGGAGATTGCCAACCTATTGCTGCCTTCAAGAGTAGCCCTGAGTGACGTAGGCAAGCATCTAAAAGGATACAATAAGGAAGTGGCTGTTAGGGACGTTGTTGAACACGCCAGACAAGACCCCTTCATAACAAAGGTTCTCTTGTACCAAGTGTACGCCAAACTTCAAAGGCTCATAAATAATGGGGGATTATGATGAAGGCTTTTCAATGCCCTAATTGTGGTGAGGAACTGGAACGTTTGCTTCGCTCTGGAAGACGGAACCCAACAAGTCGGTACTATCTTAGGGTCTGCTTAAAGTGCCGTAGAATCTTCGAGTTGAAACTCGTTGAGGTCGGGGAATTATGAGTGAGCCAGTCGGCGTTATGAAGTGTTGGGAGTGCATCGAGAAGCACGGGCGTGACCTAGAGCACCATTTTGAGGACTTGGTTAGGTCTACGAGGAACCCAGAGGAACGATTGAAGTATGAGGACTGGATTGACCGCATAAGGGAGATTAGGCGTGAGGCGCACATGAACGCTAAGGGGATTGCGGTTGAGGAGCCGAGACCAGTATACCTAGACAAGATGCCGATATATCCGCCTCTTGCCAGAGAGGAAGAGGTTGAGTTCAGCGAACCCGTCAGGGTTGAACGTGGCGAGAAGACCTATGCGGAAATCTTCCATGAAAGGGAAGAGTGTGACCCTAGCAGTTTCAGAACGCTCAAGCCTAATCCTGAGCATGTCTTGACTATCTGCTGTCCCAAAGGTCAGTTTGAGGCTGGAAGATGCGTTATAGGCACTATGGCGCACAAGATTGAACACCTGCACGCTGAAGAGCATAAGGGCTGTAGCGTATGCGAGGCAATGGCGTAAAGTGGCTTATCGTTGTTAGCCAGAGGAACATCAAGCCAGAAGACTGGAACGCTCTGAAGGAGTTTCTGCATAGGCGCAAGATTAGACACTACGTCACCGTTGACCACATTAATGATGTGTCAGAGAGGTAGAGGACAGATGCCTATTGAGGTCGTAGGTCGTCCGTGTCCAGTCTGCGGAAGAGAGTTGAGCCTAGCGGAGTTTAAGACCGTTGAGCAGATGCTTGACTTCTTCCAAAAGGAAGACGCATACTGTTTGCGATTAGTTGAGGAGATGACTGTTGAGGCTAAAGCATCTTCTAAACAAGCTCATTGACGAGGCTGTTCACGGAAAAAAATCGCCAAAGACAGTTGACCAGATAGTTCTCGATGAGTGTTTGCACGCTATTGTTGAGGGCGGGTTCAAGCCTAAGAAGTTCATAAGGTACACGGTTCTGCCACTCATTGAAGACAAATCGAAGAAGAGGAGAAAGAGATGAAGAGAAAATGCCCTAATTGTGGTGCGTCTTTGCTTGATGCCCGCTGGCTTTGGCTTTGTGGTTCAGTCATCTTACATGGACGGTCAATATTGTTCTGTCGGTGTCCCAAGTGTGGTAAATATGTGCAAGAAGAAGCTGTATAAAGACGGAGAAAGGGACGGAGAGAGAGGTATTGACTGCTAGGCAGAAAGCCTCCTCAACGCTGCCCGAACAGTCTAGCCTCGACGCACCTGCCTCTCCGTCCCCTCCAAAACAGACCAGCCAGACAAGTCATATCTTGATGCCTATGAAATCCAGAGGACACGTATATCACATTCGTCCAAGATGCCCTGAATGTAAGGAAAGGCTCAAACCAGTCCCAAAATCACATAGGACACGGTGGTTCTGCACGAACCCAAGATGCCTAGTGATAGAGGTGAAGAGGCAGTGGGCTGTTCCTTCCCGCCTTTTGATAGTTAAGGTGGCTTCAACACTATGATGCAAGAATTGATAGACCTAGCAAAACTCGCCGCAGCCGTAACAGTAGGCTCAATCATAGGCTCATACGTAATGGAGTGGCGAATCAGAAGAATCATAAAGAAAGAACTCCCAAAAATCTGTGAAGCACTAGGAATAGAGTATCCCATGAAGAAATGATTAAAAGATACCTCTTTCGATATATAGAAAAGAGAGGGAGCATTATGACCAAGACTTGGATAGTTACGCTTGACGGGGAGAAGCATGTTGTTGAGTTAGAACATGGTTACTGGTCTGGTAAAAGGGTCATAAAACTCGATGGTCAGAAAGTCGATGAATCACGGAAATGGTTCGACACTGGCACTGAGCATCGGTTCAAGATAAATGAGCATCAATGTATCCTTCGCATCCTTTACCGAACACTTCATTATGACTATGAATTGTACGTTGACGGGCATCTAGTTTAGTGAGCGGTCTTGTCAAGAAACTCCTTAAACTCGCTCGGACGGGACAAAGCAAAAAGAATAGCCTTCTTAGCAACCTCAATAAACAGATTACCCATACTCGGATTAATATTGTACTGCTTACGAATAAAAGCCTCAATCTTCCCCCCAAGCTCCTTAGAAATCCAGATAGGTCTATAACTCGCCACACTCAACACCACAACACCGCAAACAACCATATAATATAAGCATTGCGAATACAGACTAAGAATCTATACTCACAAACAATCTTCACCGAAATTTCTAAAAAACTTATTAAAAGTTTTCTCTCCTCATATCTATACATAAACAGTATCAAATTTCCACCTACCGCCAAAACTATGCTGAGGCTATTCTGAGGAGAGCATAGTGCCGATCTATTCATTCCAACGGAACTACGAGTCTCCGGATTCCATCTCAAACTCGCAACGAACCGGTTGCAGTCGTATCCAAGAAGGGCTAATGCTGATAGCTTCTGAGCGAAGCGCTCAACATCAATACTAGGCTCCCAGAGCTGTTCCAAAGATCTATTTTTTGTCCGGCTTACTTTGTCAATGTGAACAGCGAAGCGGCCCAATAATCGTTGTTCCGTCACTCGGCGCTATCAGAAGGAAAGAAGCTGACCAGATTCCTGTATACCGAACTCGGCAAGAAAATGCGTCAATCTTTTCCGAAAAACCTAAACGAGCATATGCATGTCATCCCTGAAGTCGATTCACGAACTAAACTATCCTTAAAGGACGAGCACTTGCCAGAGTATGCGGGAATTGGTGAAAACTTTGACCGCTAGAATGTTTAGACCGTTCTGAGATGTTCAATCGCGATCTTTGCGGCTACATGAGGGCCTGGCAGAGGCAAGATCTCGACCGTAACGAAGGATTCGTAGTTTGCCTTCCTCAAAGCATTCGCGATCTTCTTGAAGTCTAGGTGTCCCTGGCCTGGTGCAAGCCTGTTGCTGTCCGCGAAATGCATATGATCTAGATGGCTTCCCGTCCGAATCAAGCTTTCATGGACCGATTTTTCTTCAATGTTCATGTGGAAGGTATCAGCCATAACCCCGATCATGTCTGAGCCCAATTCCTTTTTCAGTTCAATGGCTTCTTCAAGAGTATTCACTAGGTTGGTTTCATACCTGTTTAGTGGCTCTATCAGTATTCGAGCGCCTATCTCCTCGGCGTTTTCAGCGCACTTCTTAAGGGAGCATCTAAGGTTTCTGAGCCCTCGTTCGCGGTCCTTTGGTTTCCCCTGCATCAGCCCTATTACTGTCCTCGAGTTCAAGGCCCGTCCGATCTCCAAGTATTCCCTGACTCTTTTGATGGCCCTCTCTCTGATCGCCCTATTCGGAGAAGAAAGGCTTAAGCCGTATGCGGTGTAGGTTGCCCCTGTGCCCACTGCGGGAACAGCCAAGCTGAATCTTTCAGCGGTCTTTCTCACTTCTTCCACGTTAAGCCTGCTGGGGTCCTTCAGAAACAACTCTACGCCGTCGTATCCGGACTTGGATGCCCATGCCAGGTTTGACTCGAAGTTTCCGCTAAGTCCCAACGGTCTGACTCCGGGCTCCGTCGCTACAACGATGGCTATTCGCACGGGATCTACTCCACAATCCTTACAAAAGAACAAGCTAGGGACGTAGAACGATCTTGAGGGATTCGCCGGACTTGTGGGTGTTCAACGCCTCCTCGAATCGTTCTATGTTGTACTCGTGGGTGATCAAGGTGTCTGAGCTCACGATCCTCCTGTGCATTGCGACGATAGCTGGCGCAAATGTGTAGTTGGCTATGTAAGACCCGACTATCTCCTTCTCGTGCCTCATCACATCGTATGGATCTATTGGAACCTGAAGGCCCTTCTTGGTCGTTCCGAAGATCACTGTTGTTCCTCCCTGCCCCGTGGCCTCAATGGCCTGTTTGATAGTATCCGGTTTTCCAACGACCTCGACGCAGATGTCCGCCATCCTGCCGTCCGTTGCGCCTTTGACCACTTCGACGAAGTCCTGCTTCTGGGCATTCACAACAATGTCGGCACCCACACTCTTCGCCACCTCCAACCTCTTCTCAGCGAGGTCGCTGACGATGATCAAGCCGGCGCCCCGATACTTGACGAGTTGGGTCCAGATCAAACCCATCGGGCCCACGCCGATGATGGCAACCGTGTCGCCCACTTTCAAGTCTGCTCGGTTCAATCCGTTAACTGCGCAAGAAACGGGCTCAACGAGAACAGCGTCTCTCCATCTCATGGCCACTGGGACCTGGTGGACTGCTCTTTCGGGCGCCACATTGTATCTCGCAAAGCCACCGTCAATGTATATTCCAAGCGTGGTCATGCTCTCACAGAGGTTCTCTTTCCCTCGGTTGCACCAGTAACATTTGCCACATTTCAGGTTCGGATCTACGACTATGTGGTCTCCGACAGCAACGTTTCTGACCTCTTTGCCTACTCCCACAACCTCACCTGTGTACTCGTGCCCCAAAATAACAGGCGGAGAGGCCGGGTGACGCCCCTCTAGGATGGCTGGGTCTGTGCCGCAGATCCCAGCCAGCTTGACTTCTATCAGAACGTCATCACTGGCTTCCACGGTGGGGGCTTCTACTTCTTCAATTCTGAAGCCTTCTTCTGCTCCGTAGAAAACGACGGCGTCCATCCTCGCCATTTCACCCACTCGGCTTTATCATGATCTTTGCGTCCACCCTCTTGGATGCCTCTTCGAAGGCTCTGATCCCCTCCTCCAGCTTGAACCTCTTAGTTATTATCTTGGTCATGTCGATCTTGCCTGAAGCCATAAGCCTGATCACATTCTGGAAGATTCCATGTCCAGAGTGTCCCTGCGACCCGAATAGCTGTCCCCTTCTCGTCTGGAGCCTCTCCAAGGTTATCGGAGCGGCCTGCGCAGCTCTGCCTATCCATGCGATCCGCCCGTCTACGGACATGGCTTTCTCAATCTCTGGGAGGGTCGCGGCCGGCGCTCCAGCAGCCTCAACCTGCATGTCTACCCCTTCTCCACCGGTTACTTCAATCAGCATCTCCGCTGGGGAGGAGCCTTTCTCTCGAAGCAACTTGGGGTTGAAAACGTAGTCGGCTCCAATCTTCTTTGCAAGAGCTGCTCTCTTGGGCGCAGTCTCGAACGCGATGATCTTCGAAGCGCCAGCTGCCTTGGCCAACTGTATAGCTGCAAGACCGATCGGGCCTGCTCCGTAGACGGCTACGTACTCTCCAGGTTTTATGCCGCCGGCTCTTACGAACATGGCGTTGTAGGATACTGACGTAGGCTCGACTAGGGCTCCTGCCTCGTAAAGTTCATCTTCTCCTCCGTACAGGTTACGGAGGGAATCGATCTTCCAGCAGTACTTTGCCTCAACCTTCACATATTCAGCCATGGCACCGTCCACGGTGAACCCTAACTCCTCCAAGTTCGCGCAGTGGTTGGGGAACCCGTTCCTGCAAGGCGTGCATTCTCCACACCACAGCATCTCCTCGGCCGTGACCGAGTCGCCAACCTTGAAGTCTTTCACTTCTGATCCCGATTCTTCGATTATGCCTGAAAACTCGTGACCGATAGTGCAAGGGAACTTCGTTAAACCGGGGTACAAGATATATCCATCTTCTTCTGTTTCGTAAAAGTGTACGTCCGACCCGCATATTCCGCATGCCTTGACGCGTACAAGCACGTCTTTCGGTCCGATATTGGGATTCTCTACTTCTTCGATTCTAAGTTCGGGATGCCTCCAAACCTTGCTACCTTCCAGGATTTTTCCCGTCTTCATCTCCGAGTCTGAGAGTGCGTAGCCTTCTCGAGGCTCCTTGGACGCATATAGCCTAAGCGCTTTCATGCTTTCCCATTCTCCCTCTAGGGCGGATACGCAAGCGTGTAGATGCTTCTGCCACCCTTTGCTAACGGACCCTTTATCACGGCTTCAATCTCTTCCCGAGGTCTCTGGGTCATCTCCTGAATTGGCGGAAGTCTGTCAGCCGGAAATCTTTCAAGAACATCGTTCACCAATTCGACCATGTAATCAAGCAAGCTGGTCAACCCCTCCTTTGCTTTCTCCGCTTTCGCAAGTGTAGCCTTGCCGACGACGCCTTCCGGGTAGGCAATGACCTCTATGGGTCCGCCTCCAACATGGTCATACCACCGGACTGGTCTCTGGTAGAGGCAGCCAGCCTTGTCGATGTGTTTCTCCGGCAAGTACCCCTTCGGCTTTGTGTCAACAGCCGTCTCCATCTTTATCATCTCTGGGAACAGAGCCAAGCTGAATGAGGTTTCAACCTCGTCTGCGTGGATGAACGGAGTCTCGAACGGGCCTCCATGAGCTTTGTCCTTGCAGTACTGCGGGATTGCGTGGTACCAGTTCAGGTTGATGAAGATCCCAGGAACCTGGTACTTTTTTGCAAACTGGTGAATCGCCGAGGGAATCACATACTCTTGTCCATGACCGTTAAGGAGAATCTGCTTCCTAAATCCCGTATTCCACAACCCGGCCATAACTGACCTGATCAACGCTTTGAAGACGTCGTCGTCCACAACAATTGTGCCTGGCATGCCCAAGTGATGATAGGGATGCGAACCGTACCATATGGGCTGAGCCACTGTACAGCCGGTTTTCTGAGCCACCAATTCAGCCATCCGGGTCACCAAGAACGTGTCCTCGCCGAAACACGCGTGGGGTCCGTGGTTTTCCGAGCTTCCAAGGGGGATTATTATCAGATCGTTCTTTTCAAGCCTCTTTTTCACTTCTCTTGCGGTCATGTTTTGGAAGTAGATGTTATTTGCCTTGTCCATCTGGCCCTCTTGAGGAAAAGACCACTCCAAATTTCGCAGCCTCCACAAGATATGAAAGATTCGAGGATAAGATAAGATTTACTGGGGACAGAGATTCTTCGGCCTGAAAGGAGCATAAGGACGCAATAGTCTGACACCATAGCTCGTCAACTAGATACTTTGCCTCAGTTTTTGACTTCCGCAAAATCACAAATCTGAGCCGAACATGTCATCTGATCCCGGTGCCAGTCTTTCAGGAAGGTCCATATTCGTCCTAGTTTCGGGTGGAAATATTTATGATTCGGAAAGCGGTAAAACAATAAAACCATGGTAGACTAAGGAGCTGGTGTCTATGGTGAGATTTGGTATACAGCCACTACAATTTGTCGATGTCATGAGCCTCATCACCGGAGAGAGACTAGTGGACTTCAGCAAATTCAGCTTTCCCCAAATCTGCATGGCTGCTGTGAAGGGCGGGTTCCATTCTTTAGAACTAACCCTGGACATAGGCTATGTCCTACCTGGCTCCCTGAATGAAGAGGTAATGGAAAAGTTCGCGGAAATGAAAAAGGAGGAAGAGATAACCTACAGTGTCCACTTACCCCTTTGGTCGATCGAACCCTCTTCCCCAAATGAATACATTAGGAAGGCTTCTGTGAAGTCGCTAATTCACTCCATTGAGGCTGCAAAGATCTTGGAGCCAGAATGTTATGTGCTGCACTCAACAGGAGCCTTAGCGGCCGAGTTCACTCGACTAGACTTGCCTAAGTATTACAAAGAACTTGTTGACCGATATATGCTCTCCCACGTTGCTAAAAGCATAGAAGAAATTCTCTCAAAGACTGGTATTCCTCCATGTAAACTTGCGTTGGAGAACGTGGAATTTCCCTTCAAACTTACGCGGGAAATAGTGGATCAGTTCAGTCTTTCAATCTGTTTTGACACCGGACATTTGTTGGCTGGTTACTCTGGAGAATACTCAGTCATGGAATTTCTGAAAAAGCATTGGGACAGAATCGTTGAAATCCATCTTCACGATGGGTTTCATCGAGAGAAGAATGGGAATGTTGTCAGAAAGGATCATCTACCCATCGGGTCAGGGGATCTTCGCGTCTCCGAACTTATGGGTTGCCTGGATAAAAAGGGGTTCAAGGGACCCGTGGTCTTCGAACTAGGATTCGACGAAGCCAAGCACTCGCTTGAGACGATTCGTAGGCAATGCCCGAGAATCGCTATCAAGTGACAACATGGCGAAGCATGGACTTTTTCCAACACTAACGCTCTTATCGCACGCTGTCCAATGTCTGGCGATTCGTTGACTTTCTATTGCGCCTGAAGCCATACAGAGATGTGAGAACTACGATCAAAGCAAACAGCACTACAACTTCAACAAAGGTATGGTCTATGCCAATCTGCGCGTGGCCCCAATACTGAACCCTTTCATAGTCTTCTCGAATCTCCGCGCCTAATCCGCAATCAAGATGCTCTGTTAAGGCAACACCCGAAAAATCTTGCGGGCTGCCACTTTTTTCCTCAGCACTTCGTCACTAGACGATGTTCCTCCTCAGCCATTTTACCGCCTCTTTTTCCATCTCTGATGTGTATTCGTGGCCGACCCCTTTGTAGACTTTCATCCTCAGCTTGTCAGGAGCGTCTTGGTAATGGGGCTTCAGAGCCTCGCACAATGAACTCGCGCACTCAAGCGGAATGAGGTCATCGCGTTCGCCGTTCAGTAGTAACACTGGTATGGATCTGAAGAGGTGTGCGTTGTTGATTGGGTCGTACTTCTCGATAAGTTCTCGTGCAGATTGGGCGAACTTCTCCACTAGCTTCGTGTCCAGCCCTATCTTGTAGAGCGAAGATTTCCTGATCAGAACCTGGAAGTTCGCGCCCCCTATCACCGAGACAATCGCCTTCAGCCTCTCTTCCACAGTTGCCGCCAATAGGGTTATGATGGCCCCCATTGACACGCCCATCATGCCTACTCGTTCGAGGTCGACATCTAGATTCTCCCCTACATAGTCGATCACCTTTCTGACGTCCTCCACCGTTCCCGCCAAGATGTGGAAGAATTGAGAGGGATCTTGGCTAAGCCCACTGAGAATCTCAGGGTCTTTTCTCTCCCCGTGTTTCTCGGCGTCTATGGAGACAGCAACGAAGCCAGCATCCGCTAACATCAGACAGGTCGTGAGCATGCTTTCTTTGCTTCCAGTGAAACCGTGCTGGCAGATGGCGAGAGGTTTCTTCGCGCCGTCCGTGTGGAAAATGAGAGCCGGTATCCTCTCTTCATCGATGTAGGTTCTCTCCAACGTACACGTATACTTGAAAGGGTAGGAATCCTTCCGCATATGGTCATCTACTCCCGCAACGGATCCGTCTCCACATATTTCACCAAGACAAGTAGACAGGGAATCAGCAGGACGGAAGACACTGGACCCCACACGAGCAACCCCATCGAGTAGGTCTGGCCAGTGACCATTGGCAAATCCGCGATGAATCCTGCGATGAAGCGAGCTAGGGCTTGAAGCACGTTCAGGGGGATGGAGATCAGGCCGGTATAGCTGCCCGCTCTCGCCTCGCCTCCTGACACCTCGTCCTCTTGGGCCATGTCCGCCGTCACGGGGTTCGGAAGAAGATACCAGCCGGAAATGCCTACCCCGATCAACGTAATGAAGAGGACTGCCTGGAAGAAGCCGGGAATCGACCCGAGGATCGGCTGGCCGATGATCATCGTCAGGGGTAGAGAGAATATCAGGACCGTGAGAGATGCGGAAATGGGCAACTTCTTTCCAACCCGCCGAGAGATCAGCGCCCAAACGGGGAAGAGCACCATCGTCGCCAAGAGCATTATGCCGCCCACCATCATGAATTCCACTCCGGTTACCATGAGTACTTTCTGCAAGTAAGTCAATATCAGACTCGCGAGGATCGCCGTTGGCATCGACATCAGGCCCTGGACGATGAACCAATGCCGGTAGTTCCTGTTTCCTAGAACCTTCACGATTTCGCGGCGGACGCTGGGCTTCGGAATCGGCCTCTCCTTCTCCCTTATCTTGACGACGGCTGGGATGTAAAGCAGGATCTCGAACGACGCCAGCCCCAACAGCGGCAAAAGTACTTGAGATGGGCCCCCCGCCCGAAGCATTGGGAGCGAGAAGCTGATCAGCGTCCCCACGACCTGTGCTGCCATGCTGAAGATGTTCTGATAGGCAGATACCTCGACTCGCTCCCTAGGGTCGGCGATTTCCGCGAGCCATGCCATATAGGGGGTACTTAGCAGGCCGTAGCTGAGGTTTGCCAAGCTGAGGAAGAACGTCGCATATAGGAACAGTGACCACTGGTTCCCAATAGCGATGAATAAGTCGGGCACGAAGAGCATAATTGTCGAGAAGGCCAGCAGTAGGCTGCCAGCGAAGATGTAGGGCCTGCGTCTTCCCCACCTTTTCGATACGGTCACATCGCTGAGGTAGCCGAAGAACCAACCGAAGAACGCAATCACAAGCTTCCCAATGGCAAACATAATCCCCGTAAGCAGTCCGCCCAAACCGAAATAGTCCAAGTACATCCAGAAAGTCGCAAGATCGATGAGGGAAAGCAGTGACGATGACCCGAGCCTGCCCATCGCATATATCAGTTTCCCGCCCTTTGTTAACAACCTGACCGTTGCACCCCCCACATATTCCTTCAGGGCTCTGGATGTAATTGTTACCGGGTTTTGCTATATTAGTTAGAGTGTTGCTGGTTCACGGGATAGGCGCGCTTGGCCTGTTGAAGTACGAAGTTTCGGGATTGAGACCGCATGAGTCCTTGTCAAGTTCCACTAACGATACGTCGATGGATTGGAAGAACATAACCCAGTAAATCATTGCTGAATTCAAAGGCATACTAAAGACCATATAGGCAAGTGGGCGACTACTCTCCTGCCATCGAAGGGTACGTTGACCTCTTTAAATGTCTCAGCGTACATTGTTCCCAGTTTCATGCCCGAGTACCGGGTTACTGCCCTCAACTCCGCTCACCCACGCTTCGACGCTGCCTTCAGCAAAGGCCTCGATCATTGACCTATGGCATTTGGCAGCCTCAATCTTTGCTGCCTCCTGCAATTCCCTTGTCCTGAGTACGGAGCTGACGATTTTGAGAACGGGGTCCGCAACGTTCAGAAAGATGGAAGCAGCATCAGATTCAAAACTTCCGCTGCAAAGTGTGTGGACGGGATTTCCTAGACCCTTCCGCATCCATAAGTCTTAAAAAACACAATCCCAATACTTGTGATCGCCGAGTATGCGCCGAGGAAAAACAGGCGAAAAACTTGGACAAAGTGGAAGCCCGACAAAAGTGGACTATGGGGGCTAAAGTCGACCTTCAAGTGATAGCCGACCAATTCACGAAGTATCTCATAGGAAAACAACTAGAAGAATCTTCAATCAAAACCTATCTCTACGCCATAAGGTTCTTGGTTGAGGTGGGAGCACGCATCTTCGATCCTGATGTTGACTATGCTATGGGACAACGGAAATGGAGTGATGGATGGAAAAACAACATCACAAAGGTTTACACCCATTTCGTGCGGATGCAGGACATGGAGGATAAGTGGGACAAGCCGAAGATGAATCCTCAGAAGGGTCGTCCCCGTCCGCCATCAACAGAGCAAGTTATCACGATGTGGAGTGGAGCATCGCGGGAATTACGCTGTGGAGAGCCTTACCTGCTTCAAGATTACATGGGCATGAGAAACATGAGACAACGAGAATCCGCACAAAGGTTGTTCCCGCGGAGAAGCCTAGCTATGTCACTAGACTAGTAACGACATGGAAGAGGGGCTAGAGCCTGGTAAACAGGGTTGAGAGAGACACGACGAGATAGCTCGTGTTCACCTTTGCCGAAGACAGAAAACCTTTGAGGATCTGACGCTAGAAAAGGGGTCGGGGACCAGTGAAAAGGGGGCCGTGGTCTAGCTTGGTCTAAGATTCGCGCCTGGGGCGTGCGAGGTCCTGGGTTCAAATCCCAGCGGCCCCACCTGCACGTATGTACCCCTCAAGTCGACCCCTGAAGGAAGCATCTAACTGTGAGCCGCTAGGAAGCTTAAGGCTGTGGAAGAAAAGAGTGAAACCGCAAATAGCTGAGATCATGTCTTCTGTCGCCGATGTCTGATCTCGCCGAAAAGCATTAACGGTTGGACATTCCTACTTTCTCTCCAGTCTCGTTTGGGAATATGATTGGTGTTTAGGTCAAGTTGAAGGCCTGCGTAGTGTACCACGAGAATTTCGTCCAGTATGACCTCGGCGTCAACCACCCGTTCAGAGGAGACAGATTCACAAAAGCCAAGAACTTCTTCGACGAGAAAGGACTGTCCAGGTCGCCGAGTGTATTCTACATAAGTCCGAAGCCAGCCGCGCGGGAAGATCTGCTTAAAGTGCATGCCGAAGAATATGTGAACTTGATCTTTCGTCTGGCTGAACTAGGCAGGCCCTACGACATAGACACCCCTGTTTCCAAGAGCATACTTGAGGCTCTGATGCTGATAATTGGCGGTGTAGAGGAGGCAGGTGCGGCCATTTTTGAAGGCAGGGCTGACAGGGCTGTGGCCCTCGGAGGCGGCTTCCATCACGCGGGCAGAGATCACGGGGGCGGCTTCTGCCTTTTCAACGATATCGCCATCATGGTTGAGCGTCTGCGCCAAAGATTCGGCCTCAACAGAGCATTGATCCTAGATTATGATGTCCATTTCGGAAACGGAACAAGTGACATCTACTATTCCGATCCCAGTGTGCTTTTCATCTCACTCCACCAAGATCCGCGAACTATCTATCCCGGAAGAGGGTTCATAGACGAGATCGGGGCAGGCAAAGGCGAAGGGTACAACATCAACGTCCCGCTTCCACTAAGGACTGGTGAGCAATCATACCTCTATGCCTTGAGGGAGATTTTTCCGCCACTCGCTGAAGAGTTCCAGCCGGAGATCATCATAGGCAACGGGGGGAGCGACGCGCATTTCGCCGACCATCTGGGCAGCCTCGGCTTGACTGCTAGAGGCTTCTTCGAGATCTCCCGGACCATAAGCGAGACAGCTAACAAAGTCTGTGATGGCAAGGTTGCCCTTCTGATCGCGAGCGGATACAACATCACAGTTCTCCCATACTGCTGGTACGCATTGGCATCAGGCATTGTTGAGCCTCGAAAAGCTGCGGACGCCATAGAAGACTATTATCCGCCGCCTCCTGACCCATGGCAGAACCAGCAACAGGTTGAGAGCATAGTGAAGAACTTGAAAAGAGTCTTGAAACCATACTGGAAATGCTTCTAAGGCAACAATCGGAATCTTGTACTGCTACTTCACCAGCTCAAGAGCTTTTTTGAATTCCAGCGTTCCAGCTTTCTTGAGAAGCTCGTACATGAGCATCTCAGTTGAAGCTACTGCGATGCCGTGATGTCTCAGCCTTTCTAAGCTGATGGCTTTATCGTCAAGACTCCTGGAAGAGACGGCGTCGCTGACAACACAGACTTTGAACCCGGCGTCCAACGCCTCTATGGCTGTCTGAGCTATGCAGATGTGGGCTTCGATTCCAGTGATGATCAATGTTTCGGCTCCCAGTTTGGTTAATGATTCCTTGAACTTTCCAGACTCCATGCAGCTGAACTCCACCTTTTCTATGGGCTGAATCTGCGGGATAATCTTTCTTATCTCGGGAATGGTTTTTCCCAAGCCTTTGGAGTACTGTTCAGTCAGAAGGATGGGGATCTTCATGATGTCGGCGAAGCGGATTAGTTTCTCGAGGTTTCTGAGTAATCGCTCTTTCTCTGCCATGTGGGGAAAGAGTCTCTCTTGAACGTCTATGATGACAAGAACAGCTCTATCCTTTGATATGAGTCCTGCTTTCGACATCAAGCTCACCACGATGCAGGAGTAGCTAATCTTGGTGCTCAGATAAATAGGGTTTGGAGGAATTTGCTTCCGATTTTGCCGCGCAGTGAATCTTTGTATGAAACTTCCAGCAGAAAGTTCTATAAGAGAGTTCCATATACTCTTCTCATACCCGGAAGATGCAGAAAATGAACAGATTGCTGGTCCTTCTTTCTCTCCAAGCTCTGTTCCTTCTGTGGCTGATCGGTTGGTCGCTTTACTGGATTGGGCAGAGTCCGAGCTTTAGGCATGAAAAGGGGAGAAAAGCTGCGCATTCTCTAAGTCATTGATTCACGGAAGTTTTTCAGTCACTGACGAGACATGAGCAAGTGTAGCCAGCCCCTTCCGCCATGTTTGAGCTGCTGATGTTGCTTCATATCCTCTAGCGCTGCTCTAGTCTCTTGTCTGCGCTTGGACGTAGCCTTGTTCCGGACCTGTATATATTCGCGGATGAATCTCCTGATTCCGCCTCTCACCGGGTTAGGGTTAAGCATTTCCGCTTCTGCAGGTGTCAAGTGTTTCTTTAGGATTTCATGAAACTCAGGAGGCTTGAAGCTTCTGGTAGCAAATAGGATGAGGCCCCGATCGACGAAGAGGCGTTGATAGGTTTTGTCCGCTATGGATTCGGCTCTGACCTTGTCGTCTAACCTGGATCTCCACATGAGCTTCCATTCTTGTCTAAGATCGTCGACGAACTCTCTTACATTTCCGCGGGTTGTTTCCACTTTAGTCCCTTCCTGACGGAAGCATACAAGCAGATTTTCGCGTTCAAGCTTCAGCTAACATTCTTTGCTCTTGGACCTACGGCTTGAGCCTTGATTCTCGGTTTGTGGGAATCGTATTCGATGGAAACATATATTATATCTTGTGAAAGGGTTTTCCAGAGACTTGTTCTGGAAAGGAAATATAGAAAATTCTTCGCACCATTCCATAGTTTCGCGATCACTGCTGGGAAAAACGTGTCCTTCCGAACCCAAGAATCTACGATTGGAAGAGCTGCCGTAAGTACCTTAAGGAACACGCCTATGAAAACAGAATCTGGAAGAGGGTTTCACAATACTTATAGTCCAAGCTCGGCACTAAGAACCCGCGAACGCGTATGAACAACGATCAGGCTTTGGGCGTCTTAATCTTCGCCTCCTGCCTAATGGTGTCAGTCGGGTACGTCGGGTTCGTAGCCGTTCCTGAAGTGGTAAAGAGCTTTCTGCCATGGCTTCCTTGGAGTGCATCAGAGATCAGGTTTGGAGCGATAGCGGCAGCGGTGCTCGTGGCTTTTGTGGCGGTTATGCTCATTGGGGCGTGGGTCGGATGGACCATGGCCACAACTCCGCCGCCAAAGCCAATAGAAGAGCTCGAGAGCGAAGGTCAGGAATCCAACGCCTCAGAGAAGAAGAACTCATGAAGAGACGGTCTTCAGCGTCCTTTGCCGTGCTGAGGAACGGTTGGAGCAAGACGGCGTAGATCTCTTTCTTTGTGGGATTCTTGCGAGAAGTTTCGTTATGTGTGTACGACCACCCAAGTTATGAAGCGGCTCGTTGCCGGAGATTCTCCCGAAATCCGAAGAAAGGTCTCATCAACTTCACTCGAGTAGATTCGACATCACAGCACATCTTCTGAGGCATCAAGACAAGAGTTCTGATAGGACAACAGCTCGCCCGCAGGTAACTTGGGCCTAATTCGGTCCATCACTACCCAGGGGGTCCCGCATAGTGGGTTCTTGAGGCGGGAATGGGAGGCACATAAACCGCAGTGCCGTCGATGGACGTGAAGATGACTTAGACGCTTCTGGCTTCATGGCGAACAAGGAGCTTGGGTGAGAGACTGGGTGCATGATTCATAAGGCGGTTAAGGGTGAGCGTTAGCTTTATGAACCTAGTGCTCCAATAACTTTGGGATAGAAGGTTAAGCTTTTCGTGACCAAATAGTAGGAGTAAGTGCCGACATTTGTTAACGAGGGGGTTAACAAAAGTCATCAACAATGCACCGTTCTATTATCGTCGGATAGTTGCAAATAGTATAATCGTATATTACCTGCCAGTCGATTTCTTCACTATTACGGCGATGAGGAATCCACGGAAGAACAACCTTTTTCCGAAGATGATCATCCTATCTGCGGTTGTCTGTCTTCTTCTTGCGAGTTTCTTGAAACAACCTCCCATCGTCATCAAGGCGACTATCGAAGCTCCATCAATAGGCGTCTACTGGGATTCGGGCTGTACCAACAAAGTAGAAGCAGTGGACTGGGGGGCTCTATACCTGGATTCGGTGAACAGTGTAGAGACCTATGTCAGAAACGAAGGAGAAGCCCCAATCTACTTCTCACTCGACACAACTAGCTGGCAGCCTCTTATAGCCTCAAATTATCTGAGCCTTGACTGGAACTACGCCCAACAGAAGGTCCGACCCGGTGATATAGTGCCTGTCAAGTTTAGCCTCTCAGTTTCAGCCAACACGAGGTCGATCACATCTTTCATATTCAATATCGTCGTGTCTCCGGCCGATATGCTCATGAGAGTGAATCTCGTTATGTCCTTTGACCAGGAAAACTACGTGGTTGTCGACATATCCATCGGTTCTCCAGAAAGGCTTGAAGGAGGACTAGGGAGCTATGAACTCAACCTCTCGGTGACGAATAATGTCGATGTTGTTAGCGCATCCGGCGGAGAGGCGCCCTTTGATGCCCCACCCACAATAACTCGGGCTGATGGAAAGATTAAGGTTGCAGCGTCCATACCGAAGACTCAAGGACCGCAGATTAGCGGTCAAAGGATCGCGAGGCTAAGGCTAAGGCTAAACAGCGCAATAGGCGTTACGTCAATAATCAAGCCGCTCAGCATGACAGTCACGGACGCACTTAATGGTTCGGTACACAATGCAGCAGTTCTCGGCACATCTTGGAGCCCAAAACGTGGTGACGCCAACAACGATGGACGAGTCTCCATCGCGGACGCAATGGTCATAGCGCAGTACCTTGTTGGCAGCAGACCTGCGTCAGATCTTAACGTGCTCAACGCGGCGTCCGTCAAACAGGATGGACAGTTGGGAGACAAGATTTCGATCGCCGATGCCATGGTCATAGCGCAGTGGCTAGTCGGGCTTGGAGATCAAGGGTCCTGAGAAATACCGTAGCACATAGAATGCGGTATGCAATAGACCGGAAGGTGTCTGTGGCAATGAATATGGGCAACCTTAGGTGCATTCGAACGCGATCCACGTGGCTTCTGTTCTTGGCTATGTTGATATCCGGCATGCCAGCTTTGGTCAATGATGCGCATGCCGCAGCCTCTACGACAGTCGCTGCTGGATCTATAATCTTGTATCCCGGCGGGGTTGGCAACGTACCGATCACAGTCGGCAATATACAGGCTAGTAGTGGATTAGGAGCGTACGATCTAACCATAACCTTTGACCCTAGTGTAGTGGTGGTCTTGGATGTTCTCGGAGGGTCCCCGCCATTCGATGCAACACCAACTTGGAGCTTTGTTACAGCCGGCAAAGTGAGGCTCGCCCAGTTCATTGGAGCCCCCCAGGGCCCAACAGCCCCCATAGTCATTGCCAACCTCAAGGTGCAGGCTGTAGGGGGCGCTGGTTCCTCCTCAGCCATTGGCGTTACAGTAAATGACCTATATGATGTCGACGAAAACCAGATTGATGCGACTGGTGTGTCTGGATCAGTGACCATCACAACTCCAAGATCCTCGAGCAGCATTTCTCTATCCCTAGACAAGAGCGAGGTACGCATGGATGAGACCGTCACACTCAGCGGCGCGATCTCACCAGCACATGCGGCAACGGTCACTTTAGCATTCACTCGTCCTGACACGTCGATATTCACTGGGACAACGAGCTCGGGGGCAGACGGCTCCTATGCTTATGTCCTCACTTGCGACATGGGCGGGTCCTGGACGGTGACAGCATCGTGGGCCGGAGACTCTGACCATCAAGGGGCATCAAGTTCACTTCTTACCTTCACGGTGAAGAAGCTAGAAAGCTCGTTGTCCTTAACCGTGTCGCCGAGCATCATAAGGCTGGGAGGAGAGGTTCAGATAGAGGGCTCTTTGATGCCAGTCCGCGAAGGGGCGATGGTCAAGCTCGAGTATAGGGTTCAAGGAGGCGAATGGGCGCCGATAGCAGAGGCGCGCACCGACGACAATGGCGGATTCCTATATGTCTGGGATACAACGATGACGGTTCCAGGAGGGTATGAAGTGAGGGCCTCTTGGCAAGGAGACCCACCCTATGAGGCGATTGTGAGCGTTCCCTCATTCTTCTATGTTGGCGAGGACTCAACTTTGTCGCTATGGCTTAGTAGTGTATCGGCCTCGGTCAAGAGCCCCATTGTCGTGCGAGGAAGCATCTTTCCTCTGCACGCCTACGTAGATGTCGCAATCTCCATCAGAGCCCCTGATGGAACTGTCTTCAGCCAGAACGTCCAGACCGATGCTGCTGGAAATTACAAGATGAGATTCATGCCTGACACGGTTGGAGAATGGAGTTTCAACGCATCTTGGCTTGGAGACTTGGACACATTTGGCAACGAAAGCCACACGACAGAGCTAATGGTAATGGAAACTGGCAGCTCCGTCAGCCTCCGAGCAAACACCACTCGAATCACAATTGGAGACTCCATAGGATTCTCTGGAACGGTCTTGCCAGCTCAGATCGGCTTCAACGTGACCATTGTCTTGACGAGACCCGACAGCAACCTATTCACACTGGAGACAACGCCCAATTCCAACGGAATCTTCTCTGTCACCTACATACCAACTCAAGCAGGGGTTTGGCTCGCCCAAGTATCATACCCCGGAAACCTGAGCTTCGGCGGAGCAACGAGCCTAGAGATGCCTTTCCTTGTAGACAAGCTGGCAAGCACGGTCTCGCTCTTGCCGGATCCTCCGGTGCCAGAGAAGGGCGATCTGGTGACCTTTGAGGGAACCCTGAGCCCGAACAACTCCAAGACGCCCTTGAGCATACTCATGAGCGACGACAGTGGAAGAACTTGGCGCAGCATTACAACAGCCAACATAAGTGCCGGTGGCGAATACGCGATATCGTGGAGGGCTGACCGCATAGGAACATTCATGTTCAAAGCTGAATGGCAAGGCGACGAAGAGCACTATGGATGCTCAAGCCCCACGGTCACGCTCAACATTCAAGACGAAACCCAGCGCCAAAGCGTGGCTCTGCCAAACAATGGAGAAGCGGAAGTCATCTGGAGCACAGATTCGTCAACAATCAGGCTCGCCGCGGACGCCGTGAATGGAAAGATAGAGGCCACCGTCAACGGCACAATCGGGTCGACAGGTGTAGCAAACGTTTTCGTTCCCACTGAACTCTTGGACAGTTACCAAAAGACTATGGACGACCTTGTCTTCGCCGTTGACGGGACGCCCGTCATGCCAGAGATCGTGAAGGTAAATGGAGGTTACCTGGTTACGATCAGGTACAGTCGCAACGCAAAAGCTCTCTCGCTTTACTACTTGACGCATTCCCTCACACTAGTCGTGACAGACTATCAAAATGAAGCTCTGGCCTGGGCAAACGTCTCCTTAGATGGTCCTATAAGGCTAAGCGGAACCAGCAATAGCTCCGGTCTGGCCTATTTCTCCCATCTGCCCAGAGGCAGCTACACCGTGCGAATCTACTATGGACCCTTGATTGGAGAGAAGTCAGTCAACGTAACCGATGACGCTGTATCTTCAATCAACACGAGCTTCGCGAAGATTGGTGTGGAGTATGCCGAACTGCAAGAGAGATACGAGAGCCTCACAGCAGAACTGAATCTGGTAAGGACATCCACTTACCTATTCGTAGTGGCAGCCATGACGTTCGTCATTCTAGTTTCCCTTGCAGGCAAAAAAGCATTGCAGATTTCCTCGCGCACCAAGTCCATTCTGAAACGTACTAGCTCACGCTAGGCCTAGAAATCTGCGAGTATGGCCTGCAAACCTCGCTATCTTTCAGTAGGATCAAAGCTATCGCGGCATAGAACTTGTTTCTAGAAAGTTGTTTGCGAAAAGATTTATATAACAAGATGACAATTTGAAGGTTGACGACCAACTGGTTGGGGTCTTTTCTGAAGGCGAAAGCGAAGGGTCATTTCCATCAACGAAGTAGGGTCGACATCATAGCGTGTATCCTAAAAAACTCCAACAGCACATCAAGAAAGACCCGACTCATCTATAGGTGCAACCTCAGCCTATCTCAGTTCAACACATATGCAACATGCCTCATTGAAGGAGAACTCCTGACCAAATACGCCGTGGAGGGTGGGACAGAGATCTATGAGACCACGGAAAAAGGAAGGAGATTCCTCAAGGACTACGAGAAAATCAGCAAAATCCTGGAAAGAATGAGACTATAGCCCGAGAAGGCTATGACAACGGAATCTCCAGTAGGCCGCAGAGCCAAGGGCTGAGTCTTGCCTTCCTTTCCCTCTCATCAACCTCAAGAAAGTATTTCCCCAGAAAGTCCAAGACGGCCTCCGCATCTCCCTCATCCGTATAGAAGCTTCTCACAACTTCTCTAAGCTCAAGAAGGCTTACCCAGTTTCCCTTAGCAGTCCTTGAGTATAACTGCCTACAGACGTCATCGAGCAACGCTTGTCCCAGTGAGAATCGCCATTCGCTCTTAAATGACTTGAGAATACTCTTTATAGATTATCTGCACATATTTTCTACATCAGACTGATAATCATTGCGTGGCTCCACGCCAAAAGACTGGAAACTCGACTCGATGACCTCACCGATCCTCTAAGCATCGAGAGGACCTTCCTCCGGATACTGTCGAGGTTGTGCCGTAATATTCCCAGATAGCCCTACATGTTCACATACGATTTATACTGGCTCCACAAGATTCTAGTCATGGGGCTTCGATTTCGGTGAGTACTAAGATAGACAAGTTACTCGAGTTCCTCGCTTCGAACGACGGACCGCGCCCAATCGAAGAGATCATTGAAACCATAGGCATGTCCGAAGACGCATGTAGGGAAGTCATAGACTTCCTAGCAAAGTACGATTTCGTCCACCATGAAGGCGAAAGACTGGCGATAGACCCAAAGATAAGAACCCTTTTTGATGCCTCTCAGGGTAAGATGTGCGTTTCCAGCCGCATACTGCTCATGGTAACGCCTTCCCCAAAGAGAAAAAAGAAGGCTGAGGGCTAGTATCTAACCGTGTCTACGTCACTTGGGTTCCAGTTATGTAAATGGTGAAGCTGAAGCTGGATATTCCTTCTATGCCCTCTGACACGGTTAGAGTCAGGGTGACAGCCAAGACCTGATTAGGTTGGATCTGCACGCCCCCATAGTTCCATGTGAGGGCCAGATCTGCAGCGGCACCAGCGGGGCTCCAACCATCTGTACTCAGGGCCAAAGTTAAGGCGACGGTGCCTGTGTTCTTAACATAGACCACTACGCTCTTCGACTGTCCTGGGCTGAGGGTTCCCCAGTTAATCGAAGTGACATTGTTGATGCCCCCGCTTTCCCAGTACACATTTATGTTTGCTGAGGAAACTACGCCTGAGCTGCCAATGGGATAGACTGCTGAGAGAAGACCGAAGATGAAGTTCATGTTAGCCAGAACCAAGCCAATTGCCGCGGTTGCCCCCAGAATGCCCAATGCCTTTTTTGCATATGAGCTACCGTCTTCCGAACCCATGCTATCCTTTTTGAAAGGGAAATCCATAAAAGGGTTAGGAAGAAATGAACTACGTGGAAAATATTGTTTACTGATCTGTTTTTTCCATCTCGGTGCCAAACCACTAATGGTCGTCTAGACTGGGAGCTCGAGAAAGGACGTGCCGAGTTTGACTCTCTCTCCTTCTGCATCAACCTCAACAAACCCGAATCTCCCCAAGAAATCCACAACTCTTCGCAGTTCGGTTTCTGAAAGACGCAGATCCCGCCTTAGTTCCGCGAGAGTGTGCCAGTTTCCGTCTTCGAGGAGTCTGACCATCTCTTCGATCAGAAATCCACCAACCTAGGCTCTGAATGAGATAAATGGCTGAACATAAATAGTTTAGGATATACTTATTTAGAAAAACTTGCAGAATGTTTTAGATTTCTTGAAGGGATTCTAGTTCCATTAGACATTGTGGGAGACTGCCTCTCGGAGTTTGCCGTCTGATGATAGCCCTGAGGGTTTGAGGTCTGGATCTGCAACGGTACGTACTTCAGAACTATCTTACTAATGCACTGTCAAAAAGCCTCTTACTTACTGGCCCTTAACACGCCTTATTAAGATTGAGACGAATCTTCTAGGACAATCATATCGAAAGAAGTTACAGAAGCCAAGTCTGGGATGAAATATGAAAGCGGCCTTCACAAAGAGAGGGCGACTGGAGATCATCAGCGAGATCCTTACGGTCTGCCGGAAGCCCGCTAAGAAGACAAGTATCCTATACAAGTGCAACCTTAGCTATAACCAGCTTCAAAGGTATCTGAAGTATCTGATCTCCCAAAGCCTGTTAAGCCAAATCGAGAGCAAGGAGACCATCCTCTATCAGATGACGGATAAGGGAAAGGTTTTCCTTGAGGAATGCAAACGGCTAAACGATTTTCTAGAGGAGGAGAGGAATGGCTCAGCCTTCCGACCGAGCAACCATGGCGAAACTATATAGCAGGCGATCTCTATTCTTGGTGATTAGTAGAGCCTGAGGCGCCCTTGATGCGGGACCGCCAACGTTATGTGACAGTTAATGCAGAGACGGAAGAAAAGAGCGAGGAATGAACAGGATGATCGTCGCTCTTTGTGTAGGGAGGCGAGGAGGAGTAGAATAGCGCTAGACCGGCATTTGGATAGACATAACAGGGATGGGACGTGGCACCTTTGGACCCGTTTGTTCTCTTGCTTTTCATCCTTCTAGCTGCCTTGTCAATTCTAGCGGTTACTGGGCACTTTGGACGCCCAGGCAGGAAACCAAGTGATGTTTCTGGGCAAACGGTCTCTGACGAGAAGCCGGGCATCAGCCTTCCGAGGCTGGAAAAGGCTCGGGCTCATGCTCGAGTTAAGATCGCAGGTCAGGTGCTCCGCGTGATGGGTGATATCAGTATCCCAGACGGGACCGAGTTAGGAAATTCCTTGGTGGTTCATGGAAACCTTAGGTTGGGAAATAGGTGTCTTGTGCATGGAAGTTTGAAGGCCGCTGGCGACATAGATATCGGCGAATATTCCGTGATTGAGGGTCATGTGTTATCAGAAGGCAGGATACGTGTCAGGAAGAACAGCAAAGTTAAGGGGATCGTCGACTCGCTCAAAGAGATTTCCATAGAGGAAAATGCCAGCGTCGAGGCCGTCTCAACCGAAAAAACAGTCAGACTCGAACCCGGCGCAAAAGTGGACAGGAGGATACTTTCAAGCGGTTCGATCATCCCGCTTGGCCCTGAGCAGCCAAGTGAAGCCGCACCGTCAGTGGAAGTCGAGGAAGAGGAAAAACAGAAGATCGCGACACGTGAACCGCCGAGACAACCCCAGCCCGCTGAGCCAGAGACCAAACCAGAGTCACCCGCACCTGTGGGGACCCCCGAGACCGAGCCATTAGAGGAAACGCTTGAAAGGTTGATCGCTTCCAAGATGCGGGCAGAACTTAAGAGGAGAATCAAGACTGTGAAGCCTGAAAGCGCGGAAGACAGGCAGTAACTTCGGTGAACCTTGAACCTTTGTGTTGTTTGGGCGGACTCCTTAAGACAAAGGGGCTGAAGGGGGAGAGGTTTACTCTAGTATTCTTCCGACAGCGTCGTTTTCGGCTTCTTCCGCCAGCGGGATTCCTGTGACTTTGGTCGCTCTCTCTGTCAGTGCCATCAGGTCGTTGCGGTCTAGCAGGTCGAGGCGCCATTTGCGGGCTCCCGCCATCAGTTGCATCAGGCCGACTTTCACGCGTTCTTGTAGGTAAGAGTACAAGCCAACTGCTTCCCACGGAATGTCCGTAAAGTCTTCGCCATATTCGCCTTTGAGCTGGGGTGCTGCAATGAAGAACAGGTCGGGCATGTTACCGTAACTCTCTGCAAAGGATTTGGGCAGCTTTCCCGTCTGCGCGAGCTCAACGAAATACGAGCTCTTCATCACAGCCGTCAGCGGAGATCTAGCCATCAAGACTCCTTTCACTAGCGGGCCTTCACCGAAGTTGCTTAAGGCTATGGCCTTGAAGATTTGGGTTTCACTCATGAAGCCGCCGGCCATTATGATGTCTGGCACGTGCCGCCCTTTCTTTTTGAGGATTTGGGCGCATTTCAGAACCCACGCTTCAAGGTATACCGTCGGTATGCTCATCTCGTCCATCATTGGGACAGGGCTCATCCCTGTTCCGCCGCCTGCCCCATCAAAGGTGACCGCGTCGATCTTGGCCTCGGAAGCCAGCTTCAAAGTGTAGGCAACCGCCGAGGGCCTGTAGGCACCAGTTTTCAGGAAGACACGCTTCGCTCCTTGGCTTCTTAACCACGCAACGTCATCTACGAAATCGGTTCCTCTAGGAATCCCTACGCGGCTGTGTCTCTCGAAAGACTTGAAAACCCCGTCCCCAAAGGCTACTCGAACCGTCTGGTCCTCGGGGTCAGGTATGACCAAGTAGCCTCTCTTCTTGAGCATTATGGCTTTGTCAAGGTCTCCAATGCGTACCTCCCCGCCGATGGCCTTTGCTCCTTGGCCCCACTTGCGCTCGATGACGTTGACTTCGAGCTTTGAGAGAGCATACTGGTCCACTCCAAGCCGTTGATCTTCCACGTTGGTTTGGACAACCACTTCGCCATGTTTGCCGTCCCAGAACCGCCGGAACACATCCACACGGCGTTTGAGCTCTCTTGAGGAGACAATCTTCCCCTTCGTTATGACAGACTCGGGGTCCATCCCGCCGACGTTTTCGCCGACTATTATCCCCACGCCAGACAACGCGGCTCCTACTGCAAGGCCCGGCCAGTTCAACCTAGCAACATCGGTTGAGCCGAAGGCGCCAGTAAAGACCGGAATCTTCAACGGGATTCCACCGATCTCGGTCTCGGTCCTCACATTTTCGAAGAACGCAGCATCTGAGCTCTCTTCGATGCCCTGAACCTCGAACAGGCCGGACTGAATGTTAAAGTGAGACCAGTCCAACCCGAAATCTTTGAGGGCGCCCGCTGTGCTGAACCCGTATTGAACTGGTTCGGGATACAGTGCTTCTCTTCCTCTGATGGCTGAGAGGCTGACTTCGCAGAGAACAGGGCAATCGCGTATGCACAACGGGCACATTCCGCTTACGGAGCTAACGTCTCTCACACGGGTGTTTGTCCCAGTGGTCGACTTTGCGTTCAGATAAGAAGAATTAGCTAGAACTCTTTCGGGCAAACCCTATCACTTCACGAGTCTAAGTCCAAGATTCACGCTGAACCCCCTTTTCATTTTTGAAACTGTTTTTTAAAGCTTTTGGTAGCTGCCTTCTGGGGGCGACGGACAAGCCTCTTGGCTGAGAAGGATGACGCAACGCTCACGCTTGTCTGGTGCTAGCCTTTTGCTCTCTATCTACAGCATGGGCACGCATAGAACAAAGGACCAGGACTAGCGCGCGTAGAGGTTTCCGTACGGTCTTCTAGAGCTGGGAATCACCTTTGTAAATGTGCTCTCTAAGATTCCATCAGAGTCAAAGGCGAAATGGCAACAGAACTCCTTGATAAGTCCCTCAATCTGATCCATGTCGTCTTCCTCCACGTCGGAAATCTCGGCTCCCGTTCCCACGCGTCTCATTTCGCCCCGCGCGTAGATGAGTCCGCCATGCATGCCTGTCCCTACGAATCTTGCCATGAACTCTTCTCCATGAGGCGAGTTCAGCCCGAGAACCAGTATCACACCCCCAGCCATGTACTCCCCGAGAAAATCCCCTGTGCTTCCACCGATGACAAGAAAGGGTCTGGTGTTCTGGAATTCCTTCATGTGAATCCCCGCCCTATACCCAACGCTGTCTCTGATGAAAATCTTCCCGCCCCGCATCGAGTAACCTGTCACGTCTCCTGCTTGGCCGTGAACTACGATGAGCCCGTTGTTCATAGTGTTTCCACAGCCGTCCTGAACGTTTCCGTAGACGACGATCGAAGGTCCATCCATAAAGGCCCCAAGATCATTGCCCGCTGTTCCATGAACCTCTATCTCTAAACCGTTGTTCAGCCCTGTCCCTATGTAGCGTTGACCATAGACATTATGAATCTGCACTTTTCCTACACCTTCCGCAGCAACTCTCTTAAGGAAGCTATTGAGGACTCGGCGATCCAACGACTCAGCATTGATGACTGATAGGCTCTTCTTAAGCGCCGGAAGAGGAACATGAGAGCTCATGCTCACTCACCTGCCATCTTGACGCCCAGAACGCGGAGTTCGGTATCAGTCAGCCTAACCCCTCGCAACTGCTCCCGGTTTCCCCGTAGGCTTTCAACCGCATTCATGCCCATTCCGCCCAGCATTTCTCTGATCTCCATGCTCCAGGCTCGAACCAGATTCACTAGTCTTCTTGAGGCAATCTCTGGGTTGAGCCTTCTAGAGATCTCAGGATCAGTTGTCGTGATTCCCCATGGGCATTTCCCGCTGTAGCATCTCTGGCACAATGTGCACCCCATGGCCACCAAAGCGGCTGTCCCTATATACACTGCGTCAGCACCCAGAGCAATAGCCTTAACCACATCTGCACTGTTCCTAATGCCGCCTGACGCTATTAGGGACACCTCGTTTCTTATGCTTTCTTCTCGGAGTCGTTGATCAACAGAAGCCAATGCCAGTTCAATCGGTATGCCTACATTGTCTCTGATAATCTCGGGAGCGGCGCCAGTCGCGCCTCTGAAGCCGTCTAGCACGAGAATGTCTGCACCGGCTCGTACGATGCCGCTCGCGATAGGCGCAGAGTTGTGTACTGCAGCGATCTTCACGGCTACTGGTTTCCTGTAGTCGGTCGCCTCCTTCAAGGCGTAGACGAGCTGCTTGAGGTCCTCAATGGAATAGATGTCATGATGAGGAGCAGGAGACAAGGCGTCAGTCCCTGGCGGGATCATCCTTGTTCTCGCAATGTCTTCGTTCACCTTGTCGCCGGGAAGGTGTCCTCCTATTCCGGGCTTTGCACCCTGCCCGATCTTGACCTCAATGGCGGCGCCAATGTTAAGATACTCGGGATGCACGCCGAACCTGCCTGAGGCTACCTGAACAATCAAGTGTTCACCGTATCCATATAATCGTCGATCAAGTCCACCTTCCCCAGCATTGAAGTAGGTGCCCAACTCCGATGCCGCTTTGGCTAGAGCTTGGTGAGCATTCAAGTTTAGGGCGCCGTACGACATTGCGGCGAAAAGTATAGGCGTCTCGACACAAAGCTGGGGTGCCAGCTCCGTTGCCAGCGCGGCTTCACCTCCATTAAACGCGAAGTTGAGTTTCTGTGGCTTCTTGCCCAGATATGTTCTTAGCTCTATGGGCTCTCGAAGTGGGTCGATTGACGGGTTGGTCACTTGGCTTGCGTTCAGCAAAAGGTTATCCCAGTAAGTGAACCCAGGCCTATCGCACCCCATCCCCACCAGCGTAACAGCGCCCGTCTCTGCCTGTCTCTTGGCGGATACGATCATGGCTTGGGTCCAGTGGTTGTTCTCTCGATAGGAATTCCGATTCTTTCTCACCGTGATCGCTTCAGTCGGGCAGAAGACTACGCAGCGTTGGCAGTTGACGCATTCTTCACTTCTACTTATGATGGCCTCCTTCTTGACGTCGTAGTGGTGAACGCCGTATGTACATTGCTCTATGCAGGCTTTGCATCTGTTACACCGGTCTTCATCAATGTCCACACAGTACTCAGGAATAATGTGGGTTTTCATGCGGCGTCCCTTAGTGTATGATGGGCCAAAGCAACCTGGAGGATTTGCGGGCTTTCGAGTCTGCCCACTACGATCTCGCCGCCGGCTGGATTCCAGACTTTGTCGGGTCTTGGCGACACAAGCCGTATGGCGGCCTCCTCTGAAGACAGAAACACGAAGTCTTTCTCTAAGGCTGCAGTCAAGGGTCTTAGCTTGATCCGGTCTGTTAGCCCGATCATCTCACCTTGACGAGCAGCTATGACAGAGAAAGGTCCGTTCATCAACAGGCTCCCGTAGACCTGTCTCAGGGCGGTCAATACAGACCTGTCAGAATAGCTCATCGAGTCGATCTCGTCCCAGAAGGGGGCAGCCAGAACCTTGGCAGCAAACTGGATGGGAATCTTTTGCTTTCTTACTAATAGGTCAAGTGCGTAAGCCAATACCTCTGTATCTGTTTGCATCGTGCAGCTGTACCCGTGCATCTCCACGTATCGGCGGTTCGCACCGTATGAGGAGAGTTCCCCATTGTGCGCCACTGACCAGTCCAGAATATTGAAGGGTTGGGCGCCGCCCCACCATCCTGGAGTATTAGTTGGGAAGCGTCCATGGCAGATCCACATGTATCCCTCGTATTCTTCGAGGCAGAAATGCTCAGCGACGTCTTCGGGGAAGCCTACGCC
>Ga0315312_1000741_pt1 | contig 32045 bp, 26 predicted proteins | sample TDP7_MG_FD_203629 | JGI IMG/M metagenome (GOLD analysis project Ga0315312, IMG submission 203629) | Freshwater sediment microbial communities from Lake Towuti, South Sulawesi, Indonesia - TDP7 | ecosystem: Environmental > Aquatic > Freshwater > Lake > Sediment | place: Indonesia: South Sulawesi... | reverse complement strand
CGATGTCCTAATCCTGACTAGACCACGGGCCCTTTTGACTGGACCAGGGGCCCCCACGTAGGGCTTTCCTCTTCCTGAACAGCCTGCAGTTGTCCACATCTGTGACATATTCGAAACCTTCCTCAATTGGCCCACTTGCCTCTTGAACCGTTCTTGCGACTTTGCAGACGAACTCTTCGTCTTGTGGAAAGGCGACGAGTTTCGGTTTACGGCATCAAGTTTTTCGCTGCGTCGGCGCATACTTGGTACTTTAGAGTATGGGAGCTCTCCTTTTTATCGTTTGAGGAGGTTTGCTCGCTGAAGCGGTATCCACATTGTCGGCAGATCCATCTCTGAACCGACTGGTTGATGTCTTTCGTAACGCGTCTTTCTTAACCCGGGAAGAAGGGCACATCTTGGGTTGATGTCGAATGTGTTCCTTCACTTTCCCAACAAGAATTTGCCTTCGCAGTCTAGGGCTCCAAACAAAATGATAGCCTATGAAAAACACTTTGGTTCTGTCGTGTTGATAGCCCATAACTAGACAAGTGTTGTTGACACACAAAGCTACCCTAGGCATTCATCTTAAGATCTAAATCATCGGGCTTTCCGCTACAACGTCTGTAGCGGTGGTTAGCGGGCTTCATAGAACATCTTTATTTATCATAAGTAAAATTCTTCTAGAACATATTTTCACAATTCCTATTTATTGAAACCTTTATTACTGCTCGTACGAAAGGGGTCGAAGAGACCCGCCATGGCATTTGATGCTGTGGAATTCGAAAAGAGCGATTAACGATCGCTCGAAGATCCGCCGTGTCATGCGGGGATTTCGTACTTGTCAGCATTTTGCCAATAGATTTCCCCGCGCTCCCATGAGGACTCTTCGAAGGGATATGCTTGAACAGAGAAGGATGGGAAGCAGTGAGAAAACCCACGGAGGAAATCAAGAGAAGATGCAAGCACAGGTCTCAACGAGTCGCATACCGTAGAAAACTTGACTTCCGCAATTCCCCCTATGAGTGCATGACATGCAGCGGGTGCGAACCGAAACCGTAGACATCTGGGTCACGATATTTTTGAGAAATGTTCAGGGGGACCTTGATGAGTAAGTATAGGAGCCGCCTACAGATTTTGGTGGATATTCTCTCTTTGGCTAATGAGGGTGCTAAGAAGACGCACATCATGTACGGGGCCAACTTGAGCTTTAAGCTTTTGAACAAATATTTGGGTGAGGTTTTGGATTCTGGTCTGGTTTGTTTGCGTGATGACGGCTTGTACGAGATCAGCGAGAAGGGCCTTATCTTTTTGGATAAGTGCAACAGATTCCTCGAGCGTAATGACCGTACTAGAAACCATCTGGATAGCGTTGAGGATAAGAGAAGGGAACTCGAGAATCTGCTTTCCTCCTGATGCTTGAAAAGTTCCAGGGTGGTTTTTTTGGGCAGATATCGTCGCAGGCTTGAGATCATAAGGGACATTCTTCTTGCTGTCTCAGCCCATAATAGTGCCAAGAAGACTCATATCATGTATGGATCTAACTTGAGCTACAAGGTTTTGATGCGGTATTTTGACGGAGTCTTGAAGGCTGGCCTTCTAGAGTTTGATGGCAAGTCCGAATATTGGCTGACAGATAAGGGTGAGAGTTTTCTGATGGCATACGAGGATTACCATAGAAGCCGGAACGACCTGGAAAAGCAGATAGGCATTCTGGAGAACGAGAAAAAAGCCTTAATGAAGATGCTCACATCCTAGGCGATACGGTTCCAAGACACGCCTATTCAAGGTGTCAATATGAGCAAAAAAGACGAATATGCGTCCGTTTATGGTCTGGGTTACGTTGGTGTGACCCTATGCGCAGTTTGGCTAAGAGCTGGACATAAAGTACTCGGGGTCGACGTTCTTAGAGAGAGAGTGGATGCCTTAAACAAAGGGGTCGTATTGCACGTTGAACCGCAGGTTAGAGAAGAGATCGCCAAGGCGGTTTCTGAAGATCGTTTTGAGGCCACTTTGGACGGCGTGTCTGCCTCCAAACAGAGCCGTGTGAAGATAGTTGCAGTTCCAGTGGGGCTGGATGTGGAAGGCTCCCCGATGCTCAGAAACTTGGAGGAGGCTGTTACGACTCTGGCGCAAGGGCTGCAAGTCGGTGACGTAGTCATTTTGGAATCCTCTGTCCCCCCAGGAACAACTCTGGATTTGGTCAAACCTACGCTTGAAAGGGTTAGCGGACTTGAAGCTGAAAACGACTTCTGTTTGGCGTATAGTCCCGAACGAATCTATATCGGTAGAGCAATCGAAGACCTAGAAGAGAGATACCCCAAGATTGTCGGCGGAACGGGCCCTAGAAGCAATGAAATTGTTGGAACCCTATACGGCAAGATTGCCAAGAAAGGCGTAAAGATCATGAACTCACCGACAGCTGCCGAATTCGAGAAACTGGCTGAAGGCGTATACAGAGACGTGAACATTGCCCTAGCCAACGAACTGGCGATTTTGGCTGCCGAATTAGGTATTGACTACGGTGAAGTTGCTGAGGCAGCCAACTCTCAACCCTTCTGTAATCTGCACAAGCCAGGCATAGGCGTAGGTGGTGCCTGCATCCCTTTCTACTCTCTTTTCATTGCTAACTTGGGGAGAAATCTTGGCATCAACGTGGATTTGGTGAGAACGGCGAGACGAATCAATTCCCTCATGCCTAATCATACAGCTCAGTTGAGTCTGCAACTGGCCAGAAGACTGAACCTTGAAGACGTAAGAATAGCAGTCTTGGGTCTCGCATTTAGAGGGGGAATCGACGACACAAGACTATCGCCCACATACGATCTTATAGATATCCTCGTCAAGTCAGGAATCGATGAAATAGTGGTCAACGACCCCTACGTCCACGAAGACCCGCTGTTAGAGAAAATGGGCCTTAAGCTGACAAATGAATTGGATGGGTGTCTAGACGGAGCAAACATTGCTATAGTCGCAACTGATCACCCGGAATACAAGAAGTTAGGCATCAGAGACATTCAAAGCAGAATGGCCAAAGGAAGAATCGGGATTGTGGACGGTCGCAACGTGATCAAAGATTGGCAAAACCCTCCTATGGGGGTAGCCTATGTCGGTATCGGCAGGCCCTCCAAGATTAACATCTGAAGGTCTTTCCGTGATCAAAGTCTTTTACCTCTGCTGTCCACTTCGTGTCGTTCACGAGCTGGACGATATTCAAAGAGGCCAGGGTGGCCGAGTTGACTAGGCAGTAGGCTGCAGCCTTCTTACGTCGGTTCAAATCCGACCCCTGGCACCAATCAACTCCTAACCTGCAACTGATCGAATTCCTCTCGGCACTATTCATCGAAAGGAGATCAGAAATTCGGATCCATAAAGGATGAGATAACTCTCGTCATACCCGCATTGGAAAAATCCTGATTCCTTAGGTTCTCCCCGCGCCTTATCGTAGCCTATGATCTCGCGCCTTTATCATGGCACTCTGTTTGGAGATATCGCACTTGAGAAGAAACGAATCGGATGTTGTGGTAGTTGTTCCTACCCTTAATGAAGAGCAAGGCATAGGCCCCACTCTAAAGGAGCTTGAAGATGCCTTAGATGATCCTTTCGTTCTTGTTGTTGATGGCAACAGCATTGATAGGACTGTTAATATAGCAGCCAATCTAGGGGCAGAAGTCATAGCTCAGAAGGGCAAGGGTAAGGGTTTGGCTATCGCTATGGCTTTAGAGCATATAGATTCTGAAACCAAGTACGTGGTGTTCACAGATGCAGACTATACGTATCCGGCTGAATATATCCCCAAGATGATAGGTATTCTGGAGAAGAATCCCGATTTTGGCATGGTTATCGGGAATCGATTCGACAAGGAGTTTGAATTTCGGAAGGCGATCAACAGCCTCTTATATCTTGGGAACAGACTTCTTGCCTTTGCACAGCACTTAATGAATGGCGTTAAGTTATGTGACCCCCTATGCGGTCTCAGAGTTGTTAGGTGGGAAATTCTGAGGAATTGGAGACTTAAGTCTAGGTCTTTCGATGTGGAAGTTGAGCTCAACTATCACGTCAAGAAAAGCGGATTCAACATAAAGGAAATCCCAATTAAATACAGGCAGAGACTCGGGGAAAAGAAGCTTAGGCCAAGACATGGTTTGACGATTCTAAAGAGGATTCTGATTGAAAGCTTTACTCCTGCCAGATCAATCTTCCGGAATAGCGTCTCATAACAATCATAAGCGCCTCAATCTCAGAATCCGTTATGCAAAAGTGATAGTGCGGAAGGAGTACGATGAAAACGGCTAGGATTTGGGCAATATTCTTTTCAGTCTTTGTCCTTGTTCTTTCGTTCCCTCAAATCAGCATGTGCGCCGCGAGTGAGTTTGACAAGGATAGAGAAGACATCATTGACGCCTTTGAATTGGCCATCGAAGCACAACGTGCTGGAGGCAATATTACAGAAACTATTCAGAAACTTAACGAAGCTATCGATCTTCTTCATCAGGACAAAAATTATGAAGCCCGCCAGTTAGCTCAGGAAGCTGAAAACGAGGCAGTTCTGGCTAGAGATGCCGCAGTCGAGTTTCAGCAATCTCAGGGAAGTTGGCTGATCTTTTGGGCTGTGTGTTCTGCCTCTTTGCTATTATTTAGTGTTCTGATTATCTGGATGTTCAGAAGAAGCCTCTCCAAGATCGTAGACGAATCTTGGGCTTTTGTTCTAACTACAATTCTGATTGTTGGTGCTTTTGCGTATACTGAATCGATCTTCATGAACCGAACTTTTGCACCCTTCTCGGAATTTAGTCTTCTGGGTCCTGCTATGAACTTGTATGGATATCCAACCCAAGTAAAAGTCGATGAGAGATTCCGTCTATTCGTCTATGTCGCCAATCATATGGGAGAGCCCACGTATTACGTTGTAAAGGCTAAGTACTCGGAAGCAAACTCAACAATTGTTCCTTCGTTAGGGATAGAGATTCAAGCACATGAAAGAATACTCTTAAACAATGAGTCGTACTTCTTCCCGTTCGACGTATCCTTAGAAAAAGAAGGAAGTTGGCGGCTGATATTTGAGCTATGGGAGTACAATGCATCATCCGGGACTATTGAATATTCTTCGCCTTATTGGCTACAGTTGTGGATCAACGTGACATCGGGTTAACAGTTTCTTTCACCGGTCCTTTCTAGGATGGTATCGGCCGATGAGAAAAGTGAAAATAGGCGTCATAGGCGTCTGTAACTGGGGACGTGAAACAGCATTCATAGAGGCAAACTGGATTACTCCTCATAAGGTTTGAAAGCTGAGGCCCTTAGGCATCACAGATAGCAGATGCTGCGCCAAAATCGTCTGAAAATCGCTGCCCAGCAGCCGTAAGCTAAAAGAATCTCCTCGAGGACAGAAAATTGAACATTTTATTAGTTCCCACAACTGATTGGCTCGGCCATCCTTTTCCTTCCCGGTTACATCACATATTCGATAAGGTTGCTGATCACAACGAGGTTCATGTAATAAGGTTCTCTTTCCACAATGAAAAGAAGCTCAGTACGAAAGCAATAGTCCATGAGATAAATGACATCAGGATAAATAATCTGCCTTTATATTATTCGCTCAATGGTCGAAGACATTACGAAGCCGTGAAAAGGATAATCAGAGAGAACAAGATAGACGTTGCAATTGTGTCGAACCTATTGGCTGGTTACATAGCTTCCGCTTCTATCGATAATAGAGTTCCTATAGTCTTCGACTTATCTGACCATTTTCCATCTTCAGGGGCCGGATACTACTTCGACTTGAAATCCTTTCCCGGCAAAATGGCCACATGTATCTTAGAAAAAATTCTAGAAATGTCGCTGAAAAAGGCGAGCCTCACTGTTACCTGCTCGCAGATGCTCCGAAGATATGTCAGAAGACTTGGAATTGAGAACGTCGAAGTCATACCTAACGGTGTTAGTAGTTTCTTCTTTGACAGCAAATGCAATCCAACATTCATCCGAGACAAATATGACCTGAACGGAGTTGTGGTGGGTTACATTGGAAGTATCGAGTTTTGGTTAGATTTGCATCCGTTACTCGAGTCTGTAAGCCAACTAATCAGGAATTTCGATATGAAATTACTGCTTATCGGAAGCAAGCTAAGGACAGCGACAGCAAGCAAAATCAGCAAAGAGATAGAGAGGCTAGGGATCGAAAAATACACTGTTTGGTTAGATTTCGTCCCTTACCCTGAAGTACCTAACTTTATATCTGCCATGGATATATGCACGATTCCTTTTGACCATAATCAAGCCACAGCATACCACTCGGCTCCAAACAAACTGTTGGAGTACCTTGCACTTGGGAAGACTGTGATTTCTTCGCCCATTCCTGAAATAGTCTTGATGGCGAAGGATTATGTGTTTTTCGCGGAGACTTCGGAAGATTATTCAAGAATAACAAAAGATTATATCAAAAATGAGGATAAATGCGCAGAAATTGCCATGCAAGGCAGAAAATTCGCCTCGCAATTAACATGGGAAAGAATAGCTGAGAGATATGAAAAAGTCCTAAGAGAGTTATGAAGCGGAAATAGAGCACAGTGTTACTTGCCATTTCGTATCAATCTTTTGGAGTGGCAAAAAGTCAGTAGAATATGGCTTAGATGTGGTTTGTCATTATTTCTGACGAATTTCTATCCTAGATGTTAGTAGTACAAAATAACTGAACGAAAAGTAATGGGAGGTCTAGGCGATGGAAAGGATTCGAATAGCTGAGCCCTCACTGACAGAAGAAGATGTGAGCTATGTCGTTGAAGCATTAAGATCCGGCTGGGTATCAGGCAGAGGCGCCTATGTTCAGGGATTCGAGGAAGCCTTCGCGCGGTGGCTAGGCGTAGATCACGCCATATCAACAACGAGCGGGACGACTGCTCTTCATCTAGCACTGGCAACATTGGGAATAGAAAAACAAGACGAAGTCATAATTCCTGCCTTTAGCATGGGCGCAATACCCTTCGCTGTTTGCTACTTGGGAGCGAAACCAGTTCTAGTTGACTCCGAATGGAATACTTGGAACATGGATCCCGGCAGAATCGCAGAGAAGATAACACCAAAGACCAGGGCCATAATCGTAATGCACACCTATGGACATCCTGCTGATATGGGTCCCATACTTGAGGTAGCACGAGAGCATGATCTATACCTTGTAGAGGATGCCGCCGAGGCTCACGGAGCCGAGTATAGAGGCAAAACGGCTGGAACATTTGGCGACATATCTTGTTTCAGTTTCTTCGCCAACAAGATAATCACGACTGGAGAAGGCGGCATGGTCGTCACTAACAACGCAGATTTTGCGGAAAAAGCTAGAGTTCTCAAAGATATGGCTTTTGAAAGAGATCCTTCTCGTAAATTTCTGCACAAATACATAGGGTTCAACTACCGCTTAACAAACATACAGGCGGCGCTAGGCAGTTCCCAGATGAATCGTATTGAGAAGTTTATAGAGATCAGACGACGAAATGCAATGCTATACAATAGCCTTCTGAAAACCATAGAAGGCGTCATATTGCCCCCAGAGGCACCGTGGGCTAGAAATGTATTCTGGATGTACTCAATACTTATCGACGAAAAGGCTTATGGGACGACAGTTGAAGGATTGATGAAGACCCTCCAAGAAGAGTACGATGTGGAAACGAGACCCTTCTTTGTGCCGATTCATCAGCAACCTGTCTACGTGGGTTGTTATAGTGGTCAGACCTATCCTATCGCTGAGAAACTGTCAGCCATGGGGATGAACCTACCGTCAGGTAACACCCTAACAGAAAACCAGGTAAGATACGTTGCAGACGCCATTAAGGAGGCAAGGAGGTGATGTGCCATGGTTGACGAACTAAGAGTAATGGTCATCGGCTGCGGAAACATGGGAACAAAGCGGGTAAAGGCACTAACAGAAGTTCATGGTGCCCGAGCAGTTTTCCTCGTAGATATGGATCCAACTTGCGCTGAAAGACTTGCCAAGGAGTATGGGGTTGAGTATGGCAAGGATCTCTACGCAGAGATAGGGAGGGTCAAGCCTGACATCGTCATAGTTTCGCTTCCAAACAAGTTTCATGCTCCGATAACTCAGGCGGCGCTGGAAAAGGACGTGCACGTACTATGCGAAAAGCCCCTCGCTAGAACTCCTCAAGAGGCAAAGGGAATGGTTGAAACAGCTGCAAGGAGCAAGAGTTTTCTGAAGACAGGCTCTAACCTGAGGTTCTTCCCCAACGTGACGAAGGCAGGAGAGCTGTTAGCCAAAGGCGAGGTTGGCGACATCCTCTTCTTCAGAGGTTGGATAGGAAACAGTGGATGGCATTTGCAGAGGTCATGGAGGTCTTGGTTCGCAGACTACGAATTGGCAGGAGGGGGCACCGTTCTGGACAATGGAGTCCACATGTTTGATCTTGTCAGATTATTCCTAGGAGAGGTCAACGAATGTTTCGGCGTGTCTTCAACTCTTCTTCACGGGGTTGCCCCGTTGGAGGATCTTGGACTCTCTGTCTTTAAGACAGTTGATGGTAAGCTGGCTTACGTCCAATCCTCATGGGTGGACTGGGCTGGCTACATGTATATGGAGATATACGGCGCGGATGGATACGTGAGAGTAGATAGCAGAGAAAACGCATGTGTGACTATTCTTGGCAAGAAAGATGGGTCGAAGCATGTTTTTGATTATAGTGACCAACCTCCTGTGTCATATAGACTAGAGCTGCAGTATTTTGTGGACTGTATTAGAGCCGGAAAGCAACCGTATCCAAGCGGCTTTGATGGGTTAAGAGCGGTTCAGATGGCCCATGGAATATATGAATCTAGTAGGACAGGAAGAAGAGTACGTCTGTACGGGCCGGATGAGGAGAGGCTTAAGGCACTTTACAAATCATGCTCTTCTTGCTGATGACTAGCCAGATCAACTGGTACCTAACCAAGATCTCAGCATTTCAGATCAAACGGCGCTGTTGAAATGTTCAAGGTAATCATAGTCTCACCTAGACCGCCGTGGTGTGGAGGTGGAGTAGAACGTGTAGTTGGAGAGGTTGCGAGGAGGCTTCAGAAAGATCTTGACATTAGCATCTATAGCACTGACGATCATCCCGGCGTTTACTATTGGCAGGGTCTGAAGGTTAATGTTTTCAGAAGATACTCGGAAGCATATCGATTCTCATTAGCACTTTTCAGGTGCTTGAAGAGGGAAAAGTTTGATCTTATTCATTCTCATAGCTTTCCAACATTTATGCCCTTGGCTGCCTCTCGGACCATAGGGGGCAAAAAAGTTTTCAATCCGCACTTTCACTACATAGGATCGACGCTGAAATACAGGTTCCTAAGAAAAATTTACGAACCTCTTATCGGATCGTATCTGTTTAAGAAGGCCGATCTGATCGTGTGTTTTTCAAATACAGAGAAGAACCTTATTCTCCAACGTTTTAGTGTGCCGCATGGCAAGATGAAGGTTATCTATAACGGTATAGATGTTGATGTGATCAGAAATTCTATGCCCTACGACTTTGACGGAAAATTGATCTTATACGTGGGCAGATTGGAAAAATATAAGAATGTTCAGATGGTCATCAAGGCAATGCCTTATCTTCCAGATGAGTATCGCTTCTATGTCATCGGAAGTGGACCATACGAGGCTGATCTTAAAAGGCTCGTCCATCAACTCGACTTAAGTAGTAGAGTATGTTTTCTTGGGTTTGTGACTGATGAAGAGATGTATCGATGGCTGAACACCTGTTCAGTTCTGGTACAACTATCTGAAATCGAATCCGGCCTCAGTATAGCCTGCCTTGAGGCCTTGGCTGCTGGGAAACCAATTATTGTTAACGATGACTTCCTTGCTCTAAAAGAAACTCTGGAACTGTTCGGCGGAAAAGCTGTTCTACCCCTCAAAGTGACGAAGAGCGCAATCAACGAGCTGGCAAAGCTGGTGGAAGATTCAACTCAACTCAGAGCTGAAGTTTCACTTCGTGATTTTAGCTGGGATACTACGGCTGAAAGAGTTAAGAATGTCTATCTCAATCTTCTCGAGGGAAATTCTGAATCGACCCAAAGACATGATTACAAGTCGTCTTCTTTGGCACCATTTCAGGACAGATAGACAACCCGTAGAGAAAATCGTCAGACTGAGCGTTATATCGTCGGTAGCTGAAAGAGATGTCTTAATGAATGTGGGAACCGATTATCTTCCTTCTGTCTCGGTAGTAATACCATCATTGAATTCTGAAAGAACACTAGGAAAATGCCTAGAATCTGTTTTCAGTCAAGATTATCCAAAAGATAAACTCGAAGTGATTCTGACAGACGGAGGGTCAAAAGACAGGACGTTGGAGATAGGCAGAAAATACCCTGTAAGAATCTTAGTGGACGAGAAAAAAGGAAGAGGAAGAGCTTACAACAAGAGTATCGCAGAGGCAAAAAGTGAAGCAATAGCATTTCTTGATAGCGACGCATACGCAAACCCATCATGGCTAAGAGAAGTAGCTAGCGAGCTAGTGAAGGAACCGTCGATAGCGGCCGTCTATTGCTGTCAGAAGGCGCCCCCTGACTCTAGTTTCCTTCAGAGATGCATAGATACAGTATGCTACAAAAGAGATAGGACAGGACACGCTAATGGAGTCATCTATAAGACTGATCTTCTCCTAAGAGCCAAAGGATTCAATGAAGGACTAGACTACCTTCAAGAAGATGAGTTAGAACACAGATTTATCAAAAGCGGGTACCAATCTAGGAACATAGAGAAAGTGCTGATTCTGCACTACCCTAGGAAAACCCTGAAGAACCATATCGGCCAGAATATCGAAGCGGGCATTGGTAGTGTGATGCTGTATAGCCATACCAAAGACAAAAAGGTTCTCTTCAACATTGCTTGTAGAACTATCGGATTGTTTACTCCCTTAATCTTTCTATCTGACATGAAATATGCACTCATAGCCCTGCCGATACTTGCATCAATTTACATATTATATGTCGCATACAAGACTCACAAGGATTACCACAAATTGCGTTGTTTACTGGCGGCACCTTTCATAACCTATGTTTCACTGATAGGCGAATTCATAGGTTACCTTAGCGCCATAGCAATGAAGGTGAAGTATGGGTTGAATTCGTTACAGAAGTCATCTATCGCAGCTACCACACCTCGGAGATAAGAATTGATGGTTAAGCTTTCTGGTCTGGATCTGGATCATCCAATTTGCCTATCACATTAGGAATTTTCTTGAGCTGCTGAAGCGTTGTGTTGGGAGTATGCATTATCCCAGGTTTATCGCGATCACAGGCATAGACGGAAGCGGTAAGACCTCGATAGCCCGGCGTTTGACCAAGCATCTAAGGTCCAAAGGGTATAGAACAAAGTATGTTTGGATCAAGTCTCTTCATAGTTTCGCCTATATGCTTTCCAATCTGCTAGAGCTCTTGGTTGGACATCAAGTAATCGTCAATCCAAACAACGTCGACATCGAGAGATTTGACCATTCTCGTTATAGGCATTTGTGGCCATTCATAGAGTTCATCAGTGTCTTGCCATTGCTTGTCCTTAAAATCTATCTTCCCTTTTTGTTGGGATACGTGATTGTTTCAGATAGATGCGTGATCGATACCCTTATTACAATTTCAACGCGTATAAAGGACCCGTTTTTTGTGAACGGGTGCATAAGCAAGATTCTATTGAGAATGGTGCCCAAAGGAGCGGTCATAATTCATTTCGATGTCGAAATAGATGACGTAGTGAAAAGAAAACCGGATATTGAGTATACATTGGCTGAGATTAAACTCCAGATCCTACTCTACAACTTGTTAGCGAGAGGGATGGGGGCGCATACAGTCAAAACTTCAGAATTGGGTGTAAATGACGCGTTAGAAGCAACTCTTAATGCAATAAGGATCTAGTGAATCTAATCGGTTCGTGAAGGTTACAGCTTATGGTAATAAGAGTCCTACAGTATGCCCCTCTCTTTCTACCGAGCCTCGGGGGAACAGAAGTTAATATCTATTCATTCGCCAAACATAGTAAGCATAAGCATTATGTTTTGACTGATTCACTTCCAACCACGTCTTCTTTTGAGGAAATTGACGGCATACAAATCTACAGAGCTGGACCCCCAAGGATGCGCGTTGAACGCCGAGGCCTCAATCTCATGCTGGAGTATCTATTCGGAACTATAAGGGAACTAAATAAAGCGATGAACATCTACCGGTTAGAATTCGACATATTGCATCTTCACGGAAGCTACGGTTTTCCCATGCTATTTGACGCCATTGACAAGACTTTAGGTCGCACCGTCTTCAAAAGATTACTTGCCTGGAGAATATGTAAGAAGCCCATTGTATTGACACTTCACTCAACACCTTCACATGACCTACCTCCGAGAGCGCCATTCCTTTCAAAACCATTTCCGCCCCCTAGAACAAGAAATTCGTGGGTTGGTCTCGAGATGCTTTACCGCGCCGAGACAGCCATCGTCATTTGTATTGACAGATACATGGTTAGTCTGATGAAAAGCTTCCCTGGAGATGCTAAGATAGTCTATATTCCCAGCGGGATTGACACACACATTTTCCAACCCATAAGAAAAGAAGATGCTTTTAGGCTATTACCCTCAGAAATGCAGGAGAAAATAGAGAGATACAGCGAAGATTTCTTAGTACTTTACATTGGCAGGTTTGATCCCTCAAAGGGCACGCAGTTTCTGGAAGCATTCAGTAGAAGGTTGCCTATTGACGTAAAGCTGGTCGTCGCTGGACACGGAGACCTACGCTTACTAGGAAAGGCCGATAACATGATCTACTTAGGAAGGATAGAGAACAAGGATGCTCCAGCCTTGATTAACTCGTGTGATGCCATCTTCAACCCGGTGCTTTTTACGGGCATTTCCAGAGTAACATTTGAGGGCATGGCATGTGGCAAGCCAGTGGTCATGTTTGATGGAACTGACAGGTATCCGGTTATACATGAAAGAAATGGGTTTCTGGTCTCGAATACGGATGAGGCTTCAGAAACTATCGTGCGGCTGCATAAGGACCCAGACCTTTATACTAAGATAGGCAAGGAGGCATTGAGAACTGCTCGGGAGAATTCTGTTCAGACTTTAGCCAAACAAGTTGACGCGCTATACGAGACTCTTGCTAAGTAGATGAACTTTTTTCATGAAGGGGTGAACTGATCTGAAGTACGAAATTTGCTATCTAACCGCCCGATATCTTAACTCCTTCATTGAAGGGGTGAACCAAGCCTCAATCAGAATAATTGACAGCGCTCGCCAGTCAAAATTGAACGCGAGAATCATATCTTTCGAGCCAGTCGGGTCACACAATGAAGAGGATGCATCTGTTAAGGTGATCCGCACTCTTTTTCACGATAAACTTCCGAAGCCTTTTAAGAGAATGGCATACGGGTTTCGCATACAAGATATAGCCTCATCATGTGCATTGTCAGCCCTAGGTGAATGCGATCTGATCCACATACTTCCGCCTCTGCCTACTATTCTCTATTCATCGATACTGGGGCTGTCCTATAGGCTCAAGTTAAGAAGAAGAGGTCCAAGATTGATAATCCATGTCTATCACCCTTTCCTTCCAGTGATGAAGGATTTCGGTTGGGGTAAAGGCATTCTAGCACGCACATTTTGGAGAGAGAAACTCTGGCTTCTAAAACATGGGACATTTGACCATGTGTTCTGCGTGAATGAGTATCTAAAGAAATTCATGACGCAGTTCGTCAACGACGAAATCGTTCATTATGTGCCATACCCGGTGGACACGGATCTGTTCAGACCATCAAGAGACAAAAATGTGGCTAGAGAAAAGCTAGGACTTCCCCTTGACAGGTTTGTTATAGGTTACATAGGGCAAATCTATCATAAGAGAGGCATTTTCAACTTACTTGATGCGTTTAACAGGGTCCAGAACGAGCTGCCAGATGCATCTCTGGTGTTAGCGACAAGGGGGTTAAATCCAGACCTACCACAAGTACACCTTTTCCTTGACTACTTGAAGAAAATCAAGGCAAGAAACCGAGTAGTAGTGTTAACGCAACCTCTTGAAAGAGTCGAGCTATTCTATCAGTCTGTGGATGTCATGGTTCTGCCATTTACGCAGCCGTATTATGTTATTGACCCACCTCTTGCTGTAACTGAAACCTTAGCATCGGGCGTTCCGCTTATCACGACACCATTAGGTGCAATAGATGAAGTAACCTCAAATGGGACAAACGCAGTTCATGTTCGTTCGGGGGACGTGGGGGGCCTGAGTGAAGAAATCGTAAGACTTGCCTCAGACCCCGGGTTATGTTCGAAGTTAGGTGAAGCTGCACGCGAGTCATCTATGAAACGTTCATTTGGAGCCGTCGGGTCTCTTTTGGCTGAAACATATGAAAGAATACTTATGTCAGACAAACGGTGACTTCCACAAGTGCAACAGATCGCCAATGGTCCTAGACAAGAAAGGACCATATAGAGATTCTGCGTCTCCCCTTTTCCTGCAAGAAGAAGAGTAGTGTCTCGAGCGGCTTGCCCAAAATCATAGACGCGTAATCACTTTTCAGGACGTGCACTTGTTTGGGTACAGTGGTTGAGCAGTTTGCAGAAAAAGATAGAGAACGCTGGGATGAATTAATAGAGTCTTCACCTCAAGCTACAGTTTTTCATCAGTTTGACTGGCTGAAGATAATGCAGAAGCATACCAATACACAATTGATTCTTTTAGGGGGTTTGGATCAGGGCGAAGCTTTTGCTTTGATTCCCTTTTTCTATGAAGAGAAGTTTGGTGGTTTATATAGAAAACTAACCTCACCACCCTATCCAACGGGAGTCCCCTACCTAGGACCTGTTTTTCCCCACTCAGAAAAATGGGGTGCAAGCAGATGGGAAAGTCGCATTGTGGATTTCCAGAGGAGCTTAGATGGATATATTTATGAGAACATAAAGCCCCATTCGACAGCAATCTCAACTTCAACAGAATTCGGGGATGTTCGACCATTTCTATGGTCAGGATACAACGTCCTGCCCAGGTATACCTACATAGGTGACATAAGTTCACCAACTCTTGCTTGGAACAGATTCAATTCTTCAACACGCAGAAGCATCCGTAAGGCTGAGAATGCTTTACTCTCAACGGAAGAAGGCGATCAGAAAGATTACATCACCCTAATAGACTCATTGTCGTTCCGATATGAGGAGCAGGATAAGGAATTCGATTTGCCAAAAGACTACCTGATCGATGTCTATAACATGTTTTCTCCATCCCAGCTCAAGGTCTTTGTATGCAGGTGTAAAGGAGAGATTGTTGGAGGCCAGGTTGCATTGGTACATAACGACACGGTTTCTTTCTGGCTTGGTGGCGTTCGGCCGAAAATTGAAAAAATCAACGTCAATGCCTTCGTATGCTGGAAGATAATACAATGGGCCAGTGAGCATCAGATAAAATACTTTGACCTATTTGGTGCAAACACTCCTTCAATCAGCAGCTTCAAGTCGCAATTCGGATTCGATCTAAAAACGTTTTTTTGGATTCGAAAATCAAACTTTCGGCACAAGATAGGTTCAAAGATACTCGGCATTCACTAGAACTTCATATGATTGTAAAAGAGGAAGAATCCTTGTTGTCTGAGGAGAGAACTCATCATATGGCAGAAGTGTACGATAATCTTGTCGATCTTTTTGCAGAATGGCAGCCTTCACCACAATTCAGAGAGGTTTTTAGCAGAACAGTTTTACAACTCGTTAAGGCTTACGGAAAAATTTCCAAGAAACCCAGAATTCTAGATGTGGGTTGTGGACATGGAACATGGATTGAGTATATTTTGAAAAATGTTCCGGAGAATTCTAACTTGACTATAAAAGGATTTGACATTTCCAAAGAACGTATTCGATTAGCCAAAACGATTTTGGCGAATTTTCCTAACGTTTCTCTTGAGGTTGAAGATGCTAAATACTACTCCACCAATGAGAGATATGACATAATCTTTTTCGCTGAGGTTATCAATCTTTTCTCAAAAGACTGTTATTTTGACATAATCCGCAAATATAGTGACATGCTAGATGATGGCGGACATCTAGTCATAATAGATAAGGAAAAATACTCACTTCATTGTTTAAAAACATATATCAAAAGAAACCTTGGGATGTTACACCGAGCATATGACTTCACGAGATATCCTTCTTTCAAGCAATTGTCAAAAATTGCGCAAACGAATGGGCTAAGAGCCGTGGAAATATTGAAGGTGAAGGAGTTTCGTGGTTTAATCCTAGTCAAAGCCTCTTGAGAATGAGACTTTGATTTTTGCCTTACCATTAAGGCGACGCCAAACTGAATGTCTTGCTAGTCTTGGTGACCAGATAAGACGTACGGAAATATGATCCTTCAGAAAGTAAGGATTTGGTTCTTAGCCATTTGCCCCGGCAGAGTAGCCGTATTGACATCGTGGTGATTAATGACGAGCAAATTTGAGGCCAGAGAGCTAGCCCCAAATGAAGTTTCTATGTGGGACAAGTTGGTCGACGAATCGCCACAGGGGCATCCATTTATCAAGAGCGACTGGTTAAAGGAGTGTTCTAAAACTTGGAGAGGGGATCTGAAGATTATTGGTTGCTTCAGAGGAGAAGAGCTATCTGGCGGATGCGCCCTAAGAATTCTCAATCTTGGATTGTTTAAGCGAGCTGCGATGAGCCGAGTAATGGTGCCCTTAGACGGAGTGGTCTTCAAACCTATGGCGAATATAAGAAACCTTAGAAAGAAGGAATCGCTGTATAAAGATTCTGTAAACGCCTTATGTGGACTTTTGGAGAAAATAAGTTTCGTTAGGCTTGCTAATTCACCTTCTTTGGTAGATGTCAGACCGTTCACCCAAAGGGGATGGAACGCAAAAATACATTACACATACATTCTACCTCTTGCAAACGCAACCCTCAGTTCCTATACGATGAATATGAGATATTTGATAAGAAGGGCTGGGAAATACAACATCTCAGTGGAAAGATCAGATGATGCGAAGGATTATTTTGAGCTGTATAACTCTATGTTATTACGTAAAAATGCGTCTCCTGCATCCCCAAGATTGTTATCTTTTTTCCAAAGAGTTGTAGAGCTACTTAGTCAGAAAAAAAATGGCGAGCTATGGTTTGCTAAAACACCTTCTGGCGAGAAAGCAGCAGGATTAATTGTGGTGTTTCATAATAAGAAAGCGTACGGATGGAGTGCTGCATCCAATGGGAAATTATTACATACAGCTGCGCCATCATTTCTTATGCATGAGACAATTCAGAGACTTCGAGGTCAATTTAGCGAATTTGACATGGGCGGGGCTGATTTTCCCGGAATACATAGCCATAGTACAGGATATAACCCACAGCTCATCCCATACTACGAGGTTGAGAGATCGAATATCGCCGTACGCGTTTGTTATGCAATAACGAAGAAGTTTGCTAACCTTTGAAGATCCCTTTCGTGAAGCTAAGCTTCGTCTCGTTTTGGCAGCGTCCTGAGTCTGCTCGTTTTCATTCAGGCGGATGAACAATCCTAGCCGACATCTTGTTACATGTGTTCGACGAACAACACAGACCAACGTCGTGAATTTTCATCCACCGAATCCGTCTAGGTTCTGGAGGGAGAACACCATTCATCGACCATATTCTGAGGTCCGTTTAACCTCAATATTTCTAGAAATTTTTGCGAATAAGTATCACTAGAAGCATTTGAGTTGTGATTGCGTATTGATTCGTAAAACTTCCTCTAAACTTCGCCTTAGATAAAGATTTCATCACCTTAAAGCTAGGGTGTTATCGAATATCATGTGTGGCATAGCAGGGCTATTCGGAAAGGTAGACAAGAATCTTCTAATTGGTATGTGCAATTCCTTAAAACATCGAGGGCCTGATGACTATGGCTACTATTTTGGCCAAGAGGTTGCACTAGGTAACCGGAGATTAAGCATTCTGGATATTAAGGGTGGTCACCAACCTATTCATAACGAAGATGAAACTATCTGGATCGTCTTCAATGGGGAGATCTATAACTATCAAGAAATAAGAAAGAATCTCAAACCTAAACATGCTTTTTACACAAACAGCGATACTGAAGTGATAGTGCATGCGTATGAAGAGTACGGAGAAGACTGCCTTGGTAAATTCAATGGTATGTGGGCATTTGCGATTTGGGATTTGAATAAGGAATTATTGTTCTTGTCAAGAGACAGATTCGGAATAAAACCGTTATATTATTTATGGGATGGAAAAACCTTTCTTTTTGCCTCTGAAATTAAAGCAATATTGCAAGATAAAACAGTGAAAAGGATCAAGAATGATAAGATAATCTACGAATATCTAATACATGGAAGACACGATCATGCTGAAGAAACTTTCTTCAAAAATGTAAAAAGACTCATGCCAGCTCACTTCATGAAAGTTGGTAGGAATGGAATAGAGATCCAGAGGTATTGGCAAATTAACGCTTTGAATGAAGAAATGGATTTTTCGCACGAGAAAGATGAGGAATATGCTAAGGAGTTTCGAGAACTTTTGGAGGATTCTATTAGACTAAGACTTATAGGCGAGGTGCCCGTAGGCAGTTGCCTAAGTGGCGGAATTGACTCATCTTCTATAGTTTGCATAATTAACAAGTTGTGGAGTTCACAACCAGAGGTAAAACTAAGAGTAGGGGAACGACAGAAGACTTTTTCTTCTTGCTCTTTTGAAAAAGAGATAGATGAACGCGTGTTCATAGAAGAAGTTGTCAGGTTTACCAATGTGGAGAAGAATTATGTATTTCCTTCCTCCCGAGAATTACTGGCAGAGTTAAAAGACCTGATATTTTACCAAGACGAACCTTTCACTAGCCTAAGTGTCTACGCTCAATGGAGTGTGATGAAGCTAGCAAGCAGGAAAGTTACTGTCTTACTGGATGGCCAAGGAGGAGATGAACTTTTAGCGGGATACAGAAGTTACTATGGTAGATTCTTGCGTGATCTGTGGAAAAAGAAAAAAGTATTTCATTTGCTGAGAGAAATACTACAGGGTTTCGATATAATCCTACCGTATCTTCCAAGATATTTTAACAGAATATGGAAAGGAGAAGTATCATATATGAGAATGTTCAATCCGCATTTTGTAACAAGATTCGGAAAAGACGTGGGAGATCAAAAAGCAAGTGACTTTGTTGAAATGCTAAAAAATGATTTGGAAGATAGTCTACCCGCATTACTAAGATATGAAGACAGAAATTCGATGGCTTTTTCTGTTGAAGCAAGAGTTCCATTTCTAGATCATAGGTTGGTGGAATACGTTTTCTCTTTACCAATCACTGAGAGAATAAAGAATGGTTGGACGAAAGTCATCTTAAGAAACGCTATGAGGGGCACAATCCCTGAAAAAATAAGGAGGAGAAGAGGCAAAATAGGCTTTGCGGCGCCGCAGATTAGATGGATGATAGAACTAAGAGAGGAGATCACCAAAATATTCGCTTCTGAGGAGTTTGGTAGAAGAGGTTATTTTAATCAAGATGAGATTTTAGGAATCTTTGACCAGCTTTGCAGAGGAAAAGTTGACTATAATCTTTCAGACATTCTTTGGAGAATCCTCAATCTAGAACTATGGTTTCAAACTTTTTTCGACAATGAATCTACCCTACGTCCAACTAAATGAATGGGTTGAAGAAATTACATTGCAGGAAACTGAGATAGTTGTAAGAGAATACGAAACCAAAGACGCAAAAGATCTTACGAAGGCAGGATACCCATTCACAGACACAGACGAGTGGGGAAGTCCGTATAAGGATTTGAAACTAAAGATCATCAGTTGTCTTGAGCATAGATCAAGGAAAAGGCTAGTGGCCTATTCCGTCACGGAGAAGAAGGCTGTCGGAACAGTGAAGATGGATGAGATTAGTGAAGACTTGTGGCATATAGGCGGAATTTTCGTTTCTCCCCCTTATCGAGGACGCGGGATAGGGTCTTTGCTCTACCGTTCTGCATTTGACTGCCTGAAAGGTATGGATGTAAGAAAGGCTGTAGCCAATGTAGAAGCCCATAACTTGCCTTCCATTAGAACCTTGGAAAAGACATGGGACGGCTTCATATCACAATCTTATGAAAGATACTCTGGGATTACTCGGCATATGAATAACGATGCCAGAATTGGGCTGAGGAGTTTCCTTTTGTGTGATCTAGACGCGTTGTACGAAATATATCAGAAGTCTATCGAAGCAGAATGGCGGACCTTTCTTGAAATCGATAGAAACAATTTTCTAGAGAGATTCTTTGGGCATATCCATTTTACGGGATTACTTCGTATGTTAGTCAGGAAACGAGTACTGGTCGCTGAAGAGAAAGGAACCACAGCGGGTTACGTAATCATGCCGACCAACAAAGCTCAAATACACAAGCGTGTTCAAAGATTGTACCTTTTCTTTTCACCGGGGGCTTCAATTGAAACAGCAATCAGTTTCGTACGACGAATATTCAGTCTATTGTTGACTGAGGGTTGGAGAGAAGTGAATCTATACTACACGAATATGGACATGAAGCTTATGACTGAGTTTTCAGATGCTCTTTGTACAACATTCGGTCTGAGGAAGACTCAGTTCTACCTTGCGAAGAAAAATCTGTAAACTCTTGAGCTTCTATGAAAGAAAGGACATAGTCGAAAACCTGCAAAATTCCACGATAGTACTTGTAAGGGTAGCCGATATGACAAGGGCTAAAGTTTGCATGATAAGTCAAGCAAGAACAACTTCCTCTATTCCTCCTGCTGAAATATTATCGAGGAACAATTACTCGGTAAGTGTTATTGCCACACAGAGAGGAAGATCTTTCGCAAAAGAAGAGAGATTCAAATATGGAAAGATAATCAGGGTTCCATCTGGTGGATTATGTGGAATCCGCTTTCCCGTTCTCGATAATCCTCTACAGATACTGATTTTACTTTCAGAAGCACTTAGAGTCAATGCAGATGTCTATCACGTACATGGCTTGGACAATATTGTGATAGGAATGTTTCTCGGTATTATTGGTAGAAAAACCATATACCACATCGCTGATGATCATCCAAGTCATAATAATTATCCCGATTTTGTTAAAACGCTTATCCGTTATCTGGAAGGATTCATGCTAAAATCTTATGACATGGTCATCACCTCAACCGAATCCCTTAGGAAAGACAGACTAAGGTTTCATTCACAAATCGAGGTTATTCCATACTGCCCACCACCATACTCTTCACTTAATAACATTGAATGGAGCAAAAAAGAAAAAACAATCATCTACGCAGGCCAGATTAATAGAAAAAAGGGAATTGACAAAATACTTGAAAGCCTAGAAATAATATCTGGAAAAAACAAGAACATAAAGCTCCTCTTGGTAGGCGAAATAAGTGAAAACGAAGAGAGACTCTTTATTAGAAGAGCGATTAAAGAAAAACGTCTTAATAAATACATAGAAATGATAGGCTGGCTTCCAAGAGATGAACTTTATAAAGTCATTAAGCGGTGTGATATCGCATTATGCATATTGAGACCATGGTGTTACAGTTATGTGATTTCTATACCTTGGAAGCTCATAGACTATATGGCTTGCGGTGTACCTGTGATCGCATCAAAAGGTCTTATGGAAGCAGAAAAGATTGTTAAGTCAGCAAAATGTGGAATCCTTGTAGACCCTGAGGATACACAAGAAATCGCAAATGCAGTTATCTATTTGCTGGAAAATGATGACCTAAGGTCCAAGATGGGAAAGAACGCGGAGGATTATGTCCAAAAGAGTTATCATTGGAATTCCTTCGAAGAAAAACTGTTAAAAGTTTATGCTCAGTTCGTCCAATAGTAGCTTCAATAGAGTGAAAAGGCTTGTTAAAGATACTAGTTTTTAGCAGAGCAGATCCTGAGGAGATTTACGGCGCCATAGAAATTGTAGATCGTCTTGGTCTTCCCTTTGATGTGATCCAGAATCTTAACGAAATTAATGATACGAAGAACACTCCTGTGATAATCGTTCCCAGATCTGCTAAGATAAGCGCTGAAGAGGAAGAAATTCTTTTTAGTTCAAAACTTCCAACAATCTCAATAGGATATATTCCCCGCAAAAAAATACGTGATGAGATTGGGCTCGTCTTCAAAGAGGAAAAGATAGTTCAACCTCCTTCTTTCTGCGGCATAATAGAGAAGGCTAACGGGATAAAAGCCCCTTTTTACTTTTGCTTCCAGGTCATAGGGATAGAAAATAACTCCATGCAGATCTTTGGAAAAATAAGAAGTGAAGGCAAGGAATATCCCGGAATAGTGATTAGAAACACTGATGAAAGTACGAAAATATTCATACTCTCAGGTTTGTTAAAGTCTGTAGCTTATCTTTTCTGTGGGGCTGAAGAATCTTCAAATCTGCCTCCAGAATTCTTTGACGAATATGGAAGGATTAATGATGCAAAGATTGAAGATATTAGAAGAGAATTTATGGAGATTCCAGTAATCGAGGTCTACCAAGAGATCTTGTTTGAGATACTTCAACACATATCTAGAAAACATAACATGGTAATTGTTCAGAAATGGTTTCATCCTTCTAACCACAAAATGACTTTGTGCTTGACTCATGACGTTTGCGGCATTTGGCCCCAATCTTTCGTTTTTGTGATAAAAAGCTTTGTGAAAAAGTTGGATGCCAAGGAAGCGTTAATGAGATTTATTATGGTATTCTTGTTCTGGATGTCGGTCATTGTTTTTAAGATGCATCTATCTGAAAAAATAGATATCACTAGACTAATGCCTCAAGCAATTTCAGATGAAATTGTGCATTATAATCCGCGCTTTAACTTCGGCGTATTTGATCAGATTGAGAAAGAATTTGAAGCTAATCATTCTACATACTTCTTTCAGGCAGGCTTGTCCAGAGAGGTTTTTGATGGACCAAATGGTTCAATAGAAGTTGATTATACCTTAGATTCTGATTTCATGAGACGATTGATAAGAAACTTAGAGTCAAAAGGTTACGAGATTAGCCTCCATGGTAGCATATCTTCTTATGATGACACCCAGCAAATGCAGACTGAAAAACTTGCTTTAGTAAGTGTAAGTAGAGACAGAAATGTGGGCATAAGGCAGCATCGCGCTCTTATGAGGCTTCCAGAGACATGGCGAATTCAAGCCAAAGAACGTTTCCTTTACGATTCAACTTATGGATATCTACATAGGATCGGATTTCGAGCTGGAACAGGCTTTCCATTTCACCCTTGGGATCTAGAAAAAAAGGAGAGGATACCGATTCTTGAAATCCCTGTAATAATTGCAGATAGCTATTTTTTTCCCGGGCAGAAACCTTTTCAGACCATTAAAAGAATTCTGAATATGGCCAAGAAGTATAATGGTGTTCTAACCCTTCTTTGGCATCAACATACACATAGAGAGACAGAAAAATACCTTATAGACTCTTACCGTGAAACCCTCAAGTACGCTTTGCGGCACAATCCCTGGTACACAAATGCAAGGGAACTGGCAGAATGGTGGGATCTAAGAAGCCAAGTCTTATTTGAAGACTTAGAAACCGATGAAACTATGGCAAGATTTTCGTTGTATTCCCCGCGAAACTATGATGGGTTCTCAATCAGGGTTTCTTTTCCTTTCAAAGTTTCAACTTGTAAGATCCTTGTCAACGATCAGACACCAACCAGTATTGAAGCTGAGAGAAATGAAGATTTCTCTAGATGCTTTACATTTAGAATACTGGAAGGCATAAACAAAGTTAGTATTATGACAAACTAGGGTAACACGTAATGACCATTTGCGAATAACCCCATCCATTCTCTGAAATAAAAAAGAAACAAACGGTCTTGGAATTGCTGAAGGTACTGCTTTTCAGTAGAGCTGACCCAGAGGAAGAATACGGCGCAATCGAGCTCTTGCAGCGCATGGGATTACCATTCGAAACAGTCAAGGATCTCAACGAAATAGACCGAGAAAAGGGCTTTACTGTTCTCGTTATCCCGCATTCTGCTATGATGAGCGCCAATGAGGAAGAGATCTTCACGTCCGATCTCCCAATAATTTCTATAGGTTTCGTTCCAAATCAGAGAATAAGTGAGAATATTGGATTCAGTTTGAACAATGAAAAATCTGTTCAACCTCCTTCTTACTGTGGTCAGCTTGAGATGTCTAATGGGACGAAAGCACCCTTTTACTATAGTTTCCCAATTGTGGAGACGTTAGAGAGCTCACTCGTGTTAATGGGGAAGATTTACGCTCAAGGTAAAGAGTATCCTGGTGTAATTGGTAAAAGCCATGGTGGTAATATTAAAGTCTTCATTTTGGCAAATCTACTGCGTTCTGTTACTTATTTCCTTTCCGGGGCTGAAGAATCAGTATTGAAATCTTCCGAGTTTTTTGACGAGTATGGAAGAATAAATGCTCGAAAGATCAGAGGTATAAGAAAAGAGTTTATGGAAACCCCTGTTCTCGAGGTCTACCAGGAGATTCTTTTTAAAGTGCTTCAAGATATCTGCAAAATGAATGACATTCCACTAGTTCAGAAATGGTTTTACCCTTTCAAACACAAAATAGCCTTGTGTCTAACTCATGACATTGATATTGTTTCAAGTATGCCGTTTCGTTCAGCTCTAGAGAGTTTCCTCAGGAAAAAGAGAATAAAAGAAGGGATAGCAAGATTATTACTAGCATTCATTTACCAAGCATCCTCGTTCATTTTCAAAACCCACTTATCAGGAAGGAGAGACACTTACGGTATGTTGCCTCAGCAAATTCTGCAGACTTTCCTTCCGTACAATCCTTATTGGAATTTCGATGTATTCGATCGGATTGAGAAAGAGTTCAAAGCCAGTAACTCCACTTATTTCTTCCAGACCGGAGTGTCGAGGAAAACATATGAAGGGCTATTCAACAGAATAGAGATAGATTATAGCATAGATTCCACTCACATAAGAAGGGTAATAGGAACTCTGAGACAAAAGGGTTGTGAAATAGGCCTCCACGGCAGCATAGCATCCTATAAGAATACTATGCAGATGCAGAGTGAAAAGTCCAAACTTATAGAAGTAATTGGTACTCAACATATTGGTGTAAGGCAACATCGCTTGCTTATGGATATACCCGGGACTTGGGAGCTTCATGCTCAAGAGGGATTTATCTATGACTCATCCTATGGATATGCGCACGACTTTGGATTCAGAGCAGGAACTGGTTTTCCATTCAACCCATGGGACATTGACAAAAAAAGAGATTTACCAATTCTTGAGATTCCTCCAATAATACATGACGGAACGTTTTACCAAGAACATTTCCTTAATTACTCTGCAGAGAAAGCCCTTGAGATATGTAAAGGAATTGTAGACGTAGTCAGAAGGTACAATGGCGTCATTACTGTCCTTTGGCATCCTCACATTGACAGGGAAAAACAGAGGCAATGGTTTGATTCTTACAGCGAATTACTTAGATATGCCTTAGAATATGATCCTTGGCGTACAAATGCGATGGAACTAGCAAAATGGTGGATTCTAAGGAAAAAGGTGAAATTCGGGAAAATAGAGGCCGATAAGACATCGGTGAAGTTTTCTTTATATTCCCCAGCAAATTACCAGGGATTTTCAATAAAGATGCAAGCCCCTGATGGAATTTCGAATTGTGAAGTATCTGTTAACGGTCAAAGCTTGGAATGCAATCGAATTGAAAAATATGAAGATTCCATACTTTTTTCATTTGACATGTCTGAAGGCGCAAACGAAGTAAAGATAATGATGAATAAATAACTGCATAGGAAAGCATCCTGCTTTCCGATTTTGAAGAGAAGATCTAAATGAGCGAACGTTTTGCCGTTCAGGAGTTATCTGAGAGCGACCGTAAGCTCTGGGATGACCTCGTTCAGGATTCTAGCCAGGGCACAATCTTCCATCAATATGAGTGGCTGAAGCTCATGGAGAAGTATACAAATACTAAACTCAATCTTTTGATAGCTACACATGGGGGAGAGGTTTTTGCTGGAATTCCCCTCTTTCTTCAAGAAAGTTATGCTGGTTTGATAAAAAGAATATTGTCACCTCCTTATCCTACGATGGTCCATTATTTGGGCCCCATTTTTCTTGGCTATGATCGCTGGAAAGAGAATCTGCGGCAGTATCGTCTCAGGCGTTTTCAAGAAAAACTGGATGAATATCTCAAAACTATTAACCCGCATTCTATATTGATAGTTACACCTCCGAACATGCCAGACATGCGTTCCCTACTGCAAGCCGGATATTCAGTCACGCCGAAATATACTTATGTGGCTGACGTTAGCGATCTGAAACTTGTCTGGAAAGGTTTCAAGAAGAAACTTCGAAGTAGTATAATGAAAGCTGAAAGAAATGGGTTAAGAATTGAGGAAGCCGACATTACAGGATACAATCTTGTCACTCATCTCCTATCTAATCGTCTAAAGGAAAAGGGACAAAAACTAGAAGTTTCAAGCGAATACCTTTTGGAAGTTTACAAGACGTATTATCCCAGAAACTTAAGGGTTTTCGTCTGTAAACATGAGCAAGAACAAATCGGTGGTCTTGTTTCTACTCAGCACAAGGATAAAGTTGCTATCTGGCTCTGTGCCGCGGAAAGATCTGCGAAAGCTGCTTCACCGACCGATTTACTTTATTGGGAAACCATCAAATGGACTTATGAGAATGGTTATCGGTACTGCGAAATACTTTTTGCTGAGAGCCAAGTCGGATATAAGTCAAAATACAATTTTGGCCTAGCTCCATATTTTTCCGCAAGAAAGATGAGAAAAGGATACGGCTTGCTGGCAAATACTTATAACGTCATAAGGAACCGCTATTAGAAACCCTTCGAATCCTTCTTTCTCAGGTCTGCAACTTCAGTGAGGAGGCCTATTCACGGGCATACGTACTTCGCAGATTTTTGTCAAAAAGCTTTCAGAAAAAGAGTTCGGCGAATGGGATAGGCTTGTCGAAGATTCGCCGCACGGAACAATATTTCATAGTGCAGGATGGTTGACTGCTTGCGATAAGGTTTTCCCGGGAGATCATGAGATCTGGGGATGTTTCAAAGGTGAGGAACTAATCGGAGGATGCCCACTTAGAATATACAGGGACGGAATTTTTAGAAAGTCAACAAGTTTCCTATGGAGAACAATTACCCCTTACAATGGCGTTGTAATCAAATCCCTGCCAAAGGAAACCAAGGTCAGACGCGCAGAGTCCATTAACAGAAGCATAATTCAGTCATTATCAGATGCTTTTGAAAAGGAAGGAATTAGTTATATCAAACTGATGAACTCTCCTGCTTTTATAGATGTTAGACCCTTTGTCTGGTGCGGATGGCGCAACGAAGTCATCTACACTTACTATCTCATGCCGCACAAGCCGGTTCAAGTAGAACATTTTTCAAGAGTTGTAAGAAGAAGTGTGAAAAAAGCAGCCAGATTGGGTATGACTCTGGAAAGATCAGAAAATATCAACGAATATTTTGATCTCTATCTAAAGGTTTTGTTTCGTCATCACTCGAGTTGGCTTCCCTATAGGAAAATGGTTTGTAGGTTTCTTAGGATAATCGTTCCACTTCTATACAACGAAAAAAAGTGCGAAATGTGGTTACTTAGAACGCTCTCAGGCGACGTTGCTTCGGGGGAGATAGTCCTCTTTGATAATAAAAGGACCTATTTCTGGAGCGCGGTTAACAACCCGGACTTTTTTGACACAGGTGCCCCATATTATCTAAAATTCAGACTTATTGAAGAATACTCAGAAAATCACAGAGAAATCGATATGATTGAGGCAGATACGCCGTCCATAGCACATTTCAAAGCAGGATTCAACCCCAGAATTGTCCCTCACTATGCTGTCGAAAAATCCTCCACGATCTATCGTGCATTCTCAACACTGTATAATGTTTGTTACTGGAATTTGTATAGTTCCCTAGCAAAGAAAAGAAGCCCTGACTCCTCAGAGACAAAGGATTGAACGCAACGTTGGAGCTACTAAACAGCGAATACAAAAGACAGCCCAACAACGAAGTCCACGGGATACCGTCTTTCGTTGATAAAGAATACATGTACGCAGAGGCCTATCAAACCATCAGTCTACCTTCCTTAGCCATGAAAATAGGGTGGAGGAAAGCATTGTCTGCCCACCCGAATGTCTACCTAAAAGAATACATTATGAATCCCAGAAGGCTATGCTTTACACATCTCTGTGACATAAGAAACGCGTCGAAAATTTTGGATGTGGGAGCTGGTTGGGGATCCATCTCTCTTCCCTTAGCTAAGGGTTTCCCCGATGTGTCGATCTATTCGCTTGATAAGACTTTAGAAAGCCTCCTTTACTTGAAAAACGTGAGAGATCAAGAAGAACTGCATAACTTGAAGGTCGTACATGGAGACGCGTGGGATATTCCCTTCCAAGATGACTTCTTCGACCATGTCCTCATGACAGGAGTGCTGGAATATATGGGGATGCCCTACCTCTGTGGAAATCCTCGAAACGGGCAACTGAAAGCTCTCAAGGAAGTGTACAGAGTATTAAAAAGTGGTGGAACTTTACTTATCGGGACCGAGAATCGAATAGGATACCAGTATTTTCTAGGAAAGACTGATCATTCGGGCTTAAGGTATACAAGTTTGATGCCGAGATTTTTGGCAGACCTCTACTGCAAGGTTAGGATCGGGGAGTCCTATCGGATGTACACTTACACAGAGTCTGGATATCGAAGGCTCTTGGAAAGTGCAGGTTTTAGCCGGGTAGAAATTTATGTCGCATTCAAAACGTACCGTGACCCATTATTCATTACAGATTTAACTTCAGTCAAAGAGATGATTAGGCTCCTACCTCTTAAGGACAAAAAACCTTCTATGCTTATGAAGATGGCTAGGCTTCTACCAAATACCCTCTTGAAAATGTTTGCCCCTCACTTCTTCTTGCACGCAATTAAGCAGAGGGCCGGTTAAGAGAAGCATGATGAATGAGATCATATCAAAAATTGCAGAAGAAAAGCTGAAACTGAGCAAATGGAAAGTTACGATGTTTATAAGCTCACTTAGTGATGACTATCTAGCAAACGAATGTTTGATAACTCTGAAATCTGGAAAAAAAGAAAATTATACCATATTCCTGAAAGTCTCTAGGACAGCTTCAAAGCGCATAAACAGATTCCTTGAAGGAGAAAGTGACACTTTGAGATATCTACTCAGCAATAATGTCAATTGTGTCCCTGGAATGATCGATTGTGGATACTTGAATGGGTGCGCCTATCTAGCTGAAAAAGGAATTAGTGGAACAAAGTTCAACCCTAAAACAGAGCATTTGTGCGATGCGCTTCCCAGAGTAAAAGAATCATTGAATGAGATTTACGATAAGACAAGATCGAAAGACGTATCACTAAATGAGCTTGTTGATAGAGCGCATCGATATTTGGAAATCCCATCGGAATACTTTGAATTTGGTGGAGTACTGGATAGATTAGAGGGAATTGTGCCAGAAGACGATTCTCTTTTCCCTACAGCTATGGTTCATGGCAATTTAACCCCTAATAATATTGTGATCACGTCCGACGGTAAAATAAAGCTCCTAAACTTTACAGCCTCGAAATTTGATGAGCCTCCAATAGACATCCCATTTTTGATTTTGAACTCTAGATATCTAGAAAACAAAAATGTGCTATTGAATCCGATTGAAGCCCTCAATCAATGTAGAATATCCAGTATGCCACAAGAATTCAACACATTTCTGGTCCTATATGGCCTGGTTAGATCTCTTTCTGTGAAAACAGATATCCTGAAAACACTAGAGGACGAGCTCATAATCCGAGACCTAAAGGAGTTTCTTTTCACATCTTTCGAAACTCAAGCTTTACTCGAAATCAACCTCAATCTGTCTATTCGCAATTACTTAAGGCCGAAAACATGAAGTTCTGTCAAACTCAAATCATGTAGGAAGATGAGAACTTCAAAGGTCAACAGGATATAACAATCCAGTAAAGCAAGCTACCGAATGTAGGTTCGATCTCAAAATTCCTAGTCATTTATGGAATTGGTGAGCGTCAAGATGTTGGTCATAATACGTGCTGATGCGGAGTTCCATGTTTGTCAACGGCTTCGGGGGTGACCTTATGGAGAGAAAAACGCCATTAGGTTTTTCTAGGTTTGTTTTCTGCTCGGAAAGTACGTGGTTTTGGGTAACCTCCGTTTGTGTCTTGCTAACGTACTTCTTCATCTTTCTCGAGGCAAATTTCCCTGTCTTTTCATACGTGTGGTATGTTTTTGGGCCTCTCTACTTTTTCTATCTTCCTGGTGCCTTAATTGTGGAGACCGTCTATGGCAGAAAGGAAGATAAGATAAAGAAACTAGCAACGTCAATCGGTTTGAGTTTTGCTGTAACAATACTGAACGGTTTAATGTTGAACTATACTTACCTGGGAATAACTCCGTCCATGGTAACAATTAGTCTAATGACTCTAACCGAAGTGCTTGCAGTAATTATGCTTCTCAAAAGATACCTATATTATAGAGTCTATGAGCTTGGATCTAGTAAACCCACCCCTCTTGGCTTTAACACAGAACCAATCGTCAAAAGAAGCACAGTCTCCCTGTTACTTAAGCTGGGTGTCTTCTTTTCTTATCTTTTTCCCCTTCTTTTCATTTTTACATCACCTCGCTTTGACTATGCTCAGCCAGACCCGTATTTTCACTTGAATAGTCTGCCGCTTACTTACTGGATTGGACTTGTAATTTCCACGGTAGCTATACTTGTCAGCACATTGAAAAATCAGTCTAAGATGGGGCTTTGGGCTCTTTTCCCCTTCATTGCGCTTACTAATAGCATTCCTAGGCTGATGTATAAAAACAAAATATGGTATGATACTTATCCATTTGTAGGTGAGACTTTTTATATAATTAAGTACGGCAGAATAGAATTTGCTTCTGTCTGGTCTACCTGGCTTGAAACCCCAGGCATAAGCGTGTTTACCGCCCAGCTCAGCATGGTCAGTGGGATTGACTATCTTATCTTGGCTTCTTTTCTTCCCCTATTTATGCCGATAATCGTCGGAGCACTGGTCTACTTAATAGCAAAATTCTTCCTCAGTGATAGGGGAGCAGTTCTGGCTTCTTTCTTCTATTTTAGTTCCAATTGGATTGGCTTTTACTTTAACAGAGAATGCTTTTCTCTCATCCTCCAATTGCTCACCTGGTACTTCACACTTCAAACATTCTCTGAAAAGACCTGGAAACGATTTTCTATGGTCCTTGCCATCTTGTCCTTTTTGGCATTGGCGGCTTCTCATCCAGGAACATCACTATTTATTGTTTTTAACACTTTTAGCCTAGTGGTTTTGACGGTTTTGATACGCTTGCTTCGGAAACGTGAATTCGCAGCCTTTCGAAGACTTGCCTTAACATCCATGAATTTTGCAGTCATTTTCTTTTTGATATGGCTGTCTTGGTACTCGCCAAGAACTCTCCCGATCTATTTAGGGGAGATGTGGGAATCTATGGAGTCTCTTGTAGCGTCTCCTGACCCAGTTAGTCGAGCTACCTCTTTGGTCACTCCCTACTCTCACATCTACTATCAGATTGTTATGCTCAGGTTTTATGAGGTAGTTTTTTCTTTTGCCGCAGGATTTTTCTTATCTCTATTTTTTCTTCTCTACCGTAGACGGGGGGTGACCACATTTCTGCTCTCTACATGGTATCTTAGCACCATTCTCTTTTCTGCGTACCAGATTTATAGTGTTAGAGAATCGCTTTTCCATAGATCTTTTCTTTACTCTTTACCATCCTTTTCAATTCTGCTTGCTTTCTTTCTAACAGAATCCGATCTAGTATATCTGATTACTAGACGATTAACTAAGGCTGCAAAGATGTTTCTTGTTCTCAATATAATTTTGTTTTCTGTCTCGTTACCTATAACAATGTATGCTCACATACCTTTTGTCTATCCACCAACAGCTACTCTGAATTCTGAAAACTTTCTCACATCACGTGGGCGAACTTTCATGTATCTGATTGGAGCGCATGTTGAAACAGACTACTTCTATCTCCTACACGGAGAAAAAGTATTGATATTTCGCCCATTATCAGGTTTGTATTTTCTTTT
>Ga0315312_1000740_pt1 | contig 32081 bp, 26 predicted proteins | sample TDP7_MG_FD_203629 | JGI IMG/M metagenome (GOLD analysis project Ga0315312, IMG submission 203629) | Freshwater sediment microbial communities from Lake Towuti, South Sulawesi, Indonesia - TDP7 | ecosystem: Environmental > Aquatic > Freshwater > Lake > Sediment | place: Indonesia: South Sulawesi... | reverse complement strand
AAACCCTGATAGAGGAGGTTTGGCGACTCGAGTTCGAGGTCCAATAGCTCCATACTATGATGATACGCAATAGCCCTGATTTAGGACAGGCCTCGGGAGTGCTGTTTTTTTGCAAACATCATGGAGCGAATCCGTATGCATTAAGACACTCAAGGTTTTTTGAGTTAGGCAATCATGGCATAATTGAGCTCCCTTCAGCATAGATAAAGTATCTACCATAAATCGTCCATTGATTATCGTAATCTGCAAGAGCATAATGTTGATGATAGAAGTTCCCAAGATGATGGCATCGGCCTTCAGGAACTCATCCGGACCTTCGACATCCTCGACTTTTTTATCGAGACGGCAACGCCAGCGCCTCTGATCCCCCTAAGCTATCTCGGAGGCCGTGATGGCCGTGTGGCCTCCCCTTGGATAATAATTATCAGGGCAGTGCCCATCTCCGCGTTCTCAACTAACGTTCACGCGAATTCTCGTTCAAATCATTTTCCTCAGCCGGTGGGGGGAAAGGAAATGCCAAAGCTTTAGTGCATCCTGGCCCGTATGGGATTGAGCAAAGATGTACGGGGATCCAGAACGAATCATCACGAGCACGTCTTTGGAGAGGAGGGCGTGGGATATCGTCAAACAGATGACGCTCGAGGAGAAGGTCGCCCAACTGGGCTCGATCTGGGTCCAGGAGGTCCTCGATGGCGCGAGTTTCTCACAGAGCAAGGCCAGGGAACGCCTCGGGAAGGGGATCGGGCAGATCACGCGCGTCTCCGGAAGCGGTGGGGTCGGCCCGAGGGAGGCGGCGCTCATCGGGAACCAGATTCAAAAGTTCCTCATGGAGGAGACGCGCATGAAGGTACCCGCGGTCATCCACGAGGAGTGCCTGAGCGGATTCATGGCAAAGGGCGCCACGACCTTCCCACAGGCGATAGGTCTGGCGAGCACCTGGGACCCGGACCTCGTGAAGGACGTGTCGTCCGTCATCAGGGTGCAGATGAGGGCGACGGGCGCATCGCAGGGGCTCTCGCCGGTCCTGGACGTCGCCAGGGACCCGAGGTGGGGGAGGGTGGAGGAGACTTTCGGCGAGGACCCGTACTTGGTCGCGAGCATCGGGGCCGCATACGTGAAGGGCCTCCAGGGGGACGATCCGAACTCCGGCGTCGCGGCCACGGTCAAGCACTTCGCCGCCCACGGGATATCGGAGGGCGGGAGGAACAGCGCGTCAGTGCACGTCTCCCCGAGGGAGCTCAGGGAGGTCTTCCTCTTCCCGTTCGAGGTCTCGGTCAAGGAGGCGGGGGCGAGGTCGCTGATGAACGCCTACCACGAGATCGACGGCGTGCCGTGCGCGGCCTCAAGGGACCTCCTCACCAAGATGCTCAGGGAGGAGTGGGGGTTCGGGGGGTTCGTGGTCTCCGACTACGGCGCGATCAAGATGCTGCAGACCTTCCACCGCGTCGCCGCCGACGAGAAGGAGGCCGCGATATTGGCATTGGAGGCGGGCATCGACGTGGAGCTCCCGGCGGCGGAGTGCTATGGAGGGCCGCTCATCCAGGCCGTCGGGGAGGGGCGCGTCTCGGAGGCCACGATAGATGAGGCGGCGCTCAGGGTCATCAGGGGGAAGATGCTCCTCGGCCTCTTCGATAATCCATACGTCGATGCCGAACTCGCTCCCATAATCTTCGACAGGGCGGAGCACAGGGCGATCGCCCTCCGGGCCGCGAGGGAGTCGATGGTGCTCCTGAAGAACGACGGCACGCTCCCGCTCGACAAGGGAATCGGCTCGATAACGGTCGTGGGGCCGAGCGCGAATAGCACGAGGAACCTGCTCGGCGACTACAGCTACACCGCCCACCTCTCCTGCAAGGAAGATGCCGTGCCTATAGTGAGCGTCCTCAAGGGCATAAGGGACAGGGCATCGCCAAGGACCGAGGTGCGCCATGCGGAGGGGTGCGGCATCTCGGGCACTGCGACCGATGGATTTGGCGAGGCCGTCGAGGCGGCCCGCAGATCCGACGCGGTGGTAGTGGCGGTCGGCGAGCGGTCGGGGCTCTCGCAAACGGACACCTCCGGGGAGGGGAGGGACCGAGCTAACCTCGGGCTCCCGGGAGTCCAGGAGGAGCTCGTCAGGGCCGTCTGCAAGTCCGGCAAGCCCGTCGTCGTCATACTTGTGAACGGCCGGCCCCTCTCGATCGGCTGGATCGCCGAGAACTGCAACGCCGTCCTGGAGGCCTGGCTGCCCGGCGAGGAGGGAGGGGACGCGATAGCCGAGGTCCTCTTCGGCGACTACAACCCCGCGGGGAGGCTCCCGATCTCGATGCCGCGCGAGGTCGGCCAGTTGCCCGTTCACTACTCCAGGAAGCCCTCCTCCCAAGGGATCTACATCTCGATCGACTCAAAGCCGTTATTCCCATTCGGCCATGGCCTGAGCTACACCGAATTCGAGTACGGCTCGCTCAACATAGCGCCTGACAAGGTCGGGCCAGCCGGGAGGGTGTCCATACGCTTCGAGATCTGCAATGCGGGCCGCCGCGGGGGCGAGGAGGTCGTCCAATTATACCTGTCCGACGAGGTGGCGAGCGTCTCGAGGCCCGTGAGGGAGCTCAAGGGCTTCAAGAGGCTGAGGCTCGAGCCGGGTGAGAGGAGGACGGTGACGTTCGATCTCTCGGCCGACCAATTGGCCTTCTACGATCGCCACATGAGGTTAGTCGTTGAGCCCGGCAGATACGGCGTGACGATAGGCAGCTCATCGGAGGATGTGAAGCTCAAGGGCAGCTTCGAGGTCATCGGGGAGAAGGTCGTTCCGCCCAAGAGGACGTTCTTCAGCAGGGCGGACATAAGTTGAGTTGGAGACGCAGCCAAAGACGCGAACGATAAACATAAGCTGCGCGATGTCTCCGACTTCCAGAGTCAGCAATGGACAAGGTAATCGATCAGGCATTCAGCCGGGCCGACCTCCTCAAGGACCTGAGGCTACATCCGTTCGATCAACTGCCCGCCGAGGACCCCGTGGTGGCCGTCCACTCCTCGCTCAAGTCGATCGGTTACGTGATAGGCGGGGCGGAGACCGTGGTGAGGGCCCTATCGGACTGGGTGGGCGAGGACGGGACGCTAGTCTTCCCGGCCTTTTCGGACTCCCTCTCAGACCCAGAGCAGTGGCATCATCCGCCAGTGGCCCCCCATCTGGTCGAAAAGGTGAGGAATGGCCTCCCCCCGTTCGACGTTAATCTGAGCCCGATCGACACTGGCGCGATACCCAGCATGGCGGCGAGATTTCCGGGCGCGCTTCGCTCGATCCATCAGAATTGCTCGGTTGTGGCCCTCGGAAAGCACGCCCAGCGGATCGTATCGGCCCAGAGCCTCGAGAACAGCCTGCTCCATGATGGCCCGTTCGGTCAGGTCTATGCCCTAAATGGCTGGGTATTGTCCATCGGAACGGAACTCGACTCCAATTCATCGATACATCTCGCCGAGAGGTGGGCGTGCGGGGGCAAGGGACTGCCTTATCTCGGCGAGGTCTGGGAGTCCCGTGTGCCCGTCGAGACGCCCCGTGGCAGGGAGTGGGTCCTGCTCGATAGGGAGGGGGGTTGCAGCGCCGGTTTCCGCCGCATTGAGCCGATTCTGCGAAGCCGTGGTGTGATATCATACGGGAGGGTAGGGCGGAGCTATTGCCAATTCATGTCGCATCGGAGGCTGATCGAAGAGGCAATCGCGATACTGGATGGGGATCCATTGGCCCTCCTCTGCTCGAACCCCGAATGTCCACAGTGTGCCCCCGCTTGGGCGAAATACGGTAACGGCCGGCAGAGGGAGTGGTGATGGATGTCGGTCGACGCAGATGTGGATATTTTTCCGTAAATTATACAGTTCTGATAACTAGAAAACGACGGCGGCGTCATCCAGTTCTATAAATTAGAACGCCGCATTATTGGGAAGATTTAGGGATCATCGCGTATGGCCATTATGGATGTAAAGCAGTTGGCAGTTGGTCGTAGGGCCGGACGACGTTTCTACTCGGCTAGAAAACGGCCCTTTACTTGTGTCAAACTGTAGCCCTATTAACAGGCTGACCTATTATGTAATCAAGTTCAATGAGGGTGACATGCATCTTGGCAACGATCGCAAAGGAGAGGCACGCGATACGGGCCAATAGGTGCAGTAGGTGCCACGCCCCAATCAACTCGGACTTCCGATTCTGCCCATCGTGCGGCGCTCCGATCGACCGACCGATCACGGCCGGCCGCGATTCGCCACCCGAGCCCGTCCTGATATTCGAGGAGGATCGGGCGGAATCGGAGGGGATCGACACAATTTTCGTATAATCGTCCCTGTGGCTCTACCTCATCAACGCGGGCGCACTTTCCGATCCCTAAAGTTTCAGGATCCTATCGATCAATTCAGAGGTCTTCCTGAAGGCCACCTCGTCCCCTTCGACCTCCGTTATGACGTAATCGTCGTAGCCCGCCCTCTTGAGCGCGTCCATCACGAGCTTCCAGTTCACGTCCCCCTCCATCAGCTGTTTCCACTCGTAGCCATGTCGCTTGAAGTCCTTGAAGTGCACCTTCTTGATCCTCTTGCCCAGTATGTCGATCCACTGCTCCGGATAACCGTATATGACGACATTGCCCACGTCGAAGTAGGCCCCGACGTAGTCGCTGCCGACCTCGTCTATGAAGCCCCTGAACTCCAGCGGGCTTAGCAGCATCCTGTTCCACACATCCTCTAGGGCGATCGTCACCTTGTGCTTCTCCGCGACGTCCACGAGGCCCATGATCCCCTCGAGCGCCCTGTCGTATGCGACGTCGTAGGGCACCTGCTCCGTCACCCTGCCGGGGATCACGAGGACGGCGTTCACCCCCAGGGCCGCCGCAGCCTCGAGCATCTTGCCGATCAACTCCGCGCCCCTCTGCCTTGCCTTCGGATCGTTGCTCGTGAGGCTCGCGTCATATTGGACGCTGCCGCATATGCTGCAGTACTCGACGCCGAGCTCGGCGCTCTGCGCCATCAGCCCCTCATAGTCCTTCTTCGATGAGTTGAGGTTGAGGTCCCCCTTCTCGGTGAGCAGTATCTCGAGGCCGCTGTAGCCGAGCCTCTTCGCGAGCTCGAGGCTCTCCCTGATGCCGAGCGGCTGAGACAGGCACAGTTGGCTGAATCCCTTCTTCATCTCGATCCGATGATCTGGCAAATCGCGAGCAACTTAACGGTTTCCATCGGTCGGGGACGGAGGGTACGGGATCCATCTGTCACCAACAGCATCTCCAAATGGAATGGGGTCGATGGCGATGCTGTGCGATACGATGCGCTCCGCCTCCGCCGCCGAAGGCTATGGCTGAGGGCGTTCGGGGAGCTGGCTGTACGAGCCATCTTGGCTCCTGTAGACCGCGAGCCTACTCGCAGTGACCCACCCCTCGCCCTCCCTCCTCCTGATCTGAACGGTAAGGACCTCGGCCTTCGGGTCGGTCTTGCCTTGCCAGACCGTGAGGCTGAGGAACTCCCCATTTTCAATCGGTATCGAGAAACGAGCCTTGGGCTTCCGCTCCGACATCTTCCCTCTGCTGCCGATTGACATCGAATCTATTAAGCTGTTCTCGCCCTCCTCGGGACCCTCCCCCTCGTGTGAAGCCAACGCCACGTCAGAAACCTTTTATGAGGGGGACGGACGAAACCAGTTCTCGGAGGGCGCTGCCTTTGTGGAGCAAGATCGCCGAGAGGCTCTCGAAGTTCCCCGCCAGGTTGAGGGTGGCCCGGCTCCTCGTAGAACTCGGCCTCAGCATAACGGCCGACAAGAAGATTATGTGCGGCCCCATAGAGATGTCCCAGGCGAGGATCGCGGAGGCGGCGGACGTCGACCGAAGGGTCGTCCAGGAGGCGGCCGAAACCCTCATGGAGGACCCGGAATTGTACAAGATCTTCTCCAACCTTAGGCCCGCGGGGCCGCACCTCGGGACGGTCGCGAGATACCTCGGTTATGGCGTCGTCGAGATCTGGGCCGATCCCCACATGGCCGGCATCTTGGCCGCGGTCACGGCCCTGATATCGAATGAGAACATAAGCATCAGGCAGGCGATCGCGGAGGATCCGGACCTCGTGCCCGAACCGAAGCTCATAGTCGTGACCGAGCGGGAGGTGGCCGGCGACACCCTCAAGGCGATCCTGAAGGTGCCTGGGGTGTCAAAGGTCTCGGCATACTAGTGAGTGGGCGCAGCCGTGGTGCCACTAGCACAAGCCCTTCAGGTACTCTATGTCCCTCTTCAGGATCCCGAGCCGCTCCCCTGAAGGGAAATTATCGAGCGACTCGTCTTCGACCGTCAGGTCCCAATCGTAGTTCGCCTTCCTCAGCAGGCTGACCACCCTCTTGTGGTCGACGTCACCCTGATAGATCGTGGCCGCCGACTTGGGCCATCCCTCGCCCGGCTTCCTGACGACCTCCCTCCTGTTCACGGGGAATGAGAGGTTCTTGACGTGGGTGTGCTTCGCGTATCCCGCAAACGCGCCTATGATCTCGTAGACCTCGCTGAGCGGATATCCGAACCAGTAGAAGTTCCCCGTGTCGAGGGTCAGTCCCATCCTCTCCGACGAGACCCCATCGAGAACGCCCTTGATGAACTCGCGCCTGTTGCCGAGCACTCCGTGGTTCTCCATCGCCAGTGATACGGCGAGGCCGTCGGTCCTCTTCAACACCTCCCTGACGCACGTCACGGTCCTCTTCACATAGTCGTCATCGGGAACGCCCGGCTGTGGATCCATTACGGAATTAATTCGCACGACCTTCGCGTCGATGGTGGGCGCAACCCTGCACGCATCCACGATCCATTCTATCTCGGCCTTCGTGTCCTGCCTGCCGAAGTCGTTCTCGACCAGGAGCGCGCAGATCGACAGGCCCCTTGATTTCATATCCTCCAGGAGGTCCCTCCGCTTATCTTCCGTGGAGAGGTCGAAGCCGAGGGAGACGGCCTTCCCCATGTCCTCGTACTCCGCGCCCTTCAATTTCCTGTCGACGTAGAGCTCGAACCCGCTGAGGCCGAGTTCCCTCAGGCCATCGAGGACGGCCTTGTAACCGACCCACCTGACAGTGAAATCACGGATTCCGACGAACATATTTTCACTGGAATTTGCCACCAATTGGCCCTACATATATGTGTTGGCATTTGTGCGGTTGATGCCGAATCGCGATTCGACATAAGAGAGAGGTCGCAATGAGGGGGACTGCATCACGACATACGCGAGTAGACGAGGACATCGAATGAGCGGCCAGAGCATCGCAACTGATCGCGCAGCTTGGCCTCGAGTTTGAATCCGCAATCCTCGAGGACGCGCGACTTGCCCCCCGCCCCTGCCTCGACTTCGACGAACGACTGAACCTTCTCAGCGCCGAACGACAGGGCGCGGACCAAAGCCCCCGCGCTTTTTAGAAATCGCGGATGCACGTAGAAGTCGAAGACCGTCGCACCGTAGTTCCACCTCGGGTCCGGCACGAGGGAGGCGAGGCCGACGACGGCGTCGTCGGAGATCAGGGCCTTCGCATCTTTGACGCCCCCTTCCCTCAGCCCCAACATCATGTTGATGAACGAGCCCTCGAACCCGTGCACGCCGAATGCCCCGAATGCGAAGTTCCTCGCGCACCAGCCACCCTCCGCGCTGAAGAGCACGTCCGATCCTGGCCAGTGCTCCCATCCGACGGCGCTGACGTCCGCGGCGCTCCCCCCGAAGTACGCATCGTCGAAGTCCTTGACCGTGATGTACCTCATCTTGCCGGTCCTTTCGCCGATGTCCTGAAAGCCGTACCTGAGGTAGATCCTGTGCGCCTCGGACCCGTAGCCCGTCCCGAGGTAGAGGGCGCGCCCCCTCCTAGCCCTGAAATCGGCCAGGAGGTCCTGCATCAGGAATGAGGCGATGCCCTTCCTCCTGTGCTCGGGCACTGTGAAGACGTGCTGCAGCATCCCGACGGGTTCCCCCAAGGCCTCCGCCGTCGTTATGTTCCCGACGAGCTGTTCCCCCAAGAAGGCGAGGTAGCAGTAAGTGCTCAAGGCCTCGATCTTCCCCTCCATCGCCTCCCTGACGGGCACGAGCCAGTAGGGCTCCTTGTGTCCGATCAGCGACAATATCGCATCCTTGAACTCAAGGTCCGGCGCACTTACGCGAAGGGTCGACACCTCCTCGCCCGTCGATAATTTATGTCCGGCTATTACCTCGTGCACCGTGCCTCTCGACCAGTGGACTTCGAGCGGCAACTCAACTTAGCTCTTTCGGAAAAAGGCGCCCCGCCGATTGCCGACCTCGAGGCCGCGATGGACCAGGCCATCGATGCCCCAGCGTTGCCGGCGTCCATCGATCTGCAACGGCGATGGCGAGCGCGCCGCGCGATCGCGAATCGATGAATGAAAGCACATGGAAACATCATCCATAATTAATCGCATCGATCGATTGACGCGCGTTGTAATTTTTATGACCTCGGGGAGGGTTTGCGAGGCCCTCGCGGGCGCCCCTCCCCCTAAAGGCGCTGGGGTCGATATTAACCGACCAACCAACTCAACGCGAACGGTCGAAGTCCTCATGGGAGTCATTGGGCGGGCGGATGGGTGAAGCGGCATTGGAGACGATCCCTGAATTCGCAATCCAGGCCCTCGGAGCGGAGGGGCGGGGCCATTGAAGAGCGTGGGCTGGATCCTCGACGTCTACGTCGAGGCCGAGGGGGCCGTCACGTGGCTGCGGACCGCCGACGGTTCGCACCTCAAGCTCCTCGACGAGTACCGGCCGAGCATCTACGCCCTTCCCAGAAAGGGGTTCGAGGACGACGCCCTCAACGCGCTGAGGGACAATCCGAACTTCCGGAGCGCCTCCCTGGAGGACAAATGCATCAACCTCGAAGGCGAGAGGGCGAAAGTGCTCCACGTGATCCTCGATGGCCTCAAGGGCTACAGGCGGGTGCTCAATGCGGTGGAGGCCCTTCCCCAGATCCAAGAGGCCTACAACGCGGACCTCCTCCACGTCCAGCAGTACCTCTTCACCCGGCTGGGCGTCCCCCCGACCAGCAAGGTCGAGGTCGAACACGAGGGGAACCGCCTGACGGGCCTGAAGGCCCTCGACGATTCGAAGGAGGTCCTGCCCCCGCCGTTCGCGATCCTCTTCTTCGATGTCGACGTGAAGAGCCCCTTCCTGACTTGGAGGGCCGAGCGCGACCCGATATCGTCGATAACGGGCCACTGCGGCGGGGAGGAGTTCGGGCTTCGGGGAGACGAGGCGGAGGTGCTGGAGGGCTTCCGGGCGCTGGTCCGAGAGAAGGACCCCGACATCCTCGTCTGTCCAGAATGCGACGAATTCACCTTTCCCTATCTATTCACGAGGGCCGAGCTCCTCGGCATTGACATGCAGCTCGGGAGGGAAGTCGCCGAACCCCCGAGCTTCAGGAGGGCGCTGCCGTGCTGGGTGAGGGGGCGGGTGGCGATCGGCAACGAGGTGTACGGCGCGCAGGCCAGCACCAGGTCCGAGGACTGGAGCCTCGCGGGCCTCGTGGAGAGGGCGAGGTTCAGCCTCCTGCCCCCGGGCATAGCCGGGAGGTGGGCGTCGAACAGGGTGATAGACAGCAGGAACTGCTACGAGCTCATGAAGAGGGGGTACGTGATCCCCAGGAACAGGGGCCACTATGAGTACGTGAGGACGATGGAGGAGATAGTGGCGAGGGATCGGGGAGGGCTGATCATGGCCCCGAGGATCGGGGTGGTTCACGAGAACGTCGCGGAGCTCGACTTCGCGAGCCAATATCCCAACTTGATCGTGCGCGACAACCTGAGCTACGAGACCGTGACCCCCGAGGGGGTCAAGGCGAGCGCCGACGCGATACTCCCGTACGTGACAAAGAGCTTCCTGGAGCGCAGGCTCTACTTCAAGGGGCTCAAGAGGAACTACGCGGAGGAGAGCGCCGAGTGGAACGCCTGCGAACAGAGGCAACAGTCCCTGAAGCTGATACTGGTGTGCCTCTACGGGACGTCCGGCTGCTGCTGGAACAGGTTCGGGAACGTCCTATGCTTCGAGGAGATCAACCGCCGCTCGAGGGAGGCGATGATGGTCGCGAAGGACTGCGCGCAGGAGAGGGGGTTCGAGGTGGTGTACGGGGACACCGACTCGATATTCGTGAAGAGGGGCGGGGCGACGAAGGGGGACTACGAGGGGCTCGGCCAGGAGATCGGCAGGAGGACGGGCCTCCCGATCGGGCTCGACCACCACTACAAGTTCCTCGTCCTCCTCCCGCTCGAGGCCGATCCGGACGGCAACATGGAGGCCCAGAAGCACTACTTCGGGGTGCTGACGGACGGCGAGCTCGTCGCGAGGGGCATAGAGATGAGGCGCCACGACACCCCGCCTTTCATAAGGGAGTTCCAGAGGGACCTGATACTGGCCCTCCTCAGCGTCGGGAGCCACGAGCGGGTGAGGACGGAGGGGTACGCGAGGGCGAGGGAGCTGATATCGGAGTCGATCAGGAAGTTGATGGCGAACGAGGTCCCCATCGGCGACCTCGTCGTCTCCAAGATCCTGAGGCGGCCGCTCTCGACCTACGCGAGGGCCTCGTCGCATGTCTCGGCGGCCATACGGCTGGCGGACAAGGGGAAGACGGTCAAGGAGGGGGAGAGCGTGGAGTTCGTCTACGTCGACGCGAAGCACCACAACCCCCTCTGCCGCGTGGCGCCCATCGAGACGTACCGCGGGAAGGGCTACGACGGGGAGAAGTACAGGGAGCTCCTCATGGACGCGGCCGAGACCGTCCTCTCGACGTTCGGCTTCTCGCGACAGGAGTTCGGATCCAAGACGAGGAGGGAGGGCCATCGCGATCTCCTCCTGGGCGAGATGGACGGGGAGATGCGGCTGGAGAAGGAGACGGAGTCGACGGCATCGGAGCCGTGAGGGCCCGATGGGCAATGGCGAAATGGAGGTGCCTCAAATCGGTGCGGCGTCGCAGCAGGGATCGATCCACGAACGGTCCGGTCCCCTTCGGCCGAGAATGGGCGGACGCTATATATCGTGAACAGACACGAGGCGGCGACCATGCACGAAAAGATCCTCGAGCTGATAGATCGGGAGTTCTCCGCGAGCAGGGCGTTGGATCACGCGATCGCGATCCATCGCTGGGACCGCACTATGGACAACAGGAATTTTCATAGATCGGCCGAGTACTGCGCCGAGGAACTGAGGAGGTCCGGGCTCGACGACGTCAGGGTGATCGAGTCCCCTGCAGACGGCAGGACCGCCAACGGCGATCTCGTGATGCCGAAGGCATGGGAGGTGGACGAGGCGACATTGACCATCGTCAGCCCTCCCGAGGCCGAGACGATCCTCGCGAGCTTCATCGAGGAGCCGCTGTCGGTGTCGACGTTCAGCGCGCCCACACCGCCCGAGGGGATCGAGGCGGACGTCCTGCCCCTAGATGGCTTGGCGGAAGGCGACGTCAAGGGCGCGGTCGTGTTCGGCAACAATGGCGGGCAAATCGCTAAAGCGCTTAAATCGGGTGCGGTGGGCTACATCACATCTTCGATCTCGGCGGAGCCCCACGTGAGGGACAGCAACGACGTCCCCGATGCGAGGGGGTGGGACCACGCCTATTCACTCCAGCCCGCAAACGAGGGCCGGAAATTCGGCTTCGTGATCACCCCCCGGCAGGGCAGATGGCTCGAAGATCTAGTCGCGAGGTGCCGGCGCGATGGGAAGAGGGTGCGGGTCAGGGCGTACGTGAAGTCCCGCCTCTTCGACGGAAGCGTCCCGATGGTGACGGCCACGATCAGGGGGAGCGCTGAACCCGAGAGGGAAGTGATCCTCGACTCGCACCTCTACGAGCCCGGCGCGCTCGACAACGCATCTGGCTGCGGCATCCTGCTCGAGTCCGCCCGCGTCCTCATGAAGCTGATCTCCGAAGGTAAATTCCAGCGCCCCGGAAGGACGATCAGGTTCTTCCTCGGCATGGAGTTCCACAGCATCTCCGCATACGCGACGGCGAACCTGAAGGCGATCCAAAACGTAGTCGGGGCCTTTTACGTCGACTCCCTCGGCGGCAGCCCGCAGAAGACCGGAGCCCCTTATCTCCTGATACAGAACCACGACGCGACCGCGTCGTACACGGACGTCCTCCTCGAAGATATCACGAGGAAGCGGTTCGAGAAGGCAAACCCGTACCTGAGGCTCATCATCAGGCCATTCTGGGGCAACGACCCCGCGGTCGCGAACGATCCAATGATCGGAATGCAGATGACCAGCCTCATCCAGCACCCGAACAAGTACTACCACACATCCCAGGACACGCCGGACCTGCTCACAAAGGAGGACTTCAAGGCCGTGGGCCCGATACCCGCGACGTTCGCGTACTTCGTCGCAAACCTGTCCTCGCTCGACGCCATCTGGCTGACGGCGAAGGTCGAGTCCGACGGCAGATGCCAACTCGAAAAGGAGGGCGCCGAGGCCACCAAAGCCATCCTCGACGCAGTGGCGAGCGCAGGGCCAGCGAGGCCCGACGCCATCGCCAAGTCGCTCGCCTCCTCTGATGAGAAGATGCGGTACGTCGGGGAGCGGTCGGCGCGCGCTTTGAGGTCAATGCCATTGCCGATCGATGTGGATGACCGAGGCCAGGTCACGGAGCTGATCTCTGCCGCTGAAGCCGAGATGCTGGGCCGATGCGACGAACTGCTCTCACGAATTCACGGCCTAGCATCCGTGGCCCGAAAGGCATTCCCCGAGGACGTCGTGTCGGACAAGGAATTGACTGGGGAAGAGCTCGACGCGAGCAAGATGGTAGCCCAGAAGGCCGTGCCGGGGCTCCTTACTTTCAGAAATCTCCCGGAGGAGCAGCGCACGGAATTGGACGAGTCGTACAAACACCCAAATGCCATGTACTGGGTCGATGGCAGGAGGACGGTGCTCGAGATCGCGAGGCTCCACAGGCTGATTGCGGGGGAATGCAGCGTCGCAGAGCTGGTAAGGCAATTCAGGACGCTTTCGAAGTTCGGGTACGTTACGATAAACGAAGGCCCAAAGCAGTGATTGAAAGGGATTCAGGAAGCATTTGATACGAATGGCGTAAAGATTAAACGTCATAAGATAAACTGAAGACCAGGATTTTGAATAGCGTATAATAAAATAGGTTAATTCGATTTCGCATTCCATCTTCTGCTTCGGCATTCGTTATCATCGGAATTGACAACTATAATTTTATACTCTTGAGCATGAGGCGTAGGCGGGTAACATGCTCCAAATCGAGAGGATCTTGGGCGAACTAGATGCACTTGAGTTCCTAGATGCCGTGAAGCCACACTGGGAGGAATCGTCGGCCAGCTTCCCGGATGACGTTCCAGATTTCCTACAGCCCGAACAAGTCAGGACCAACCTACAGTGGTGCGGCTTCGGGGCCGAATATGAGCCGGCGCTCACCGATGCAGCCCGTAAAGTCGCCGCCAGCCGTTCCCTGCAATATCTCGCCTGGCACTATTATAGGATGGTTTACGATTATGAGGCCCATCACCTGAGGTATGTGCCGCTCCAGAAGATGATGGGCGAGGACTGGCCCGTCTTTTACCTTCTGATCGCGCTGGCGATGGTGCCCAGGATAAGGTCCTTTCACCGGGGACTGGGCATCCCCGAAGACGTGACGAGGGAATGCTGTCTGAAAGTTAAAAACGAGTGCGACGACTATCGCCAGAACCGCGGCGGCCGTTTGGGGATATTCGTCGGGGAGTTGAGTTGGTTGGTGAATTATCTAAATGGGGAGCTTTTCTTCCGCCTGGGCCGTTTCGAATATTGGCGCAAGCCATTCTACCATCATTCTAAGGTCTATCGATCCCGAAAGGATGGAAGGACGATCGCCCTGGCCGGCCCTGGCTGGAGGATCAATTCATCGGGTTGGGTCGATGGGATTGGGGCAGATGTAGAGGACGCCTCCCTTTGGCAGACTACTCTGAAGCAGATCGGTTCCAGCGTACAAGGCTATCCGATCAATCCCACGGGATTTGTGGAGCGCAATCCCGTGGCCCTGGCGGAGGGGGATTGGGAGTGCGTTCTGGAAAGGGGAGTGCCAATCCTCGAGATGCACATCACGGCCGGCGAGAGGATAACGCTCGAGAGATGCGCCGAATCATTCCGGAAGGCAAAACAGTTCTTCAAACGCCATTTCCCCGCGCCAGCGGCGCGGGCGATAGTCAGTTCCTCTTGGATGTTCAGCCCGATCCTCAAGCAACTTCTGCCAGCTGATTCCAATCTCGTGAAGTTCATGCGCGAACTCTATCTCTGCCCATCAAATTCGCGCAGCAGGAGCGGCCCGTGGTTCGTATTCCTCCAGGAGCCCTTCGATCCCGCGACTGCGCCGCGGGATACGAGTTTACGGCGCGCGATCATCGATCACCTGCACGCTGGGAATCTCTGGCGGGACGGCGAGATGTTCTTCCTGTTGGATGACCTCGACCACTTTGGCAGTCATTGGTACTAAAATCCCACTGTTTAATACTGCTCAGGTTAATGACAACGTGACTAGTGCCCAGCTCCCTCCAGTTGTTCTCAGGGGAAGACAACATTAGCTTACCGTGACACCTGCAAACATCTTTGTAATATGTGGTTCTGGTGTGCCTCTACTGGTATGGCTCATTCTCGTCGGACGACGACTGTTTGAAGATACAGACCATTAGTAAGTTTGTCTTGTAAGAAAGCACTTCGAGTGCCTTTACTGATGGAATAAGAAACCCTCTGCAATTCAGTTCTGATGCCTTTGCTACAGTCATTCACCAAGTTCGCCGATGATCTCTTTGTGCTGCGATTCCAGATTGAAAGCCTTCAGGCCCTCTGACCTTGCTGCATCGACTAGGGATTCATCAGCGGTTATCATAACCTCGCATCCCGAATACTTGCTTGAAATAATCTGAAGCGCATCCGCCCCGTAAATGTGGTATTTCTGGAGGAGGGGCCATGACTCCACTGCCATCTTCGAGGCTACGGGCATTATTGTAAGGGATGATAACCGCAAGAGCTTTAGGACCTCGCTGGCAAAGTTGGTTACAGCACGGTCATGTTGCTCATCACTGATCCAGCCCCTCCTTCGATACTGGTCTAGAACACCAAGAACTTCACCTATATTCCAGATCGAATGGATCAACATCAAACTTCCTGTTTCGGCCATCGAGTAAATTGCCTGGGCTGTCTCAGTTCCCTCTTCCTTGACATACCTCTTCGTGATCGCGCTGCTATCAATGTATATGCGCCGCACGGCCATCCCTCATCTCCCTGATGGCTTTCCCGGCCGATGTCTTGGCCCTTGGCGATACTGGCTTAATTTCGGCAGCCGATAGGATCTTGGTTGGGGATTTGCCAATCAGACCAAAACCCCTTGCTACGGCTTCCTGAGTCAGTGCGTCCTCAATGAGCTCAGCGACCTGATCGCTAAGCGCTCTGGAGGTGCCTCGCGTCCTCAGCACCGCCTCTCGAAAACGCCTCCACAGGTCGTCGTCTACGTAGAGGCTGACCTTCATAACGGCAAACTTCCTAAGCTCTTTACCGTTAAAGCTCTATTTATGTCTTTTTGCATTTCCCGAATCCAGATGGTCGAAATGACGGTGATCTCAACGGTGATGGCAGCGACAAGCGTGGTCATAGGCACCATCCATTACATTATCCCCTTAAGATAACAGAAACGAATGCGGATACGGGCCTTGTCCTGAGATCAAATACTGCCTGGTAGTGAGGGATCCCAATAGGCTGCATTGAAAGTTGGACTCAGATTGCAGTGAATGATAATCTCTTGGAATCACGCCTTCCTGCCGATCATCTGCAGGTGCCCCGCGAAGTTCGCCAGAGACCTGTTAGTGCAGCTGAGCAACTCGATCCTAAGCAACTCCTGCCTTAACTTTCTGTCCATCTCAAGCCTTCTCCGCGCCCATTCCCCTACCTGATGCATGAAGACGGGAGCGCCCACGACCTCGACGACCTCCAGCCCCGCCGTCCTGAAGAAGCCTGAGAGCTCCTCCCAGGTCATGTTGTATTGCGGGTGCCCGAAGTCATAGGAGACGTTCGATTTGAGCAGCTCCTTGGCCTCCCTGATCTGCCCGGCCTCGATCAGCTCGGGCACCCTCCTGTATTTGGTGTCCAGGCTCACGATCACGTGGGCGCCCCTCCTGGCCACCCTCGCCAGCTCCTTTACGGCCTTCCGGGGCCTCATGCAATATGAGACCGCATCGTATTGGGAGAAGACATAGTCGAAGGTCCGCGATCCCAGACGCCTCATGTCGGCGATGTCGGCCTTAATGAACTGGGCGGCGTGTCGGGCCCTTAACTTCGAGAGCCTCTTCCTCGCCTCGTCGAGCATCCCCCTCGAGATATCGACCAGCACGATGTCCCCGTATCCAATCTCGATGAGCCTCTGCGCCCATGCGCCATCCCCGGCGCCCGCATCGAGGATGCGCGCGGATTTCCTCCTCGGGAGATACTTCCTCAGGAAATGCCAAGTGATGTCGTCCGCGAAGCCCATCGCCGCCCTGGCGGTGTCGAACGTCTGGGGGGCGAAATGGCCAGTTGAATATCCCTTTGCATATTTATCGTAAATCGCCTCGACCTTCGTCTTCGCCATGTGGAGCCTTCGGCCAACATGCGATATATGGATTTTATGGGGGGTGATGGACCATTATAACAAGGCCTCATCGTTCGGCACAAGGGTTCACTAAACCCCCGCAGTGGTTCGGGCTTTTGGGGCGCATCAACATCTATGGCTCTATGATGTGGGCGGCTGTGCTGGCCATTACCCTCTTGCGTGCGGAAAAGGGACCAAGCTTAGTTAGCGACAGAGGTGCCTAACGCTAACTCCAGCATTCCACATCAGCCTGATGGCAAATTCAATTTTGTCCTACTCAACACTCGATCTTCACGGTAAATCAAATATATTTTACGAAAACGTGATTAATAAGCGAAAATGACAAAGAAGTGCCTTTTCACCTTCTTCTCGCTTGGAGGGAGGTGGCCTCCGGACCTTCCAGGGATACTCAAGGCTCACGACATCGAACTTAAGGCAAATCCACTGGGTAGATGGTACACAGAGGATGAACTATCTGAGGAGCTAAAGGACATGGACGCCGTTTTAGCAGGGGGCGACATCTACAGCTCACGTGTCATGGATTCTGCCAAAAGGCTAAAGGTAATCGCGAGGATCGGCGTTGGATACGAAAACGTCGATCTCGCTGCCGCGACGCGAAGGGGCATACATGTCACGTGGACTCCCATCCCTGAGCTCGCGAAGGCGGTTGCCGATGAGACTTTCGCATTGATACTGGGCGTCCTGAGAAGGGTCCCTTATGTAGATAGGCATGTCAGAGGGGGAGGGTATGACATTGAGGAAATTGCCTCAGACATCCTCGACGTCTATCCAATGACCATCGGGATCATAGGCCTCGGAAGGATAGGTCTTGAAGTCGCAAGAAGGGCCAAGGGTTTTGAGATGGAGGTTTTATGCCATGATCTTGTAAGAAGGGAGGACGTTGAGAGGAAGTTCGGCCTCAGATACGTTGCATTGGACGAACTACTGAGTAATTCAGACATCGTAACGATTCATGTACCTCTAAATCCTAAAACTAGAGGCTTGATAGGGGAAAGGGAGATCTCAACGATGAAGAGGCACGCCATCATAATAAATACGGCCAGGGGTCAAATCATAGAAGAGGAGCCCCTCTACAAGGCGTTGGTCGAGGGGAGAATAGGAGGAGCGGGCCTCAGCACATTATGGGAGGAGCCTCCAACACCGGATTGCCTCTTCTATAAGCTCGGCGATAGACTGCCCAATGTCGTCCTCATGCCGCACATCGGGGTAGGCAGGAACACGGGGAGAGCCATGGCCCTGACGGCCGCGGAAGACGTCATTGCCGTCCTGGAGGGGAGGCCGCCAAAATACCAGCTCAACAAGGATCTAAAGGCCTCCTAAACTATAACGCGCCAGAATCATATACTCGGATGGGCAGCCCATGAAGCGGCGTACTACCAAGCCCTATCTGTATTGCACAGGTTGGAACTTATACAGGTCATTATTTAAGCCGAGAAGAGGTCGATGCTCGAATGGGACAATGTCTCTCGGCCCGCATCCGTCACCAGACAGACATCGCCCATGGCAGCACCGAGTCTCGCCTCTGGTAGGAGGATGTTCGGATGAACCACGAATACCATTCCCGGCTCAAACCTCATCTGCAGATCACGACTCTCGACATGGAAATTCACCACCGGTCTCTCTTGATAGGATAGGCCGAGCGCGTGCATGAACTTGAAATGCAGATGATCCCTCCCCTCATAACCTCCTTCCTTTAGGACCCGCGTTGCCTCCGAAAGGACATCGTGGCCATTTTTACCAGGTCCTATCGCATTCGTGGACGCCCTCAGGGCTTCACGGAGGACCTCGTGAATGTCGACCTGTTCCTGGACTGGCGTGCCAACGACCCCTGAGCGTATCACCTGTGCCCAATAACCATGATACCTAAAGACGGGGGCCACTATGATGCCGTCCCCCGCCCTATATTCCCTGTCCCTCGGGGTGCTTGGCTGCGTCCCCAAATATGGCCCTGAGGAGGTACTGGACCCTCCTTGCTCAGCGCCCTCCAACATGGCTGCGCACTCCATCCTCGCGTAGGCCTTGTGCTCCGATCTACCTTCCCTCGCCGCCTCCTTGAAGGCACCTAACGCGACCTCGCAAATGTTCGTCGCCCTCCTTATCAGTTCGATCTCGGCGTGGGTTTTGACCATGCGGATCTGGGCGATGACGTCTTCTGCGTCTACGAGTTGCGAGCCCTTAAAGACCTCTCTAAAACGCTGATAGGTTTCCAGTGGAACATCGCCCATGCCCGCAACCCCGACCATTCCATTCTGGAAGCCGTCCTTCGCCAATCGTTCCTTGGCATCCTGTGCAAAATCGTGTTCCACGGCAGCGACGTCCTCAAACCATACCGCGTCCTTCGCTATTCCGAGGTAGTTCTCGTTGCTCAGTATAAGCGATGGCGCCGAATCGATGGTGAGGGTCGCCAAGCATAGGGCCCTATCTCTGTCGCCGGGCCAGTTTGTTATGTACCTCATGTTCCCGGACTTCGAGAAAGGCCATTCCCTTGGCCATGAGTAGACGAGAAGCGCGTCCAGCCCATGCGTCCGCATCGACCTCTGAATGCGCATTACACGCGCCCGAAACTCATCCACAGTTATGTTTTGATCCCAGAGAAATCGTGCTGCCTTCAAGGTCGATCATCATCACGTGACGGGCTTGCTTTTAAATTATCGCAATCTCGGACGCCACGATCAGCCCCCCCGCCTCGGTTAAATAACGGTTCGAGTGAACTATTATCATCGCATTAAGCATTGTAAGTGGATTGCGCTATTCGATAAACATCACGCGTTCCGTCTTATAGTCGGTTATGACTCTAAAGCGGCGCCCTCGAAGTTTTTCGTCGAGGCTTGGATCGCCAGTGTCAACCCTCAGGCATCTCAATCCGCCCAATTTGGCCTCTGTGGCAACCACAACCACGTTATCTAAACCTACCTGCCGAATAACCTCTGGGCTTATCTGCTGGTTTCCCCTTCCAAAGATGAAGCCCTGCCCCCCTATCGGAGTGACGATGATCTGTGTGGCTTTCCCCTTGATATCCTTCAGTATCCGTTCCTCGTTCACGTCGCTAGCCACAAGCATCTTATTGCGGAAAAGGTCCACACCTAAAAGTGTCTTCTTCGCATCTAAGAGGTCCCCGATGGTGCGAGTGGTCGTTCCCGGTCCAACGATGTAGATGACATCCGCCTCCATGTTTTCGATGACATAGATCGCTATGGCAACTTGATTGCGCATTTCGTCCTCAGTCATAGGGCTTGCGATCTTCGATCCTTGAATTAGGCGTGGCTCATGCGGTGTCAACATGTACCCGTACAACTGCGCGGACACCCGGCCTTCCCTGAAGGCCTCCTCGTCCACGTCCATCACCTCAGCCTCACTTAGTGGCAACCTGCCACGGAGGAAACCAATGGCGGTCCTTGCGGCTGCCTTTGGCTCCAATGCAAAAACGGCGCTGTGCATCTTTACCCCGGTTGGAACGCCCAATGCCGGGATCCTAGTGCCGATCGCCTTCAGTATGTCTCGGGCCGTTCCATCCCCACCGCAGAAGACGAGGAGGTCGGCGTGCTCGTCAGCGACCTTCCTTGCGATCTCGATAGTGTTCTCAGCGGAAGTCTCTATTCCTCCCCCTCCAATGACCTCGCATGCAAAGTCGCAATTTCGAGCTTCATCTTCTCCCATACTTCCAGCGCCAATAAAAAGCCGCATAGATCCATCGAGGGTCTTCAATTCGGAGAGAAAGGATTCCGCCCTAGCCGGCGCAATGGCTTTGGCCCCGAGGATCATGGCCCTTTCGAGGACGTCCCTTCCATCGGTTCCTTTGAGGCCAACGGCCCCTCCCATTCCGGCGATGGGATTTACGATGAATCCGACAGACTTCACGGGAACGCCTTTGTTAAAATTGGGCAATGGCGCCCCTCCGATTTTGTCATCTCCTCTATCTAATTCCGATTGCGAAAAAACTGACGGAGAGACAACGCCTCGGGGCATCGCCTCCCCCATTCTCGCCGAGCACTCATTGCACGCATTTCAAATATACTTCTTGCTGACATCGTCCAACCAAGGATACATCTTCCTGAGCTTCCGCATCGATTCCTCAACCTTTGCAACGGGATACTCGTACGGCTGCAGCTTGCCGCTGAAGTACTCATCGTATGCCTGCATGTCGAAATAGCCGTGGCCGCACAGCAGGAAGAGGATGACCTTCTCCTCCCCCGTCTCCTTGCACCTCAGGGCCTCGTCGACCACCCCCTTGATGGCGTGGGACGGCTCGGGGGCCGGTATGATGCCCTCGGTCCTGATGAAGAGCTTGGCGGCGTCGAACACTTCCACCTGGTTGTAGGCCCTTGTCTCCACCTTCTTCTCCTGTACGAGCCGGCTTATGGTGGGGGCAATCCCGTGGTAGCGAAGGCCGCCCGCGTGGATCGGCGCCGGTATGAAGTCGTGGCCGATGGTGTGCATCGGGACCAGAGGCGTTATCCTCGCGGTGTCACCGTGGTCGTAGGTGTACTCGCCCCGCGTGACCTTCGGGCAGGCCGTGGCTTCGGTGGCGACGAAACGGACGTCCTTCGGCGCCTTTTTCGAGACCTTGTCGTAGTAGAACGGCCAGAAGAGGCCTGAGAAACTGCTGCCTCCGCCTATGCACCCGTATATCGCATCGGGGTAATCGCCCGCAATTTCCATCTGCTTCTTGGCCTCCAATCCGATGACGGTCTGGTGCAGCAGGACGTGGTTGAAGACGCTGCCTATGCCGTAGTTGGCCTTCTCGTCGACGAGCGCGTCCTCGACCGCCTCGCTTATGGCGATGCCCAGGCTGCCGGGATTGTCGGGGTTCTCCTTCAGGATCTTCCTGCCGCTCTCCGTATGTGTGCTCGGGCTCGCGTAGACGTTCGCACCGTAGGACTCCATCATCATCCTCCTGTAGGGCTTCTGCTGGTAGCTCACCTTGACCATGTAGACGGTGCACTTCAGCCCGAACATCGCGCAGCCGAACGCCAGGGCGGACCCCCACTGCCCAGCGCCCGTCTCCGTCGCTATGCGCTCGGCCCCCTCCTTCATGTTGTAGTAGGCCTGGGGGACGGCCGTGTTGGGCTTGTGGCTCCCCGGAGGGCTGACGCCCTCGTACTTGTAGTAGATCCTGGCGGGCGTCTTCAGCGCCTTCTCCAGTCGTGTTGCCCTGAAGAGCGGGGTCGGCCTCCAGAGCCTGTAGACCTCCCTCACCTCCTCCGGGATGTCGATCCAGCGGTCCGGGCCCAGCTCCTGGCCCAGTATCTGCTTGGGGAATATCCTCGGGACGATGCCCGCGCCGGGAGCCTTAGTCTCAGGCTCTATGAACGGCGGCAGGGGTTTGGGCAGGTCCGGCGTGATCGAGTACCACTGCTTCGGGACCTCTTCCTCGCCCAGCTCTATCTTCCTACTTGGTGCCATGCGCTTCACCTTACCTATACGATGTAGGGCTGGGGGGAGGAATGCGAGTCTTATGCCTTAGTGCTGACTTAGGGGGATTCTGGTCTAAACCAATTTTACGACGCTTTATAATTAATCTACCATTTTGTGGTTATATTCTATGCTGAAGCGTTTGAACTATGTAGAAGGTGCCCTAAAATGCTAAAGTAAGTACATCAGCGCGCCCTAAGCACATCGTCCAGATAATCCCGCGAAGCTTTGATTCCCCCCATATTTTGGTGAATTTATCCGCAATATACTGATTTATTACTACCAGACATCCTGTTAAAAGCGAAAATTTATAAGTAACTATTAGTACCTTTATACATGCATTACAACGGAGGTGAAACGTATGAATATAGGTAATTTCCAAGTACCGAACAACCCCTATAGACTCCCAAGACTAGTCGAACACATCAAGAAAATCTATGATTCGTATAAAGGCGATGTAATCCAGAACGCCAAGAAAAACGATACATTAGCTCAACTGTGCGGTTATAAATCATCCAATAACGGAGCTTATTGGGGCGAACTTGCAGCACTTAGGGCATATGGGTTATTGGAAGGTAGAAGCGATCTCCGAGTTTCTGATCTTGCGAAACAAATAACATATGGTAATGAGCAACAGAAGTCTGAAGCACTACTTAAATCCGTTCTGAATATTCCACTATGGAAAGAACTATACAATCGTCATCGCCTTCAATTACCAACACAAGAGTTCTGGGCAAAACTTGCGAACATCACGGGCTGCGAAGCGCCAGTAGCAAAAAGCAATGAATCGTTCATTACTGAGGCTTTCATAGAAGATACAAAGGACATTAAACACGTCAAACAATATACCACTGAGGCGATGGATTTGACACCACCAGATCAAGAAGATGTAGAACCTCCCCGACCGACTGTGACACAGTTCATAGAAGTCAAAGCTGGTCCCTTCTATCAACGACTACCATTTACAGAGCAAGGTAAGAAAGTGGCTATGGAGTTTCTGCAATCTTTGGAGATCTCAGAAACTAAAAAGGAAAAATAAAGGTCTGTTAAGCCCTTAGCTCGTTAATCTACCTGATTAACGTTCGGCACACGACTGGCATTCTGGATGATAGTCATCCACTTATCCTTTTAACGAAGGAGGCTATAAATCGTGATATAGAACGAATCGAACTTAAATTGTTTCAATACCAGAGTGAATGATAATTAGGATTATTATCTCTGGCGTTGAAATATATGATCATAGGTCCTTTAGGCTAGCCATTATTTGTTGCATTTCCTCAGATTGAGCCTCGTCGGACCTTAGGCATTCTTGTTTGAAGAGCCAAGCTAGGTATTCCGCCACATTCTTCTCTCGGCTGTAGTAGATGTAGCCATTGTTCCTAGGAGGGCACATAAGCAGGAGACCCTCAGATCTGTCAACAACATCCAGTCTGAAGAAGCGAGGTGTGTAATGGTATACATGCGCTCCGACATGTGACAACAATCCCTCAACTTCCAAGTTGGCTCCCCTCCCGATCAGAACAAGGATATCAAGACCTCGTGTTTTTCCTTTCTCTCTTAAGACTTCAGCTAGCTTTCTCATCCAAACCCCACTCTCCGTCATAACTAAAATCTCCTTAGTCGCTCGCTGCCACATATTCTTGGTGATGTCCGTGGCCTCACCCTCACTACCGATCTGCCACATTCCCCCGCTTTGCTCTCTGGCATATTGGAGCCCCTTTTCCCATACATCCTGAAGCGAGCGTTCGAGTGACCGCTTATACACATCAGCCTTCTCATTAACTATGGCATCGAGCTTTGCCTTATCGATGAGAGCGCTATAAAGGCGTGGATATACTGAGCTCTTTCGAGTAAGGCCCCTTTTCTCCAGCCTACTTAAAGCCGAGTAGAGCCGGCTTAATGGAACGCCCTTCTTCTCGCTGTCAACCTTTCTAGTCTCGGTCAATATGTCATTGATCCGTGCCGGCCTATTGAGCGAGAGAAGCGCAGCATACGTTACCACATCATACTTCGATTCAAGTAGCCGCCTCAATGAATCCCTGAAAAGGGGCTCTTTTAGCACCGTTCTGAACTCAGTTGCCATTCCCACCGTCTATCATAGAGCTCGGAAGTAAGATTTATATATATAGTTGATACTATCTTTACCCCTTGAAACGGTGTTAAGTGTTGGAAAATAGCAGTCTCGGTGGGGAGGCTGCAACACATACCTTACTGCAATCGAGAAACTTAGTTTTAGGCGTGCTACTTGCCAACAGGTTCAGGTGCATATCAAAAAGGGGTCTATACAAGGTCGTGTACTGGCTTGCGATAATTAAGGAGGAGATAAGACAGTTTCTTGGCTTAACAGAGGAAGAGCTCATCAGAGAGTTCACAAAGGCTGCAAAGCATGGACCTACATCTGATATGATAGGACAAGCCTTGGATGAGCTCATACATGAGGGTGTGGTAGGATTAAGTGAGATCGACTTACCTAAGATGAATGGCAAAAAATGTTCCCTCCTCAAGGACATTGACCCTACCGACTTGTGTCTCCCCTTTGACATAAGCAGGTTAACCATTCCATCGTATCTTCCAATCGAGCGCCTCGCTACATATGTAAAGCAAGATTTCTTAAATAGGCTAACCAACAAACAGTATAGTTGGCACTCACCCTGGAACCTTCGGTTAGCGTATACCTCTTTCATGATGCATTATACTGAGAAACTACTGACCAAGGAGGAGGGTAATGATTTGGTTGGCTTCCTATATAGACTGGACCAAACCCTAGAAGCACCAAGCCTGCCATGGTCAATTCAATATAGGGCAGACCCAGAGATTCCGTCACCAAGAGAGCTGACCGACAAGCTCACTGAGATCCTCAGGATAGAATCGTTTTCAGGCAATGAGCGCGCAATCGCAGAGAACCTGTGCCAATGGGCACGTTCGAATGGATTAGAGAAGTCATACGTGGACGAGGATAACAATCTCTTCGTTGTTCTACGAGGTCGTCACTCTGCTCAGTTGATGTTTGTATTCCACTTGGACACAGTTGCGGTCAGCTTTCCAGTTGAGATTCGGGAGGGACAGCTCTACGGTAGAGGGTCATGTGACAATAAAGCTGCAGGGGTAATGGCCATCTTCGCACTTATAATGTTGGCTCGGAACCATATCGTCCCGAGCTTCACTATTGTCGTCACGGGCACATCTTGCGAGGAGGAAGCGGATAGAACCAAGCGGGGTGTGCTTAAAGCCATCAAGAGGTATGAATGGTCTAGGCAAGATGTACTCCTAGCCATTGTGCTTGAAGCATCGCATCTTAATCTAGCCTTAGGTGAACGCGCTCGATGGACGGGTGAGATTACTCTGAGAGGTGGGGGAGGACATGTTGCCAATATCTATGCCGATGAGATAGACTGGGTACAAAAAAGACATGCGTCCAAGCTAAGTGCTTTTCAGCGGCTACCGGACATGAGGGCACTTGTTTCTAGGGCCCTTGTGGAGATCAGGGAGATCGTGGTAAAGTTACCAGAAGGAAAATTTGGTAGAACCACAATTGTGTTATGGGAATCTTACGATCAAGTAGATAGAAATCAGACCCCTATTTCAGGTCGGATCCTTTTCGATATACGTCTCGCGGACATTGGACATAAGGAGATGATACGACAGCAGATCATGAATATTCTGGAGAAGTGGCTACCAAGTCCTTTCAGCTATAGTATGGATTGGCATGAAACATGTGGTAGCATAACGAGTTACCTAGATAGCAAAATTGGCCATAGAATCAGAGACGCTGTAATAAGACTTCGACCATTCTTGAATGCGATAGGAGCCCGCGCCGTCAGCTATGGATTTGGAACAGATGCAAGATATCTAATTGATGAGGCTGGCATCCCAACTGTAGGTTTGGGTCCAGGAGACGAGACTGAGGCCCACAAGTCGTCGGGTTATCCCCCTGCTGAAACACCAGACCAGCTGAAAGAGAAAATATCTCTGTACCAACTCCTCAAAGCTATGCTAGCCTATTTTACGTTATGCCAGGTATGCAAGTTCGATCCTGGTTGGAATGAACCTAGATTTCAGGTCTATCCTAGTCGGAGTCGAGATATGTACCAGAACACTATCTGATCGTACTTCTTTAATTACAATAAAGTATTACTTGAATCCTTTCAATAGTATTCAAAGGTAACCAAATCGTATAGTCCTCATTTTTTACAAGAGCTCGGGATACAAATAATTTATTATTCCCTTGCCATAGAATATACTCTTTTACATAAGTATAATTGATTGATTATATGACGTTTTTACCCTCTATCGGTTATTTTAAGTTGTAATTGGTTATGATATGTTTAAATCCCGTAAAAACCCTTTAAATTGCTATAATTCGTTCATTGCCGCTTATAAGCGATTTTATAACGTGGCTTTTAGTGTAGATCGCTGTCCAGCGGCATCAAGCGGCTTATCAATGACAGAAGGGGAGCGACCAGCACCGCCGTAGCCGCCCTCATCTCTATCGCCGTGATCCTCATCCTCGTGAGTGCCGTTAGCTCCCCCAAGGGCGCCGAGGATGTCTTCTGGGCGGAGTTCGGCATCGCCAAGTTTCTGGCTGGGCTGTTGGGGATAGATGAGTTCCTCAAGCCATTCGAGGAGATGCTGAAGTACCTCCAGGGCACCGAGCTGTGGCCCCTCATCGTCTCGATCCTCTCGATCGTCTGCATGATATTCTCGCTTCTAGTGGCGTTCGCAGGCACGAAGGCGGTCGTGGGCACGACGACTTGGGTTTTAGCGTGGAGGAGGGGAAGGAGGGAGAAGAGGAAGAAGGTCATCGAGGAGGACAGGAGGCAGTACGAGCTTTGGAGGGAGGGACTTGAAGGAGAAGATGAAGAGGTTGATGAGACATATACTATTTTACCCGTGATAGAGAGAGCTATCGATGGGCTCGAAACTAATATTTTCAATACATATACTTCTGTAAGAGAAAGTTATACTGAAGAGAGGAAGAGAAGAGGTGAATTATACGAACATAAAAAAGCGAAAGAATTAGCAAAAGTTTGGCTAAAAAAGGAAGGGCAATCAATCTTGCTAGAGAATAAAGCTGAACGGGATCCTCATACAGGAGAGGTATTATCATTTTATGGTAGACCAGACTATTCAACGAAGCTCTATATTGTGGAATGTAAAAGAGGGGCACTCGGAGAGGCTCAGAATTCAAGACTTCAGGCACTCAAGTTTATACGTCTTATATAAACTAAAAGAAAAAGGAGTTAAAAAAACACTTGTATATTGGTTTTATCAACACCCATCCCCTGACGATGAGAAATGGCGGGAGATTATTAATATACTCGAAGAGAATGGAGCTTTAATAAAGTATGGAGATGAGTGAAGATGGGAGAGATTTTAGTTATAGAAACTTCGATTTTCGACGCTAGAATACTGCTTAGAGCTATAAAGGATCCTGACCAACTATTTTGGGACTGGGGACCAGAGCACCTCGATGTAGCGGCCAGATGGTTGCCCAAGAAGGGATTCAAGATACTGCCAAAGGTCTTTGATGCGAACTACAAGCCTGGAGCAGTAGGAGACGAAGGAGACAAGCTCATAACTGGAGTTAGAGGATGTTTCCTAAGAACGGAGGGGGAAGGACCAACACCAATATGGTGTGAACAAGTGTTAGAGCTTCCTGAAACAAAGGATGAGCTGAGGAGAGTTATAGAAGGCAATATTCTTGACATGAGCTTCGAGGAAGAAGTTATAATAGAAATGGAGGTGCCGTCCGGTGCATCCTATTATAAAGCTGATGAGCAAAGCCTCAAAGAAGATAATGATACTCTGAGAAAATTAGGAAATATCTTGACTATGTTATCCGATTGTAGAGATCAAGTAAGGCAAACCGAAGGCCCATTATTCTTCAAATTCTATATACCAAGATAATTTATAAGATGAGCAATAATGGGTGAAGGATTAGTCATTGAAACATCAATCTTCAACGCCAGCCGTATTCTTAAGGTAATAGGAGACCCTGACAAGCTTTATTGGGAATGGGCACCGCACCAGCTGGATGTTGCAGCCAAGTGGCTCCCGAAGAAGGGCTTCAAGATATTGCCTAAGATGTTTGACGAAGACTATAATCCTGGAACTGTGGGGGATGAAGGCGACAGGCTCATAACAAGCGTGAGGGGGTGCTTTCTCAGGCCGCATGAATTGGGAGGGGAAATCATAACTATATGGAACGAATCAATTTTAGATCTGCCAGAGACGAGGGCGGAGCTGAAGAGGTTAGTGGAGGAGGAAGTGCTGGACATGAGCTTCGAGGAGGAGGTCGTGAAGGACATGGAGAAGTGGCACGGCAGCGACGTCTACTACACCATAGATGAGGCTAGCCTTCACGATAACAGGTGGACCCTGAGACGATTTGGGGAGGTCTTGACTCTGCTGGCAGACTGCATGGACCAAGTTAGGCAGACTGAGCACTTGCCGCTGTTCTTTGAATTCTCCATACCGAGATAGATACAAAACGTTATAGGCATTCGGCGTAGAGGGGAATTTGCCTAAGAATATGAGTAAATCACCTCACAAGTTTCAAGAAATAATGCAGAGCGGAATGACTTACGAACAGTATTTTCGTAACAGATGCCATGAGATGGTTTGTCTAGCGGAAGAGTTAGAGCGTGTTCTAGGTCGAAAAAAGACATTAGAGGTAATGGGAAGGGCCAGTGAGAAATACATGGTTGAATTGACGAAGAAGGAGAGAGTACCAGTCAAGAATTTCGAGGATTTTAAAGCAGACGAGAAAGCCGAGAACGCCTCGCCTTTTTTTCCCACGCTGTGACCTTGACACATCTAGAAGAGACCCCAAGCAAGTTGACGCTCCATGTTACTGAATGTTTGTGGGCAAAAGTGTTCAAAGAAATGAAAGCAACTGACCTCGGCTACGTATTGAACTGTCAACCCGATTTTGCTTATCCTAAAGCATGTAATCCACATATCAAATTGAAACGAACGAGGACTCTAATGCAAGGAGATGACTATTGCGACCATACGTTCTATTGGGAAGAATGAGTAAGGGGAAATCAAAGTTGATTTAACTCTCCAGTATATGCCTCGATGTTTCCTAAGTCAAATTACCCGGGATGCTAGGCCAGGATCTAGGGGTACTCGACCTTGGCTTGGTTGTGCGGTTCGTCGAATATCAGGTAGTTCCAGACCCTACTCCGGTGGACCTTGTGGTGGGCCTTTAGGTGCCTGCAGGCGTCGCTCAACTTCTTGAAGTCCTCGCCGCACTCAGAACATGTGAACATGCATCTGATATTGTCAGCTTTTCATCATAAGGTTGACGGAATGAAAAGTACTGGAGGGGTCGGTGAATATGGAAATTAGATATAGGCGTAGAAGGTGATAAATGATGATTTAGGATTAATGGAGACTAAATATCCCTTATGGAAGTGAATGATAATACATAATCTCTCGATAAGCTCCGATATCACTCATTGATAATTATAAGAATATGTAATTGAAAACATTTTCTTATATTAGTAGAATAAGATAACTGTCGTGATAGTCACGTCCAGCCTTCTTAGGGGAAGTGATCATCATGAGTGTTTTCGTGAAATCCCTGTCAGTTTATACAGGATTCAAGGAATCGATTTGGTACATTAACTTATTACTAGTCCTCAGTATTTCCACAATGCGTATGAAGCGTTCTACATCATTAGATCCGAGAATACTACCTTTTCGTTCTTTAAGCCATTTATCAAGAACTTGGACGCCACACATTTGAAAGTTCCAGACATCATCAGGTATGTCTTCAAAGAATTGGGTTTTGTTAATGTATATTCGATTATTTTTACGCTGGACATATGTAACAATGTTGCTGCCGGACACATCGAATTTTGTATGGCAAGTAAGTATGGCTCGCTCAAGGTGTAACTCTATAAGTGTCTTTCCGATTTCAGAGAGCTTATCAAAGGTCTTTACGTCCTGTGGGAACGGTATTCGTGGAAAGTCCATCTTGAGATGCTCAGCATATTTTCTCCTATACTTTGGGGAATTGAGGACGGCATAGATATAGTATAACAGTTTTTCGGGCACAATTTTCTTGCCATATTTCAACTTTAATTCGTTCAACAGTTCGGTGTTGATGTTGGGTTTTCCTGATTTATCTAAGCTATCTTCTGCGTACCTGTATAGAGGAAACATGTAAGCAACTCCTTTGTTGCTTGCAGTAAGTCTATTGTCGATCATCTTGTCCGTAACTAAGGCGTGGTTAAATTTTCCCTCTGCTACTTCTCTCACCGTAACTAAGGCTAGGTTGGGATGTCTAATCATATCCGGCATTATGTCAATACGAGGCCAATCGACTATCCATGGCACGTAGTAAATCCAGCGAACATCAAAGAGTCTATAGAGGATTTGTTCAAGACGGCTCTCCCACTTATCGTCTAATCTTAGCTGTTGTCGTACCTTGGAAAGTTTCCATCCACGTGTGTCACCTGGTAGATATTTCTTTGATCCCTTTCCTTTAAAATATTTTAACCTAATCTCGTCATCAGTTAATGTATTCGCTCGAAGGTCTTCTATCCTTGCCAAGAGACGGTTTCTGTCTGTGTCAATTGCGAATTCATCACGTGCTGTCACAATTCCTGACACATTCGATGGAAAGATCTCTATTATTGATTTGAACAAATAATATTCGCTGCTTAAATAAGCTGGAACGAATAGATAATAGGGTGAGACGGGCATTATTTCAGTCCAGTCAGTGACAGAACTCCAATCGTTCTTGTCTAGCCAAAAATATTTCTTTTCGCGCGTCCCGTAGACATCAATATAGAATATTTTCTTGTCTTTATACTTTCCACTCTTTACATAAATAGCAATAGCGACTCCTTGTTGGATATCGAAGACGTTTTCATCATCACCTCCGTCAGGAGCTTTTTCCTTCCTTAAGCTGTTACCGTGTAGGTTGACAATATAAATTCGCTCGAATGTCTGCATTAAAGACTGGCGCATTCCACGGAATGTCGGGTTATCGAGGTACGCATGATTCGTGATGAAACCGATAATTCCTTCTCCAGCTGAATCAATCTTCCATTGGGCGTATCTTATAAACTTCACATAATCATCTTGAAGCCATACTTTCTTTTCACCCAGTGGAGCACCATCGACTTCATAGAAGCTAGACCTTAGATTACCATCAGGGAGCTTGTATTGCTTCTTTAAAAGTGCTTCTATCCATTCACTCTTGTTGTAAGATACTCCAGAATAAGGAGGATTGCCTATAATGGCAAGTATTCTCTTTCGTGTTTTGATTTCATTGGCAACCGTGCTTTCTTCTGTAATTTCTTTCATAAACGGAATTAACGTGTGAGTCTCCATAGTATCTAAAGTATTTGTAAGATACACTTTGATTCTTTCGCTCGGCCTCAAGTTGTAGAACCATTTCTTCAAAACAAGATTCAATGTCATATGTGATATGACATAGGGTGTAATGAGAATCTCAAATCCGAAAATATCCTTGAGAAAATGTGTCTCTATCTTCTTCTCGATTATTCCAGACAGTCCGCTCTTTTTTAGTTCGAGAAGTCCGAGTAAATAAACCATTCGAAGAAATGTTCCCGTTCCTGCCGCTGGATCTAATACTGTGACATCATCTTCTGCAAATCCATGTGTCTTGTGAAATTCCTTTTTCAATATCTCATTAATAGAATTTGCGATGAAGGAAACGACTGGGCGTGGTGTATAATAGACACCCATGTGTTTCCTCTTATTCGGATCAAATTGTGAGAGGAAATCCTCGTAAAACATAATGAACGATGTTTCTCTAGTTCCAACCCTTTCTCCTATGTCGACTAAAATTCCCTTTATATCACTTGAATTCAAGACATCAATTATATCTTCAACAATCCAAGAGATATTACGTGGAAGGGCATCCGCAAGATTAAGGAACACTTTTCTAATTATACCTATGTTCTTAGGAATACTCGCTGCTGCACTTGCACGGTCAAGTTTCATATCTTGACGATTGAGTTTTGCGATAAAGAGGCCGAATATTATTGTCTGAGTATATGCATCCGCGCAATCGTCAATATTGATATCTTTT
>Ga0315312_1000739_pt1 | contig 32092 bp, 34 predicted proteins | sample TDP7_MG_FD_203629 | JGI IMG/M metagenome (GOLD analysis project Ga0315312, IMG submission 203629) | Freshwater sediment microbial communities from Lake Towuti, South Sulawesi, Indonesia - TDP7 | ecosystem: Environmental > Aquatic > Freshwater > Lake > Sediment | place: Indonesia: South Sulawesi... | reverse complement strand
TGGAATCTTGACTTTAGGCTTTCTTCTACTGGTCACAGGGCTACATCATACCGATGGCCTACTAGACTTCGGTGACGGATTAATGTATCAAGGCTCTCCTGAGAAGAAGATCGAGGTTATGCACGATCAGCGGACAGGCGCTGGCGGCCTAGCCCTTGGTCTCGTAACCTTGCTGACCACAGCCTCTTCTATTGGTGCAATCGGCTCAAACGTCATTCTTCAAGTATTAGTCGTGTCTGAAGTTTCGGCCAAGCTTGCGATGGTATGCGAAGCTTGGCTTGGTAAGTCGGCTCACACAGGCATGAACACCCATTTTATTAAAGCCATGCATAGTAGGTATGGGTATCTTCGATTGTCAGTAGCACTCATAGTATCTGTCATCATTGCGTTTCCTTTACTGTGGCTTACTGGGCTTCTCAGCTTGGCCGTAGGCATACTTACCTCTTCATTGATGGTGTGGGTATCGAACAGGCATTTCAAGGGGCTTACAGGCGATGTCTTCGGTGCGACGAACGACCTCGCCCGAATGTTCTCTCTACTCGCAATCCTGGCGGCGTCCAGATGGGTCTAATAGCACTAGTCATGGCTGGCGGCAAAGGCTCACGCATGACAATTCCAGTTGAGAAGCCGCTTCTTGATGTTGGAGACAAGCCTATGATAGAGCATGTGGTAGACGCCTTAGAGAGTGCTGAGGAAGTTGACAGAATTATAGTTGCTGTGAGCAGACACACGCCTAGAACAGCAAGCAGGGCGAGAGGGCTATCGGTTGAGGTCTTGGAGACACCTGCCTTAGATTTCATTTCAGACGCAAGATATGCAGTCAAGAGTTTGGGATTAAAGACTGTGCTGATAGTTTCCGCTGATCTTCCATTTATTACAGGAAAACTGGTCGATGAGATCGTGGAGAACTATTACCGTTGCAGGAAGCCAGCTCTATCAGTTATGGTCCCTAAAGCGGTTTACGACAGGTTGGGTCTGAAACCAGATCTAACCCTCAATGTCGATGGCAGAGTTCTAGTCCCTGTCGGTATTAACGTGATCGACGGGGCTCGAATAGATGAAGCTGAATTGGAGCAAGGAACATTAGTAGTAGAAAATGAAGAGTTGGCTGTCAACGTCAATACGCAGGAAGACTTGCAGATGGCTAGACGCTTGTTCGACGAGATTGGACAGGATAAATCAAAACTGAAATTCAAATATGTGGTCGGGTTCTAATCACAAACTATACAGAATCGAGAGCTATTGGCAAGATATCGAAGACCCACGTAGCTTAGAATCAGTTAACCTTTTTTCTCAGAATGCTGCTCTGAATCCATTTATGATGTCATTCGCCGACTGAATCCTAGAGGCTCAAAATGTTCGGGAGATTAGGGAAACTCAACTCAAATGAAGTCTGCACATATGCTAACACTTTATCAGCAAAAGTAGATTAATTCTTCAAGTAGCACAAGGGAGATGAAGGAGAATGGTTTTGGATGTAGTCTGCAATATGGAGATCGATGAGAAGACTGCAAAGTGGAAGTCTGAATACAAAGGGAAGACCTACTACTTCTGTGCGCCTATGTGCAAGCAGAAGTTCGACAGAAACCCAGAGAAGTATGTCAAGTCCAAGTGAGAGCGGAGCTGTAGCCGTGCCTTTGCAGAGCAAGTGATGTATCATAGAGGTTCTCTAGAAGAGAGCGAGGTATTCAATGAAAGGCTGAAGCGCGCCAGTGTGTTGATGGAAGGAGCAGGCTTCGATGCTATTCTCTTGACGAAGCCTCAGAACATGACGTACCTTGTAGGGGATGGCAGACTGTGTGCCTTCGCCATAGTCACGAAACAAGGAGACACCTATGTCGGAGAAAAAATAATTGGAAAACTGTAAAGATAATCCAGCACTCAGACTGACATCGACTGAAGTTTTTCGCTCATACCGCAATCAATAATACTTCTATACTGTCAAATCAAGGTTCTGAAATACTCATTGTGGGGGAACCTGTTTGGCTAAGCCTCATCCATACTTGCCCACTGGTGTTGAAGAGATACGGAGAGAGATGATGAAGGAAATCGGTATAGATGATATCGATGAGCTCTTCAAAGACATCCCGAGTGAAGTGAAGCTCAGCAGGAGCCTTCAGATACCGGGTCCCTATCCTGAACTCGAAGTAAGACGAGACGTTGCGGAAACTCTGGAGAAGAACACTTCGAGTGCTGATATGCCCGTCTTCCTCGGCGCTGGGGTGTGGCCTCACTACGTGCCCACTGTTGTCGAAGAGATAGTTCGAAGAGCTGAGTTCCTAACTTCATACACGCCCTATCAGCCGGAGGCATCTCAAGGGATGCTCCAAGCACTATTCGAATACCAAAGCATGATCTGCGCGCTTACTGAGATGGAGTTCGCCAACTGCTCACTGTATGATTGGGCTTCAGCGCTTGGAGAAGCTGCAAGAATGGCTTCAAGAGTTACTGGAAGAAACGAGGTTATCGTACCGCACTACTTGCATCCGGAGAGATTGGCGACTCTGAGAGCTTACTCTGAACCTGCTGGAATAGAGATAATTGAAGTTCAGCAAGATGAGGAGACAGGGCAGATCGTTCTAGAGGATTTGGAGAAGAAGCTCTCAAGCAAGACCGCTGGGGTCTACATCGAGAACCCCTCTTACTTAGGCTATGTCGAGACGGAGGTCGAAGCAATAGGAGATGCAACCCATAGAAAGGAAGCGCTCTTCATAGTTGGAGTAGACCCCATCTCTCTAGGAATCATGAAGCCCCCGGGAGAGTACGGTGCTGACATAGTGATCGGAGAGGGACAACCGCTTGGAAATAGAATGAACTTTGGAGGTCCCCTCCTAGGAATATTTACGTGCCGTGGGGAGCGGCTGTTGCGGCAGATGCCTGGAAGAATAATCGGGATGACCACGACAGTCGATGGTTCACAAAGGGCATACTGCATGGTCCTTCAAACTAGAGAGCAGCACATCAGGAGGGAAAAAGCTACATCAAATATCTGCTCGAACGAAGCTTTGTGCGCTGTTGCTGCAGCAGTCTACCTTGCACTACTGGGCCCCAAAGGCCTAAAGAGCTTGTGCAAGACGATTCTAACGAAGTCTCAATACGCGATTAAGCAGCTATCGGAAATCAAAGGGTTGAGAACTCCAGTCTTCGACGCGCCACACTTCAAAGAGTTCACAGTGAACTTCGAACGATCAGGCAAGACTGTTGAAGAAATCCATCGACGTCTCTTGAGGAAAAGAATTCACGGGGGAAAGGTAGTCGGCCAAGAATTTCCGGAGCTCAGAGAGACCGCCCTCTATTGCGTGACAGAGATTCATTCGAGACGAGATATCGATATGCTAGCAGAATCGCTGTCGGAGATTTTGGAGGGATAGATATTGGATTTCAAGCAGGCTAGATGGAATGAACCTCTGATATTCGAGAGATCGCGTCGAGGAAAGTTGGGGCATCTTCCTTTGCAACCGGATCCGGAGGAAGCGAGGATAGCTGGGGATCCGGATTCAATTATACCGAAGAAGATGTTGAGGGAGGAAGACGCTGGCCTCCCTGAGGTTTCTGAAGTAGAGGTTGTTAGACATTACACGCGTCTCTCACAAATGAACTATGGCGTGGACTTGGGGATATATCCGCTAGGGAGCTGCACCATGAAATATACCCCAAAGATCTGTGAAGTTGTTGCAGCCTCAAGCAAGATTCAAGACCTCCACCCCTATGAAGATGAAAGCCTCACTCAAGGCATACTGGAAATTCTTTACAAACTTGAAAGGTACCTCGCTGAAATAACTGGGATGGATAAGTTCTCTCTACAATCATCAGCTGGAGCGCATGGGGAACTCGTCGGCACGTTAATCATGCGGGCTTACCACAAATCCAAAGGGCAACTCGAAACGAGAACCGAGATGATAGTTCCAGATGCAGCTCATGGAACGAATCCAGCAAGCGCCACCATGGCGGGCTTCAAGGTTGTCATAGTTCCGTCAGACAATGAAGGTTGCGTGGATATAGAGGCGTTGAAGGCGGCGGTGGGTGAACAAACAGCTGGCTTAATGTTGACGAATCCGAACACTATTGGAGTATTCGAAAAGAACATTCTTGAAATATCCAAGATAGTCCATTCGGCTGGAGGGTTGCTCTACTATGATGGAGCAAACCTAAACGCGATATTGGGCAAGACAAGGCCTGGAGATGTGGGCTTCGATATAGTTCACGTCAACATACACAAGACGTTCGCGACACCTCACGGAGGCGGGGGTCCAGGCGCAGGACCCATAGGAGTTGTAGAAAAATTGGAAGATTTTCTTCCTGTGCCAACTTTAGAGTTCGATGGCGAAAAATACCATCTCAAATACAACAAGCCATTGAGCATTGGAAAGATTAGAGGCTTCTACGGGAACATCAACGTACTGCTGAAAGCATATGCCTACGTTCTCTCTATGGGCGCTGAAGGTCTTGAAGAAGTGGCTGAACTTTCAGTCCTCAACGCAAACTATGTAGCTAGAATGGTCTTAAAGGCTAAAGGATACGAACTCCCCTACTGTGCCGAGAGACCTAGAAAACATGAGTTTGTGATAAGTGCGTCGAGACTCAACAAAGAGACGGGAGTCCGCGCTCTGAACATTTCGAAGAGGCTTCTTGACTATGGTGTACATGCGCCAACCATGTACTTCCCGTTAATTGTAGATGAAGCGCTGATGGTCGAGCCGACTGAGACAGAGAGCAAAGAAGATTTGGACAACTTCATCAAGGCTATGACTACGATAAGCGAAGAAGCCTACGAGAACCCTAAAGCAGTTCTGGAAGCACCTCAAAACACGACTGTCGCTAGAGTAGACGATGTCAAGGCATCGCATCCGAAGTCTATGTGTTTAGCTTGGAGGATTAAGCATTAACCTACATGCTTATTAACACCGAAAAGTACAATTCAAGGAAACCTGCAAGACTAGCCGAAGACGAAATGTAATCTTCTCTGGAGGCGGTAATAATGAAGGTTAATGCGAAGTTCTTCGCTTCAGTTAGAGAGATTACGGGAAAGAAAGAGGAACTGGTAGAGCTAAAAGACGGTGCCACTGTAGAGGATCTACTCAAGATTCTCGGGGAGAAATACGGGAAAAAGTTCTGCGAATACGTATTCGATGAGAAGACAAATTCTCCGAGAAACAGCCTGCAATTCCTAATGGACGGACGAAGCGTTACTACGATGAATGGTTTGCAGACAAAACTCTATGAGGGTTGTCAGTTCGCAATAATCCCTCCGGTCGGCGGAGGATAATAGTAGCCTCGCGTTCCTGCTATGGTTGATAAAGGAATACTCGATGGAGTGTTCAAACTCAGAGTTTCAAGAAGCTAGTCCGCTTATACAGCGACCTGCCCACACAGTGGAAACCTCCTGTATAGACTGCGGAAGCAAACTCGTTTACGTCGAGAATTACGGTTGCGCGTCCAACAAACACGACCTCGAAATAATGTTAGCTCTACTCTCGAATGCCGGGTATCTACGGCATGCAGAGGCATCTTCTTCAGATATCATACTCATTAATACGTGCGCTGTCAAGAAGCCGACTGAAGATAGAATACTTTCGAGACTCGGCTTCTTGAGTACATTGAACAAGCCGATCGTAATATCAGGTTGCCTGCCAAAGATAAATCTTGACGCCGTAGAGAATGCTGCGCCAAACTACGCAGCAGCAATAGATCCATTCTCTATTTCGCAGATAGTAGAAGTGGCTCGAGCGGCTGAACGGGGCGAGAGGGGAAGGAGATACTTTTCAGATCGGCCAGTGATCAAGCCGATATTGCCTCATTCAAGACTCAACAGATTTATCGAAATTGTTGAGGTGGCTGAAGGCTGCGCTGGGGTATGCGCCTACTGCTGTGTAAGATTCGCGCGAGGCAAGCTCCATTCTTACCCTCAAGATATGATTCTCAATAGAATTCAGGATGCAATTCAAGATGGAGCTATTGAAATCTGGTTGACGGGGCAAGATATCGGAGCCTACGGGAAAGATATCGGAGCCAAACTCACGGATCTGGTTCGAAGAGTGGTCGAGATTCCTGGGGAGTTCCGTGTCAGACTTGGGATGATGAATCCGAATTGGGTTGGAGGGATGCTCGGAGAGATCTTGGATTTGTACATGAACCCGAAGATCTACAAGTTCGCTCATCTACCAGTACAATCAGGCTCGGACGCAGTTCTGGAAACGATGCTTAGGCCGTATCGGGTTCGAGACTTTGTTGAAATCGTCGAGGCGCTCAGGGAGAATATCCCTCAGATAGCTGTAGCTACCGATATGATCGTGGGGTTCCCGACTGAGAGAGATGAGGATTTCGCTCTTTCATTGGAGTTGGTGAGGAAAACCAGACCGGATATAGTCAACATATCGAAGTACGCTCCTCGTGCTGGCACAGCGGCATCTAGAATGAAGGAGTTGCCTGTTTCGGTCGTGAGTGAAAGGTCGAAGCTACTCTCCAGCATTTGCGCTCAGCTAAGTCTTGAAAGCAACTTGAGGATGATCGGCTTCGAAGAATGCGTTTATGTTGCCGCGAGGAATTCGAAGGGGAAATCAATCGGTAGGACGAGCAATTACAAGATCGTTATTCTTCAAGATGCCAGCCTTCTCGGTAAGAAGATTCTCACAAAAATTTCCGGCGCTGGCTCGCGATATCTGGAAGGCACATTTCTAGGGTTCGATCACGGATTTCCACCTGATAATCATAGGGAAAACATAAACACAACGAGTCCGAAAACAGCAAAGGTATCTGACTGGAATTCGCAGATACTTGTAAAAATTAAACGAGGCTGTTCGAAGCCGGCTGGGAGAGGCGACCTGCTTCGTATTTCAGATGTATTACAATTGAATTACGCAACGCTATATAGGCTCGGCCAGTTTGTATGCTATTTACCACGGAGTTAAACAAGAGCAGTCTTTTGCGAGGAATGAATTTGCGGCAGTCAGCCAAAGTGTATCAAGTCGAAGGTTCCTACAAGCCTTCGATACCTACGATCCGTCAACCTGACCTTGCGAGAATCCTTGTGCTCGGAGTAGGCGGCGCAGGCAACAGTACCGTCAATAGGTTGATGGAGTCAGGGATTACAGGCGTCGAATGTATCGCTGTAAACACCGATAAGCAACAATTGGACTCTACGCGCGCTCACATCAAGATCCTAGTCGGTAGTGACATCACGAAAGGCCACGGTGCACAAGAATCTATCATTGAGATATCGCCGCTACTCGATAACGTTGATGTCGTCTTCATTACAGCGGGGATGGGTGGGGAGACAGGAACAGTTGTAGCGCCAGTCCTAGCCGAGCTAGCAAGAGAGGGCGGTGCCGTAGTGGTGGGCGCGGTTACAATGCCTTCTAGAGCTGAGGCCGAGAGGTATTCGCTTGCGGTTAACGGATTGCAAGAACTGAGAGAAGTATGCGATACTGTGGCGGTCGTTGAAAACGATAGAGTAATGGAGCTGTTTCCGATCCCTGCGAACGATTACGCTTTTTCTATGGCCGACAGAGTCGTAACGAATATGGTCAAAGGGATATCTGAATCTCTGGCCGCGCCGAGCCTGATCAACATAGATTTCGCAGAGTTTAAGACGGTGATGAAGACAGGTGGCATAGCGATCGCTGCCATCGGAGAATCAAGTTCACCATTCAGAGCGGAGCAAGCAGCTAGAAATGCACTAGGTTCTCCACTTCTGAGAGCTGACTGCAGTGAGGCTACTGGAGCTCTCATCCATGTGTCCGGGGACGAGATGTTATCTCTCGCAGAAGCTTCTAGGGTGGCTGAGGTGATTACTGAAAGTTTGAGGCCTGGAGCATTCGTTACATGGGGCGCTACAGTAGATTCTTCGATCTACGATTCTCTTCGCGTTACGCTTCTTCTGACTGGCGTAAAGCCTACTAAATTATTCAATGGGCTTGGGGTGATTCCTGTGGAAATGTATAATCTAGAGCCTGATGTCGGAACAGATCAGAACCTTGACTTAGACTTAGACCTATATCAGCTGGAGAACAGCTAGATCTTTCTCTTAATATCTAGTGTTGATTTCCTCAACCTATTCCAGAGTGATGTCGCCTTACCGTAAGGCTTGACTCTTCCTTCCTTGACGGCTAGAAGCACATCTTCGATCGAGGTTGAATCTGAATCCACAATCGTGTATGCATCTCCGATAGTTTCAGGTATGTGCGAATCACTTCCACCGACTGTTGGAAGGCTAAGCTCTTGCGCTATTCTCTCCGCCTTCTGCTTTGACTTCTCAAAGAAGATAACTGAAGCGTTGATAGTTTCGATCGCGTCAGGTTTCACTCTCAGATTGGCAGGATCTATGCTGGGACTGAAGTAATCGTATGGATGAGGGATTATAGTGGCCCCTCCCAACCGCCTCACCTCGATAACGGCTTCGCTTGCTGGCGAACCTCTGCTTATCTGACGGCTTACTCCCAGCGCGATCAAATGGCCATCAGCGGTAGTGACCTCCATTCCCGGGATGATCAAGGCGTCTTTAGCTTCGACTCTAGGAAGATTATCATGCTCTGCTAGGGCTACGCCGTCCAATCCGCGCCTACTGATAATCTCGGGAAGCAGTTCAGGTCTTGTGTGGGCATCGTATGAAAATCGTGTATGAACATGAAAGTCGATCTTCAGTTTCATAGAGTTCGCCGATTCATTTAGGGATCTGAAGCGCTTTCCCTCTTCTTCTCGATCTCTTTTGCGTCAACTTTGTGGAATATCGGTTTCGGCTCCCCTATCTTGTGCCCTACATGAAGCTGAGGTTTTCCAGCGTCTTCCCATTTCTGCGAGTGAACGCTGCCGGGTACGTTGAGAAGATTCCAGATCTTCTCAGCTGTAGAAGGCATGAAGGGTTCAAGGAGTATCGCCAATGCATAAACCAGTTGAGCAGATATGAAAAGGGCTGTAGCAGCCTTCTCTCTATCCGTCTTGATCAAATGCCAAGGCTCTTTTGTGCTCAGGTACTGGTTTCCCTTCCTAGCTAAATCCACGATCGCTGACAAGGCGTCTCTCAACTTGAACTGCTCGAATAGGCCTCCGATATGTCTAGGCGAGTTCTCTATCTCTTTTAGGAGACCTTTATCAAGATCGTCCAATAGCCCTGCAGATGGAACTGCGTTTTCGAAGTATGTATGGAGAAAGGTCAATGTTCTATGGATGAAGTTCCCTATCGCATCATTCAATTCAGAATTTATCCTTGCTTCGAACTCGCTCCACGTAAAGTTGGCATCCTTCAACTCCGGCCTAATCGCCATCAGTACAAACCTCCAATAATCCGGTTCAGCCAGCTCTAAAGTCTCATCCATCCAGACACCTATTCTTCTGCTTCTGGAGAATCTCTGGCCTTCATACATTATGAATTCAGTCGATGAGACTTGCCAAGGTAGCAAGTAGTCTTCTCTAGTCGCCATCAACAGAGCTGGAAATATTATGGTGTGGAAAGGGATGTTGTCTTTGCCGATAAAGTGAACATTCTTCGTCTCCGTATCGAACCAGTATTTCTTCCATAATTCAGATTGACCGTTCTTCTCAGCCCATTCGATAGATGCTGAAACGTATCCTAAGACCGCTTCCATCCAAACGTATATAGTCTTCTCTTCAGCGCCCGGAAAGGGAGCTGGAATGCCCCACTTATTGTCACGTGTGAGAGCTCGAGGTCTCAAACCTTCTTCAATCCATCTGTACGAGAAGTTTCTGGCATTGTCAGGCAATTGTGAATTAGAACTTATGTAGGCCTTGAGGCGTTCGCCAAACTTGGGCAGATCGAAGAACCAGTGCTTAGAAGACCTAATATCTGGAGCGGTTCCGCAGAAGACGCATCTTGGACTCCTAAGATCCACGGGATCTAGCACTCTTCCGCAAGCATCGCATTGGTCTCCCCGCGCCAGACTCGAGCCGCAATGTGGACATTCACCTTCAACGAATCTGTCCGGTAGAAAACGTTCACACTTCGGGCAGAAGGGAAGTTCCACCGTCTGGCTGAAGATGAAATCGTTTTCGTAGATCTTTCTGTAGAACTCTTGTACAAACTTGATATGGACAGGGTTCTCGGTTCTCGTGTAGTTGTCGAAGCGAATTGCAAACTTATCCAGTAAACTGCATATGATCGCATGCTGTTTATCAGTCAAGTCTTTCGGTGAAACTCCTGCTTTGATAGCCTCAACCTCTATGGGCGTGCCGTGCTCATCCGAGCCGGTTACAGAAATGACATCTTCTCCTTTCAAACGCAAATATCGTGTGAAGACATCTGCCGAGAGAAGATGTATGAAGGTTCCTAGATGGGGAACCATGTGAACGTAGGGCCATGCAGCGCAGACTATCCATTTTCCCATCTTTTCCAGCCTCAAGAATCTTTATCTTCTCAAGAAATCATCGGGCTTTAGAAAGCCGTTATCGATCAAATAACGGTTCGGTAGATGAAATCCCTCCAAGATTAAAGCTACAACGGCAGCTTGATATTCATTAATCTTTCCCAAAGTTCATCTCACCCAGTTTGAAATGCATTTAATAGAGCCACAGCAATCTATTGATGAACGGTTGGTATCGAAGGTTGAGCGAAGACTACATGAAGATGCTAAGTAGAGCTTACGAAAAGATTCCGAAGAAGCCTACGACTGGAGAACGGTTTGAGATGCCGAAACCCTACACTATTAAGATCGGAGGTCGAACGATCATCCAGAATTTTGGGGAGGTTTGCACTCAACTTAACAGAGACCCTCATCATATTCTGAAGTTTCTAACAAAGGAGATGGCTACTGCAGCGACATTCGACGGAACAAGAGCTGTCTTTCAAGGAAAGTTTGGACGTGAATCAATAGTGCGACTACTTGAGATATATGTCAATAGATATGTGATATGCCCGATATGTAGAAGACCGGATACAAAGGTTGAGAAACAGCGGAGGTTCTTCTTCCTCGTATGCGAAGCTTGCGGGGCGAGATCCTCAGTTCTTCTAACATAGCCGGGAGGCCGATGATTGGATAAGGCTTGCTTGAGGATCTTCCGCCAAAAGCAATACGTGCTGGTTGCAGCTTGTGATGACGATCTTCTCGGCAAGACGTTCCGGGAAGGAAAATTGAAACTCGAAGTCGATAGAAAGTTCTATGGCGAAGATTTGTCAACGATTGAGGAAGCGATGGCTGCGATCCAAAAGGCTGACATAGCTAACCTCGTCGGAGTTAGAGTAGTAGAATCAGCGGTCAAAAGGGGCCTCGTTGACAGACAGGCTGTTATTATGATAGCCGGAATCCCTCACGTTCAGGTTGTAAAGATCTAGACGGACAACTCGTTAGCGCCCGTCATAACGGAAAGGCATTTTTTAAAGGCTGTTCGAGTATGAAACCGATTTCCCTCTTGAGCAATCGACACAGAAACTATATCTAGCCAGATCTAGTTCTATATGAACGGCATATCATTGAGGTTTCAACATGGGAAAGAAGAAGGTGCTCAGCGAAAGTCAACTTAGAGAGATGGTCCTTCCTGACACAGGTCAACTGCTAGGCATTGTATCCCAAATGTTAGGTTACGATAGGCTTCTTGTTAAATGTACTGATGGCCATGAAAGGGTCTGTAGAATTAGAGGAAAGATGAAGAGAAGGGTCTGGATAAAGATTGGCGATGTGGTTTTGGTCGCCCCTTGGGACTTCCAGTTTAAGAGTCGCGGGGACATCTTGTGGAGATATACTGAAAGTCAGGCCCAATGGCTTAGAGGTCATGGGTATCTAGCTGCATGATGAGGAGATTACTAGGTGAAAGGATGGGAGACAAGGGTCGAGAAGAAGGTTAGACTCAAAGAGAGAAGATATGAAATCGACCAGCTGATGAAAGAGAAAAGAAGCGAAGAGATGGAATCTCTCGAAGAAGTTTTCGACAAGTCAACACTCATGATAATTTACCACATGCTCAATACTGGAGAATTGAGGAAGATCCACGGAGTTGTCAAGGCTGGGAAAGAGTCTCGCTTATATTGGGGTATAGGACCTCGGGGAAAGGAAGTAGCTGTCAAAATATACCTAACTTCATCCACTGAATTCAGGAAAGGTAGGCTCGTATACATTGAAGGCGATCCGAGATTCAGTAGAGCGAAGAGAGATACGAGAGGGCTTGTTTATCTCTGGGCGCAGAAGGAATTCAAGAATCTAGAAGCAGCTCGAGAGGGTGGAGTTAAAGTTCCAAAACCTATGGCGGTTAAGCGGAACGTTCTATTGATGGAGTTTATCGGCAGGAATGGCGTTCCTGCACCTTTACTTAGAGAAGCAGAATTGAAGAACTCAGTCAGAGTCTACAGGAAATTGTTGAGGTATCTACGGCTACTTTATGTAAGATCGAACCTGGTTCACGGGGACTTCAGCGAGTATAATGTTATGATCTGGAGAGACCAACCTGTACTGTTCGATCTCTCTCAAGCTGTTCCTTTGGACCATCCCCTCGCAAACATGTTACTTAGAAGAGACGTAGAGAACCTAAACAACTACTTTGGTAGCATAGGGGTCAAAGTCGAACCTGTAGATAAGGTAGTCAGTTGGGTGGTGGGTCAAGGTGGAGACTAAGATCAATACAGTGATACCTCGCGACAGGATCGGCGCTCTAATCGGCCCAGAAGGAACTGTGAAGAATAGGATTGAGCGCGCCTTTAATATTAGAGTGACCGTGAACAGCGAGAGCGGAGTCATAGAACTTGTGCCGAATGAAGACAACAACGATCCAGTTAGCTTACTTAAGGCGAAGGATGTAGTTACCGCAATTGGGAAGGGCTTTGTTCCTGAAAAGGCTTTCATTCTTTTCGACGACGACAAGGTTTTGGATGTACTGGATCTTAGAGATCTATTCGGTCGGAGTGAGACCGACATACAGAGGGTCAAGGGGAGAATAATAGGGCGTGAAGGAAAGACGAGGAGGATAATCGAAGAGATGACTGACGCTAGCATCTCTGTATACGGCCACACCATTGGGATGATAGGTGGATATGATGCCGTTTCCACAGCTCGAGAAGCTGTGGAGATGCTAATCAAAGGAAAACAGCATGCAACTGTGTATAAATTCCTCCGAATCAAGAGAAGAGAAGCAAAAAAGAAAATGACGTTAGAATTATGGGAGAAACCGCCTGGATGAAAGGGAAAAACGGTTGCAGCATTGAAGCATTCGTTGAAATCGCACCAATTTGTCGAGACATCGATTGCCGTCAAGAATACTCGATACCCAAATTAGAAGAACATGCATACTCTAGCCGAAAGAACGATCGACATGCAACGGGCGGATAGTCCATGACCGAGGTCTTCGAAGAGATCAGTCCAGCAGACTTCTTCTACAGAAACAGAGACATAGCAGGATTCACCAACCCCTCCCGAGCTATCTATTCCACAGTTCGAGAGCTTGTTGAAAACTCTCTGGATGCATGTGAGATAAACAGCATCCCGCCCGACATCTACATCCGGGTTTCACATGAGTCCGGGCCTACAGAAGGTCCAGGAGTTTACAGGATAAGGGTTGAAGATAACGGATCTGGCTTGCCTGAAGAGATAATCCCTTCAGCTTTCGGTCAAGTCCTCTTCGGTTCAAAATACAAGCTTAGACAGACCCGCGGAACTTTCGGTTTGGGAGGGAAGATGGCTATCCTTTACGGCCAGATCACAACCCATTCAGAAGCCTACGTGATGTCAAGTACAGGGACCGCCAGAATATTCGAGTATCGTTTGATGATGGACATCCAGAAGAACAAGCCGATAGTTATCAAACGCAAAATCTATCCCAATAAAGACAAGTGGCATGGAACAGTAATAGAATTCTCAACAGAAGCCGATTACGTTAGAGCGATGTCGAAGATCCTCGAATACTTGAAGCAGACAGCGATAGTCGCGCCATATGCTGACCTTACCTTCGTCGACCCAAAAGGAAGACTCTACAAATTCGAAAGAGCAACACGAGAAATGCCTAAGCCTCCAGATGAGACTACGCCGCACCCTCATGGAGTCGATGTTGAAACAATCAAGAGACTGATCTCAATCACGAACTCACGAACAATGCATGAGTTCATGAAGAAGCATTTTCAAAGGGTCGGAGACAAAATAGCTAGACGATTCCTAAATTTCGCAGATATAGGAAGCAAGAAGAACCCGAAGAAACTTGGGCCTGACGAAATCGTGAAACTTGTTAACGCTATGAAGAACTTCAATGAGTTTCTAAGTCCGGATGCTAGTTGTCTATCTCCACTCGGCGGCAAACTGCTGGAAACAGGAATAAGAAAAGAACTGAATCCCGAATTTGTGGCAGTATACCAACGTAAGCCAGCTGCCTACTCAGGATTCCCATTCATCGTCGAGGTTGGTGCTGCATGCGGCGGAAGCATTCCTACATCTAGCGGAATTCTTCTTTATCGTTTTGCGAATAAGATCCCTCTATTGTTCGATGAAGCGAGCGATGTCTCTTGGAAAGTTGTGAACACTTTGATGAATTGGAGGCATTACAAGGTTACGCCGGAAACTCCGTTAGCAGTATTCGTGCATATCTGCAGCCTCAAGATTCCATACAAGACTGTTGGGAAAGAGTTCATAGCTGACAGACCCGAGGTTGAACATGAGATACTGAACACGCTAAGGGAGGTCGGAAGACAACTTTCCATCTTCCTCTCTAGAAAGGAGCATATGGAGAGAGATAAGAGAAGACTCGACGTATTCTCCAAGTATCTTCCAAAGATCGCCTCATTCTCAACCAAGCTAGCTCATAAACCTAGAGAACCAAGCGTTAAGCCACTTCTTAAAAGCGTAATGAAATATGGAGCGGAAGAAGAAATGGAAGTTTCTGAAAAAGGTGAAGAGTGATGCCGAAGAAGAAGCCTACAGGCTCGACAAAGTTGAGAAAAGAGAAAGTTTTAGCAGGCCTCCAGAATTTCGGTCTACAAATATACGATCAGATAGTGCAGAGAGAGTTTCCTTCGATCAAGATGCCAAGCCGATCTATCCACAATATCTTTTACGACCAGAAACTTCGGCAATACATTCTAGGAGAAAGAGGCGTAAAAAGAAGTTCGAGAAACGTTAGACATATTAGACCCTTCACTCAACTCGTCTGGACCGCATCATTCGTCGATGAGCTAACTAGATTGAATAAGACGAGTACATTGAGAGATGTCTTCTACTCAGCTCAAGCGTACGAGATGAGTTTCGTCGATCAAGCTGAGTCTGACAACATCATTACGGATCTTGAAACCGTAGTCGTCAGTCCAAGAGAGGACTTCAACGTCTTCCCGGAAGAAAGATCAGCGATCTTCGGCGACCTGACAATAGAGTATACGGTCCCAGGCTATGAAGGAAGAAGGCTGAACCTTGCAAGCCATCCCGACGGAATGATGATAGGACCAGCGCTGACAAACGCAGAGTTCGTCGGATGTAGTGCGGACAAGATCATAGCCATAGAGAAAGGTGCTCTCTTCACAAGGTTCGTTGAAGAGAAGGTACATAAGAAGTTCAAAGCGATTCTAATCCAAACGGCTGGGCAAGCTCCGAGAGCAACAAGAGCTCTGATGAGGAGGTTGAACAAAGAACTTGGGCTTCCAGTCGTAATTCTAACCGACGGCGACCCATGGGGAATGCATATAGCCATGGTCATAATAAGCGGATCAGCGAACGCAGCTCACCTTCGAGAACTCAACACACCTGACGCGAAATGGTCAGGAGTATGGGCTTCGATAACGGGGGACGAGCCAGTCATTATCTCTCAAAACGGACTTATTAGAAACGAGCCAATCTCTCGAATTGTTGATCCAATCATAGGTTCAGATGCTGATAGAGCGGTTCATTTGGATGGCGGCATGGGGATCCAAGCGCTGTGCTGCGATTCGAGTGGCAAGATCTCGATGAAACAGATCTCTGGAGTTTTGCGCCACAAGTATGATGATCCTATCTATGAGATAGTTTCGGCTGGAGGATACAGGGTTAAGACGACTGGCAATCATAGTGTGCAAGTTTTTGATCCTGAAACTTGTGAGCTGCAATCAAAGCCTGTTTCTGAGCTTCGTAAAGGTGAACTGTTAGCAAGTTGTTTCCGCATTCCGAAGAACGAATCATTGACCTCAGTGAATGTAGCAGAGCTGATGCTGAAGGAAGGTTCGGTTCCTGATGACCATCTGTTTGTCGTGGGAAAAGAATCGCGTGCTCTTGCAAAGGAGGCTAAGTCAAAATATGACAAGAAGAAAATACGTTCCGAATATCCGACACTCCGAAACCATGGAAGCACCAAGCTATCCTACTTTAGAAAGGAGAATCGCTTGCCTACTAGCGGTTCGCTGCGACTACGTTACAGCAGGCATAGCGTTCCTGTGATTCTTCCTATGACCAGATATTTCGCTAGACTTCTAGGGTATCATGTTGCCGAGGGCGGATTCTCCGGAGGGAAGAGAGGATCTTGCTGCGAACTGACATTCTCCCGCTCAGAGATGAACTATGTCAAAGATGCGGCAGATTGCATCCTGCACACCTTCAGGCTCAAACCGAAGATCGACCGTTTTGAAAGCAAGATTCGGGTAAGGTACGGTGGAACTCTACTTGCGAAAGTGATCTCGGAAGTGTTTGCTTCGGGAAAGCATGTCCGTAACAAACGAGTCCCATACATCATATTTAATGTTCCTGATAGATTCAAGATCGAGTTCCTAAGGGGGTATTTCAGAGGAGACAGGATGGTCAACTACAGAGAGAATACTCGCCTAGCCACGAAAACGGTAAGTAGACTTCTCGCGGCAGATCTTGTTATCCTGCTCCGCCAACTGAACTGTGTCGCTTATACTTACAAACAGGGAGAATACTATGTCGTTGCCCTAGCGAATACGGAGCCCATCCAAGAACTTGTTGATGAGTTATGTGGCAGAAATGTGAATGTGAAATCCAAGCTTCTTTCTTTGCCCAGCAACATCATATACCCGCTACGTGATCAGATCAAACGTTCCATGCCATATGGAAAACGAACGCAAATTCATAACAAGCTCTTTACCAACGGCGGAAATGGAAGAATAGGCTACAAGAAACTCGAAGAGATTCTCCATAAGGTTTCGAGTAACAATAATCGATACCTAGAGACAATAAGAACACTTGTCGAAAATAGGGTTGTACTCCTACCGCTAGTTGAAAAGAAGCGTTTGAATATAGAATCGTCAACAGACGTATATGACATTGAGGTCTCGAATGACCATACCTTCGTTGGGGGACTTGGAGGTATGGTACTTCACAATTCAGACATAGTTGATTACAAGCTTCCCAGCGAGAGGCTGAGCGACCTTGATATCAAAAGGCTGTACGAGCTTCAGAAAGACCCACGGTACGAAGGCGAACTCTGGAAGAGAGAGATAGAAACCTTCCTAAAGGTCAGAAGGAAGGCTGAGCAAGAAGCCTTCAGCAGATACGGGTTGACTTACATAGTTGATGAATATCTGCCTGCCAAACTTGAAGCCATGGAGAGCTACTAATCGCCATACTCACTCGGAAGTTTCCATGTAACCTGCAACTTCTATAACGACCTCGTTTCGAAACTCCTTGCGAATCTGGATCGATCGCTTTCCCAATGGAAGAGTACTCTCAATGAGAAACGAAGAGATGAGAAGAGCGTTGGGAATTCTATCTCTTCTACTAGTTACCATAGTCTCAACGAGTTTCGGAACATGGCAAAGCGAAGGCCAAACAACGCATCACATAGTTATCAACGAGATTGAACAGAATCCCGTTGGAGACGACAACGTATCTGGAGCAGAGTGGGTCGAACTCTTCAACCCCCTAGCCATATCGGTTAATCTGAGCGGTTGGAATGTCACAGCAACTCATGGAACACCGAGAACTATACGTCTCACTGCGAATCACTCAATCGCCGCTGGCGGTTATCTCATCATAAACCATACGGCCCAGTGGTTGGACAACGAATATGAGGTTGTAGTTCTCACAAATCCTCTCGGCGTCGAAATCGATAGAACGCGGAACATGACTGACACCAGCGATGACGCTAGGGCATGGGCTCGCGTGCCCAATGGACGGGACTTTGATCAAGATTCCGACTGGAATCTCCAGCAGTCAACGAAAGGCTTCTCTAGCAATCGTATCAGCCCGAGTACCGTTGAGTCTTGGCATTTCAAGCCTCAACTCTGGATTTTGAATACAGCCTATCGCCGTCTGCCCAAGGAAATTCAAGATGTATGGCAGTATTATCCGATCGAGTTGGCTGAGGGAGTAGCGTATCCAATCAAGCATTCGTGGAATTCAACTCTACATTTCTATCATCCACACACGGATTGGGGCGGAGCCCTAAATGAGACCTTGGAATGGTATAGGTACTTCGTGAACAATCAGACAGCGGGGAACATGCGTGAAGCAGTCTTCAGCGCAGGCGTAATGGCTCACTACATAATCGATATATCAAATCCGTTGAACACCAACCAATCCTTAGCTGAAGAGAGTATCCACATAGGATACAGGTCATATGTGGAACGAGATCTACCCTATTTTCAAATTACGATCTCGGAACCAGACAACGTCAGGAATGTCAGTGCTTACCTGATAGCCTTAGCCTACTCCTCTCAAACTTACTATTCGAGTTTGATTAAGAGTTTCACTCCAATCGCTAACGAACCTTACAGGTGGAGTGGAGAAACCTATAGGATAACTTCTATATGCCTGAATGCGGCTGTGAGGGCTGTAGTATCACTCTGGCTCACGGCTGTCGAGAAAGGCTATTTGGTTATGCCTGAATTCAATTTGGCGAAAAATGGTTTCCTCATCGCAACCCTGATCGTCATGATGGCCATCTTGGCGATCAAGAGAATGCCAACATTATAAGTACGATCTACTGTTCGACTATAGCCTACCAGTATACAGTACTCGTAGGGGTTCCTTTCAGAACCGCCTCAGTCTCTTCAGGATTGAGAGTCTTCCTTGCGCCTTTGGTGTAGTGCCAATCGAAGCAGCACCATCGAATCAGTTTCACATCCTTATCTCTCAGGTTTTCAGGCAGCCGCTCATCCGGCGTCCTCTTCGAGAAACCCACCAGTCTAACCATGAAGATGCACTTCTTCCATATATTGCCGTATTCATCCTTTTTCGTTTCAGGTGTCTCTTGGATGTCTATTGTTGTTCCTTGCAGCCTCCTAGCCTTGTCAACATCCGACTGAATTCTAGCCATTCTTCTTGCCCTACCTCGAATCTCTTTCTTAGTGGATAGTAGGATTAGAAGTGGATACGTGATATTTCAGGTTTAGCAGCCGAATCAATGAGCTTTTTTCTTCTTCTGCTCATCTCTTTCCTCTTCTGTTCTGCAAGGAAATCCGGCGAACTACTGCTCTCCCATTTCTACTGGCGAAGTCAGGTGGCGCCCAATCTTCTTCAAGGCGGGTTCTCTTGATCTCCTCGACTCGGGTTCGGTATTTCACAGTAGTTTTCCTGTAAAGTAGTATGCCCTTTCTCTGCCATATCGGCTTCTTGGATAGATCTACTCCATGCTTTGTGATCAGTTTCGCTATCTGAGCCGAATCCAATCCTTCAAGTTGCTGGGCAGCGGTTCTCGGATTCAGCCCTTCTCTAATTAGAGTCCAGTATCCATAGGCGTTAAGGTAGTTCCCATTACACTCTCTTTGCCTCCATGCGAGATACTCGAAGACTAATTCAGTTGGTGTGAGAATGACTCTCGAATCGAACGTGGCGACCATCTTCTTTCCGAAGATCTCGTTGACCGCTAAACTGAATCCGCTTGAGACGATGCTTGCTAGAACGGAGTCCAATTTCTCTAGACGACCATTAAAAGGTGGAGGAGGTAGGAACAGTAGATTCACTTCGTCGCTACAAAGGTAGCATAGTGAAGGGTTGAAGCCTGAAGAGTAAACTGCTCTGGCTGCCTCGACGAAGCATCTAGCAATTCTCACATCAAACGGCTTCTCTGCATCCAGCAATTTGCAGAGTCCGCTGAATCTCCTTCCATCTAGGCGGATGAAGAACTCATTGTTCTGCGGGATTCGAAGGTTGGAGAAGATTTCGTTTTCTTCGAGTTTGATTGAGGCCATTTCTTCATCCAGAGAGCATCATCAAGATGCATTGATTGGATTTTCGGAGCATATCGATCAGGAAATGTTTCAAGGAAGCTCTTCTAAGTCTCAGTCTTCTGGCCGCGTAGGTCTTCTAGGATTATTCGAGCGTCCACTACGCTGGCTCCTTTCTCGTAAACCATGATTGGGTTTAAGTCCATCTGGTTGATCTCAGGGTTCTCCATAATCAAGTCAGATGCTCGCAGAAGTATCTTTACGATGGCTTCCTCATCGACGGGAGGCTGGTTCCTGTAGCCCTTCAGAATGGGGTAGGCCTTTATCTCCCTTATCATCTCTCTAGCTTCCGCTTCCTCTATAGGAGCTACTCGAAATGTAACGTCCTTCAGAACCTCAACGAATATTCCTCCGAGGCCAAACATCAAAGTTTGCCCAAATTGAGGGTCCTTCAGCCCACCCACTATGACTTCTGTGGAGGCCGGAGCCATCTTCTGCACCAATACGCCGAGCAGCTTCGCGGATGGTTTATAACTCTTCGCACTTTCCAAGATCTTCCTGTAGCCATCCTCGACTTCTGCACTATTCTTCAATCCAACGAGAACTCCGCCGGCCTCGGTCTTGTGAAGAATGTCAGGGGAGACTATCTTCAAGACGATTGGGTAGCCGAACTTCTCCGCATACTCGACAGCTTCATGCATGTTGAGAGCAAGAGCGAACTCAGGTGTAGGTATCCCATATTCAAGGCATATGGTCTTGGCTTCAGGTTCTAGAAGATTCTTCCTCCCTTCTTCAAGAGCTCTCTTGATAACTTCCCTAGACCTTTGATTCATCGGCAATTCACTCCGACAGCTCTTCGATCGCCAAGTTATAACATTTAACTCTGACTACCCTAATTGTTCGTATCGAATATTAAGTGTTAAGTCAATGTCAGTCGTCTCTATTGGCCGCTTGATCATGGTTGGAACTGTTCACGTGCAGAAATCTAGTGTAGAGAATGTGAAGAGGATAATCTTTGAAACGAAGCCCTCCATCGTTGCGCTGGAACTTTGTGAAGACAGATACTATCTCCTAAAGACTCGAGTTGAAACGTCTGCGATACCTACATTCAGGTTTGGAGTTATTCCTTGGCTACTTGCCGTCCTCGAGAGGACTGCTGGAGAGAAGACTGGAGTCTTTCCTGGCGCTGAGATGGTTGAAGCGGCAGCTGCCGGTGTGAGGCTAGGTGCGAAGATCGAGTTCATAGACATGCCCATCCAACAGATCATCCGTAGGATTCAAACCATACCTTTCCGAGAGAAATCTCGACTGGTTTTGGATAGCATTCTTGCGCTTATAACGATCCTGGTCGGCGTCAAGGTCGAAAAGAACATCCCTGAGTCGCCGGATAAGCTTGTGCTGAAATTCAAGAATCGCTACCCGAGCCTGCATAGATGCTTGGTTGAAGAAAGGAATAGATACATAGTTCAAAGGCTGGCTTCGATTCTCGCTTCAACAGCGGGAACGATCGTCGCAGTTGTGGGCTTGGGGCATCTTAATGATCTGGCGAAGGAGCTTTCGACGGTCAAGACTTCCGAGCCTTACTATAGTGTTTCGCTCAAATGGTCGATCCAACGTTTCGAATCCTCTGCCTGAAAGTGAATGCAGCAGATAGCGCCCCCTTAAGTGCTTGCCACCATTCTTCAGCAAAGCTGACTAGGAGTACATCTCCCTCTGATAATGAGAATTCTCTCAGAAGCCTTCTGGAGTCTTCCGGACTCAAAGTGCACATGTCTTCAGCAGTACCTGGGATCCTCAGAGTGCCTTCCTTGTACGTCAAGATTACCGTTCCTTTCGCACCACCCTTCACAGCAGCATCTCTCTGATCAACCCCAGATCTAACCTTGTCCGCTCCACTTTGAACTTGAAGCACGACATTGATCGGGCCAACACCGAAAACATCGAAATTGTATATCTTCATGTCTTTGATATCAGCACTCTTGAATATCGCGTTTATTCGAGTCTCCCCAGCCTTCGTCAAGAAGGTTCCAGTCTTCGGCCTGCTGTCTATGTATCCTTCTCTCTCGTAGGATCTCATTATCCCGCGAACGATCCCTTCAGGCGTCTCGAGCATAGCGCTGAGGCGGTAGCGTCCTACAGTCGCCTCCTTCCGGATGGTGAGGAGAAAGAAAAGCTGGTTGAGCTCAGAGAGCCTCTTTGACAAATGTTCTACCCATCAAGTATTTTCCTTAAACTCTCTTATGGTGGTTCTGGTGGAGGAGGCGGCCAACTAGAATACGCTGTGAAAGACCAAATCAACAAATCTCCATCGGCAACCAGATATTTATCGCAGCCAGTCTCTCCGAGGATCCATTTCTTCTCAGTTGCTTCCCATTTATACCATAGCCAACCGTGAGTACTATTGCCTTCGACCCCATTAATCGACACTACGAATGCTCCGTAGCCTCCCATAGTATAATTCACTTCAGCAAGTCTACTAGTCACGCTCAATAGAGATTCCCCAGATACAGCAGCGACATCGTGATGCCAAATTCTGTACGAGGTACCATTTCCATAGTCGACTCCAAGCTCGAGGGTTAGAACAGATTTGCCAACTCTCTCTGAAAGCATGTTGTACTGCCCATAGTAGAAAGCTGAAAGCGATGTTGTAACTATAGCCCAACACAAGAAACTGACAGCTGCCAACCTCCATACTCTAACTTCTCTACCTGAATTTTGCGTAGCCATGTTCTCTCAACTCCTTCACAGCTAACAATAATGGAACAGCTCCGAAGAAGAACAACACCGCATTACTGAACTCATGAATCAGAGCGAAAGGCACTCCTGAAACCATTATGCCAGCTACAATAGGCCACTTGACTGAACCGAAGTATAACCATGAGAAAGAGATCCCGCTAACAAAGTTCGTTAACAGATCGTATGCAAACGTGGCGAGAAGCCCTGCTAAAGCGACTTCATAGCTGAATAATAGTCGCCTCTTCCCCAGAGACTTCTCGAAGATACTTGGGTTGAACTTTCTCAATGAGCCGCCGACCACACCGTAAATAGACTCGCAGATCATCGCAGCTATCCATATCAAGAAGTCGAACCCGTAAGGGTTCAAGCTGCCGTAGACAGCCCAGATCAAAGCTCCAGTACATATGCCGACGAAGCTTCCGAAGCAGAAGCCACTTGAGAAGACGATCAAATCCATAATCTTCACATTGGGTAGCCAAATCAACAAGTAGTTTGTAGCCAAAGACAAGGCGACCAGGGAAGCGATGACGCAGATATCGGTTATTCCCAGCTTCCTTCTAACTATGAACAATCCTAGGATGGATATCCAAACTGCGGCCACAAGTATGCCCACTAGAGGGATGCCTGCAAGGTCTCGAGAGAGAAGCGCTTCGAGCCAGTTGGATAAGCGGGTTACCTTCTAGGTTAATTGACCTAGCCTAGACTAGCTGATTAACCTACTTAACATTATCGATGGAGCCGACTCAAGGCTTCAGTTCTTCGCCACCAGTCAATATTCGAGTCAACTCAGCGTTAACCTCTACGAACCCGGTCTTCTCCTTTGCAGAGACAGGTATCGGTTCGAAATTCAGGCCCGTTCGAGTGATTGCCTGAGCCAGATCCCTACTGATAAGCGAAGCGGCTTTCCCTAAACGTACCTCTAGAGCGTGTTCAAGCTGCTCAATCTCCTCAGACCAACCAACCATTTGGTCAAGCTCATCAGATGTAACGAGATCCGTCTTCGTCAACAAGTAGATTTGAGGTTGTAGAAGCCTATTATAGACAGCCGCGGCCATAAACATGTTAGAAACATAATTCAATGGGCTTCTACAGAAAGGCGCATCGAAGAGATAAACAACCGCACTAGAATCGTCTGTCATCGCATGCGAGATGTAAGGACCGCTCTCTCTAAAAGCGAAGAGCTCTATCTGTCCAGGTGTGTCGACCAAGACAATATCTGCCCCCGAACCCTCAACGCTCTCCTTTATCTCTTCGATGCGATCGCCGACCAAGTCAGCAGCCATCAAGAGTGCGCCATTAGGCCCAAGCTGGTATTCCTCCATTATCGCATCAAGATCGACGTATTCTCTAACATCAACATCGGGGTTATAGGGTAGAGCGACAGCTCCTGGGTCAAGGTTCAAGCTGACGACGTTCTGATCACTCATCCTGAGCCAATCGAGAAAATTCCCAGTGAAGACCGACTTTCCCGAACCAGCCATGCCCACAACGAAGACCGCATACAAAATAGAGACCTCGATGCTGAAAAGAGAAACCTGCGACTTTGAATTAAGTCTTATCTGTACATGAGATTTACGAAGAGGGAGAAGAGTAACCTCACGTTCAACACTCATTGAAGCAGCGTAACGTTCGCATAGAGAAACGCTTTCTGCTGAGACTTCAATCGAGAGGTCGGAGAAGGAATGTCTTCTCGAGAAGGCTAAGGAACTGAAGAGAGAGATGCGAACTCTAACACGCAGTAAATGACGAGTTTGGAAGCAAACTTCAACCAGTCACCATGTACAAATAGGATATTCCTGAGATGCCCGCCTTCCGAGCCTAGAACAGCTTATATCAAAAAACAGCCTAAGCTTCCCCTAGGCTGCGATGAAGAGCAGGCTAGAAACTGAAGGGTGATGGACAACCTGGGTTCTGAGGCGGCCTTCACGTTGTCTTTCCAAGCATTCTAACCATATCGATCATGGCTCTGATCACTTGTTCTCTCGCCCTTCCTCGATTCTTCTCTGTCGACAAGAAGTGGAGTTCAATGAGAGCACCTGTTCTTCCCTCTCCTCCTTTCGGATGAGATTTGACGTATACCCTTGGGTTACCCCGCATCACTCTATCGATCAGTGGAGCGAGCGCTGACTCAACGATACCCCTAACGATCATACTGGATTCATAGAACGCGAGGTCTCCCGACTTTTCTCTCATCATTTCAGCAATGCTCCTCTCAAAGATAGCTTTCAATTCCTTCGGAACGCCAGGCAGGGAGATCAGTATCGCTCCTCCATATTCAGCGACAACTCCAGGGGCTGTTCCAACAGGATTCGGTATAGGGCTAGACCCTTCCGGAAGGGTAGCCATTTTAACTCTCGGTTTCGTTAACCTCAATCTCTTGGGGGCGCTCATCTCCCTGTACCTGTCTCTTATGAGTCGCAAGGCTTCCAGATTCAACTTCAACTTCTTACCTGTCGCTCTTGAAACGCCTTGCAGAGTCTTATCGTCAAAAGTGGGCCCTAAGCCTCCGGATGTGATTACGAAGTCAACTTTTCTCCTCAAAGCTTCTCTTACTACGGAGGAAATTTCTTGAACGTCATCCCTGACCTCCGTTATTCGAGTGACTTTGCCGCCGCGTCGGGTTATTTGATCTGCAAGCCATTGAGCATTAGTATTCAATGTCTTTCCGATTAGAAGTTCATTCCCGACGCAGATTATCTCTACTGAACAAGCCAATTCTAGTTTCCCCGAAGATCACATGCATACTCAATCTACTCCTTCTTCGAGAGCCACCATTTCAAGTACTCTTTCTGCTTCCTCTTCCGCCGTTCTTCACTGGTCTCTCTATCTCCGTACATTTCGTCTTTTCCTTCCATCAGTTGCTGAGATGTGAACGTGAGACCGCAGCTCTTGCATACGTATTGCTTCAATGTGGAATCGTATGAGAGATTTCCACCGCATTCTAAGCAGTAGTACGGCATCTAGAGTTTGATCCTCCTCGCTATGCTAGAAGAATCGTTCTGTTAGTTAAATCTTGGTCTTCAAGAATCAATTGGCTAGCTTGATTTCCCGCGAGACGCATTCTGTTAAGCTATTATTGACGGAAGAAAGGATAAGAGACTATTCAGTTTGAGTTTTTCAAGCAAGACAGAATAATATGATAAGATGATTCCAATGAAAATCAAACATTTTGAAATTGGCATCTGCGGTCTCTCTTGCAGACTCTGCCCACGTTATCATACGGAAGGCAAGAGCAAATGTGGAGGCTGTAAGACCGAATCCAGAACGGCTGTTGGTTGTCCTTTTATCACTTGTGCGGTGAAGAAGAAAGGAATTGAGTTTTGCTGGGATTGCGAAGAAAATGAAACCTGTGGGAAATGGAAAAGGCATAGAGAATTCGGTAAACAGCGTGACACATTCAAATGTTATCAAAGACTTGAGGATGACATTTCTTTTATCCAGAAGAACGGCGTCGATGAGTTTAACAAGTTACAGAAGGTCAAGGAAAAGTTACTGAAATAAATGCTGCAAGAATTTAATGAAGGGCGGTCAAAGAGCTATTATTGTATAGCTGTAACTGTCTTGGAAATTGAGGAATTGAAAAATCATTGCGTGAAGCGAAGGAGCAATCAAGGGGGTTGGAGATAAGAGAGAAGTCGAAAGTTTTGCGCTCAATACTAGGCGCAGTAGCTGATAGAAAGAACTATTGTCTAAGATCGAGAAAATGAAAAAAGCGGTCTTTGGCGAAGTTCCGGACTTGCATTTGCTTCGTAAATCCTCACGTCGCCTTCGGCTCGGTCGCATGCGGTGAGCTTCTCCTACAACGAGTACGCTAGATGGAATGCTCACTACGGCCAAGTAAAATCTGGGCGAAGGCAATCAAGGAAGTTAGTGATTAAATAGAAGAATGACTCCCGGTGATGTTTGGCACGGCAAGAATTTCCAGGTGCTCAACGAGACATCATCCCAAAATGAGTTGCAGAAGCCGGGAGACTAAATTTTATATATTGATTTAATGCATCAAATCTGGTAAACTCCGGGCTAGGAGACGCTTCCAGATGCTTAGGTGTTCCATGCTGAGGATTATTCCTAAGATCACTAAGCGCAGCATGGACTTTAGACACCTATAAGCTGGAAGAAGAACACTCTAGCTCGCTGTTCTGCTTCCAGGAGGTTTTTGAAACGAGTAGAAAACATAAACAACAAACATGTGTTGCGGAGAAGCTCGATGAGAGCAATCTCACAGTCGAAGACCATATACTAGAGACTGTTGAGACAATACGCCGACAACTGCAGGTTGAAAGGAACTATCGAACAGCTCTTCTCTTTGCGCTGTGTATCGTCGAGAAACTGAAAGAAATTGTTGAAGAAAATAACGGAGTTGAGTAGAGGAGGAAAACAGTCCGATATGGAGGAACTAAATCTGATCAAGAAGGCATTCGAGCTTGCTGGATCGAAGAGAGCTTTCTGGCGTGAATGCCTCTTCCATATGGGTCAAAGTCCTAATACAGCCTTGATCGAGGATGTTCTTGAGGGTAGGAGAAAGCTCTCAAAGCATGATCTGGAGCTGGTGCTAGATTATCTAAGAAAGCACGGACTACTGTATGCGCTCTGAAGACGCATACTGGCAAAGAAGTTCAGGAGAATCGCCTGAGAATACTGGATTGCAACTCGTGCTCCATATCCATTTCTAAGGGTTCCTAGGAGCGAGCTGGATAGAGTTTCTTTGGAATGATGCTAGTAGATAGCTCTGCTTGCGCCTAAGATTCAATCGATTCTTTTTCAGGAACGTAATAGTACTCACCCATACCTTTCTGCATTCGATCTATCTTGCTCTCAGGCTTGTTGACTCTAGGTCTGCCTGTCACTGGGTCCCTTCTGAAAGTGATCTTCATATCGGTTAGAAAAGAGTTCATCCCATCTCTGAGGGAACCCGGACTCTCAGCACGCCCCTCAGTTCCAGGTTTCCCAGTGAAGATCATCAGTCTATCTGCGATGAAGTCTTGAGCGACTATATCATGTTCCACGACAAAGCCGAATGCTTCGCGTCCCTCCACCACTTTCCTAATAGCTCGCGCGGCTGTAAGTCTCTCTTCAACATCAAGATATGCGCTTGGTTCGTCTATCAAGTATACGTGAGCCTCCTTGACGAGGCAAGCTGCTATCGCTACGCGTTGGAGTTCTCCTCCACTCAGATCCTTAACATCTCTATCGAGAAACTTCTTCAAAGCCAGCGGCTTAACCAACTCGTCTTCGAAGAAATCAGTTCCATATCTTTCTCCTCCTACATCTTTCAAAAGTGAATCGACGGAACCCTCGTATTGCGCGGAGATGTATTGCGGTTTGTAGCTGACCGTCAATCCTTCTAGTGGAGGCGTCTCTCCTTTGTCAGGTTTCTCTATCTTTGCTAGAAGCTTTATGAAAGTCGTCTTCCCTATACCGTTCGGCCCGAGGATTCCTATAGTTTCACCTTGTCTAACCTCGCCAGCATCAACTCTCAACTTGAAGCTTCCGAAAGATTTCTCCATAGAAGACCAACTTAATTTCCAGCCTTCGATCAGCTTCAATTCTCTCGGAGGTTTCACATGGAACTTTATCGGCTGTGGTCTGAACCTCATATTTTCGTCTGGGATGAACCCGTCTAGGTAGATGTTTATTCCAACTCTAACTCCATGAACATGCGAGATAATTCCATATGCGCCCGGCTCACCATAGAGCACACAGACTTGATCAGATAGGTAATCAAGCATCGCTAGATCGTGTTCAGCTATCAAGACTGTCTTCCCGCCGTCAACAAGGCTTCTTATAGTCCTTGCAGCTCTCAATCTTTGACTAACGTCAAGATGGCTCGACGGCTCATCAAAAATGTATACATCAGCTTCACGGCAGATCGCTGCAGCAATCGCTAGTCGTTGAAGCTCCCCACCGCTCAATACGTCTATAGATCTGTTCAAGATATTCTTTAGTTGAAGATCTGTGACAAGTCTCTTCAATTTTCCTGTTCGGTCGGCCTTCTGCAAGAGCGTGGAGACTCTACCTTTGACGTATCTTGGAATCATGTCGACGTGCTGCGGTTTGTAAACGACCTTAAGCCTATTTCTTGAGAGTTTCTCAAAATATTCCTGAAGGATTGAACCCCTGTAATGTCTTATCACGTTTTCCCAGTCAGGGGGAGAATCGTATTCTCCAAGGTTGGGTTTTATCTCTCCAGAGAGTGTCCTTAGAGCAGTTGTCTTTCCTGTTCCATTTCTGCCGATAAGCCCTGTGATCACTCCTTCCTTGGGAATCGGCAGCCGGAAGAGCTTGAACATATTTGGACCGTATCTATGGCTGCACTCTTCTTTGAGTTCTTCAGGCAAGTTTATTATCGTTATGACTTTGTAAGGGCATTTCTTGACACATATCCCACAGCCAGTGCAAAGAGATTCAACTATTATAGGCGGTTTATCCTCGCCATCGGAGAAGACTACCGCATCGATTCTGTTTCGAACTTCTGGACAGAAGTTTCTGCACTCGTGCTGACAATCCTTCGGTTTACATCTTTCTCTGTCGAGAACCGCGACCCTAACCATAGTATTTCAACCAAATCAGCAGATACTGCGTCGCTTTATGGAAAAAAGATCGATTGTAAAAAGAGAGAAGTTCACGCGGGGGCTACCATTCTTCTTCTTCCCAGCCCTCTTCCTCGCCCCATTCTTCCTCTTCGCCCCACTCCTCTTCCTCGCCCCAGTTCTCTTCTTCTCCCTTCGTGACTTTCATCATTTTTTGCCTCCGCAAGCCACGGAGCTAATTGTTGCGTGTCATGCCGCGTTTTTAAAGCTTTTGGTTAAAATTCTCAGTTTGACGAAACTTTCTTTTGAATCTGAAAATACCTAGCCCTCATTCTGGCATCCGGCTTCTTCAGACCCCTTCTCATGAAGGCCCAAGACATATTCGGCGTGCTATGAGCTGCTCCAACGTTTCCTTTTCCGTCTAACGTAATTATTCCAATCGGCAAACCGATTCTCCTATTCTCGAGTTTAACTGCTTGTTCCGCTGCTTTCTGACCAACAGCTCCCTCCGACATGAGGTCGCAAGCGGTCTTCGCGAGGACCAGTCTTATCGCTCCTTCACCAACTCCTGTCGCTGAAGCGGCGCCACAGTCATTATCAGCGTATGTTCCGCATCCGATTAAAGGTGTATCGCCTATTCTTCCAGGAAACTTCAAGGGGGTTCCACCGGTTGAAGTGGCTGCAGCAACATCTCCATTCTTATCTATCGCTATTGCTCCTACTGTCCCGGCTCCGATTTCGGGGTGTTTTCGAAGGAGTCTCAGTGTTCTTGGCATGTTTTTCATCTTTCCATAAAGTAGCTGACTCCTAAGCCTCCTCCAATCTTCAAGTCTAGCTTTGCTTACAGGTTTCGCGTTTTCCAAAGTGTAGAGCTTGCCCAGCTTCTCAGCTCCTATACCAGCTAAGAAGACGTGGTCGGTCTTTTCCATTACGAGTCTCGCTAGACTTACAGGGTTCTTGAAAGACTTAACGAGAGCCACTGCACCCGCGCGCAATGTTCTTCCATCCATTATGGATGCGTCCATCTCCGCTTCACCTTTCAAATTCAAGTTTGATCCGACTCCAGCATTGAATATTGGGTTGTCTTCCATCGAAATGGTTGCTTCCTCAACAGCTTTCAACGCGGTTCCACCCTTCTTCAAGAGAAGGTAGCCTCTCATCGCAGCTTCCTCAACTCCCTCCAACGCCAGCCTATGTTTACTCGACGGCCAGAAACCAGCTCCGCCATGTATAACAATCACTGGGCGCAATTCTGATCTCCTGTGAGAGCGTTAGCTAGTCTCTCACGACTCGTGTTTAAAACATTTGTCGGGTCAACTACCGCACTCATAGACTAGCTAGGACTTTCGGTAGTCTGCTTAGACTCCGTAGCGTTACGCCAGTCTTCAAAGTCTTCTTGTATCTTCGTCTTCTATCAATAAGGACGGTCTTCATTCCGAGGGATTTCGCGCCGATTATATCGTGTTTGATAGAGTCTCCAACGAAGGCAGTGTCTTCAGCTCTTGTACTCAATTCTCTCAATGCGTAGTAGAAGATCCCTGGATATGGCTTCCTGATGCCCAATTCAGCTGATGTAGCGACGACGCTGAAGTAGCCTCTCAGTTTCAGCTGAGACAAGACGCGGTTGGGGACCTCACTGGATGAAGTATTGGTCACTACGCCGAGCCGGTATTTAGATTTCAGAAGGCTTAGAACATTCGGCACTTCCGGGAAACATATGACGCCAGAGGATCTCGCTTCGATGAATATGTCCATGGCACATCTGAGCAGTCTCTCGTCGATCCTGTGGGAAGAAACATGAGATAGAAGATTGCCCATCCAGCATCTCATTGGGATTTCGACTAGGAAGCTGTCTCTCAGCTCGTCGAGTCTTCTATAGTTATCGAGGAAGAGCGAAATCAAAGATTCTCTGTCTATTCTGTAGCCACTTCGATTTGCGAACGTGACAAGTCTATCCAAAGCGACCATGTCGACAGCTCTGTCTTCTACCTCGCGAGTGACGAGAGTCTCACCCAGATCGAAGAGGACGCACCTAGGAGACAAGTTTCACCCGTCCCAAACACGATGAAGTTTTCCGCTCGACCGCGTTCCAGAAGCTTACGCCGCTACTTCACGAGCTCCTTGAAGGCAGATCGAACCTCTTGGTCCATCGCCTTCTCTAGATCCTTATCGATAGCTTCAGGCTGGTGAGATTTCAAGATCTCTTCAACCTTCTGATGAGCTTTAACCAACATATCTTTGGCTCCTTTCTCACACCATTTGTGCCAACTATTTCGATCGCATAGTGCGGGGTACCAGAACTCGCTTCGCAGATGTTGCAAAGTGTGCTTCTGTGTCAAGAATGAGCCTCCTGGCCCAACCCTTTCCACAACGTCGACAGCCAAATCTTCCTGCTCGGTTCGAAAGTCAGCTAGCATCCGCTTCAAGTAAGAGACAATCTCATCATCTATCACTAGCTGTTCAAAAGAGACGCCTTGATCCGCGCCTAGGATCCCAAGATGACCATAGAGTTCAGCTCCAGCCAGACCGCCCATTAGAAGAGTCATACCCTTCTCAAAGGCCGATTGCGCATCAGGAACCTTGGAGTCAGTCAGACCAGTGTTCACATGTACTGGGAAACCGTAGAACCGTCCAACCTGGGTTATCGCGGCTGCCATGACGCCCTGCTCAGGAGAGCCGAAAGCGATCATGCCTGATCTTTGATCAAATATGTGAGGGATACCGCCGTACTCGACAGGGACCCCCGGATTCAAGATCTGAGTGATGACAGCACCAGCAACGATCTCAGCATTCTCAACAGCTAGGGTTCCTGCAAGAG
>Ga0315312_1000738_pt1 | contig 32173 bp, 30 predicted proteins | sample TDP7_MG_FD_203629 | JGI IMG/M metagenome (GOLD analysis project Ga0315312, IMG submission 203629) | Freshwater sediment microbial communities from Lake Towuti, South Sulawesi, Indonesia - TDP7 | ecosystem: Environmental > Aquatic > Freshwater > Lake > Sediment | place: Indonesia: South Sulawesi... | reverse complement strand
ATGGGCGGAGCCTCCACGAGGGGTAGGCCCTCATGGTCCACGTAGCCGCAGGCGTCACTGTACGTGGAAAAGAGGACCTCGCATCCCCTCTTCATTAGGCGCTTGGCGACGGGGACGCATCTCCCGACATGGCCTAGGCCTACGCCGCAGGCCCCGAAGTAGACCTTCATCCCCTCGAAGTCCACCCTTATCACAGCTTGACCTGTTCTACCTCGCCCTTGGGCGTCTTCTCCTTGAAGATGATAGCCTGAAACTTGTATATCTTGGTCTCGGGGAGAACCCACGCCTCAGGAGGTAGCCCCGCCTTCATGCAGCAGTGGCCGAGGAACTCCTCGCAGTCCCATTCCCATTCCACAGGCACTTGGGGCAGAAGGAGGCCCTTGAACCAACCATGTTCTACGATAAGGCCGTCTCTCCCTATCTCCACCTCGCGAGGATAATCTCTAGGATTCTCAACCCTAATGAGGCTTGGCGGGGTCAAGACGCTGACCTCGACTACGATACTCCCCAGTTCATCCTTCTCGACAGGGGGGAATCGGGGGTCCCTTGTGGCCGCGCTGATAGCTGCATCGATGGTAGCCTCGACCAAGGGAAGCTCTGGAGTAGGATAGCCTATGCAGCCTCGTAGTTCCTCCGTTCCTCTCCTCATCGTGTTGAGGGTGACGAAGAGCCCGCACTTTTCCAGGAGCTTCCCCTTAACATGTTTAGGAACAGGTATAGGTCTCCCGAATTCTAGGTAATCTGTAATCGCATGACGGGCCAACCTCACGAGGTAGGTGCCCTCGTCGAGTGTCAATTCAAATGACAAGGATGAAGCCTCCGACCAGACCCTGCGGCATAGGAACTAGTCCTCGTCCGTCCTAAGCATCCTTTTAGCTCTTGCTAAGGTCTCGTTTATCTTTTTCCAATGGCCTCCCCTCCAGTAAGCTTTGCCGCAACCCGAGCAGGCCCAAAACTCTCTGTAACGCCTAAGAGTACCCCTGGGAATCTTATCCCTAACCTCATTGACGTCGACGCGCCTAAGAACCGCCCCGCAAGTTGGGCATCTGGACGCAGCTTCGTCGATATCAAGCCTGAGACCGAGTTGACTGGCCACCCTTGAAAGCCTCTCAGCCTCATCCTCCCCCTCGACTAGGAGGGCTTGAAGGCCGCGGGCTCTAGCTCTCCTGAGAAGTTCCACATCTCTGGTCAGGAGGGTTGCGTCCTTAGAAGCAGCCCTCTCTAGGAGAAAATCGTCTGAGGCTCCTTTGAAGTACTCCACCTCATAGCCCAGGAGCCTGAGCCAGCGCGTGAAACTTCCCAGCATTCCATCGACTACAAACTTCAACTCTGTCCCCGGACTAACGCCCTCGAGACTACGGAGCCGCTACCCGCCTTGGCGAGAATCTCCCCCCCATCCATGGCCAACCGCCCAGCAACAAAGGTCTTGACAGCCCTCCCTGATGCTTTGAAGCCCTTGAAAGGTGAGTACTTCGCCTTCGACTTGAACCCATCTGGGTCGATAACGAATCTCCCCTTCAGGTCAACTACTGTGACATCAGCGTCGAATCCCGGTGAGAGACGCCCCTTAGATCTGAGCCCGAAGACCTTTGCGGGTCTCTCTGCCAGAACCTCCACTAGGCGGCCAAGGGTGAGTTTTCCTCCATTCACGGCTGTAAGCATGACGGGAAGAGTGGTCTCAAGCCCAGGGAAACCTGGCGAGACACTCCATACACTCTCCGATACCTTCTCCCTCAAAGTGTGGGGGGCATGGTCGCTAGCCACAAGATCCACATCCCCTTCTACCAGCCCTTTGAGTAGAGCTTTCAGATGCCTCTCATTGCGCAGTGGAGGATCGACTATGGCTACCCCTCCTTGAGCCACGACCTCCTTATCGGAGAGGAAGAGGTGATGAGGCCCAACCTCACAGGTAATGGACAGCCCACCTCTCTTGGCCTTCCTTATGATCTGAAGCCCCTCCGAGGTGCTGAGGTGGCAGAAATGCACCCTCGCTCCCGTCTTCCCGGCCAAAGCCACGATCCTAGTCACGGACCTGCTCTCCGCTTTGGGTGGATGGGACAAGGCGAAGGCTTGGGGAGAACTCTTCCCCGATGCCTTCAGTTCCACCTCCAAGCATTCAATGGTCTTGAGGTCCTCGGCGTGAAACAGAACCGGAAGCCCCGCCTCCTTTGCGCTTATCAGTGCCCTTCCGATCGCATGGTCATCGTCACCATTTAGAGGTTCGCGCTTGGTAGTGAAGACCTTGAACCCTAACACACCCAGTTCAGCTATTTCTTTGACGTACTCTAGATCTGCGGCGTAGGATGCGTAGAACCCCACATTGGCTACTATCTTGGACCGAGCCATCTCCACCCTCTGATTCAGGTGTTCAGGGGTATCGGTAGGCGGTATGGAATTCGGCATGTCGAGGACCGTTGTGAACCCCCCGGCCAAGGCGCTGCGGGTCCCTGTGTAGAAATCTTCCTTTTGGGCCAGCCCCATATCACGGAGGTGGACATGGGCGTCTATTAGGCCCGGGAGGACGACCCCTCCCTCGAGGTCTATTTTTTCTTCAGCTCTTGGAGCGGAGGCCTCTTTTCCAACATAGCATATCTTACCCTCGCTGAAGGCAACACAACCATCTACGAGCTCCCCAGCGCGGAGAATCTTTCCGTTGACCAGAATGGTATCGACAGACATCCTGGGAATCAGCGCTACCTCTCCGAGTGTAGCTCGATCCTGCACTCGTCACAGAGGAATTGGCCGTCGACCTCTCGAAGCGTGTCAGACCATTGGAGACATCTGTCGCAGTTTCCGGCTACCTCCGAGCCGACTGGGAGTAGAGGTGTGGACCTGATTCTCGCCTTCTCCATTATGATCTCTATTAGGGTGGGTGTGATGCCTACGATGTCCTTGCTGGATATGATTCCGATCATCTTGCCCCTATCCATTACGGGCAAACGTCGGATTCCATGCTTGCGCATCTCCTCAGCTGCGTCCTTTATGTCTGCGTTAGGACCTATCGTCCTAAGAGGTCTGGACATCACTTCCTTGGCCTTCACGTTCCTCGGAAGGAGGTTCTTGGCTGTCACTCGGGCGACGATGTCGCGCTCCGTTATCAAACCCACAGGATTGTTCTTTGAGTCCGTGACGATTATGCTTCCGAGGTCTCGCTGATCCATGAGTCTGGCCACAGTTTCGAGGTTATCGTCCTCGGTGACGGTGACTACGGGCGTTGACATGATGTCCTTGACTGGAATTAAGGTCTTGGCTTCATCTCGCAGCGGCATCTACTCGACCTCATCATGTGTAAGGTTTTTAACCTCATTTATAGCCCTTCCTGAATCGAAGGTCTTCCTGTACCATGCTTGATTGCCCTTGAATGGAGGGTTCGCAACAAAGAATGGTTTTGGAGAGGCATGGCGAGAGAACCTGCCAACTCAGCTCATCTCCAACAACACTCGGCTCCTAGACTCCATGGAAAAATCGTTCGAGCAAGAGGGGCTTGCGCTGGGTGGGGTAACGCTCAGCACGCAGCCGCCATAAGGGCGCCAGGCCTTTGCTCCTTTCGCATAGATTCGGAAGTTGGGTATCAATCGAACTGTAGAGGCTTGTACTAGGAATCTCTCTGAATGCTCGGACTTTGAATAGGAGAACCCGCGTTTGCGGGGAACGAGTACGCATTCACGGCCTTGGAAAATCGAACTCGTAACGCCTTTTTCTCCTTTAGATCTTTGCCAATGATCTTTCATAGTCGACTACTACAAGTTTCTTGCCCTTTTGAATCACTTTATGTCCTTCCTTTTCTAGAAGCTTCATTTGGGCCTGAACTCCGCCTGGATATTTCTCGTTTAACACTCCACCAGTTTTTAGGGTACGCCAGTAGGGAGTAATATATTTTTCACCCTGTTCTCTTTTTTCTTCGGCGGCGTTGGCTGCAATCCAGGCAAAAATTCCCGTGGTTATGGGACAACAAATAGTAGTCCCATGTTTCTTGGCAAGCGCGGCGCGAATTTCGTTGATGGTAATAAGTTTTCCTTCAGGCACCTTTTTCATGACCTCATCCACTTCCATGGGTGCTGGGATAACCAGTGTGCCCGTACCCCATCGTTTACTCATCTTCTCAGTAATCTTTTCTACTTTCGGAAGGCCCTTGCTATCTTTCAATTTTTCGGTCCAATCTTTTCTTTTAGGCATGTTAGGTCTTCGATCTGAGTATCGCCGCATGGATTCTTAAAACTTTAGATAAAGAGACTGCCTGAAGGAGCCACGTAGTTGAGGGCCTTGGGTTTCTTCTTTCGGATGTTGAAAGACCCTTCCAAGACTACCTTCGGAGAGGTAAGGGATGATAGAAAAGTTTGGTATCAATCATTGGCTATTTCGCTTCCGCCGGGAGGGATGAAGCGCTGCAGCTCTTCCAAAGGAATCCCAAGAATCATCTGTCGTAGCTCAGGTTTCTTAGAAGCCAGCCTTCTGCGTATCTCCTTGGCCAAGGCTCCGCTGCTCAATCTACCCGGGACGATGTCCACCACCAATCTAGTCTGGGCCTTAACCGCCTCAGAGGGCCCACCTACGACTTGGGGCCCCTCCTCCCCTTCAACGAGTCCTATGGAAAGACGAAACTGAACATTCCTGACGTAGTTCTTCTGGCCTCTAATCATGAAGGCTCCACGGGTCAAGTACTCTCCAGAGGGGGCTTCCTTTGAGACCTGCTCGGGCTTGACCCAGTAGACGTCGGTGGATGCTGCCTTGGCCCTCCAGGCGCTACTGTAGGAGGCTGCCATCTGGGCCGCCTCTACGATATCCTCTTCATTCAGGGTGCCGTTTGTGGGTTTGGCAAGGACGAAGGGGGCACCGGGAACATCGGCGTGGAAGACTAGGTCGTTCGGCTCCATATGCCTCTTGATTAGGAGTTCGTTGGCGGTCGCGTCTCTTCCTCCGACTAAGAGGGAGCCTCTCTTAGACTTGACCCAATGGAACTTCTCATACCACGCCCTCCTCCGGAGAATCCTCGGGAGTCGTTGCTCACCTGCGGAGACCATACGTGCCTCTCGAACCTTGAATCTCTTCTCAGCCTCTTCTATTGCCTGTTTGAGCCCCTCCATCTTCTGGCGTGCGGTCTTGGCTCGCTCATAGAAGTTTTTGGCGTTCTCGTGGACGGAGATTCTAACATCCAATTCTATCTCTTGGCCTTCAAGTCGTACCCTGACCTTCCTGGCTGACGGATCAAGAGAAACTATCATGCCGGCCCATGATTGGTCTAGTGCTCCCTTCTCTCGGAGGAGCTGCTCTGCTCCTTTCCCCTTCTGTGCTTCTCCTACTAGGTCGAGGAGTTCCTGAATCTTGGAGAAGTGAACATAGAGTAGGTCTCCCGCCCGTTGGCTAGCGGAGGCCTCGACCTCAAGCTCTTTGAGTCTTTCCTGCTGTTGTTTAAGTATCCGCTTCTGTTCCTCCACCTGGGCTTCGCTCTGAGCAACCCTCGCCATCCTTTCCAGCTCCGTTGAAAGTCTCGTGAAGTAGATGTCTGCCGCATCGTTGTAGGTTTCGAACTCAATGCTCGGCTTGGATTTGTATTGGAGCAGTGGGAAGGGAATGACATCCAACCAGCCGCCGGAATCTGCGACTACTATTCGAGGTTGAGGCTGTCCTAAGTCCTCGACGAGGGCGCGTACAGCCTTGTAAATCGCTTGGATATCGTCTTCGTCCAGGTCCTTGGCGGGCAATGTCTTTTCGATCCCTGCCCTCAGCAAGGCTTCCTCCACGTAGGGGCTTCCTAGGCCGAGGGTTCTGCCGAGGGCTCCGGCGATTCCTCCCTTCTGGGTTCTGAGGGATGAAAGTTCCTGAGGGGATACTTGGGTCGGGCTTATCCCTCTGGGGGGTGGAAGCTTGTAGGTCTCTCCCCTCAGGATGTTCCGGTCCCTCATCCTGCGATAGGTCAAGGCTTGGAGAATATTGTCCTTCTCGTCTAGTAGGAGAATGTTGCCTCCTCCGAAGACCTCTACGATAAGTCTGCGGATTCCTTGCTTCGAGGATACTTTGACGTAGAAAACCCGCTCAAAGTCCTCAACACCAACCCCCTCTATGAGCCCTTGTCTTAGGTGGCGTCTGAGCATGCCGCAGAAGACGGAGGGGGCCCTAGGCCTCTCAAGGAAGTAGCGGGTCATGTGGGCCCTCCTCCCTGCTTCTAGAATGAGGACCCTAGGGGGGTGAAGACTCAAGAGCAATGCTAGCGGGCTGATTTGATAGATATTCTCTATCTTGGCCCCTATGATTGTAGACTCCAGTTCCCTGGCTACGGCTTGGAGGTCGAAGCTCGTCATCACCTTCTTAGCTTCAGGAGCTAGAAACCCGTTCTTGCATATGTCCGGGGCATCAGGGGAAGATGCGGTCAAGTATTCGTCCTCATCCTGTGGGGTAGGCGCTCTATCTTACTGGGTAGCTATTCTTATTAGGTTCGTGTACTTTCCCCTTTTGAGAACCCATTGTCTCAAATAGCCCTTGCAATCTGGGACGACCTCTTCAGAATACTTCAGGGAGGCATACCTGCCGGAGCTGACCAAGTCATCTCGTTCTATGGTCTACCTCCCATCGTCCTCGCCGCCCTACCATTCATAATCGGCCTCATCCTAGGCATCCTCATAAAGAGAGCCTTGAAACTGGTAATCACCCTAGCCCTCGTGGCAGTAATTGCCTTGTACCTCGGAATCGTAAGTTGGGGGACCCTCAACGCCTACCTCGAAAAGGTCTATGCAACCATCCCATTGGCCATACATTATGCAGCTCTCCTCTTCGCGATGCTTCCGCTAGGACTCGGCTTCGCCATAGGGCTCCTCATCGGACTGAGATTCGGATAGAACTCTTTCTTTCAAGCCTACGTGTCACCATATAGGATTTATTCTCAGCCACCATTAATCATCGAACAATTCCACGGCGCAGGGTGAGACCACTGAAGAGAGCGAGGACCTCTGAGAAATCTTTCCCCTCGAACCAAGCCTACTGGATTAGACTCGGGCTGGGCGTGGTGGCGGGGCTGATATGTGGCATAGTAAGGCTAGGCATACAAGGAGTGGCTGTGGGAGCATCTCTCTACGCCGCCTCTTTCCTCATCCTTCATTTGATGTTCCATGTACCATTAAGCCCTGAGGGACAGAAGAGGGCATACTATACTGTGGGGCTCGGAACCTACCTGGCGGTCTGGTTCACGACATGGACTCTCCTTAACACCCTCACGTCCTATTAGTTCGGCCTAGAGGCTTCCTACTCTTTGAGGAAGCCATCCAAAGTCTTCGCCGTCTCCTTCTCCGCCCCTAAGAAAGACTTGGCCGCTCTTAGGAACTCCAACCAAGCCGAGAAGAATCCTCTGTCAAACTCACCTTGTAGGGGGTTCTTCACCTCCGCCTGAAAACACCTCCTAGCCTCATCTATCTTCTTGGGATCTTTCAGGTCGAGGCGGCTCAAGTAAACGTACCTCGTGTCCCCGGACCTCTGTGTGACTAGCATTCCCTCCAGAGCGTTCAAGTATCCCTTCTGCCATGCTGAGCCCTCTAAGGTCGGCCGAATATCCGTCAGTATCCTCTCCGCAGCAGCCAAGTTCCTTTCCAAAATATGGCTGAAATAGTAGTCCACCAAAGGTCTCGCCTTCTTCGGTAGGGATTCCGGCAAGTGAACTCGCTCTTAAGGGGATAGCCCCAATTGAGGGTAGATTGAATCCTTAAGTGTTACGCCTGGACTGAGAATACGCAACTATTCGAGGAAACTAAAACTCTGATGACGAAGAGAACTCAGGAAGACCTATGGGGAAAAAAGAAAGATTCCATGAGATTCTACGACGCGACTGCCTCATCGTACGAGGAATTGTATGGAAAAGAGCAGCAAACCAAGCATGATGCAGCCTTAAGGGCCCTAGGAGTTGTCCGACTTGGAAAGGTTCTCGATGTGGGCTGTGGTCCCTCGGCCTTTCTACGAAGGATCGTTCCTTCCTCGACCTTCCGGGTAGGGGTGGACGTATCTCGTGGAATGTTGATGAACGTGCGAACAACCGATAGGCATTCGATGCATTTGCTATGTGCTGACGCGGACTTCCTGCCAATAAGGGATGGAGCCTTCGATTCTGTCTTCGCCTTCACGCTCCTGCAGAACATGCCATGCCCAGCCGAGACTGCTCGTGAAATCCTCAGAGTAGCCCGACCTGAGGGCACAGTCGTTGTCACATTACCTGCTGGATCTGAGATTGGACGAGAGGCTAGACATTGGCTCGAAGAAATTTGCGTCTCCCATCGAGTAATAGAAGGCGGCGATCCAAAGGACTACATCTTAGTATGTGTTAAACCAGACCAAGGGAAGCTACGGTAATATTTACATAGATAATATGTTTAGGCGGGTACGTCTCGGCCAATGAGGGAGGACTTGGCACTACCGTTGGTTTTTCTAGCACAGGTAGGGTTAACTGTGTCTCTATCATCTTTTACCGAGCCCGCGGTTTCCATCATAGGCCTGCCCTTTTGGTCACGGGAGCATACGCCGTCTGGTGCGCAAGCTATGTGCCCGCCTTCATAGCCGGTCTCCTCTCGCCTTGGGCCTTCCCCACAGCCTTGTTCCTATGGTATCTCCTAGGGAGCAGCCACGCTATCATATCGCTTCCACCAGAGGTCTTCGGCTTATTCATCCTTCTCAGCCTAGCCTACGGCCTCCTAGGCTTGCTCGCAACAAAAATATCCCGCGCTTTGAAATAGAAGTTCAAGGGGGACGAAACCAACTCGGGGTTAGGCATGATTGAGAATCGTATCCCCAAATTCGTTGTATGCTGGAAAGGTGAGGGGCCTCTGTTGGAGATGAGGCGAAACGATTTTAATGTTCGTCTGCAACTCATTAGTCACCAGATGGGGAAAGGTTTTGGAATCTTCCAAACGTCCTATCAATGTCCTGATGCATAGCCTCAACGGCGACGTGATAGTGAAGTTGAAGAACAACGACGAATATCGCGGCAGGATGGTTCGTTGCGACAACTACATGAACATCATCCTCGAAGAGGCCACGGAGTTCCACGACTCAGACCTCGTTGCGAACTATGGAAACATCTTCATACGGGGAAACAACATCCTTTACATCTGCGTGAACCCTGTGTAATGCTTGGCAGTAATTTTTGTGGCGGAAAGATACAAGGGTTAAATACGGACCGGCCCCGGTAAATGACCGCGGGGCGTAGCGATTGGTGCGCAGGATCAACATGGAGAGGATACACTGGACTCCCATAGAGGAGCAGACTGTTGAGATCGTGGAAAGGAAGGGGCGCGGCCACCCAGACTACATAGCGGACTCCATCTCAGAGGAAGTTTCCCATGCCCTCTCCCTCTACTGCCAGAAAACCTTCGGCGTCATACTCCACCACAACGTGGACAAGAGCTTGGTTGTCGGTGGTAGGGCCAGCCCGAGGTTTGGTGGAGGTGAGGTGGATGAGCCCATCTGTCTCATCGTGGCTGGTAGGGCGGTGACGCAAGTAGTCCAGAACGGGGAGGTTGTGATGATTCCGATAGGCTCCATAGCCCTTGGAGCTATGAAAGAGTTCCTTCGACATAATCTAAGATTCTTGGATGTGGAGAAACACGTGATCTGCAACTACATGATAAGGCAAGGTTCACTAGACCTAGTGAAGAACTTCGACTACTCTAAGGAAATGCCCCTCTCCAACGACACCTCCTTCGGGGTTGGCTTTGCCCCGTTGAGCGAGACAGAACGGATAGTCTACGAGACCGAGACGTACCTGAACTCCCCCGGATGCAAGAAGGAGTTGCCCGAGGTCGGTGAGGACATAAAGGTCATGGGATTGAGGCGAAACAACCATATAGATGTCACCATCGCCGCCCCGCAGATAAGTAGCTTGACGCCAGACCTAGACCACTATCTCTCAGTCAAGGCGGACATCCGGAACCTCGCCTGCGACCTAGCTATGAAGATCACTGAGCGGGAGGTAGATGTCCACGTGAACACGGCGGACAACCCCGAGAAAGGGATCGTCTATCTGACGGTAACGGGCACCTCAGCAGAGAGCGGGGATGACGGGAACACCGGGCGAGGCAATAGAGTCCATGGGTTAATCACGCCTTGCCGACCAATGTCGTTGGAGGCGGCGGCTGGAAAGAACCCCGTCAACCACGTGGGGAAGATCTACAACGTTTTGGCTGGGAACATAGCGCGTAAGATCGAAGGGGATGTCAAAGGGGTTCGAGAGGTCTACGTCAAGCTTCTCAGCCAGATTGGAAAGCCGATCGACCAGCCTATGGTAGCGGACGTCCAGCTTCTCTTGAGTGACGAAATGTCCTTGGATGCTGTCAGAGGAGAGGTTGAGTGCATAGTGGATGAGCAGTTCTCGAGGGTGCGGGAGGTCACAGACGCCGTCTTGGCTCACAAAGTCATGCTCTTCTGAGCTGCCTCTCCCTCTTGTACTCCTCGAGGATCTGTTCAAGAGTCTTCTCAGCTTCGGCCTTCTTCCTCTTCTCCGTGGAGCCAATGGCCCTGAGGAGGTCTTCTTTCCGTATGTAGGGTAGACCCCTAAACCATTCGATTTCGACCTCTTCAGCCCAGACGACAGGTATCCCGCTCCCTTCAAGCGTCTCCTGGGCCTGATGGGCAATGTTTGTCTGAGAAATGACGACGCGGACGCCCCGTTTCACTAGCTCCTCCGCTGTTGAGGAGCCTCCGCCGCTGGAGTCGAGGAGCAGGATGATATCGCCACTCCTGATATCGTAGAGGTTGAAGGCTTTCTGAAGCCCTTCCTTCGTAAAGGTCTCTATGGGCTTTAGGAGAAGCACGTCATTCCTCGTCTCCTCGTCGACCTTGCCCCCAGCGAGTCTACTTTGAAGCTCGTTGACCCGTTCTCTGGCCGCCTCCAGCTCTTGTCGGAGAACTTCCACCTCCCGATGCAAGACTTGGAGATCCCGCTCCCTTCGGATCTCCCTCATCTCCCTATTCCTCTCAGCCCTCAACGCCTCCTGCAACCCAGAAAGCTTTGCTTGCAGCAGTCTGACTTGAGCGGTCAAACGCTCATTGACCTTCTTGGTTGCTTCGAAGCGTTCCTTATAGAAGGCTATTGTCTCTCTCAGCCCTTGAACCTTAAGATCATCTTCTGTGAGGGCTTCCTCCATAACTGGAGTGGCGGTTTCGCTCTCGCTCATTCGAGGTAGTAGGCACTCTATGGCTCGTTGAACTGAGAATCCTTTTACCACCAGAGTTTTTACTTCTTCTGGCGGCAGTCCTAGGTTCCTTGCCTGTAGCTCATTCTCCACGCTTTCGAACTTCGGCTTGTAGTGGTTGAAAGCTTTGATGGCTGCTACAAGGGCATCCCGAGAGTGGGAGTCACCTATCTTGATATCGAACCGCTCCAGATACTCCCGGGCAATCTCCTGCTTCTCCATGGTAGTAAGAAGAGTCTCGGGTCTGAAGATAGTAGCGTCGAATTCTTTGGCGAGTTTCTCCACGAACTCTGGCGGAGGAGCCACGTCTGCAGCGATGAGAATTGGGTCCCCGAGGTCTAAGAGACTTCGGATAATATCGCCGCGGCTCATTCCCTTCCGGCTCTGCACGCGGATAGGGGTGCCCGCCAGCGTCATAACAGCCAGACCGCAGGTCGTCCCCGGGTCTATTCCCACTATGAGTTTCGGCTTACCCTTCTCTCTATCTGAGGCTGCTCCTATGATGGGTTTTAGGGGGACGAACTCTACCTGTCTCCGGTAGACCGGTACTATCTTCACTTGGATACGACGCCCTTGGCCCGCCCTTATGAGGCCCACCAGCTTTGTCCGGGGAACGTACGCAGTGAACTCACTCCTCTCAAGGCCGAAATCTGACTCCTCTGTGAAGAGGTCGAAGTCGATCTCGGCTGAGTTGAGTATCCGCTCAATCCTCTTGGTCATGGTGAGGATGGAGAGGTGAACTCCACGTCGATACCGCGATTGACTGGACCCTCCCGGGCCGAGGCTCATGTTTCTGCAGACCAGAATCTTGGTCTCATTCTCGAGGGCTATTACCTCAGCGCCCACTCCTGTGGCGGCTAAACGAGCACAGACCTCCGCTTCTTCTAATGGAGAGATCTTTGATGGGTACGGCAGTCCATGTTTCTCGGCCAAGAGCTGCAGATTAGTCGCGGAACTTGGCGGACCGGTGACTTGAACTATCCTCGTATCCTCCGGCAAACGGGAGAGAAATCTAGGTAAATCCTCTGCGCCTTTAGCCAATTCGAAGATGTTGTCCGTCGCTAAGAGAAGAGGTTTAAGGGTGCATATTATTCTTAAGAGACGGGGAAAGCTCACCCTCTCTATCCTCTCAGCATCTCCCGTTGCATTCAGGAGTGCGACTGCGTAGACAGCTCGGCCCTCTCCCCGAGAACGCCCATAGTGTGGATAGATGTCCACTCCGATGGCTATAGGTCTCTGCAGAATCCAACCCCATCCCTGGGCACGTAGTGCATAGAGCCCCGTTTTTTATGAGTCTTTCCTTTCACACGCCTTCTACGCGGCCAAAATGACCGCCATGATCCCCGAGAAGAATACCCCATCGAAGGTTCCTGCCCCACCGATGCTTACGATTGGGGAGCCCAACCGTGGAATAGTCCTGAGATTGAGGATGTCTGCACCGATAAGGGTCCCCATGGAACCCGCCACGTAAGCGACAATATGGGGGTTAGTAGTCCCGATGAGGGTAGCGACTAGAGCAGCGTTGAGGGGTGGCACTAGACTGGGCGCGATTATCCCGACGCCGAGCACGGGTCTTGAAACGAGTTTCGTCACCGCGGCTACGAACGCCGTTGCCAGGAGTGCGAGCAATATGCTTGAGGGGGACCGTATTAGGGAGTAGATGGAGACGAGGGTAGGTATGACGGCGCCTCCCAAATTCACTGCGATCAGAGTGGTCCCTGCCCCATATTCGATGGTCGGGACCTGATAGGTTATTCCGAAGACGTTCATGTATCTGACCCTTATGATCGGGCGTCTACTCTTCACACTATGGATTGGAATGTTAACGTAGCTTCCCAAGAGGCTTGAGCTGAGGAGAAGGAGTATGCCTCCGACCCCTAGTCCCGGAAACAAGGCCTTGAAGGCCACCCCGACGATGCCGAGGAAGATCAAGACAAGGACTATACCGAGGATCGCAGCTAGGATTGCGAAGGAGGAGGTTTTGAAGGGGATATAGAATATTCCCCGCCTCCTTAGACGAAGCGAATCATCATCTATCATGGCTGTTTCAAACCGAGACCTCTGTCCTCACATAGAAGAAGCAAACTACGTCCTTAGGAATCTTGCCTCACAGTTGGCAGAGACTTCAGGGTCGAACCCGGGGCGTTCCTTTCCAAGCTTCATGTCCAGGGCCGCCTTGATGAAGCCATAGAAAGCGGGGTCGGGCCTTCCAGGCCTTGACTTGAACTCGGGGTGGAATTGGGTCGCGAAGAAGAAGAAGAACTTCCCGGGAAGTTCCAGAGTTTCCATTCTCAGCCCGTCAAGGCTCTTCCCACCGAAAATCAAGCCCCGCTGCACTAGCAAGGGCAGATGTTCTGGGTTGACCTCGTATCTGTGCCTGTGCCTCTCGTATATTGTCTCGGCCCCATAGAGCTTGTAGGCAAGGGTATTCTTCTCCAGGGCGATGGGAGAGGCGCCCAGCCGCATCGTCGCGCCCTTGTAGACGACCTCGTTCTGTTCTGGAAGGAGGGCCACGACAGGATAACGCGTAGCCTCATCGATCTCAGTGCTATTGGCACCTTTTAGACCACAGACATGCCTAGCGTACTCGACCACCGCAAGTTGGAAGCCGAAACAGAGGCCCAAGAACGGCTTATTCTTCTCCCTAGCATACCGGATGGCGGCGATCTTTCCCTCTATGCCCCGGGAGCCGAAGCCCCCGGGGACGAGTATGCCGTCGAAGTCGGAGAGGGCTCCTACGTCGCAAGATTCTCCCTCAAACCTCTCCGTCTCCAAAAAGTCTAGGTGAACCCTCGCCGACACCGTCGCCCCGGCGCTCTTCAGGGCTTCGTTGATGCTCTGGTAGCTGTCGGCGAGTTTGGCGTACTTGCCGCAGATTGCTATCCTCAACTCGTATTTGGAGTCGATAAAGGTTCGCACGATGCTATTCCAACTGGTCCAGTCGGCCTTTCGTTCCGGGGCGTTCATCCGCTTGCAAAGATAGCGCCCCAGGCCCTGCTCATCCAAGACCTTAGGGAGTTCGTAGACGCTTCCGACATTCGGCGAGGCGAAGACTGCTTGACGGTCGACGCTTCCGAAGAGGGCTAGCTTGTCGCGGATCTCTGCTTCGAGGGGGTCCCGACATCTAGCAACGATTAGGTCCGGCTGTAACCCGATTCTGCGTAGCTCCTGAACACTGTGTTGGGCGGGTTTGCTCTTCTGTTCTCGCGTGGTTTCGAGGATCGGAACCAGAGGAACGTGGACGAAGATGGTATTCTCAAATCCCTCTTCTAGACGCATCTGGCGGAAAGCCTCGTAGAAGGGGAGCCCCTCAATGTCGCCAATAGTTCCTCCGCATTCGATGAGAACGATGTCCGTCTTCGTCTTCTCGGCCACGCACCGAATCCTCCGCTTAATCTCGTTGGTTATGTGGGGAATAATCTGGACACACCTTCCAAGGAAGTCGCCTCGCCGCTCCTCATCAATGACCGCCCAGTAGACCTGTCCCGTCGTGATGTTGACGTCCCTTGAGACGGTTATGTCTAGAAACCGCTCATACGTCCCTAGGTCGAGGTCCATCTCCCCCCCGTCCTCGCAGACGAAGACCTCGCCGTGCATGTAGGGATTCATCGTCCCGGCGTCAACGTTGAGGTAGGGATCTATCTTGATCGCTGAGACAGTGAAGCCCATCTCTTGTAGGATCCGCCCGATTGAGGCGCAGACCGTTCCCTTACCTACGGAGCTGAGGACTCCTCCGGTGACGAAGATGTATTTGGCCAACCCTACCCCACGCCGTCAGACATTAGAGGCATCCCCTTAAAACCGTTTTTCAATCGACCGAAGGAGAAAACAGTAGACAAAAAGGTAAGAGGGATCCCGATTCGGAACCACCCTTGTTCGACTACCTTAATAGCGCTGACGGGGCAGGTTGCTTCACATGCCCTACAGGCGATGCACTGATCAACGTTCACTAAGAAAGACTTCTCAGAGTCGCTGGCCTTCCGCATCTCGTTGACCCCTACGGGGCATGTGGTCACGCAGGTGCCGCGGCCCGTGCATTTCTCTTGATCAACGGTTATGGTTACCATTCTCAATAATCTCTTATAGTTTTTCACCCAAACGGCCAGAGGAAGATAAAAAAAGGTTTTGGTCCAAAGCGAAGTCTTCGAACGAGGATTGCTTATCGCGTTTGGGCGACTTAACTTGCTGGCTTTCGATCTTTCTCACGTCTTCAAAAGGTTGATCAGGAACTGTCTAAGGTGTGGATGAATCTCCTTTGTCTCTTTTATTTCGCTTCTCTTGAACCATCTTGCCTCCTTCAATTCAGCACTTATTCTTGTTTCTGAGTTTATTGCCGAGCATAGAAAGTTGGATAGTTTGTCACCAGTGTAAGGATCAATGTGCTCTAGGAGTTTTCTGACCATTTCGACACTAAGACCAAGCTCTTCCCCGACCTCACGTCTTAACGCTTCTTCCAAACTTTCCCCTATCTCCACTCTACCGCCGGGGAGAAGCCAATAGCCATAATCAGGCTTCCGATCAGAAGCATGTTTCACAAGCAGCACTTCATTGTCCCGAACAATGGTTGCGACAACGATCAGGCCGCTCATCTAAACGTCTTCCATCCTTAATTCCTTTCTATGTTCGACTTGATAGAACTTGGTTTCACGTCGAGTGTTAATGTATCTCCCTGAGGCCGCCCATGTAAGAGACTAGCACGTCAGGGATGGCTATGGAGCCATCCCGCCTCTGGTAGTTCTCCATTATCGCTATCAGTGTTCTCTCAGTAGCCACTAGGGTACTGTTCAATGTATGGACGTAAGCCGTGGGTTCGTTGGGCTTGTCCCGATACCGAATCTTGGCTCTGACGGCTTGGTACGAGGTGCAGTTACTGCATGATACGACTTCCCTGAACTTACCCTGCCCGGGAAGCCACGCCTCAATATCATACTTCTTAGCAGCGACCGTCCCTAGGTCACCACTACAAACATTCATTACCCGGTACGGAATGCGAAGACTCTGGAGAAACTCCTCGGCCCTCATGAGGAGGGCTTCGTGCTCCTTCCACGAATCCTCTGACTTGCAGAAGACGAACTGCTCAACCTTCTCAAACTGGTGAACTCGGAAGATTCCCTTCGTGTCTCGTCCGTGGGCGCCTGCCTCCTTTCTGAAGCAAGGACTTACTCCTGCGTACCGTAGGGGCAAGGCGTTCCCGTCCAGAATCTCGTTCATGTGCATGGCTAGGAGCGCATGCTCTGCCGTTGCGATTAGATAGAGGTCTTCCCCCTCGATCTTGTAGATCATCTCCTCGAAGTCGGAGAGAGCGATTGCTCCTCCGATGGCTTCACGCTTTATCATGTAGGGAGGCTGAACAAGTTTATGTCCCCTCTCTTGGAGAAAGTCGAGGGCATATTTTATGAGTGCGTAGTTTAGCTGTACGAGGCCCCCTTGCATGTAGTAGAAACGGCTTCCCGCCACTTTGGCTGCCCTCTCAAGATCTAAGAGACTTCGGTTCTCGGCGAGGTCGATGTGGTCCTTAGGGGTAAAGTCGAAGTTGGGAAGTTCTCCCCATCGTCTAACCTCGACATTCTCATTTTCATCTCGACCGATTGGAACTGCGGGATCCATGATGTTGGGTAGGCGGAGCAGGATGTAGTCGATCCTCTCCCGATAATGGTCAGCATCCTTCTCCAGTGCGGCTATTTCGCTAGGTAGGCTTGCTGCTTCCCTTATCTTGTCGGATGGATCAAGCCCTTTTCTATGGAGATCTTCGATTTCCCGTGTGAGTTTGTTACGCCTCTCCCTAAGCTCATTAGACCTAGTCAGGGCTCTTCTCCAAGAGGCGTCCAGCTCCAGCAGCTCATCGACCCAAGGGATCTTCTCAGGATCTCCCCTCTTCCTGAGGTCTTCTTCGACTATCTTTGGGTTCTCACGGATGAGACGGATATCAAGCATTCGGAACCACTCTCTATCAGCCCCGTTCAACCGTCCTAGCGCTTGCAGAACCTCTCAATCGCACCTATGATTCTGCCCATGCTCGAGGGAGTTATTTGCCTTAAGATGTATAAGTCCTGTCTTCGAAGAGCCTTGAGGAAGAGGAGTGCTAGTAGGTAGCATACCATAGCCACAATCACCTCAACACCCAGCTTTAAGAAAATGTTTGAGAAAGCAACATTATGCTCAATGAAGAGGGTAGGTGGGACAAGAGACAGCCCTGCCAGAAGACCCTTCAGCAAACCTTCCCGGTCTATCTTGAAGGGCAGCTCCTTCCTCAACTCGAGTAGCATGTAGAGGAAGAGTACGATCATGGACGCGGCCCTCGCGATGACAGCTCCATATAGCCCGAGGGATGGTGATAAAGTAGTTACGGTTACTGCGTCGACGGCAAGAGCTGAGAAGGAGACACGGACGAACGCCGTCGTCTTTCCGATGGATTTTAGGCCGGAATTCAAGATTGTGGCGAAGGCGTTCAGTATTGAGAAGATGGCCAATATTGTCAGGGGTAGGTTTCCCTCCGATGCGAGCCTGGCTTGGTACAGAATAGTCATCGCTGTTCGCGAGATGGAGGCTAAGCCGAAGGCGGCTGGGAAATACATGAGCCCTAGGTAGCGGAGGACTTTAACCATCATTCCCGACAACTCTTGTTTCCCATTCCTGCCGTAAGATTCAGAGAAGGTGGGAAGAACCACGACATCCAAGACAGCTCCGATTATCCCGAGGGATGTAACGGCCCGGATTACGAGATCAAACACGCCCAAGGCCTCAAGGTTCCCCGAAACGGCGAGGAAGAGCACACGGTCCGACCAGTCTTGCATCGTGGCTACAAGCAGCATAGCGAGAATAGGAAGGCTGAATCTCAGCAACTCCTTCGGGTCGTAGCGCGTCTTCGTAGCTGGCAATCGTCTTCTGTATAAGATGAAGGTGAAAGCTAGACCAACGGCCTCGCCCAAGAGCAACCCTAGGACAGCGCCGAAGAGCCCTTCCCCCATGAGTACGAAGGCCATCCCTAGGAACCTACTCGCAGTCATCGCCGAAAGATTCGCAATAGCGTACCTGTCGAAGAGTTGAAGTCCCTGAATTAAGGAGAGGTAGGTCATCCTCAGAGAAGCAAGAAACCCAGCCCCAGCGGTAACGGCGAGAAGCACCTCTATGCCCTCCACATCAGTCCATGCCTGTCCCGCAACCAAAGCTATGACCAAGAACACTCCGAAGAAGATCGAAGACGAGAAGAAGACCAAACGACAGGTGGTGTGTGCAACAGCCGCAGCCTTATCCTCATCTCCCTTACCCAAGTACTCAGCCACATACTTTACTGCTGCAACCTGTAAGGCGAGTGGGGCCAGAATCGTTAGGCCAACGTAAGCGAAGGTTAAGGTCGAGAAGATTCCGATCTCGGCAGGTTCGATGGTTCTAGAGAGCACATTGTAAAAGATGATGCCAACAACGAACTGGAGGGCGTTGAGGGCAGCGATGTAGGTGATGCCTCTTCCGATGCGCACGACAGCCAAAAAGTCTTCACCGAACTTGCTTTTGCCCACTCCAGTGAAGGTGTGGGACCTTAATCATGTGCTTGGGCTAAAAAGGGTTTGGTTGAGAAAAACTGAAATAATATAAACCCCCTCCATTGTTGGGGTTCGTGGCTTTCCAAGCGGCTTCGGCTTAAGAGGCTGGATCTGAGGCGGCTGTACGCTTTGAAGATCAACGTAAGTCCGATGAAGGAAGTCCTCATCCTCGGCTTGGACGAGAGGTCATTATCTAACCTTACGTGGTGCGCGACGGCTTACAGGATAGACCGGCTCTTGTGGGCCGACGGCTACCTCTTCTGCCTCGAACCCTATGAGAAATCCTTGGAGTACGAAGCTGAGAAAGGGGTCTTCCCGATAGGGCAGGTATGCTACGTTAGGTTCCCGAAGTATGTGAAGAGCTTTGAGGTGGAAAAGGGCGTCCAACTGCCCATTGTTGATGTATCCGAGATGCACCTGTACAGGGAAATCGCTCGCGCCATCAAGTCTCATGATATGAAGGCGCATCGAAAGGAGGATTCCTCTTAATTAAGAAGGGGCAGGAGGAGGTCACTCACCCCTCTACGGCGTCGGGCGAGTCCCTTCCGTTCTAAGCTCGTGTAGAAGGACCATGGCCTCACCCAAGGATATTCCTAGGGTCGTGGCGAGATCTCGATAGGTGATGTCAGGTCGCTCCGAAAGGAGAACCCTTCTGACGTAAGCCTTGTGGTGGGAGTACAGCACTAAACTGTGGACTGTTTCAACGAGGATGGGCCAGAGAGAGTCTTTGATATAGTCTTCCGCGCTCAAAGCTCCTACAAACCCTCTCTAAGTCTTAGGACCATGATTTGTCCACTCGGGGGTCCAGGCGTCAGGGACTGAGTCAGCACGGGGAATATATGGCTTGATGTCCAGGATAGGTGTTCCTCGGAAGGCGTCCGAACCTTCAACGGTCAGGGCGCATCCGTTGATGCTAAGGATCTTGCATACTTCGTAGGCTATGGGATTGGGTCTTGTGGGGCTCCGAGAGGCGAAGACACCCACCTCCGGCGCGCCCAGATGACATCTGGGCGTCACCTTCAGGACTCTCCTCTCCTCGGGCGTATCCCTTTTGTGGAGCCAGTATAGGACTATGATGTGGCTGAAGGACTCGAGACCCCCCAAAGCTTCGCAGTACTCTGGGAAGATCGTGAGCTTTGACTCCTCACCTGCCTCCGACACCGTTCCGAGGAAGTTTACTATGGCGCTCTTCCTCAAATCCAGCACCTCAACGAGCTTGAAGGGGTCAAGGAGGCGTACCGACCTTCTCACTCATCTTCTCCAGCGTCCACCTAGTCGTGGTCATAATCTCCCTCATCCTCCTCTGGTTCCCATAGTTCCTCACCACGATCTCCCGTATGACATCTCCCTCCTTAACCACCTCATATTCTAAGGCTTGGTCTGGGGTTAGAGCGCTAGATCTGACGTCCTCCTCATCCTTACGCCTCATGGGCTCCAGTATCCGCCCTACCAGGAAGGATTGGAAGGGTGGAGTACTCACGTTGAAGACCATCCCATGTGCGGGAACGATATGTGCTTCTGTCTCAGTTACGTACATATTGGCAAGGAGAAGACCGCCCTGAGTCTTTAGAGGAATCTCTTCACCAGGTGGCACAGTAGTCTTAGGAGGTTGTGGGGCTACTGGAGGGGCCGATGGCGGAGCCGCCTCTTCTATTGGGCCGAGGCGTGCGGGTTGGGCAGCCTCGGCTCTTCGGAAGCTTTTGCTTACTAGGACTTCCTCAAGGATCTTGAAGAGCGTTCTAAGCTTATCCTGCTCGTCCTCTAGTTCCTTTATCCTATTGTCAAGGTAGGTGCGAAGCTCCACTAGCTTCCGAACGATTTCCTCGTCGATGGAACCTTCATCCTTCGCCAAGCACGCCCACCTCTACTATGGAGTTGAGCCGTGCATAGAAAAGTCCTTCCCTTCGTCGTATGCTCGGCAGTTCACCAGCCAAACATAAGCCTAAGAAGAAGGGCTTCAGGCTCTATTCGTTCCATCCTCATTCCATGGGTGAGATAGGAGTAGCGGAGCTCTCCAATCTAGAAATGGGCGCGATTGATGGGAAGCCCGCAACCCTTATAGCGGCTCCTGTGTCTTACAGTCTAACACTTGCGAGATGTATGCCTGAGCTTCGCAACGCTGAGCCAAGATGGGGAGCAAACCTCCTAGAATTGTTCTGATGGCCACTTGGTCCTACTTCAACAAAGGTGACATGCTAGTCCTCGCTAGCACCATCGACCTTGTGAGAAAGATATGCCCCGACAGCGAGATCAGCATCGTGGCCCCGGACTACGAAAGCTACGCTTGGGCGTCCCATAAGGACAAAGCCTTCAAAGGCATTGATGCTCATCCCACTCCCACCAGAATCCGGCCCTTCAGAGACGTGAGATTTGGATATACGAGGCAAAGAAGGCAGTCACCCCTTCGTCTACTCGATAGCCTTCCGTCACCATTCTGGCTACTCGCCCTGATCTGCTTCCTCTCAATTCTTCCCATTCTCTATCTGACATCGGAGTTCAAGAAGACCTTGAGAACTCTTTCTCAGGCATCCCTCATCTTATGGTGTAGCGGAAACATCTTCTTTGCACCCAAAGGTTACGGCCTACACTCAATATTCGAAGAAATATTCACACTTCTCTTTTGCAGGATGATCCTCCGAAAAACAACCATCTTCGCACCCATCTCTCTCGGTCCCATACAAAGTGCAACAACCCGTTCACTGCTGAAAAACCTCTTGAACAAAGCGGATTATATTCTGCTCAGGGAAAACATTTCATACGAATACGTCAAAGCATTAGGTGTAGCTAATAGGAACATTAGAGTCTCCACAGACTCTGCTTTCCTGTATGAACACGAACTCCCCCGAGTGAGGACCAGCTCTGAGAGAACCCCTCTCGTAGTTGGCGTAGCACCCATATCCCCAACATCCTTGGGAACCAGAGCACCAAAACGACATCTAGAGGAGGTTGCAAGCTTCCTAGGTAACCTCACGGAAAAGGGCAGTAGAATCGCGCTGTTGCCCTTCAGCCCCATTGAATGTGACTTTACTGCTGCCAACTACATATCGAATTCTCTGGGACCCACAAAGGTCGTCAAGTACGATCTGGCATACGCGAATAGCGAGGAGCTACTGAGGAGAGTCTCAGAGGTCGACATCCTCGTAGCGATGCGTCTGCACTCCGTCATTGCCGCATCGTTGATGGGAATTCCGTCGATCGCGATTGTTGGGCAGAAGAATAAGTTCTGGGGCATACTCAGACAATTAGAGATGGAGGATTATGCCCTCGACCTAGAGTTTCTCACTAGGGAGGGCTTGGAGGTGAAGCTCTCGCACCTCCTTCAGGACATGGATATGGTCAAGTCGAGGTTGCGTGAGATAGTCCCTCGAATGAGAGAGGATGCAGCTTCTCTCGAATACTTGCTCGATGCCTTGCTACCAAAATATGAGAACATCGACCGCAAAAGGGGAGGTTAGACTGTGACCAATTGCGTATCGAACCCAAGCCCTATAGGTAACGAACACGCTGAGGTGCGCGCTCAGTCTTGTCGCTGACAACATCTACTATGGCAGGTTTGCCGGAGTCGAAGGCTCTGCGCAGCGCATCCACTATCTCTCCCGGCCTCTCAACCCGCTCTCCATGGCAACCGAAGGCCTCGGCGATCTTCGCATAGTCGAGTTCGGTGAAGGGGAACCTCTCGCTTCCGAGGATGGAGTTGTTGTTGACGACGGTGACCATTGGTACACGCTGATCGTTGTACCGCTTGGCTGTCTCCAGTTCCATGAGGTTGTAGCCCATGCCTCCATCCCCCGTCAGGTGTAGAACCCTCTGATCCTTTGCGGCCCCAAAGGAGGCGCCTATTGCTAAGGCGAAACTCGAGCCCAACGTCCCCCCGACGGGCAAGTAGGCCATGCCAGTCGCCTTCAATTTCACAAAGCGGGAAGTCCAGCAGAGCATATTACCCGTGTCGCTAACGACGATGTCTCTGGGACCCAGGAATTTCGAGACCTCCTTCATTAGACGCTGAGGCTTGATTGGAACGGCGTCGGAGTCCAACTGTGAGACTGAACTCTCATACTCCTTGATTGCCTTAGCGAGCTCTTCTAGGCGTTGTCCCTTGGGCTTAGGCTTCGCGATCATGGCCTTGAGGATGGCTAATAGCTCTTGCAAGGTCACCTTGGCGTCGCCGACGAGGGCGACATCAGGCCTATAGTTTCGACCTATGGCCACCGGGTCTATGTCCAAGTGGATGATCTTCGATGTCCCGGGCACGGGGGATGTGAACTCCTCCGTCTGGTGGCGGCCCGCTCGGGTCGCGACGAAGAAGACGAGGTCAGCCTCCTGGACAACTTCGTTTGCGACTACCCTCCCATAGGTGCCCATCACGCCGGCGTACAAGGGATGCTCCTCAGGGAAGCAGCCCTTGCCGTTAGGGTTTGTTACGACGGGGATCGATAGCAACTCTGCAAGCGCCTTCACCTCTTCGTAGGCTCCTGAGAGGTGAACACCTGAACCACAGACCATCACAGGCCTCTCGGCGTCGGCGAGAAGCTTGGCAGCCTCAGCAACCCTCTCCGGTTCAGCTCTGGGTCTGAAGGGTGGAACCCTGAAGAACGTCTCGTCGCCGTAAATCTCCGGCATCTCAGCAGTGGCATCGGCCATGTCAGTATGCATATTTAGGTGGGTTGGACCTGGGCATCCACTTACAGCTATTTGGATGGCGGTGCGCATGTACTCTGCGAGCCTGCTTACATCCGTGACATCCACGTTGAACTTACACGTCTGCTCGAAGTACTTCATCTCATAGCATTCCTGATACGACCATGCGTCCTTCTTCACCGTCGGGTAAGAGCCAGTCAAAGCCATAACCGGACTGTGAGCGTACATTGGTTCATACATCATTGAGGCAATAATCGCGGCCGCCGCTCCATGCTGGCCGTAGCAGACTGTCGGTTTCTTAGTCACCCTAGCGTAGCCGTCGGCCATGCTGGTCGCCGCCTTCTCATTTCTGCACAAAACAGTTTTCACGCCAGCATCTTCAATCTGAGAGTAAATGTTCATTCCACCCATTACGTAGAAGAAGTATTCGACGCCACATTCCTTCATGGCTTTCCCTATGGCTCCAGCTCCGCTCATCTTCACCTTCTTAACCTGCAATTCTTCGCCTCCTTCTATTGTCAGTCTTCTTGCAGTGTTTGGCTTTTAGCCTTTTATATTCGGCGCGATCGACGTAGGGTTCGCGCCTGTGATATAAGTAGTGAAACTGTTATGAAAAATGCTAGACCGCCCATTCCAACAGGTGAGAGTAGGCTCCGCCACCAGGCAGCGTTAATGTCACCAAAGGAGTTCTCATATCTTGAGAAGTTAATCGTGCCTTGGAATGTAAGATAGTCTACAAGAGCGATTCCAGAGACGGCTATGGATGAGGTGTAAGAAAGTCTTCCCAAGAAAGTTAGTGGTCGTCCATATTCGCCAGCTAGCAGCTGTACTCCGTTTATCACGTTCTCGGGAGGCTCGAAGTAGGCTCTTGCGATATTGATTCTTCCATTTGCATCTATTTTGGGATTTTCCATAATTCCCTTAACTCTTCTCGATGTCTTTAGATCTATATCTTTCCCTTCTAGAGTAATTGTAGTTGCTTCGTTACCGCTTTCGAACATGATATAACCTGTCATACCGCGCCCGGCTCGAAGCGACCACTCAAAACCTTCAGGAAACGTGAGGACCGTATGACCAGTAAAAGCTGCCTCGCTTGTGATCGCCGCCGTTGTCGAGATGGTCGAGATTGAGTGGCCTCTGATTCTAACTTCCTGGAGAGTAACATCTCTATATGTTCTTGTTGTGTTCACATCAATCATTTTCAATTCGTCAAGTATGAGATCACCGCTCATTGGGACGAACAGCCTTGTAGTAGCGTTAAGATTGCCCTGGAACGAAACACTGTCTGCGAAAGTCACATGAGATGTCCCGTTTCCAATTTTAGCTAAAGGTTGTAGTTCTAGGGATTTAAGGGTTGGAATTAGCATCTTAGTGATCTGGGCCGCCTCTTCACCTCTCTCAAGAATATCTAGGATGGGCTGTATGTTAACGAAGACAAGCTCTCCGAGGCCAATTGACTTTCGAAATACCGAGGGCATCGACAAGCCTGAACCTAAGTAGAGCCCATGCGTCTTTACATCCTTGTCCCGAGATTCCAAAACGGATACCGCCATCTCAGGGATGTTAAAAGATGAATTTGCTACTCGAATCGCAGACACTTCTGCTTCCCCTGTTTTCTCGATAGAGAGTGTGTTCGCGAAATACCCCTTCTCCGAAGAACCTAAAACTATTAGTCTACCCCCATTCCGAATCCACTCCAACTGTTCAGCTTCACCACTGTGGCCATATATGGTCTGTAGAGACTCCATTTCCTCAGATAGAACTATGTCACTTAACCGAATCATAGTCGTTCCTTCTCTTCTTTCTTTTACAAGGTAAATGATGCCAAGCCCTATCACTTTATCCAAATCAATATCTTCTTGCATCGTTGAACCAACTTTGAGCTTAAACCGTTTCCATCCGTTCCACCAAATATTTCCTTCCTTAAGTACGGCAACCGACCCATTCATATCCCGAAGAAGTACTTTGAAGGCAGAGTTGCTCCCATCACCGTGCATCAATATTGAGAAGAATCTGCGCCTACAGTCAACGGGTTTTCCCATAGTGTAATTTAGGGAGTGATTTCCCAGACTAGTCAGGTCTATGGACCAGTCCAATGTCAGCTCACCTAGCTCTCTTTGTCCTACTTCCAATCGGTCACCGAACCCTTGAAGTTGCCACCCTTCCAACGATTTTGTCGGGATGAGCTCCATAACGGGGTCTTGGGGCAGAATCATCACCGAAGAGTCAAATTGCGAGCCGTCTCCTCGCCAAAGGGTTCGAAAGTTCATCCTCGCCTCAGCCATAGAATAGAGAATTAAGCTCGAGACCGCGTCGTATTGCCCCGGAACCAATAATATTGTATTTGAATCACTACTTGGCGGTGTCCAATTGGGAAGGGAATAGATTGATATCTTTGAGTTTTTGAAGACGATATTAAGGAGAGGAAGGAGGGAGTTGAAGAATCCAGATCTATACTTTGTGTTGGCTTCGATTATATCCACGTCTTCGGAAGATAGATAGATGTAGTCTATCTTTCTAGAGGACAAGAATTGCATTATGAAAACAGGATCTCTGGAAGACAGAAGGACATCTGTCATAGCTAGTCTGTTGAACGCGTCAAAAGAGAGAGTTTGCTTGGCCCCTGAGACAAGCACACTGATAGAGCTCCTGGGAGAGAAGGCGGCGACACTGTCGATTGTAACTGTATTCTTCCTTAGCCAATCAATGGCCTCCAGTTCCTCTTGAGAAACAGGGGGTCCTATCTTGAAGGAGGCCCACCAACCACCATGTATGCTCCACCATTCAGCTGAGATGAGAGTCGAGGTCGACCCTAAGATAACTATCCCGCATATGAAGAACGCCATCAGTTCCCTACGGCTACTTTTGATCCTTTCCGACATCACTACGATAAAGTGACCGCAAAGTATAGCAAGGGGCACAACCAGCAAGTTCGCTACACGATACGCCGGAAGGCCAGAAGTACTCTTTGTGTAGTTAAAAGGAATGACAAAAAACCTTTGAGAATTTAAGAAGTCAAATAGGCCAGTAACTGAAAAACTCATAACAATTATCGGAATCAACACAAGAAGCTTGCTGCTGTAGCCACGCTCAAACAGGCAAAACCCTATAAGAGGAACTAGTAAAAGCAAACCAAATCTTACAGGAAATATAGACCAAGGGAAAAAGCCAACATGATAGACCGCTAACTCTTCTATTTGATTCGATGTCACCGAATAAAGCAAAACAGAGTGAATATATAGATATAAGAGGCTTGGAAGGACGACCATACGAACTAGTGAGTAATGTTTTCTCAGAAAGGAAACAAGAATTCTGAATATAGATTCTATCATCTTTAAATTTGATATTGCAAGGTATAGAAACCAAAAAGAGATTGTTGCGGCTGTGGGAAGCCCTCCGTAGATTCCGCTCGGATAACCAAAGCTCATTAGAGTTGATAACGCAATTCCTAAGATAATACTTAATGCCAAAGCGTTTGATGACTTTCTCCGACTTCCCACAGGATACAATGTCCACGGCAGGCAGACTATAAGGAAAATAAATGCTTCGTGAATGTGAAGCAGATAACCCGCAGCCCAGCATACGGACAATAGCCAGCATCTGTGACGGAGTCTTATCTCTTCGTTCAAGACCAGTGCCAAGAGAATAACAAAGACAATCAAGGAAAGGGAACTTGCCCTGAGCTCCCAGCTATAGTTTACCATATTGCTGATGATTAGAGTCTGGTTTCTGACGTCAAAGATGGCTTGAAAGAGCCATTCAGAGTTGACAACTTGAGGTCCCTCGACTATTCGTATAAATAACGGGTAGATCCATTCGAATCCTGATAGGATAGTAAAAGCAAGCGTTGAACAAATCAGCGCCTTATCATCATGCTTGAAGAAAGTCTTTGACAAGAAGAGGAAAGCAGGCAAGAGCAGGATTGGAGTGAAGCTCAACATAGTTACAAAGTTCAACAAAGGGAAACCTGAGATTTCAAGGTTAGCCGCCAGAAATAGCCTATCCCAAGTAGGGTACGCCGATAATATAAGAGATTCTCCTGGGTTAGGCTTCATAAGTCTTAGACTCCCACCAAAACTGAATAAGGAGTCGTTTTTGATGAATCCTGTGTAGGTGAAGTTGACCAAAAAATAGTTATAGGCCAGGACTGATCCAATCAGTCCGATTATTACTGCTAAGATTGGGTTGAACGACACCCCTCCTGGACCAGTGCTTTTCTGTGCATTTCGTTTCAAGACATCTACAAATAGTAAGACTATATTCATTGACAAGAGTATCAGGCCAAAATTACTGAAGTTGAATCCGAACATTATAAAAGTGTTTGCCAGAAGAGAAGATATGAACAAGCTCAATACAAAAGATAGGCAAATTTTTCCGACGAACGAAATCTCATTAGAGGCTCCAAGGATTCTAAGCATGGCATATCCAGGAAGAAAATTGCAGATCAGAATGGAAGGGATGAGCCGTAACCATGACCATGGGGAGATATTACTCCAATCCGCGACAAGTGTGGTCTGTTTCGGACTTAGAAGAACTATAGCTATTGATAAAAGGTAGAGCGTGAGATACAATGTCTCCAGTGACCGACGCCCAATGCTTATTCTCAAGGACGGATTACTTGATGTCGCCATGAAGATGCTCATCATTAGAACGAGCAATGCCATCAGAACGGAAACCACGAATCTCGAATCTAGGACAAGTATGTTCCAGAAGAAGGCGAAGGTGGCGCATGAGACGAAGAGAGATGAAACAACTGTTGACTTGCTCCAAAACAAAGATACACCACTGTCCTAGAACGCATTTCTGAGATTTTTCAGCTCACTCCTCGTGGTTTGCCTTTGGCTGACGATGGGATTTTGTCTCTTCCGCTTGGATACTACTCATCTCCAAGCTTTGCTTGCATATACAAAACCGGTCAGCGATCGTTTGACGAACCATTGCAAAGTTCCAAGTAATGGCTTCGAGAGATGCCCTGAAATGCTTCAAGGTTCTCCTTCGAGCCAGATGCGAGTACGGGGTAGTGGAGACCAGTTTGGTGAAGGGTGGAAATAGTAGCGCGGCGTCGATCGTCGTGCGAAAACACGCCCAGAGTAGGGCCAAAAGCATCTTTGGCATAGGGTATAGCTTTAGGGCTATTCTGATCTCTGCTCGGCGACAGAAGTAGACCTGGCTCGGGGTCTCGCTGCCCACCGACGCGTTGCCCTTATGGTATGTGACGGCATCGGGAACCTGAACTACCCTGTATCCGCATCTCTTAACCCGAAGGCAGTAATCTGCGTCCTCACCGTATATCTCGTAAGTCTCATCCAGCGGACCGACCTTATTCACCAGCTCTCTCCCGACTACGAAGCAGTTTAGGTAGTCAACATCCTTGGGCTGCTTGCCATAGACTTTGTACTTCCTCCACCTCCCGATCTTGGACATGTGACCGAAGAAGTGAATCCTCATGCCGGCGTCGTCGATCACCCCATTCGTCCCGTAGAGGATCCTAGTGCCGCCGACAATGCCGATTTTGGGGGAGCTGTAGAGGACTTCCACTAGTCTGCGGAGCCAAGTCGAGGTTGCGATCTCGTCGCTGTTGAAGTCGAATACTATTACCTCGCCCTTCGCCTGTTTTATGCCTACGTTTATGGCCTCGCCTATTCCTATCCTCGTCTCCGCCGGAATTAGAACCACTTCGGGGAACTCTTTCGCTACCATTGCTGTTGAGCCGTCTGTTGATCCAGCGTCGACGACGATGACCTCTAAATTCGGATATTCCTGTTTGAGAAGTGATTCCAAAGACTCCCTTAGCAATTCTCCGCCGTTGAAGTTGGAGATGATTACCGAAGCGAGGGGCCTTGCGTGACTCACGAAATTTGGTTAGTTACATTGTTACTTAACATAGTACGGTTCTATAGAGCCCGGATTACTTTGAAGACCATTCCTGTTTTTCACTAGGTTGTCGTCAATGGCCTGAAAAAGGATAAGGAGTCGCATCCGAAGAGTCACTTGCGCCGAGACAGACCTTTAGCCTCGGCTGTCAGGTCCACTTGTCTCTGGACGAGTACGAAGGGCGTCGCCATCATCTGTTCGTGGTCATCGGCGTTCGGGTCTAGGTCGCTCACCACGATGTGCCAATGATATCTTGTGGAGCTGAACTTGTCGCTTAGGAGATAGAAATCGCCCTTAAAGACTCCCATCCCAACGGTCAAAAGCGTCTCTATGGCGTCCTCGAGAAGTTGCCTTGGATAATTCACGCCGTGTTTCTTGGTAATGAGCATAATCCTCTCTTTGTGTCCTTTCTTCAGTCGGGTGTCAATCACAAGGAAATGCTCGCTCTCATAGTGTACATGCTCCTTTTCCATGTCTAGAGTGCAGAGGGGGCAACCCTCCTCAGGAGTCGGCTCATGTTCCATCTGGAAGGATGTGAAGAACTCAGGAAGCTCTGCTTTTTCGATTGGTCGTTTTTCCCCGTTCATCCAAAGAACTAGGCTCTTCATGGCGGGTTGGTGTGTCCTTTACATCTTTCTTGTCCATGCAAAGAGAAGGGGGTTGGAAACCCTGACCTTCAGCCGGGGTGTCTGAGTTTCTTCTTCTCGTAATCGTCGTAGCAACGCTCGCAGCAGAAGATAGTCTCTTTCCCATCTATGACCTTCTTGTAGGAGGCGAAAGTGCAGTCCTTCTCGGAGATGACCGTCTTGCACATCCGGCACTGTATGAAATCGCGGCTCAACTCTTTTCGCCCCCCTTCTTCTTCAGATAATCCTCGATAGCCGCATGTAGACCATCCGCTGCCAGGTTGCTGCAGTGCATCTTTATTGGAGGTAGCCCATCAAGACTGTCAGCTACATCTTTCCGACTGAGTCTCAGTCCTTCCTCCAAGGTTTTGCCTTTAGCCAGTTCGGTGACCATGCTGCTGGTAGCTATGGCGGCGCCACATCCGAAGGTCTTGAACTTGATATCTGCGATTCTATCCTCCTTCACCTTGATGTAGATGGTCATCATGTCTCCGCAGACTGGGTTGCCTACTACGCCTACTCCATCAGCGTCGGGGATCTCGCCCATGTTCCTGGGGTTGCGGAAGTGCTCCATCACTTTGGCGCTGTACATAGCCTTCACGACAGGAGTTCCTTAGGGGTTAATGGGGAGATCATTCTTAACCTTTTCACAATTGACGGCAGTACCGACAGAACGTAGTCGACATCTGCACCGGTGTTCTCCTTCCCGAAGGTGAAGGCGAGGGCCCCATGAGCCTCCTCGTGCTTGAGGCCTATGGCTATTAGGACGTGGGAGGGTTCTAGGGTCTTTGAGGTGCAGGCTGAAGCTGAAGAGACCTGAACACCCTCCATATCGAGGCTCAGAATCAGGGATTCGCCTTCCACATAGCTGAAGCGTATGTTGGCGTTGTTGGGTAGACGTTGGGTCCTGTGGCCGTTGAGGTAGGACTCCCTGATGCTGGCCAAGACTTCCTCTATCAGACGGTCCCTTAGAGAGACTAGCTTTGTCGCCTCAGCCTCCATCTCGTCCCTCGCTATCTCAGCCGCCTTAGCCATACCCACTATGCCCGGGACATTCTCCGACCCAGACCTTAGTCCGCGTTCCTGGCCACCCCCATGGATGAGGGGCTCCATCCTGGTTCCCTCTTTGATATAGAGGGCGCCGACCCCCTTTGGGCCGTAGAGGTCGTTGGATGAGAGCGTCAGGAGATCGATCCCGTCTCCCTTAACATCTATTGGGATCTGTCCCGCAGCGGCCACAGCGTCCACGTGAAGATAGGCACCTGCCTCATGGACAACATTTGCGACCTCGCGGATGGGTTCAATGGTTCCTATCTCCCCGTTGGCGTACATCACCGAGGCGATTATCGTCTTATCCTGGGCCTCCTTTCTAAGAGCCTCTATGTCGATGATACCATATCTATCGACGGGGATTGAGGTGACTCTGAAACCTTGTCTAGCCAAGGACTTACAGGTGTTCAGCACCGACATATGCTCGATAGCGGAGTAGAGTATGTGGTCGCCCTTGGATTTGTTCCGGTGGGCCACGCCCTTGAGGGCCATGTTTATGCTCTCGGTAGCGCCGCAGGTGAAGATGATCTCCTCGGGCTTTGCACCGATCAAAGCTGCTACCTTCTTCCGAGAATCCTCTAGAACCTCACGCGCCTCTTGGCCCAGAGAGTGGGATGACGATGGATTCCCGTAATGCTCACGGAAGTAAGGGGTCATAGCCTGTAAGACACGAGGGGCAACGGGCTTTGAAGCGCCATGGTCCAAGTAGACCCTGCGACTTGACAAAGAAGTCACTTCCGCAGCGGTAACCATAGCATCAGGAGGTTTTGGCTTCGGCTTCTTATATCCTTATGGAAATCAACCAAGAAAGCGTTTCGGAGTAGGAATACGTCAAGCGACGAGACGATTGGTTCCGTCAACCAGTGCTTCCTGTTCAATCGTCATCCAAGGATGGCGTTCCTAGTTTTCGTTCATCACTCAATGTTTTCCTTTCTTGTATATCTGGGTCTGACAATACTATCTTTGTCTCTTGAGGGAAGGGGGATCTTGGGCGATCCCATCTGAAGTGGCGAGACTGGAAGAAGACCGAGAAGAAGCGCCCCGCGAGGCGGTTGATCTTCAGGAACCTTCCCCTGCAATAGAAGACCTTGTGGTCTGGGTCGCAGTAGGCATTGCCATTCAAGTAATGCGGAAAAACGAGTTCCACGCGCCTCCCAATCCTTCTACACTCTATCATGAAAGCATAAGGCTCCTCTAGGTGTTCTATCAGGTGGCTGGAGAATACCCGGTCGAAGGCCTTATCCCTGAAGGGGAGGAACAGGGCGTCTGCCCGGAC
>Ga0315312_1000736_pt1 | contig 32219 bp, 32 predicted proteins | sample TDP7_MG_FD_203629 | JGI IMG/M metagenome (GOLD analysis project Ga0315312, IMG submission 203629) | Freshwater sediment microbial communities from Lake Towuti, South Sulawesi, Indonesia - TDP7 | ecosystem: Environmental > Aquatic > Freshwater > Lake > Sediment | place: Indonesia: South Sulawesi... | reverse complement strand
TCAGATCCAAGGTTATCACGAATCCAGATAGAGAGTTCTTTAATTCGTTCAAGTGAATCGCCAATTTTCGGAATAATGAGGTTTGTAATCTCCATGTGAATCTTTTGCCGCTTCATCTCTATCAACGCATCAAATATTGGTTTAACATCTGGAACTGCGGAGAAATCCCGATAAAACGTCGGATCTGCTCCACCCTTAAAATCAACGGTCGCGGCATCAAGGTAAGGTGCAATCGTTACAATTGCCTCACAAGTTAGATAACCGTTCGTGACAAATGTATTAAAAAGTCCTTGTTCATGAGCTAGTCTTGCTGTGTCATAAGCGTACTCGAAAAAGATTGTAGGCTCGGTATACGTGTAACTAATTCCGTGCGAACCTGACTTTTTAGCCAACCTAACAACCTCTTCAGGAGGTAAAGCCGACCCAACGATCTTCTCTTCTTGGCTGATTGCCCAGTTGTCGCAAAACCGACAACGAAAGTTACATCCAACAGTTGCAATTGAGAAGACCGCTGAACCCGGATGAAAATGGAAAAGGGGTTTCTTTTCGATAGGATCAACATTTGCTGCGCAAGCTTTGCCATAAACTAAGGAGTAGAGCTTTCCATCATTATTTTTCCTAACTCGACAAAAACCTACTTTGCCTTCTGGAATTAGGCACCTTCTGGCACAGAGATTGCACTTTACTTTCATCTCAGGCAACGACTCGTAAAGCATAGCTTCCTTAAGAGACATGCCAGTTTCTCCGCCCGTATATGAACTGGACCTCATCAGTCCGATAACTACAAGAGTGTATAAAAGTTTAGATTACAATCGAAACACTCTATTAGGCGCTACATCTAACGATTTGACATACACGGCGGCTGGTTATAATGATAGTTGTCCCAGGCCCTGCCTCTATGGAACTCGGCTTAGAGATTGCTGAGAAGCTGAAGACTAAAACTATTCTGATCGAGTTCAAAACCTTCCCAGATGGTGAAAGATACATTCGATTTACAAAAGAAGTTACAAATGAGAAGTTAGCCATCGTTCAAACGACTAGCCCCCCGCAGGACACACACCTGATGGAATTATTAATTCTTATACATACAGCCCGTGAGCTAGGTGCTCAAAGCATAACAGCGGTCGTTCCCTACTTCGCGTACGCCCGCCAAGATAAACAGTTCAGACCTGGAGAACCGGTCAGCGCTAAGACTGTGATAAAGCTTATAGAAGCAGCAGGAGCAACCAATTTCCTCACAGTAAACATTCACTCCACGAAAATCCTTGAGAATTCTAACGTTCCCGCCAAGAATCTATCAGCAATTCCATTGCTGGCTAAACACCTCCGTTCTCAAGGACTCGCCAAGGCTTTTGCCCTGGCACCCGATGAGGGAGCCGCTGACATGGTAATTGAGGCTAGCAGAATTCTTGGCGGAGAATATGGATGGCTAAGGAAAGAGCGGGATAGAATTACTGGTGAAATCGTAGTTGAAAAGAAGCGTTTTAACATTAAAGGTAGGGATGCAATAGTTTTTGACGACATAATTAGCACAGGCGGAACAATGGCTACCGCAGTTAAAATTTTGAAAGAACAGGGAGCGCGAAGAGTTTATGCAGCCTGCGTCCATCCCTTGCTCATTGGTGACGCCAAAGAACGGATTTTGAGGAGCGGCGCTGATGGAATCATCGGAACCAACAGCGTATCAAGCCCTGTCAGTATTGTTTCGCTCGCCCCGATTATAGCCGAGGCGCTAAAGAGAGAGGCTTAGTCGTGGCAGTTCTATTCTTCGTGCTCTCAGGGGAACATCCAACCCTCCCATTCGCCGAACTTGAGGCAGTTCTCGAAGTTGAAAGAATTAAGTTTGAAACTATACAAAAACTTACACAAGTATCTCGAATGAAAACAGACCTAGCATCCGCAAATATCGCTACAACTCGATGCGCGATGATTAGAATAAGTTGTTTAGAGCTACTCCACTGCCAAGCTGAGCAATATAACATTATCCAAAGTATGAAAGAAATCAAACTAGAGAAGCTATTACATCCAAACCGGTCCTTTGCAGTTCGAGTAAAAAGAATCAGAGGTAGCTCACCTCACTTAAACGTTGAAAAACTAGAACGGGAGATAGGCAGAATAGCCGTTTCACGAATTAGAGGAATTGAAGTTAACCTAGAAAAACCAAGTGAAACATTACTGGGCATTCTAACCGACAAAGAGTTCCTATTAGGGTTAAAGCTAGCTGAAAAACCAGTAAAATCATTCTTCGAGCGACAACTCAGAAAGAGACCGTTTTTCCACCCCGCAGCTCTCCATCCTAAGTTGGCGCGTTGTATGATAAACTTGGCTAAATCGAGGCAGGGTCAAACGATTCTTGACCCGTTCTGTGGAACAGGAAGCCTTCTTATTGAAGCGGGAATGATTGGTTGTCAAGTCCTAGGCTCAGACATCAAAGGCTGGATGGTTAGGGGTAGTAAGGTAAACTTGCGGTATTTTGGCATCGAGCCCGCGGGCTTAGTTATCGCTGATGCATGCAAACTTCCGTTCGTTCATGCCGATCGAGTAATCACAGACCCTCCATATGGGAGGTTAGCCACTACACTAGGGCAGACAACAGGTGAACTGCTGTCTAAGTTCTTCTCTACTGCTGGGGAAATTTTGCCCATCGAAGGATATCTCTGCCTTGCAGCTCCAAGAACGGTTAAAGTTCGAGAAATCGGAGAGAGTTATGGGTTTAAGTTTGTTGAGAGCCACTTCGTCTATGTGCACCGAAGCTTAACTCGTGAAATTGCGGTATTTAAGACTAGGTAGGTGGATGGGATGCAAGTAATTTTCTTGGGGACAAGTGGAGGAATCCCGACGGCAAGAAGGAGCCTTTCGGCAATCGCCATTAAACGCGGGGCTGAATTGATTTTATTTGATTGTGGTGAAGGAACCCAGCGACAAATGATATTAGCTAAAATTGGGTTTTGTCGAAAAACTCGAATCTTTATCACCCATATGCACGGTGACCATGTTTTAGGGTTGCCAGGTCTCTTCCAAACAATGTCCATGCTTGACAGAACTAAAAGGTTAGACATCTACGGTCCAGCAGGGATACGAAACTTCGTGGAGGCAATCATGCAAACTGTACGATTCACATTGACTTTTCCTATAGCAACCTATGAAGTAGAAGAAGGCATTGCCTATAGAGACCAAGAATATGAAGTTTATGCAGCATGGGTTAATCATAATGTACCAACTTTAGCGTATGCCTTAGTTGAAAAAGAAAGACCTGGAAAGTTCTACCCTGAAAAAGCGAAAAAGCTTGGAATCCCTGAAGGTCCGCTCTGGGCGAAACTTAAACGAGGTGAAGAGATTCGTCTTCACGACGGTCGTGTGATCCGCCCCAAGGAAGTAGTGGGCCCCTCACGGCCTGGTCGAAAGATCGTATACTCATCTGATACAAAACAGACAGACGCCATAGTAAACCTCGCAAAAAACGCCGACCTTCTCATCCATGAGGCTACACTAGACGACAAGCTTAGAGAAAAAGCCGAAGAAGACGGTCACTCAACCGCTGGGCAAGCCGCAGAGATCGCTGCCAAAGCAAAGGTGAAACGCCTTTTCCTCTTCCACATTAGCGCCCGTTATGAAGACCCAAGTATTCTCTTAGAGCAAGCTAGCAAGGTCTTCCAGCATGTTCAAGTAGCTGAAGACTTAATGAAAGTCGAAGTCCCATATTCGGAGTAGAGATTTTCCATTTTTCGAAGGCTTTCTAAAGGGTTTTCCATGGTTTCAATAATTACCAGCCCGTGGAAATGTCTTTTTTTAAGAAAATCTATGAGAGGGACCCAATCAGTGGTACCCTTACCAATTGGTAAATGTTCATCAAGCGCGCCGCAATTGTCATGAACGTGAATATGCGCAATTTTGTCGCCACAACGATCTAAAAACCCTTGAACTTGCCCTACAGTGTTCGCATGCCCGACATCAAATGCGATATGAACATTTTCCGCACCAATCTCACGATAAAACCCCTCAAAATCCTCAATTCTCTTTAACATCATCGTTGAAGGCTCAGGCATGTTTTCAATTGCTATCGAAACCTCTAGATCATCTGCGATCCGAAGAAGCTCCCTTACAGACGCTAAGTGTACTTTTAGATCTTTACCAGGATGCAAAATGCTTAGGCCGGAATGCGCCCCTGGATGAAAAACCCATAAACGAGCCCCTAAAAGACTTGTGAAATTCAACGAACGTGTAAGTCGCTTTAGCATGAACCTTCTAAAAAAGGGGTTTAGAGAGGCGGTGTTCAAATCACCCCAAGGCGCGTGGACTACGTATTCTAGACCTAAAGAGCCCTTGAGTTCATTCAGAATCTGAATCCGTTTTATGTTTAAGGCTAAACAATCCTCGTCGCTAATCTCCCAATACTTAACATCATTGCACTCTATGGCATGAACAAGAGTTCTGAATGGTTGATTAGTGAGATACAACGAAGAAAGCCCAAGTTTCATTCAGATACAGGTCTCCCTCCGACGGTTTTAGGGGCTAACCAGTCGATCAATTCTTGAGAATTTTCACATGCAATTTCGATCCGGATAGGACCGAGAGGGGATTCTGCAGCCGGTTTACAAAAAGAAACATGCCCAACATAGGCTACTTGCTTGTTAAGATAGAAAGTTATGGTATTACCTGACAAGCCCTCAAAAAGCGCCTTTCTTGCTGCGTCCAGAATCCTCTCTTGCCGAAACAAGTTGTATAATTTTGCTAAACCATCCCTTTCATGGGACGTCGTTGCAACAACAAATTTCTCACGACCCATCGGCACAACTTCGAAGGAAGGGCTTAAAATGACGTTTTGAATTGCTCTCTTTACTTTTTCCTCATCCTCAGTAGGATTTACCTTAGCTTCTGCCTTCACGGTGATTTGATCCATGTTAGATAACCTTCCTCAGTAGGTCTTCCGCAGCTTTCCTAAGTTGCGTTGGCGTTGCCTCATTAACCAGCATATGATCAGCCAACGCGATTGCGGCACCTACTCCCACTTGCAGCTCCCGCAAGTCCCTTTCGACGAATTCTTCCCAACTTTGTGGGTCATCACTTCTCTGACGCCGATATAATCTCTGAAATCGAGTTTCGGGAGAAGAGTGAACAGCTACTAAAATAAAGTTTGGAAAATGCTTTCGGAATTCGTCGACTTCAGGAAAGCCCCGCACTCCGTCCACAAGAACCTTAGAACTGGTTCCAGTTTCGATCTTTGAAACACATCGTTTCGCTATGACAGCAGCGCCATATTCTTCTCGAAGCTTAAGCATGACAGCGCCCATGTTCTCTGGTGTAATCTTTAAACCTCGACGCTCAGTCTCTTCACGTATCACATCACCCATGACAACAGTTGAGAAACCCATTTCCATAGCAACTTTAGCTACCAAAGATTTTCCAGAGCCAGGCATACCAGTTAACGCAACCACTTTCTTTTCCAACTAGTCGATCACCTTCTCCAAACCATGTTCTCGAGTTCTAATGTAAACATTCTCGATTCCTTCCTTAAGTGCAATCTTGGCGAGTTTCAGAAGAACATCACGGTTAGGTGGCGCAATATTTCGAAATTTAGGATCAAGGACCTCCTCGAATGGGTAGAACTGTTGAAGAACGTAGGCGCAGCAGGAGTCCCTCACAGACTGTGCTATCTTACTTATTGAAGCTTCATCGTCAATAAGCGTGGGAACCACGGTTGTTCGAACCTCAAGTGGTACATTTGCTTCCTTGCAAATGCGCATTGTCTCCTTAACTCGGTTCACGATGCTGGAAACGTTCTGAGCTAATCCAATTACCCGACCATACACATCAGGAGACAACGGAGCTTTGACATCGAGAGCGAGATAGTCGACGAGTTTCCCGTCAACAAGCATCTTCATCAGTTGCGGATTGCTACCATTAGTGTTCAAAAAGGTTTTTAGTCCTTGACTCTTCGCCCATCGAAACATTTCTACAACAGGCTTGGGTTGCAGCGCCGGCTCACCACCAGTGAAGCCGACAGCGTCAAGAAGCGGAAGGTTCCTAAGAACCCTCCTTTGAAGACTTTCCAGAGAAATTTCTTCTCCTGAGTCAAGGGGAATTAGAGTCCCGTTTGAACAGAACGGACATTTAAAGTCGCAGCCAGCGGCGAAGATTATGAAAGTCAGGTGCCCATGCCAATCAACCGTTGATAAATCAACGAAGCCTCCTACTCGAATTTTCGTGGACACAATCGCACCTCAGCATTTCAGAAAATTGAATACTTGGTCCCTTAAAATGGCTTTGGAGATAATCTTGAAACCGGTGAAAGTACTGCCTTTGAGGTTAGGATTGGAGAACTCTGTTAAACCAACGCTTCATGCTCTCATATTCGCGAATTTGCTCCATGTTCTTCATCTCTTTTCTTGATGGATTGGGATATGAATATTAAACTAAAAAGAACAATTAACAGGAGATATCTAAAATGAATCTATCCTAATAGAGGAAGCAGTTTAGCTTAGGACAGGGGTATAAACGTGTCGCAGGAGAAAATGAGATGCTTCATCGCCTTCGACATAAACGATGAAGCAATTTTAACTCGGTTGAGTGAAGCCCAAGAGCAGCTGGTTAAGACAGGCGCCGATCTCAAACTGGTTGAAGTTAAAAACATTCATGTGACCCTTCGCTTCCTAGGCGAGATTACCCCTCAACTAGTTGACCTTGTTTACGAAGAAATGAAAATGGTAAAATTTCCCCTCTTTGACATTGAGCTCCGTGGACTTGGCGTGTTCCCAAACTTAAGGCATCCAAATGTCGTTTGGGTGGGAATTAAGAAAGGTGCTGAGGAGCTCAGAGGCATCTTCGCCCAGCTTGAACCTAGGCTCCGAATGCTTAGGTTCCAACCAGATACAAGGGGTTTCAGCCCCCACATTACAATTGCACGCGTTAAATCCGGTCGAAACAAGACAGAGTTAGCGACACAAATAACCCAAATGGAAAACCTCGAATTCGGCGTCATGAAGGCTGATGCCCTTAGACTTAAAAAAAGTATTCTGGCACCAAAGGGCCCAATATATTCAACACTCCACGAGGTAAGACCTCAAACATGAAAGCCGAGAAAGTCTGCCGCATAGTCTTAGACAAAATTGTTCCAGATTCTACAGAAAGAGATAGAGTTACAGCCATCGCTGAAGAAATAAGAAGTAAGGTTGATGAGGCTGCGCGAGAAGCCAGCATACCAGCTGAGGTCCGAATCGACGGTTCAGTTGCGAAGGATACATGGCTGAGTGAGGATGTTGACATTGATATTTTCATGCGAGTACCCACCACCTTGAGCCGAAGAGAACTTGGCACAGTTTGCCTTGATATCGCAAGAAATGCCGCTGCTGGACACCGACAAGTGGAACGTTTTGCAGAACATCCCTACCTCGAAACTTGGATAAAGAAAACCAGAGTGAACATTGTCCCTTGCTATAACGTGGACCGAGGACAATGGGTCAGTGCAACCGATAGAACTCCGTTCCATACAGAGTATGTGAGAACATGCCTTACAGAATCTCTCAAGAACGAAGTGCGTCTCCTTAAGCGGTTCATGAAGGGAATAGGAGTTTATAGTGCGGAGATCAAAGTTAAAGGATTCAGTGGATACCTATGTGAACTTTTAGTTCTCCAATACCCATCCTTCCTCGAAGTTTTAACAGCGGCTGCAACGTCCTGGAGTAAAGGAGTAATCATTGACTTAGAGAAGTACTACAGTGGTCGTGAAGACGAGGCCAGAAAACTGTTTGAAGCCTCAGTTATTATTGTTGATCCAGTTGACAAGGGCAGAAACGCTGCGGCAGCAGTCTCAAAGGAAAAGTTGGGTGAATTCATAGCTGCCTCAAATGCTTTCACCAAACAACCAGATCTCAAATTCTTCTACCCTCCAGATACGAAACCGATTAAAACTAAATTACTTAGCCGAACCTTGAAAACGCGAGGAAACGATTTACTCTTCATAAAATTCGGCAAAGTAAAAGCCGTTCCCGATATCCTCTGGGGACAATTATATAAGACGCAAAGATCACTCAAGAACCTTCTTAAGCAAAACGACTTTGAAGTCCTTCGCGCGTCAGTTTGGAGTGACGAAAAACTCAATCATATATTAATTTTCGAACTAGAAAACGCGGTTATTCCACCCTTTAAGAAACACCTCGGTCCGCCAGTTGGATCTCGAGAGGCGGAGAAATTCTTACAAAAACACCTTGGAAGCGTGAACACAATTTCGGGACCATGGGTAGAGGAAGGTCGTTGGGTAGTGTATACCCGCCGAAGGTACGATAGCGCTCTCCGACTCTTTCAAGAGAGCCTCGCCAATGGAGGAAGAAACGTAGGAGTTGCTGATCTAGTTGCTGAGAGCATACGGAAGTCGAAAGCCATCTTTGTCAACGAAAAAATCCTAGACTACTATGCTTCAAAACCAGATTTCGCAACGTTTTTCACCGACTATCTCCTAGGAAGGCCGAAGTGGCTTGGCTGACGTAGTTGTCCCAATAGACAGACTTCATAATGAGCGCTATGGCAAAGTTTTATGCTATCCAAAGTTCTCCGCCGAGGAACTTGAGTCTAGAATAAGGGAGCTAAAAAAACTTGGAGTAAAGGCTGTCCAGTTTGCCGGTCCAAAAATTGCTTGCGACATGCACGTGCTCGGGAAGGGTTGCGTAAGCATCGTCGTCACAGCCCTGACTGACGTAGGTAAAGCCGCGCTGAAAATTCGGCGAACCGACGCTGACCGAAACAACATGGAACACGAAACTGAAATGCTGAAGAAGGCGAACGCTGTAAACGTTGGGCCAACTCTGCTTAGAGCTACCCAAAACTTCATACTTATGGAATTAATTGAAGGTCCTTGGCTTTCGGATTGGATTACCGGCTTGCGAGGTCGTGGAAAAGCTGGTAGAGTTAGGCGGATTCTTCGGCTACTGCTTGAAGATTGTTGGAAGCTAGACCAAGTGGGACTTGACCACGGCGAACTCAGCCGAGCGGTAAAACACATCATTATAGAAAGCACTGACCGCCCCCGGATAGTTGACTTTGAAACAGCCAGCGTCATGCGAAAACCGGCTAACGTCACTTCAATCTGCCAGTACCTCTTCATAGGAAGCCAAGCTGCGAGGAAAATTCAACGAATACATGGCTTAGTTCAACGTGAAAACCTCATCTCTAAATTGAGAAATTATAAAAAAGAAACTACTCATAGAAACTTTACAAAAATATTGACGAGTTGCCGACTGGAAAATATCAAAATCACCATTTGACATGGCTTATGTGAAGGTAGGGGAACATCGTCTAGCAAGGACAAATAAATGCGACGACATCCCCGATGAACCCCGCAAACTCCCCTCTTTTTTGTGCATACCTTGTTGTGGTGCGTGTGATTGTTTCTTAACTGATTTTACCTGTCTCAATAGTTTTTTCTCGTCCGGAGGCGATTATAGCTTCGGCTATCTCCTTGCCGGTCAGCTCCCTCTCGATGCTGCCATCCCTCATTATGACGGACCGTGCACAGGCTTGAGCGACCAGCAGGTCATGGGTCACGATGATGAACGTCTGTCCCGTTTGGGAGTTCAGCTCTTGGATAATTTTCATGAGCATGTGTATGCTTGCGGTATCGATCGCGGCGGTCGGCTCATCAGCCAAGACGATGGAGGGATGATTCACAAGGGCCCTCGCGATGGCGACCCTCTGCTGTTCCCCGCCGCTTAACTCGTCGGGTTTGTGGTTTAGGCGATGGTCCATCTTGACGGACTCTAGCATCTCGACTGCTCTTCTTCTCCTTTCTGATTTGGGGACCCTGGCGTATATCATGGGAAGCTCGACGTTCTCCAGCGCGGTCAGTATTGGTATGAGGTTGTACGACTGGAAGATGAAGCCAACTTTCCTGAGTCTGAACTCCGCTAGCTCGTTGCCTCTCAGCTTGGTCAAGTCGACTCCATCTACTACAACTCTACCGGAAGTGGGTTTGGCGAGGCCGCCGATGATGTTTAGAAGGGTGGTCTTTCCAGAGCCTGAGGGACCATACAGGCAGAGCATGTCGCCTTTTTGCACCTTCAGGTCTACGTCATGCAGGGCGGGAATGTCCACCTTGCCCATACGATAGGCTTTTGTCAGCTCTCGGGTTTCTACAATGAGGTCACCCACCATGTCTCAGCGCCTCCACTGGATCTAGTCGCGACGCCCTCCAAGCTGGATAGAGACCTGCGAGGACTCCGACGAGGGCTCCAAGTCCGAACATCTCTAAGAGTATTACTGGGGTAATGATCGGTTTGATCGACGTAATACTCCCGAACCCCGCAGACGCAGAGCTGGTCGAGAGCTCTCCCCAGAGCGTGGTGCCCACATAACCCACTGTGCAGCCGATGGCTCCAGCGAAGAGCCCTATGAATGCGGCTTCGGTCAGTATGGTGATCAGAACATCCCTATTCTTTGCCCCTATGGCCTTCAGGGTTCCGATCTCTCTGGTACGCTCGAATATGGACATCATCATGGTGTTCACGATTCCTATACACCCAGCCACGATCGCTACCGACCCGATCCCCTCTAGAAAGAGGACTAAGGTTGATATGCCTTGCTGCATCCTCTGGAGCATCTGTGTGGCTACAAATACCCTGATCCCCGTCATCCCAGACAGCTTTTCTTCGATGCGCCCGGCTACGGCTTGGGCCTGGGAGGGGTCTTCTACCTTTACCAGTATTTGGGTGATTTGCGGTGTAGTTGCGACGTAGGTGCCCGCCCTTATCCTTTTCCACTGCAGGATGTGCTGGGCTTGGCTCAGCTGGACGAACATAGCTCTATCCAACTGAGTTTGTCCGGTTCTGCAGATGCCGACCACAACGAAGTTGATCGCGGGGGAATCCTTGGCGCCTCCCCATTCCATTGTATAGAGAGTGCTACCGACGGTGACACCCGTTTCGTTTGCGAGGGTGACGCCGATAACCGCTCCGTAGACATCCGAGGGCTGAAGAGCCCTTCCCTCTATGATGTTGACACCGCCGGTTATACGATCGTAGGATTCTGGGTCGATTCCCATTATAAGGGTCTGGTTCTTATTAACCCACTGCACTGGTACGCCCACTACATGAACCTCACCGAGTCCACTCAGTACGCCTGTCGCAAACTCTACTCCAGGGGTGGCTTGCACCTCGGCGACTAGGGCCTCGCTCATAGGGTCTCCAACGAATCCGATTCTTCGCGGGACGGCGGCTTCAGTTGAGTTGTAGATTTGTATGTCGGCGCCGCCTAGGGCCTTGAGCTGTTGACTCATCTGTGCGTTCATGCCTTCGCCGATGGCGAACAGGGCAACCATCAGAGAGACACCGACAACTATTCCTAAGAGAGTTAGTCCTGTCCTAAGCTTTCTTCTCCTCAGGTTGCGAAATGCCATGGGGACAGAACTCACATTATCTACCTTCAACCATTCTATTTGCTGAACTTGCATTTACCGTACATGTGCTATCTTAAAATAGTATTTCAGAATTGGACTCAATTTTTTCCATAATCAAAACAAATTTATTGCATAAAGGGGCAGTAAAACCAGAAAGCTCTACGCTAGGTCATCGGAAACGTGCATATATGTCTGCTTCTGCGCCTCATCTGAAGTACTTGCTTGGGTGGTTGATCGCGGGTACAAGAGGTGGGGTCACTCGCGCTCAGATAATCAAGGCCTTAAAAGAGAGACCGCAAAATGCAAACCAATTGGCGAATCTGCTTAAGATGGACTATAGGACAATAAGGCATCATCTCGCAGTCCTTCAGAAGAATAGAATAATCACATCCGTTGGAGATAGGTATGGCGCCACATATTTCTTGTCTCCAGAAATGGAAGAGAACTATGGCTTATTTGAGAAGATTCTGACTAAAATCTGAAGGGATTTTGAAAAAGAGAAAATAAGGAGAAGATTGGAGGAAACACTGTATGAACAGCAACACCAAACGCGGGTTAGTCCTGGCTACAATGGTAGCGGTAGCCTTATTGGTGGCATTCTGGACTATTACCACTACGCCTTCGCCTTCTACTTTCCCCTTGAATGTCAGACGAGAGCGAGTGATTCCCATCGCCGACATAGAACTTTTCTACACTGTCCAAATGGTAATCTCCACGATTAATGTGGCCCTTTTAGTTTTCCTGCTATTCACGTACATTGACATATACCGAAAAATAAAATCAGAGTTTGCAATTGCATTAATGATTTTCTCAATGATTCTACTACTTCACGCTCTTTCCTCCAATCCTCTTCTGCATCGGGCTTTTGGTTTCCGTGCAATCGGTCTCGGACCATTTGCCATGTTACCAGACCTTTTTACATGTATAGCCGTAACCATACTGATATATCTCAGCTTCAAATACTGAACACCACCATCTAGTTTAGTATTCCAATTCAAAAATGCGTTAACTCGTTTTCGGAAACAATTCAACTTCTGTCAAGATATTTCGTCGAAAAAGAAGTTGAACAAAAGCTTGAAGGGGCAAAGGGAGAGTTTGAAGAAACTTTTCAGGAAAAGGAAATAAGGCTACGGGGTACTCGTCTATTCCAGTGGGGACGTCGTCTAGCATGGTCTAGGATCCCAGCCTGGGGCGTTGGAGGTCGCGGGTTCAAATCCCGCCGTCCAGGTGAACAGGGAAAACTTGTTCATCGCGGAGCCACCATCACGATTTGCGTGCTGGTAAAGATTTGAGCCTGCGAGAGAAGCCTTTTAGTCGATTTATTGCGAGCACTTTATCTTTCCAGTTTTATTTATTTACGAAGATGAGATGATGCAGGAGGATTAAGATTGCCGATTCTTCCTATAGATACTGGTCGTTATGGGACACTGAAGATGCGTAAAGTCTTCGAAGAGCAAAGTAGGCTTCAGCGATTACTTGACGTTGAGGCAGCTCTCGCTTGGGCTGAGGCTCAGGTAGGGGAGATTCAAAAGAGAGATGCGGACCGAATCGTGAGAATGGCATCGACTAAATACGTCAAAATCGACCGCGTGAAAGGAATCGAGCGTGAAATTCAGCATGATTTCATGGCTGTTGTTCAAGCATTAGCGGAGGTTTGTGGACCTAGCGGTGCTTATGTCCACCTTGGAGCGACTAGTTATGACGTTGAGGACACAGCGTGGGCGTTGCAACTTAAAGACGCGTTCGCTATCATTGAGGAAGGGCTTAACGATCTTGAACACACTTTGATGAAACTCGCTGAGAAACATACGGAAACCATAATGATTGGGAGAACGCATGGGCAACACGCGCTTCCGATCACCCTTGGCTTGAAGTTTGCCGTTTGGATGCGAGAGGTTTCAAGGCATATTGAGCGTCTACGGCAGTGTCGCGAACGGATTTTAGTTGGAAAAATGACGGGGGCAGTTGGAACGCAGGCTGGATTTGGACAACGTGCGTCTGAGATTCAAAAGTTGGTTATGGAAAGGTTGGGACTGAAGCCGGTTGAGGTTTCAACTCAAATTGTTCAGAGGGATCGACATGCTGAGATGGTCTGCCTCTTTGCGGTTAGTGCTTCGTCCTTAGATAAGTTTGCAATTGAGATTCGGGAGTTGCAACGACCGGAAATTGGAGAGGTAGCCGAAGCCTTCGAAATTGGGCAGGTTGGTAGTTCAACTATGCCTCATAAGCGAAACCCAGTGACTTGTGAACGCATATGTGGACTGGCTAAAGTGATGCGAAGCTTTGTTTTACCGGCGCTAGAGAACGTTCCGACATGGCATGAGCGGGATCTTACTCAGTCCTCCGCTGAGAGATTCATTATTCCCGAAGCATGTATTCTTCTCGATTATATGCTGGTCTTGATGAGAAACGTCTTGTCCAAATTACAAGTAAATAAGAAACAGATGTTGAAAAATCTCAATTTAACTCAGGGGCGAGCGATGTCCGAAGCGGTAATGCTGACGTTAGCCCGAAAAGGTATGAGTAGACAGGAGGCTTACGACCTTGTTAGAAATTTGGTGTTTAAGAGTGAAGTTGAGAAGCACACGCTTAAAGAAATCCTTCTGAGCGACCCTATTGTTAGCAAAATTCTAAAACCGAAAGAAGTTGACGCTGTTCTTAATCCGTACAACTATCTCGGAACGACAACTAAGCAGATAACGTTAGCAATTGAAGCGACAAGGAAAGAAGGGAAAGCGAGAGGTGGACTCAAGTAATTTAGGAAAAAGCCTTGCCTTCGTACCTATCTACGTAAACTATCTCGTTTAGGGGTTTACGTGCGCCAGGTTCAGTGAAAGCTTTCCCCTTTGGATAGCCTAGTGGGGTGAGAGCTACAACATTGACATCCTCGGGTATTTGTAGTAGCTCCTTGAGGGCTTTATTGTCAAACATACCGATCCAACAAGTGCCAAGCCCCTCAGCCCTAGCAGCTAAGGTTAGATGGGTAACCGCGATAGCTACATCTACAAGCATGCTCATGTCACCCATGTACTTTCCCCGATCGTAGTGGATGTTACGCCCACAAGCCACTATCACAATAGGAGCTTCAGCAATGAAGCTTTGATTACCACACCGCGGAACCAAGTCCTTTTTGAGCTGATCATCTTTCACCAAGATGAAATTCCATGGCTGACGATTTGAGCCAGAGGGAGCTATTCGCGCTGCATCCAACACCCTATTCAGCACTTCTTCAGGAATTGGGTCAGGTTTGTAGGAACGAATACTTCTTCTCGTGGATATTACTTCATAGAAGTCCATCTTCTTCACCTAGCCAGAGTAGATTTTATTTTGCTCATTCTATTTCGTTTATTCTTTATTCACTTGTTCTCCCGAGGATTAGACTTGAAAAGTACTGTTATTTGTAGTCAGTTAGGCTTGTCTGCTCTTCGCCTCTTCCGGTTTTCAGTTTCTTTAAATCTTCAAGCTTAATTAATCCGCCGACTTGGTCCTTAATTTTTTTAGCCATTTGCAGTCCAATTAATGGTACCCTTGTCAGTTGGCTGATGGAGGTCTTCTTTAGATCGTCTATTGTCCGGAAACCTGCGTTATGAAGGAGACGAGCGCGAACCCTACCGATTCCCTCGAGCCTAACTAAAGGAAGCAGTTCCGATTTGATTCCATCGATTACTCTTTCACGCAGGATATTGATCGTTTGAAGCATGTCTTTATGGCGGAAAAGTTGAGCGAGCTCGTGAGAAGCATATAAGAGCCAATTAGCATTCTCGACGAAGCGGAAGAGGTCACCCGGCTCGACGGCGTATCGTTCAATAATATCGTCCTCTGACATTTCATTGATCCAACATTCTAAGACTCTGGCTCCTTTCAATTCAGCCACATATTCCTCAAACGCAATTCGATCCGTCCACTCATCTGGAACAGGAAACATGAATTCCTCTCGATGCTCGTCGAGATATAGTTCTAACTCTTTCAGCTCCTTCCGTCTTGGGTAAAATTTTGGCGCCATATCTGGAGTATGACAAATCAGGTGCAGAAAGCTAGTATCAGTTAACATTTCAGCGCGGTTATATAATCCGTCTCGCAGAATGACTGCTGACTCGGGATCTATGTACAATTCAGATACGCGTCTCCCAAAATCAGTTGCAACAATTCTCTCGCGGTCGAGGCGAACCATTTCTTCTTCTGCTAAAAACTTTAGAGCTCTTCCAACTATTCCCCGGATATGTTTCGGATTATATTGGAAGGCGTAGAATGTCTTATCAAAGAAATCGTATAGCCCCTGCTCTGTGTGGGCAAAGCCAGAAGCGACCGTTGCCAAGACGTGAGACCGAAGGACACGTTCCACAGCTAGCCTTGACCAAATTCTTTCCGGCTCAGCACAGATGTAACTTTCCATTAAGTATTCCTGTTCGTCTGGAGTTCTAGCGATAAGAATTGCTTCTCCAATCTTGTCGTATTTTGGTCTACCAGCTCGCCCAGCCATTTGCTTGTATTCAAGAACCGGAATCGGATAGCGCCCATACCCGGGCTCAAATCGCTCATAACTATTTACGACAACAAGCCTTGCTGGCAAATTTACCCCGGCAGCAAGCGTAGGCGTCGCCACAACAACTTTAATTTTACCAGTTCTGAAGGAATCCTCTATGATTTTACGGTGGGGTCCATAAAGACCGGCGTGGTGGAAGGCTGTGCCATGCGTAATCAATTCAGCGAGGAGTTTACTTATTCGCGTTCGTTCGCCAGTTTCCAGAATTTTACTTGAGGCTTCTTTGAGAGCTCGTTCCTCAGGTCTCGATAAGAAATTCTTGACTACAAGTGAGGCTTTATTAGCTAGCTCTACTGAGGCTTTCCGCGTTTCTGCAAAAATTAGGGCTTGCCCACCTTGCTTTAAAATACGCACCGCCATATTTATTGCAGGATTTTTGTAGGCTTCCTCGACTTTGTAGGAACTTCCATCCTTGAATTCCACTTCTCCATGCAGGTAGACGCCTTCTTTAAGCTTCACCGGCCGCCATTCAGTCGTTATAGAGCTGGCTTTCAACCATTCAGCTATTTCTTCTGCATTCCGAATAGTTGCGCTTAAGGCGAGAAATTGAGCGTTCGGGTTAATTTGAAGAAGCCTTGCGAGGACAACTTCTAATGTTGGACCTCTATCCATATCGTTCAAAAGGTGAACTTCATCAGCGACAGCAAGAGAAACTTCGTTCATCCAATGCGCGCGATGCCTTAGTAAACTATCCGCTTTTTCGTTTGTGCAAATAATGATATCGTATCTTCCTAGTCGCGGATCCGAGCTATCGTAATCCCCAGTTGAGATCGCGATTTTGATCCGTTCACCAGACTTCTTCTCAAGCCGAGCGTATTTTTGAAATTCCTCATATTTTTCAGAAGCTAACGCCCTCAAGGGAGTTAAATAAAGAACTTTTCCGCCTTTCTCAATGACATGTTTAAGCGCGGAAAATTCAGCGACTAACGTTTTACCGCTTGCAGTTGGACTTGCAAGCACTAGGTTTTTACCATCAAGCGCCCCTGTTTTAACAGCTTCTTCTTGAGGAGGATATAGCTCGCCTAAGCCTGTTTCAATTAGAAGCTTCTTGGCTGACTCTGGAATTTGTACGTCTTCGACTTTCAACTTATTTCCCCGAGAAGGAAACTAGGTCTTTTTTAGGTACCCAAGTTTAGGCGAGTAAATAGTGCCTTCCCGCGTCAGTTGGCTTATGAGACGATCGGCTTCGGTCTTATCGATTTCATAGTCTTTCATGAGACGGTCATAGAGATCCTCAAGTTTTACCATCCCCGTCTCTTTCTCCATACTGACAATTGTAGTAAGCACTTCCGTTAACCTATCTCTAAGCGTTTTAGGCTTGCCAGTCATAATAATGTCAATATCATACTTTCCGGTTGTCACATCGATTCCAACTTGTTCAAGAGATTTCTTCACCAAGGTAATAACCGCCTCTGCATCTTCAGCGGTAACTTCGGAACGTAGAGCGACTCGTGCTCGAGCTTCAGATAACCGAACCAACGACTCCAATTGCCTCGGAGTAATAGCAACCGGTGAATCACGCGACTCCGACGCCGCCCGCATACGCAAGTAAAACTCCTCAAAACGTTTCATCGCCTCGTCCGATATCACAGGCTTCACCCGCTTTGCATAAGCAATATACTTCCGAAGGAGCTGCGGCAAAATCGGCGGTTCAACGGGCGTTACACCAGTTTTATGAAGCCCTAGAATGTGCTCAGACATTTTTGTATCAGCTTCCCGTTGCGGCACATCCTTAAGTACAAAAATTAAATCGAATCTTGACAAGACTGTCACGGGCAAATTGATATTTTCAGTAACAGTACGAAACGGATCATACCTTCCAAGAGCAGGATTTGCCGCTGCCAGAATTGAAGATCGAGCGTTTAGAGTTGCGACAATTCCACCCTTCGCTACCGATACTGTCTGTTGCTCCATCGCTTCGTGTATAGCGACACGGTCTTCCGGTTTCATTTTGTCGAATTCGTCGATGGCACAGACTCCTTTATCAGAGAGGACTAACGCTCCAGCTTCTAATACGAGCCCACCAGCTTTTTCTCTTATAACAGCGGCCGTAAGTCCAGCTGCGGTGGTACCGCGGCCGCTGGTATACAGCCCCCTAGGCGCGATCCTAGCAACGTATTGTAGCAGCTGGCTTTTCGCGGTTCCTGGGTCTCCGATCATGAGGAGGTTTATGTCGCCTCGAATTGTAACCCCATCTGGGAGGATTTTGGGGATACCGCTAAATAAGAGGAGCATTATGGCTTCCTTGACTTCTTCGTATCCATAGATGGAGGGTGCTATCGACCGAATTATTTTACGGTGGATCCATGGATCTTTCGCCGATTCAAGTATTTGTCTTTCTTCTTCAGCCGTGATTTGAATAACCTCTACTTCCTTACCCGCGACATCGATATAGTTCGCGTCGAAGTATAGATCAAATGTTCTTAGTCTCCCTCTCCTCGGCAAAACTTCTTGCGCGGCACGAACAATCCCAATGATTGAGATTCGGTCGCCTGGTCGAGCGATGTCAACAAGGTCTTCGAGGAGTTTTACATCCATGGATCGGGGAAGTTGACCAGGTGGCAAATCTTCTGGGCGTTCTTGCACACGGATTTCTTGGGAGTTAATGAATGAGGACTCCTCCTCCACGAACTCAAATTGCCCTTTCCTTCTACAAGATGGTTCTGCGCATTCAAGTGGAGGTTTAATTAGCATTCCACTCTGCTCAATGTGTTGTATCGTCTGACACTTTCTACAGCGGAAAGCCGCTTTCACCAAAAGCGGTTTAACCGGGGTAGCTCTCACGAGAATGCCATCAGTCATAGCGAGTTTTCCGATTCGCTCGGCACCGATAGCTCTTAAAGGAACCTTATCGGGAAGACCCCGAAACCGGACATAGACAGTTTTAACCTCATCTGCATATTCAGGGTCTTCGATTTTAAGTTGAGCCCAAACCGCTTTGTTTGCATGTTGAAAATATTCATCAGGCTTCTCAATTAGACTTTTAGCAAGCGCGGGATCAAAGGTCAGGGTGTCTTCAAAATCTACGATAAGCGAACGGCTCCCCGTAACTGCCATCTGAGCGATCCGTTGCCGATATTTATATTCGCCTAATTCGGCTTGGAATACCTTCAAGAAATTCTGGAATCTTTCTTCCGGCCCACCAATTTCGAATCCAGTCATTTGGAAACACCTTCAAATTTGAGAACTTTGGACCTCCATTTAGAGGCGAAGTTATAGACATAATTGTATACCAGCCTCTCCTCTTGCGACAAACTGCCAAGCACATTGTCAGTTTGAGCTGGGCCAGCGGCAAGATTGATGATCTTTTTTAACCTACAACTTACAATATCCTGCGCAAGTCTTAAGACCTTATCATATTCTTGAGCCTTAGCCGGGTCAGACGTACTTTTCTCCTTTAATTCCATGATGAATCGGCGAAGTTTAGGATAGAAGTTATCGGGTAACGGTGAAAGTTGCCTGCCGGTTTGGACGGTTTCCCTCCAATAGAGCTTGTGCAGTCCGATTAAATCCATTCGGTCTTCATCGTGGAAGCGGGCTATCCCGCTTTTTACCAATTCACGGGCAATCCAGTATTTCACTTGAAATTCTCTTCCTTCCTCCAATGGACCAATTGTTTCTCCGGCAACCTTAACTTCAGGGTGACTACGAATTGCCACAACTTTCACTGGAGTATTCTCGAACTCAAAATCGATGTCCTCAATGCTTAGCAAATTTTCTTCCAATGGAGGATCCCGGCTTTGAGCTAATGGGAAAAGTGTTGCGGGATGAAATAAAAGTGTCGATCTAAAAAATTGGCGGAATTTATCACAAAAATAATGTAGAAATGGGATGTAGACGATACAAATACCGAGCACGTAAAACAGATTGAATTTCTATGTTATGCTACTTTGAAACCGGTAACAAATTGAGAAAAAATTATTGAAATTGTCTAAAATTACTTCTTGACAGGGAAACCTAGTTTCACTAATGCCTTCCTTATCTGCTCTTTTTCTGGTTTGGTAAGCGCTGGCAGTGGTGACCTAACATGCCCAGCTGGCAATCCTAACATCATTAAGGCTTCCTTGCATGGGGCGACGTACCCTGGATCGTACTCAAAGAGTTTGTTCAAAACCTGTAGTTTCATGTGTGTTTCGTAAGCCTTCTTAACGTTACCTTTTTCGAAGGCTTCATACAATTCAACCATTTGACGAGGAATCACGCAGCCAGCTGTGGAAAAAACTCCATGCCCTCCAATGCACAAAACTGGAAAGAGTTGGCTGTCGATCCCAGTTAAAACCGAGGTTTTATTGCCCACTTGACGAATTATCTCCAATGTTTGGCTGATGTCATAATTGCTTTGTTTTAGACCGATAACGCCCTCGATGGCTGAAATCTGCACCATTAATTTGGGGTCGATATTGTTGCCTGTATACTCGGGATTATTATAGACAACTATTGGAAAATCGGTTTCTTCGGCAATTTTTTGGTAGTATAGGAAAAGTTGTTGGCTTGGTAACTTGTAGTAGTATGGTTGTACGATTATAGCTGCATCGGCGCCAGCATCCTTCGCGTGTTTTGTATTGAGAATAGTTTCTTTGGTACTGCACGCCGTTGTGCAAGCAATTATTGGAATCCACCCATTCGCCTCGTCAACCACGACCTCTAAAACCTGCTTCCGCTCGTCAGGCAGTAGATGTGGAAATTCTCCATTGCCACCAGTCGTCATAATCGCGTGGACACCATTTTCAATCACGAAGTTAGTTAAAGTTCTAAGACCTTCTACGTCCACCTTATCATCCTTAGTGAAGGGAGTCACCATAGCTGGTACAATGCCCTTCAACTTGTCAGCGGTCAACATACCTTGGATTACCTCCTCCTTCGGTTATATTCGATCTAGTTTGGATTTATAGATGACTAGTAACAAATCTGTGCTTTATTAGATAACCTTACAATTTTATAAAGACAGAAGTTCTAGCGTTTTGATTTAAGCTTAAGTTTATGCTTTCGCTTCTGTCAAGTATTCGATAAGGTCCTCTTCTAGGTTAAGCCAGCATGCAATCTTGGAGGCTAACTCCGTGTTATTCTCAAAAATGAAGTTGATAAATGGAAGAAAGTCAGTGTTAGCAACTCTGCGTGAAACATGGCATTTGGATCCGATACGCGCACATATTCTCTCTCTTAACTTGCGCCCCGAGGTGGTTTGACCCATAAAAGTAATTTTGCTTGGTGGAAATCGGTACTGTGCGTAATGATACTCGCCTTTTGTTGCTAGGGCAACCCCGGCTGTCATCTGCTCTAAGCCATAGCTTAGAAGCCCCCAATTTTGGGTTCGATTAACTCTTCCGAAGAAGATATCTGCCCAAGATAAAGCATTATACGCCTTAGCTAATTCCTCTGAATTCATAAATTGGAGGGGCAGATTATCATGAATGGTTTGGAAAAGTAAATCATGATCAATCTCCGAGCCTCTGAGCGCCTTTTCAGCTTGCCAGTAAGTTTTCGCGGAGAACAATGCTTTCAAAGTGTCAAAAATGTTGTACTGTCTATCCCTCGTCGCTAAACGTTCAATGTCACTTAATCTTAGGACTTTTCGTCCCTCAGCGAAGGCTTGAAGGTCGTTAACAGCTGATCTCACATCTCCTTCGACTTTCTCTACGATGCCACGTAGGGCAGCTTCCTCTGCTAGTACTCCCTCAGCTTGGCAGATTCGCCTCAGAAATGACACAAGTGTGGGGATACGAATCCCGTAAAAGCGAGTCATTTGGCATGAGCCCCGTAGATAGCGCAGTTTTGGATCCCAAGGATTATTGGCAACCAAAACGACTGGAGCACGAGCTACTTTACTAAGCCTTAAGATAGCGCTTATTCCACCTTCATCTTCCTTTCCAAAAATACCGTCTACTTCATCCATGAAAACCAGAGAGCCTTTTACATCCGTAAGGAATCGGTCTAGAGAGCTTTCTGTTGCAGCTCGGCCCGCGATGCGCATCACTTTCTCCTCTGTCCGGAAGTCGCTTGCATTCATCTCAACAATTGCATATCCGAACTCCCTTGCGGCAACCCGAACTAACGTAGTTTTGCCCACACCTGGAGGCCCATATAGAAGCACAGGTTTAGTTCCGATTCTCCAATTCTTTAGCCAATTTAGAAACTGACTTTTTGCCTTCTCATTTCCAATAACTTCAGATACCGATTTCGGCCGATATTTCTCAACCCACATGACTTTAGACATCTTGCTCTCTGCTGCCCCTCTTTTTAGACAAGGCAAGTTGAGCGAGCAGCGCACTTAATTGAATATCTTCGTTTGCTCCCTCAGCTAAGCGGAAGTCGTATTCACCTACGAGATTAACTAGCCTCATCTTTTCTTCTTCAGGAAGGTTAATCCCCAAAATTTCTCGGTGAATTTGGCGGATAATATCCGTTCCAGACAGTCCGTATTTAATCATAAGTTCATACAACTTCTCTCTAGCTTCAACGAAGCTCCCTGACATGGCTAGATTAAGCATTGCCATCACATCTTTCGGGCTTGCTCTTCCAACTACTTTTAATACAGATTCTTCGGTGACTGTATTGCCAAGCACCGCGGATGCTTGCAATGTGTTTATTGCCCGTCTCAGATCTCCTCCGCAGAATTCCCAAAGAACATCGAAGCCGTCATCAGAAAGTTCAAGCCCTTCTTTCTCTCCAATAAAGCGAAGATAATTAGCTACGTTGCCCTTATCTAGATTCGAGAATCTGAATATTGCACATCGGCTCTGGATAGGCTCAATGATCTTTGACGAGTAGTTGCAGATCAAAATGAAGCGACATGTCTTGGAGTTTTCCTCCATTATTCGCCTTAACGCTGTCTGGGCATCGGCAGTGATTTGATCGCATTCGTCCAGTACTACTAAACGGAATGGGAAATCCCCAAAGGTTCCGAGACGCGCAAAAGTTTTTATTCTTCCACGAACCATCGGTAAACCTCTTTCATCGGAGGCATTAAGTCCTAATATAAGTTCCCTCCAGCGGTTCCCGAAGAGTTCATTAGCCATACAAAGAGCAACTGTTGTTTTTCCTGTGCCTGGTGGCCCGGCAAATATTAGGTGTGGCATCGTGGTAGGATTTTTTAGGAATTGTTTCACGTGCAATATGACTTCTTTCTGGTTTACAACCTCTTCTAATCGTTTAGGACGATATTTCTCAACCCACATAACCGCGTTCTCTTCGCTCGTGAGAATTCCTCTCCTAGGTATTAGGATACATCTTAGAGATAACAAGTGATCTAATTATCTATTGTTCTGAACGCTAGATTTGAAATACGGTTCCCTTTTGTTAATCGCCTCTTTAAAAATTTCAGTTAATCTCTCATCACCAGCGCCTTGTCGAAGAGGGATTAAAACATCAATAAGGTTGTCATTTCTCATTAAACAAGGCTTCAATTTTCCATCGCTGGTTAAGCGGAGTCTAGTACAGTGAGCGCAGAACTCTGTATTCTCGATTGGGCGAACAAACTCAACATCAACGTTTGGGAGATGATATATCCTCCTGTTTTGCATGTAATGTCGTAATTCATCACTAACTGCTTGCCCCTTTATCGATGCCTCAAATTTTGAAAGCGACTGATGATATTGAGCATAATAGTCTGAAGAGATATTGACTGGTTCTAATTCAATTATTTGAAGTATTGCCTTAACTTGCTTGGCGTAGTCTAACATCTGGTCAAGCTCGCCGTCATTAACACCACGAAGCAATAATACGTTGAGTTTAATTGGGTTTAACCCTGTGTGACTTGCTGCCTCTACTCCTTTAATTACATCATCTAGGTTTCCGCCGGTAAAGTTTCTGTAGGTTCTGCTATTTAGAGTGAGGAAGTTAACGTTAACGCGTCGAAGACCTGCTTCTTTAAGTTTGGTAGCATTGTCAGCTAACAAAGTTCCATTTGTCGTGATCGAAACATCTGTTATCCTTGGAACCGCAGCTACTTCCCTGATAATATCAGCAATATCATCACGAAGAAGTGGTTCTCCCCCGGTTAATTTGATATCTGTGATGCCGAGGTTAGCCCCAATTCGAACAAGCCGCCCGATTTCTTTCGGTATCATTTCTATCGGAGAGGTAGACATCTGCCCCTCTCGGTGGCAATACGGGCATTTGAGGTTGCACCGTTGGGTAACAATTATGCGGAAATTAAGAGTTGGACGCCCATACCGGTCATAAATCAATTAGGTCCCAGCTTTAGGCTTTCTCCCTAGCATGCTTAATGATGTGCCCGCTCTCAGGTATTATTAGATATTTTAATGCCGTTTCTACAGCTTGAGGTGAACCAGGAAGACAGAAGACAGCTTTTCCTCCAATGGTACCACCTATAGCTCGAGTTAGAACTGCTGGAGAACCAATTTGATCGTAGCTGATTCTTCTTAGGATTTCTCCAAATCCTGATAGCTCCTTTTCCAAAAGTTCTCGGATTGTTTCTATAGTAATATCGGTTGGGGCAATACCTGTGCCACCGCAGGTAATAACCGCATCAATCTCTTTTTGGGATAGCGTGTCCTTAACTGCTTTAGCTATTAGTGCTCGATCATCTGGGACAACCCTTCTAAAAGTGACCCTATGTCCTGCCTGACCCAGTAGCTTAACTATCACATCACCAGACGGATCGGTGACGGATTTCCTATGCCGTAACTTTTGGTATCGTGAAGTGCTACATGTAATAATTGCAAAGTTCAAGTTGGCAGGTGCTTGTGTCTTATGTTCTGCAGCCGTTTTACTCAACTTGTTTCCACCTTGACCTTCTTAACGACTCTAATATCTTGAATAATTGTAAACGGATATTGCCCTCGCGCATCTTTTTCATAAGGCTTAACCATATCCCAAATCGTCAGAAGGGCGGTCGCCGTCGCTACGAGAGCTTCCATTTCTACGCCTGTTTTAGCCACCGCCTTAACCGTCGAATAAATTTCCACACAATCGTTGAGAACTTTTGCCTCGATTTCAACATTTGTAATTGGAATAGGGTGACAAAGTGGAATCAAAACGCTCGTATTTTTTGCCGCTAAAATCCCAGCAATCTTCGCGGTTGCAATTGGATCACCTTTCTCAACCCTACCATCTTTAATACGCTTAACTGTACTTGACCTGAGCTTAATCACGCCAGTTGCCGAAGCCATACGGTATACTTCTGGTTTCTTAGAGACATCTACCATGGATGGTTGCGCTTTTTTCAAAGGCGACATCCTCATCACCTCTAAAGCTGAAGAGCTGAGCCCTCACCCGACATACTAATTACTAGTCTACCAATTGACAGCCTTTAGGCTTACCGTCAGATCTTATTGCTTTCCCAAAAGTTAACAAGTTGTTTAATTGCTTGAGCTCGTTGATTCTCTTCTCTGAAACGAAAAATTCTGATCTTGCCGAAGTCTTTTTCTTGAATGAGACCAGCTTCCACCAAGGCATTGAGGTGTTGGTTAGTAGTAGTATAGTTTAATGCAGCCCTTCGTGCAATCTCAGAGATATTCAACTCACCGACCCCAACCAAAATTTTCAGAATTCTCACCCGTCCCTTCGACGACAAAATGTCTTCAAGATTTGCTGTACTAACCCTTTTTTCTTGATTCATTTACCTAACGTACCTCCAAGAGGCGTTCCATTTCTTTTTCTAAAACATCGTTAGAAACTCCACTAACGCCACCAATTAACGTAGTTTTCCCCCGCTGCCCTTGACCCGAAACTTTTGTTGTTAACACACCTGCATTCGATAAGTCTTTCAAATACTTCCAAACTTGGGTGTGCCGAAGCGGGTTTTTTCTATACTCTTCACAGACTATTCTATATGCCTCTTCAACTTGCCCCATTGACAAGTAAGCGTCCTCAGTATGTTTAAACCGCCGTGCTATGGCCAGCAGAAGTAACTTTTGATGCATACCAAGAGTGGAGCGTATATCCTCGTAAACTGGATGAGGAACGCTAGCAGCTGCTTTCCTAATATGTTCAGGTAAGATCCTATTAGCTCGCTCATTTTGAGCTTGTATTCCGGCTCGGCGCAAAAGTTCTATTGCATAACGGGCCTCGCCCCTTTCTGGCTCGGCAGCGGCAAGATCAGCAATAAATTCAATTGTTTCAAGTGGCACAGAATGCTCTCTGAATGCCGCTTTGACACGATCGCTTAAGATTCTCACGAGTTGGGGAGCCGTGTACTCCTCTAAATGAAGTACATTGCGATTAAGAGTACTAAGCGTGGCTTTATCCAAGCGGTCAAGAAATTCGTGATCCCGCAGAACGAAAATGCAGGATAGCCGCTGAGATGCGTTAAATCTTGCTTCATGAATACGCGTAAGGTTATACAGTGGGTCAGAGCCTTCATTTTGAATGAGCGATTCTAATTCATCCAAAGCTAGAAACAAATAAGCATTTTTGTCATCGAGCATCTGAAGAAGCATCTGAAGAAGTTCCTCAGAAGAGAAACCCCGCTGAGGAAACGCCGGACTAAACTTCGTAATAACATGCTTCAGAATCATAAATGAACTACCTTTGAACTGGCGACAATTGACAGCAATAAAGTGGAAGTTAATTCCCTTTTCACGTGCTATCCTTTCAAAATCACGCCCGAAACGCTGCACAAGAACAGTTTTCCCTGTACCAATACGTCCCCTTATCAAAGCATTCTGACTGACCTTCATCGGTTTTTCTAAGATCGGCCCGAATACACGACTAAGAATAGAAAGCTCACTCTCTCTACCTGGCAAGTGCGATGGAATAAATTCTGGTGAGAGAGGCTCATCATTTATTATAAGTTGTCCAGGTGCACTTAGCTCCTCTCGAATCTTGTCGATGGACAAGAAGATCACCTTACTTTCAATTGACCAAGATATAATTGTTAACTTAAGAGGATATAACATATAGAGAAAAGTGAAAGTAATTTTCAGTCAGTTTACAATCATTTCCGCTCTAAAGTCACGCCAGTAACTTCACCTACAATTTCTATCCGGATCAGAAACCTAGGATTTCCAAGGTCTACTTTAGCACCGGAAGCTTTCGCGAGAGCCTCACCAACGATTCTTTCTACTTCAACACTTGAACCAATAAAGCGCCCACGCCGAGTACAGGCCACTGCAAATGTCGAACTGGGATCAACTAAGCCAGTAGCCAATTGAACTACCGCAGCGACAATGCCTTTGATGTCAGTTTTAATGCACATATCAAAGGGTACAACCTTCAAGATCGCAGTCATTTCGAACTTTCGGAGAAGATCAGACGCACTTTGAGGTGAAAGAGCAGTTTCCACCAGCAACACGCCGGCAAATTCGGTCCGCCTCACTTCGACCGTTGAGTCATAACGAAGAAGGCAATCAAGAACTTCAATCTCACCAGTTTCCTCTCGGCCTGGCTTTGTAGTCACAAGAGTAAGCCCACCCAATCTGATGCCCCCAACCAATGCAAACCTGAGCACTGAATACCCTATTACAAAACCTTCAGAAAAGACTTGTATCTTTAACTGGAAAATTAGCTCTCGTCATGAAACAATCTGTTGTTTTAGTTAAGTTGCAGCACCGGATTCCTGAGGACTCCAATGTTCTCGATTTCTATCTCGACGATGTCTTTGTCCTTTAGCATGAAGTCATCCGGCGGAATTATACCAGTTCCAGTCAGAACTGCAGTACCTGGTGGAACAAGATTATCTCTGCAAATATACTCCACAAGTTCATCTAAACTTCTTTTAAGTTGTGAGGTATTTGTCTCATCTTTGAATGCAATTTCTCCATCCCTTCGGATAGTGCAAACGATCTTAAGGTTTTTAGGATCCTTGATTGTTTCTTGGGTTGCAATTGTTGGCCCCAAGGCGCAACATCCCTGAAAAATTTTGGCTTGAGGAAGATAAAGCGGGTTCTCCCGTTCAACGTCTCTAGCGGAGACATCGTTACCAACAGTGTAGCCTACAATTTCATGGTTTTTTCCCAGAAAAAATGCTAATTCAGGCTCTGGTACCATCCATTTTGAATCGCTCCTTAAGCAGATTGGCTCGTTTGGACCCACACATCTACCACTGGTTGCTTTGAAGAATATCTCAGGTCTAATCGCATCGTATACTCTGTCATAAATTCCCTTAACGACAGTTTCGCCTTCTCGAGCTCTTCTACTCCGCAAATAGGTTACTCCACATCCCCAGACCTCTGAGGGCTCGTGTGGGATCTTCAAGCGTACATGAAGAGGGTTTGGTGAGTTCTTTTCCAATTCCGAGTAGCTAAAACTTGGCAGTTTTCCGCCGTATTCTTGCAGTTCCCTCCGAATCATCTCCTCAATATTAAGCTTCACTGAATATGAATGACCCAACATTGTCTGAAATGAAGAGAAGAGACTTGCGTTAATTGTTGTTAAATCGTAAACATTGCTGTTTTCCCATAACCCAATTCTGATACCTTTACTTGGGACGTGAAACCGGACTAACTTCATAATGTGAGGACCTTCATTGTTTGCTAAGGGTAGGTTGTAAGGTCATCTAATCAACAGTATTTTAACTTTTTGGTATTTTTAGCATTTTTATTTTAAATTTTTAGCATTTTCGTTTTTTATTTTCAGAATTTTTAGTATTTCTATCGGTGCTTAACTAGATATGCAACTTAAACTAACTTGAATTAACAATAAGCCAATAGGAGCATCAAAATGAGGAAGAAAGTGATTTTGGATAAACGGCACAAGCTATTCTAGGTCTAGACTTAGTTGCAGCAAAGAAGTTGAAAACGTCTGTAAAGAGTGCATTAAGAAGGCGGCAGAGTGGAGGAGGCTTTATCCTATCTCCAAGAGGAGTGCCTCCAAAAGGGTCTAAACCTGAAAACATAGAAGTCATTTTTAGAGCCGTGGAGAAATATGGAAGATACCCAATTAAACTCTAGAACCACTACTAATCCTTATGAGCAGAAGTCAATTACGTCATAATCGCTTTCATTAAGGGCGTCTAAGTCAACTCAAGATCTCGGTCATCTTTCCATTCAATCGGTGGAAATACCATGGGCCAGAGCGACCATCTGACGCCAAGAAAAGAAAAGAGAAAAGAGAAATTTAGGAATTGTGTTCAAAGCCACTTACATTACTTCGCCACAAATTTGGCTAAATAATTTCAAAATTAGTTAAATCACAAGTTGCGAGAGAAAGACGCATGACGGAGAATTTGAAGAAGATTAAGATAATACCTCTAGCCGCTGAGAGTTTCGGCGTCAGATCAATGTGTACTCTCGCTGAAACCCCTGATCTTAAACTCTTAATTGACCCAGGAGTTTCATTAGGACCACGATTTGCAATTCTCCCCCATCCAATCGAATACAAAGCACTGAAAAATTGTAGAGAAAGAATCATTCCGGCAGCGGAAGACGCGGATATCCTTGCCATCAGCCACTACCACTTTGATCATTACACCCCAATCGGATTCACAGACTTCGTATGGATGTGGAACACCACTGAAACGGCACAACGCATCTACCAAGACAAAGTGGTGTTAGTAAAGGATGCCCGGAAGACTATCAACTTTAGCCAGAGACGTAGAGGATGGATATTTCAAAAGAGTGCTATTAAACTTGTTAAGAAGATCGAAACTGCAGATGGACGCGCATACCGTTTCGGAGAAACCGAACTTAAGTTTTCAGACCCAGTTTTTCATGGAGAAGAAGACTCGGCGTTGGGCTGGGTGTTGATGTTAACTATAACTTATCAAGATGAGAAAGTTATGTATACGCCTGATGTCCAAGGTCCGATTTCTGACCAAACATTGAAATTAATTCTCTCTGAGAAACCTTTACTAATCATTATAGGTGGTCCACCACTTTACCTTGCTGGGTTTAAGGTCAGCGAGGAGACAATTATCCATGGGTTAGAAAATTTGGCAAGAATATCAACTCTTGTTCCGTCAATGATCCTTGAACACCATTTGCTACGCGCAGAAAACTGGAGGACTCAAGCTAAACCAATTTTTAAGGCAGCAAAAGAAAAGGGTCACAGAGTTATTACAGCTGCGGAATACCTTGGTAAACCCAACAACCTTCTAGAGTTTAAGCGTCGAAAACTCTACCAAAGAGAACCAGCAAGTTTAGAATTCCAAAAGTGGATGAAACTCCCAAAACTAAAGCAGAAGCAAACCGTTCCTCCAATCTAGAAAGTGAAGAATATGATAAAACTCGTTTCCCCAGTTGAGAACTTAGAAAATTATCTCAGACAAAATAGAGTAGAAGCTAAAATTATCAAATTCGAACATCTGACCTCAACGGTTGAAGAAGCTGAAAAAGCATTAGGAGTTAGCAAAGAACAAATAATTAAAACCGTAATTTTCACCGATGAAAATGGGGTTCCTATAGCTGCAATGGTAACAGGAGATCAAAGAGTGAATGAACAGAAACTTGCAGAAATGCTTGGAAACACTCGCGTTAAAATAGCTCGACCGAGCGCTGTTAGAAACATTACAGGTTACGACGCTGGCGGAGTACCGCCAGTCGGGCATACGCAGCAGAGCCGGATAATGTATTTGATCGATCGAAAAGTTATGACCTTTGACAAGGTTTACGGTGGAGGCGGAACAAATTTTACTATGCTAGAGATATCTCCAAAAGACATTAAACGGCTTACGAATGCTCGGATTGTTGATATAACCGAATAATTGCAACAAATTGTAGGACGGAAATAATTACGAGATCTTTAGTCCTCAGACCAAAATCACCGTATAACATAAGACAACATTTGGAAAACTATGGTTCCAAAGAACCACTACCAGAAATTTATGTAGATGGAAACTGGAGAAGGGCGTTGAGATTAAAAAATGGGAAACTAATTCCTGTAGAAGTTGAAATTAACCGGGATGTAGACAAGCCTGAGTTAAAGATCCTAATTCATTCAAAAATCACAAAATCAGAGGAAAATGAAGTCATTAAGAAGATTAGATGGATTTTCGACACGGAATCTGATCTTAAGCCTTTATACAAATTTATGGATTCAGATCCGATTTTAAGAAGAGTCAAAGAGAACAATTACGGTCTTAAACATTGTTCTTATTCCACCGTGTTTGAAGGAATAATTAACACCATTATCCAACAACAAATTTCTTTGAAAGTAGCGTTTCATATGAGTTCGTTATTAGTCAAAAAATTTGGAGAACACGTGAAGATAAACAACAAAGAATTTTGGGAATTCCCCTTGCCAGAGAAACTCGCTAATGCAACAGTTAAGGAGTTAAAAAGTTGTAAATTAAGCCGAAGGAAAGCCGAATATATCATAAATTTTTCACGAGCAGTCGCAAAAAAGAAGTTTAATCCAGAGTCATTAAAGAAACTTAGTCGCAACCAGATTATCGAAAAATTAATGCAATTTAAAGGATTAGGCAGATGGACTATTGAAATGGTTATCGTAACTTCCATCGGATTAGAAGGTGTAAGCCCCGCCGGAGATTTGGGAGTAAGAAAGGCGATCTCACATTTCTACAATAATGATAAGCTTATGTCTGAAGATGAAGTAAGGAAATTAACAGATAAATGGGGAAAGTATAACGGGATAATAAGTTATTATCTACTTGCAGAAATGTTGCATTAAATACTGGGTATAGATATGCACCACTTTAGCCCATAATTAAATCACATGTGCTTTGTCCCCGACATCGCTGATAACTGTCTGCGGGAAATTCAATTCCCGTATTCTTCTCAGGATATAGGGTGCATGTTCTGGATAAGTGTTGATAAAGACTGAAGGCCCAGTGTCTACCGAATACCAGCAGGGTGTCCCCTCTTTTCTTAATCGTGTCACTTCCTTGATGACCTGTATGGTTTCAGGCTCCCATAGCACCATGTGAGCTTGACTCGTCATTGTTATTGCGTGAAGATTTAGTGTATCCTCTTCGGCTAATCGGCCAATTATGGAGATATCCTTACACTTAATCGCTTTCCTCATCTCTCTTAGGATCGAGTTAATGTATTGTAACCTCGCCTGAAATAGGGGGGATGCCGTGACTTCTCTATGCGCCTCATCGGTTTTAAGCTCAGACGGTATCGGAACAATAATCATTTTTAGGTCTATGTCTCCCGGTCCAGCCAGCTGTTCAGCGTAGGATTTTCCATTCTTATTTGCATACCATAACGCAAAACCACCAGCCAGACTCCGAGTCGCAGAACCAGCCCCAAGTCGAACAATCTCTGAAAGCGAAACGTAATCCAAGTCAAGATCTAATGCTTTATTAGCCGCCAAACCTAAAGCTGCAAACCCTGAGGCTGAGAATCCGAGACCTTTCCCCGAAATTAAGCTATTTTCTGAGACAACCCTAGCGTAGGCTGACTCCGTAGCAATTTTTCTAAGCGAATCTAG
>Ga0315312_1000735_pt1 | contig 32294 bp, 25 predicted proteins | sample TDP7_MG_FD_203629 | JGI IMG/M metagenome (GOLD analysis project Ga0315312, IMG submission 203629) | Freshwater sediment microbial communities from Lake Towuti, South Sulawesi, Indonesia - TDP7 | ecosystem: Environmental > Aquatic > Freshwater > Lake > Sediment | place: Indonesia: South Sulawesi... | reverse complement strand
AGGCGTTTACGAAGCTTTTTGGGTACATCAACCAACTGGCTGTTGCGTTTATCCTTGACGGTTCCCTCGACTGCGCTCGGGACAAGTTTACCGTGCAATTCATCCATCTGTACCGCTTCAAGCGGCTCATTAAGATTATCAAGCTGTAAGCGGTGGAAATCAGCAGCACGTTTGCCCGCCTTTTCCAATAGCCGCTGGACAGTGCGAGTATCGACTTCACAGATATCCGCGGCCGCTTCGACAGAACAGCCGTGGCCGAGACATTTGATAATGCGTACGACATCGTCCACGGATAGCTTGGTGTCCTGCATGAGCGAACCTTCTCGTTCACTGAAGCGAGTACCGCAGGTTTTACAATATAGCCGTCGGATGGCTTTATCTTTTCCCATCCATTCTGCGATTGAGAGGTTACCTGCATTGAACTTGTTAAAGTCGGCACAGTCGCCGTTTGGGCATGCGAAGAAAGCCAACGGCAGATTAGCTGGTTTACTGTCATCCTGTTTTTTGCGGTGTTTTTGTTGGGGCATATTGGGCCTTTCTTCGAACCTTGCCTATTGGCAGGCAGGAATTGATAAGTTGTCCGATAATACATCGGCCAAATACGCCTGAAATGCCCATTTTTATTGTTTTTCTTTACCAATATCATGAGTGAGAACCCAAATTATCAAAATACGAAATAGTTTTTGAGCAACAGCATACGTTTATTGTTTTTGAAATTTGGATTTTGAACATTCGATATTGTTTCGAATCTTGACTGTCGTCAGACAAGTTTCGGATTTTTCCACAGTCCTAATGACTCCTTACGGAGGACGCCTTACGGCGGTGCTTCGGATTTTTAGCACAAAACCATGTTTTTGTTATTAAGTGGCGCTGTAGTATTAGGATTTCCGTTCTGCTGTCAACCACAAATCGGTGTGCCTATCGGCTCATGTTGGAACCAGCTTTTTAATCGTGCGGCTTTCCGTTTATTAATGCAGCCAGAAGGATGTGTCTTAGCCTGTCGACGCTGAGATTGTTGAGGTAATCTTCGGTAAAATCCAACTTAAATCGGCCTCTGAAATTTTTGATTCGTCTCTTAAGCTCGTTTTCGCCTAAGGCAGCGATTGAAGTTGCCGTTTGTTCGAAGTAGTCTTTTGAATTCATTGTTTTGACCTTTGAAAAACCATTTTTAATAAGTTGGATTTGTATTTTAGTATCGTCTCGTGGGTCAGCCTGCTTCTGCGACAAATTCTGTATCGCGTTCCAAACCCTTAAATTAGCTTATTATTGGCCTAAAATTTTTTTGTCATTTTGCCGAGCGTCTGATAACGTTGAGTTATGAAGACTGAAAAGCTAAATTACCACCTGCCCCCCGAGTTAATTGCCCAGCAGCCTCTCAGTACTCGAAGCGACTCGCGGCTGCTGGTTCTCAATCGCTCCGGAGGCGATATTTTGGACAGCCGGTTCAGCAAGCTCGGCGATTTTCTCTCGCCCGGAGATTGCCTTGTTCTGAACGATACAAAAGTCTTGCCCGCTCGTTTCTTTGCTCGAAGCAGAAGCACCGGACAGAAGCACGGGACTGGAGCAGAGCCGACCGCTGCGGCCAAACTCGAAGGACTGTTCCTGACCGAATCCGCGATAGGCAACTGGGACGTGATGATAAAAGGTGCGCGGAAACTAAAAACCGGCGACCTGCTATATCTAAAGGACAAACAAAAAGAGGATTTTTGCCAAGCAACTGTGCTCGGAAAGAAAGCTGACGGCACATGCCGCTTGAAACTAAAAACGGATGCAGACCTCGAGACTATCCTCGATAAAATTGGCTTTCCACCACTGCCGCCATATATCAAACGTGGCGACGACCTTGCCGAAGCCCAAATGGATAAACTATGGTATCAAACGGTTTATGCTTGCAAGCCCGGCGCCATCGCCGCGCCGACCGCCGGGCTGCACTTTACAAACACGCTAATTGAGCAATTAAAACAGGCCGGAATCTCCTTTGCGTATATAACGCTGCACGTAGGAGTAGGGACATTTAAACCAATAACCGCTGAGAATCTCGAAGACCACAGAATCCATCAGGAATGGTTCAGCATCGATGAGAAAAATACCTGGCTAATAAATGCAGCAAAAAGCAAGGGCGGGCGAATAATCCCTGTCGGCACAACCTCAACTCGTGTCCTTGAGACCGTCGCCCTGCCCACGACCTTTGAGACTGGTCATCCTGGAAAGTCTCGAAGAAGTCGCCTCGTCGGCTGGCGAATTCCTTCCGCCGGGGAAAGCGGCACAACAAAGTTGTTCATACGGCCCGGCTATAAATTCAAAATCACCGATGCAATGATAACAAATTTTCATCTGCCAAAATCGACGCTGCTTGCGCTGGTAGCGGCCTTTGCGGGACTGGAAAAAATCCTCACCGCTTACCGCCATGCCATCCAGCAGCGATACCGTTTCTATTCTTACGGTGACGCCATGCTGATAATTTGACCACTCACTAATGTCTATTGATTATTTTCTATCCTTCTTTTCAATAATAAATTATCGATAGTCGATAATCACTTTTTTACGGGCCATGGCTGGACACCGCAGCGTTCTGCCCAGCTTTGATACATAGCCTTTAACTGCTCGACTTTTTCCGGGTGTTGGTTGGCAAGATTATTCAGTTCCGTGCGGTCTGCTTCCAAATCATAAAGTTCCCACGGCTCATCGTGCGCAGCCACAAGTTTCCATTTGTCCTGCCGCACCGCTCGGTTGCCTTCGTGCTCCCAGTAGATAACTTCGTGGCCCCGGCGGTTTTTCCCCTCCAATATTGGAAGCAGACTTTTTCCTTCCAGTGCAGCAAGCTCTCGGCCCATGTAGGTTTTCGGGTACTCGATTCCCGCAACATCAAGACAGGTGGCCATAATGTCGATGATATGGCCGACCTGATGAGTGATTGAACCTCCGTTCTTAATCACCGCAGGCCAATAAGCAATCAAAGGCGTGGCAATGCCGCCTTCGTGCACCCAATGTTTGTAGCGTCTAAACGGCGTATTGCTCGCATTTGCCCATGAAAGCCCATAGCTCATAAATGAATCCACCCCGCCCGGCGGCAGGCCGTTCTTGCGATTGTCGAATCCAATCGGCCCGCCTTCGGCACACCCGCCGTTGTCGGAGAGGAACATAACCAAAGTATTCTTTTCGGCCCCGATTTCTCTAATTTTTTCGAGCACTTTGCCGATACCGTAATCCATCCGCTCAATCTGCGCCGCATATACCGCCATCTTCAAATCCATCAGTTCCTTGTTTTTCTCATCATCCCACGGCCACGTCGCATTATCACGCGGTGACATCTTCCAATTCTTGCTGACTAATCCCATCTTTATCATCCGTTCGTGCCGTTCTTCGCGTAGCTTGTCCCAACCTTTGAGATATTTTCCTTTATATTTTGCGATGTCGGCAGGCCAGGCGTGCAATGGCCAATGCGGTGCCGTATATGCAAGATACAGGAAAAATGGTTCCGTGCTCCTCCCGTGCTCGCCGATGAACTTGACCGCGTTTTCGCTGAAGGCGTCTGTTATATAGAAATTAGCCGGCTTAGGGACAAAAGGCTTATCATCGATTGCCATCGTGCGCATTACTGTCGCTGCCTTGTCCTTTGTAATGTCAAAATAATTCGCTCCGCCGCTAATTAGTCCATAGTACCTATCGAAGCCGCGGTCAACAGGCCAATGGGGACGTTCCTCGCCCACGTGCCATTTGCCGGACATCATCGTCCGGTACCCGCCCAGCTTCAGCGCCTCGGCGATTGTTACGCACCGCTCGTTGAGGTAACCCTGATAAGCAGGAAACCCCTTATTGTCTATCATGTGGCCGATTCCCGCCTGGTGCGGGTATAGTCCGGTCAGCAGCGATGCCCGCGTCGGACAGCATCTGGCTGTATTGTAAAATTGTGTAAAGCGAAGACCGCCGCCGGCAAGCCTGTCAAGATTCGACGTATGTATCTCTCCGCCGTAAAAGCCGATGTCGGAAAAACCCATATCGTCAGCCATAATTAAAACAATGTTGGGTCGGCCTTTGGATGGTTTATTCGCTGACAGCTTCGCAATTTCCAGACATCCCTGCAGCGAAATGGATACTGCACCGAGCCCCACAACTTTAAGAAAACTCCGGCGATTTAACTTGACCTCTGTTTCGGTTCCCGCGAAGAGGAGTCCATCCTCGTGTCTTTCGGGCAAGTTACGACATCTATAATCAAGCGCGCTCATGTTTCTCTCCTAAATATCACAAGACCGTTACTTATACATCTTATTGAAATGTCGTTGAGCGTTGACAACCGCCCCTCGCATCATATCTTCAGCCTTGGCGGTTTCTCGCCTGGCGAGCACGCCCATCAGCCCGGCTGTATCCAGCTCTCGCGCAGCTTTTTCGCACGCCTCCCAGCTCAGCACACTTCTTACCACTCTGTCAATTCCCTGCTTTGCATTGTCGTATGCCCGCGTTTGCATATCGTGGCCTTTCCACCGGCTAAAACCCGCCTTCTGGATAAGTCCTGCGATGGCAACATTCATTCCGTTAACTCTGGCTCCGTGGTCTATGTCATACTTTCCCGGCCCGCCGAGAATAATACCGTCGTTGTATCCCTGGCTGTTCAGATGCATATGAACCATCGCATCGTTGTCCAGCTCTTCAACCGTGTCATAGACATGGTCAAGCCCAATCATTTCTGAATGCCCGAACTCTTTGTTTACACCTTTTTTGGCTCTGGAGACTCCGAACTCTTCTTCGATTTTTCTCCAGAACAAAAGTGCACTTGCGACCGTCGGTATTAGCATAGCAGGGTGCCCTTCGTTCGGCTTTGGTTCAAAACATATATAGAGACTGCCACCCTTCTTTTGCTCGTATTTACACAATCCGGCGATGCTTTCCTTGAGATTCTGATACATTTGTCTTATGCCGACGCTGGCGAGGTCATAACCAAACGAGCCATTCCAGATTATAAACGATGGTGCTTTCCTCGCGTCCGGATGCCACGCTTTTTTCAGAGACCCATAAGCTAAATCGACCGTTCTTGTCCCCAAGTCCTCAGCCGCTCTTCTTTCGTTCGCATCCAATGATGCAACCCCGCCGTAGGCAAAGTGACAATGCGCACCCGGCGTTATCATCGCAAGGTACAATCCTGAATCGGCCAATGCGTCTGCCACTTCCGGCGCGTTTTTATCATCTACTTCCGCGTCGTAGTGCATCTCGATGCCTAATTCGATGTTGTCCGGCAGCCGTGGTGCGATTTTGTCGCCTACCAGCTTAATCATTTCTGGCGTGCCGAACTTGCCGCCCCATTCCGGCCGCATATCCGCCGGCACAAATCCGCCCTTACCCGGATTAAACGTCCATCTGCATATACTGTGTAAAGATTTTTCCGCCATTTTACCTGCTCCTTTCTAATGGTTTTCCGTTTAGTGTTGTCGATTCTCGTATCGATGCTGGTTCTGGAAATTTGAAGCTCGTTTTTCGTGCAGTTTCGCGCGCCTGGCTTCGAGTTTCGATACCAGTTTCGACACCGAAAAACGAGCTTCTACGCACCCAGTTTATTAGTTATTGATAATTGCCGTTTCAAAACATCTTCCCATCTTTTATAAGTCTCTTGATAAACTCTTGTTAATTTCTCGTTAGGCTCAATTGTCTTAACAGGCTCTAAGCCGACAAAGGCACTCTGGTATTGTGTATTTCCTTTAACGCACGACGCATTACGCACGACGCCCGACGAATAGAGCCCTGCTCCAATACCTGCTCCTCTCGCGGCCCCTTGCGAGCCGTCGGTATTGTATAGTTCTACAGTAGTTTCCGTTACGGTTGCAAAAGCCTCTGCAAACAACGGGCTCAGGAACATATTGGCATTGCCTGCCTTGACGGTCTTTAGTTCGATTCCCATATCGCGCATTATCCCAAGCCCGTAATTCAGCGCAAAAACGATTCCTTCCTGAGCAGCCCTTAGAAAGTGGGCTTTTTTATGCACGTTAAAATTCCATCCGTGAACTGATGCCCCTATATTCTTATTCTCTAATGTTCTTTCAGCCCCGTTGCCGTAAGGCAGTATTACCAGCCCCTCAGAGCCGACTGCGATTTTCGCCGCCAGTTCGTTCATTTGCTCATAGTCTAACGCCTGGCCGCTTTCAAAATTGTGTTTCAGCCAGCTATTTAGAATCCCCGTCCCGTTAAGACACAAAAGCACGCCATATCTGGGGTCTTCTGCCGAATGATTAACGTGAACGAATATATTTACTCGCGAGTATTGGTCATAGTTTTTCTTGTCGCTGATTCCGTACACCACGCCCGAAGTGCCGGCCGTAACGGCAATTTGGCCTGGCTCTAATACCCCTAATGACAGAGCATTATTGGGCTGGTCGCCGGCCCTGTAGCTTATTTTGGTCCCGGCCTTAAGTCCAAGTTCGTCCGCGGCAGACGAACTCAACCGGCCCTGGATGCAAAACGTAGGGACCCTCTCCGCAATTAGCTCGGTGGAAATGCCGTAGTTTTCGAGTACAAATTCAGCCAATTCATCGCTCTCAAAATCCCACATTATCCCTTCAGACAGGCCGGAGGGAGTCGTTTTTATCTCTCCGGTCATCTTCATTGCAATATAATCGCCCGGCAGTATTATTTTATAAATTTTTGAATAGAGCTCCGCCTCGTTTTCCATAACCCACTTTAATTTCGACGCCGTAAAATTGCCCGGCAGGTTGAACAATCTTTTGAGGCACTTTTCTTTTCCGATGTCTTCTGCCGCCTTTTCGCCAATCTGCACTGCTCTGCTGTCGCACCAGATTATTGAAGGTCTGAGTACCTTTTTATTTTCGTCCACCACAACCAGTCCGTGCATCTGGTATGAAATCCCAATCGCCTCTACATCCTTTAACGTATAGCGTATAGCATTTAGTTTTCTATCCGCTGTACGCTTTACGCTATTCGCTATCTCTCTTGTAGCCAGTTTAACATGTTCCCACCAAACTTCAGGATGCTGTTCAGCCCAGCCCAGCTCTTTTGCGATAATCTGTAATTCTTTATCCGGCGAAGTTGCTGTTGCTAACACCTTGCCCGTCTCGGCTTCCAGCAGCGTTGCTTTTATTGATGAGCTTCCAACGTCATATCCCAATAATAGCGCCATTTGCAGGTCCCCTTTACAATTCGCTATTTACCATTCCCGTGCATATATTTTCGTTAACAATCTTTAGACCCTAACTCTGTCAGGGGTTGCTTTTGGCCGGGTCTTGTTTTTATTGTCGTTGATTTAACCAAAAAAGGGCTGGCTTAGCCAGCCCTTTATGTGCAAAGTTTTATTTATTCACCGCAAGGACAGCATTATTTCTCCGGCGGCAAAATGATAATTTCGTCAAAAAATTTTCCTTGACGGGAGGGTGGCTAATCTGGTATAAATAAAATTGTTAAAGTTTATGCCTTTATAAATGTCTATTCGCGGATTTGTGCTTCTCGGCGGGTGAGATTTCCATAATTCTTACATGAATTGGCTTAGCTGAAGGGTTATTGAGCGATATAGAGAATTTTAAGTAAAAACTTTTTGCTTCACAGTCGTGATTTTTTTTCATTTCAGTCAACCGCCCATAACGGGCTTCTGAAGGAAGGAGGTGAAATAAAATCCTATCAAAAGACATTGTCCTGGGCAAACAAGGAATGTAACAAAGGTCGAAGTTTTGGTGCGTGGCCAAAACCTAATTATTAAATTAAATTTTTGGAAGGAGTATTATTATGTCCCAAATTGATTTCTGTCAGTTTCTGTAGTGTTGTATTTATTAAGAATTCTAAGTTTGGGAACAAGAACTTTAAGTGGAGGAAAGAACGATGTTAGATAAGAAATTTCTAATGTCCTTACTCTGTCTGGTCATAGCACTTAGTCTTTCGGCTACTGCAGCCAGAGGGGCCAATATTTTATTTGTCTCCTCGATGGACCCTGCCCACATGGTAGGGGACGATGCCCTTAAAGCGTTCATGGAAGGGCTTGGGCACACGGTAACGTATTTGGATGACAACGTAAATGAAGCAGCTACTGAGGCTGCTGCTGCCGCCGCTGATATGGTCTTTATTTCCGAATCGTGCGGCTCCGGCAACATTAAGAACGAAATCACCGGAATGGCAGTTCCAATGGTCGTTGGTGAGCCGTACGCCTGGGATGAAATGGGTTTGACAGAAGGTGGCGGCGGAGACAACCCTGCGGCCACTACAAACGTAGAGATCGTTGCTCCTGGACACTATTTGGCCGCAGGTCTCAGCGGGACCGTGGCAGTTCTCACTGGCACTACCAGTGCTCTGGGCCCGTGCAGTCTTGGCAAGGGCATCGTAGGACCAGAGGCCACCGTCATTGCCAAAGCAACACTTTCCGACGGGCAGACATACGCTGTTATTTTTGTTTACGAAAAGGGAGCGGCTCTGCCTGTAGCTCCGGCAGATGGCAGTCCTAAGATTGCAGCGGATATCCGTATTGGTTTCGGCTTTCACTTGTATTGCGACCCTGTGCTTAATGAGAACGCTTATGCACTGTTAAAGGCGGCGATTAACTATGCGCTGGGTTTGACTGGGCCGGCGGTAGAGGTGCTCGAGCGTTCAATCGTCGACGATAATGATGATGTCGAAGAGTGGATCGCACAGGGTGGCCAGATGGACATAACCAGCAGCGACCTGGAAATGCCTTATGAAAACGCTGGTATGGGCAATCCCCAAGTAATAGGTCTGCGCTTTATAGACATTGCTATTCCGAAGGGCGCCACGATCACCGCTGCGTCGGTACAGTTCCAAGTCGATGAGACAAAAGACGGCACCCTGCCTGTTAATCTTATCATCGATGGCGAATTGGCTGCCAATGCTGCTGCGTTTAGTGCTGCTGCCTTTGACGTAACCAGCAGGGTCAGAACGACAGCAAAGGTGCAGTGGAGTGTGCCGAACTGGACTAACGTTGGCGACCGCGGACCTGACCAGGCGACGCCGAACATCGCCGCTGTCATACAAGAGATAGTCAACCAGGATGGCTGGGTTAGCGGCAATGCTTTGGTGCTTATCATCAGCGACGACCCAGCTAATCCATCTACAGGCATTCGATGTGTCGAAGCTGGGCCAGGGAACGACGCGGCGCTTCTGCATATAGAATATACAGAAGCTGCCCCACCCGCTGCTCCTGTGGTGCTCGTGTCAGCGTTTGCTTTTGGGTCTCGGCTGCTCGATTGTCCTACCTACAACGATCCGGCTGTCAAATACACGATGGTACACCACACAAGCTCTGAGGCCATACAATACGACCCAGCCAAAGGATACGGCTACGAAGTGATATATCCGGTGGACTTGCCGTTTGGCGACAGGGCAGGGTATGGAAAATTTGGTCCTTTCGATGACTCGCCCAACAACAGAAACAAGTTCCCGGATGAGTGTCCGGAACAGCTTTATGATTCCTTCATAGGAGCCAAGAGTTTCACCAGCGAAGTCAGCGCAGTAACTATGGGCGATCCTAATACGCCTTCCCCTAATCCGGAAGGAATCATTTTCCGTGTTGATGTTCCCAACGGCTTATATCGCTTTGTGGGAGCCTTTGGCGACGCGGACAATGTCCATGCTCATCGCATACTGGCTGAAGACGGCGGCTCAGGGCCTCCTGTGAACATCGGTCTAAATCATGTTGTGTTGGTGAGCAACTTTGATCAGGCCCAGCAGACCATCGGCGAAGCGGATGCGGCCAAGCTCGGTGAGGGAGTCTTCGCTCGCGTGGGATTTGATGGTAAAATCCCGCCGCCGGGAGACGGTGTTGCTCCCAGTCCTCAGTTCGTAAACATGGATGTGGACGGTAAGCCGACGGCCGCTGATGCAAGCAGTCCCACACTTGAGGTAACTGCGGGCTACATTCGCATTCACCAGCTTCAAGGAAACTCCAATAATGGCCCCGGCGGTGCGAGAGATGCGAATGGTGGAGACATTGTAATCCTGGAACTGTGGAAGGTTGGTCCGTAGCCTCCGGAGGATATCGTCCTGCTGGCCGAGGATTTCGAAGGCTGGGAGATGGGTCCGTACGTTGATTAGGCATTTGCCGGCGATGAAGTCTGGACGGACATGTCGTCGGAGGGTTTGAGCATTGACGAGAGTGGTATTGCCGGGATCGGTAATCCAGCCAGTAATGGTGTTACCGAGTAGGTCTGATTGACGATGTCCGGATTTACGACCGTGCTTTATCTGAGGCTGCGGTAGAGGCGATTGTGAGCAGACAGTAACCGCAGGAAGGGCGAAGTCGCTCGCAAATTTGTGTCAATTCGGGGCTTATACCAATTGATTGGGTATAAGCCCCGTTTGTTTTCACAAGCATTAAGGTTGACGTATCACCATCCCGATGCTCGGCGCCTGACCAAAAAATAATATGGAATGGGCAGCCCCATGGTTTGTAGAAACCATGATACATAGACCCCACTTCTGAATCCTGTGGAAGTTTTCTCTTGAAAAGAGGCTGGCTAATGTGATATAAATAGTGTTAGTGAGAACTATGGATTATGGCTCTGCAACTTGCTGTCGAATTCTCACCGTTTTTAGATTAAGGAGGAGTTTTTATGCAAGGTGCAGGGTTGCATAGGGACTTTGTACCGGAGAGTGAGGTTTTTTCTTTTCAATTAAACGCTCATTTTCATACTTCGTCCCCCTGTCTTCTTGTCGAAGACAAGAACGGGACTACGGAGAACGGATTGGTCTTTTGAGAATTGAGAGAAGGAGGCGGTGTCAAATCAATTGTAATTCAAAACTGAAAACTAAAAACTCAAAACTTTGAAGGAGGACTATTATGTGTAGAAAACTGATTTGTTTGGTCTGCTTCGTTCTGACGTTGAGCCTGACGGTTGGTGTTGCTTCAGCCGGCATCAGTTATGCCGACCCGCTCGGCGGATGGGTGTACATTTACACCGGTGATAAAGCGGCTACGGATGCTACTGCCTCGCTGGATGGCACCTGGAACCATATGGATGCCGCTGCCGGCGGGTCCGACGCCTGGGATGGCTCGGCACCCGGCCAGGTCGGCTCAGCGGGCGCAGGTAGTGCTCCCGGCGGGGCCGGCGTATTTACCGAAGATGACACGACTTTCCTTCGTATTCAGGATTGCGGTGACCCCAGAGACGCTGGGGGTGGTTGGGCCGACCCATCGAATCGAAAGGAGACATTCGTGCATGACCTCGGCCAGGAGGCAGGAGTAAACGGTGCCACCATTCTGGACGATGGTGTTACCCTGTCGTTTAGAGCGCGTATTCCGACAACACCCCCGCTGGATAATTATTACCCCGACGGTGGTTCGGCCAATGTTGCTTGGACGACCAGAGGCTACAACATCCATGACGATGGATATGGCGGCTTCGGCATCAAACAGGGAACGGGCGGCAATGGCGTTATTTGCTTCTCCTTAGCCATGGATGGTGACGAGGGGGATATCTCCGGCAATGGTCTGACTATGAATAAGCGAGTCGGAACCTCACCGAGTGGTGGCGTGGACTCCTATGATAGCGGAGGAGTCGAAAACACGCTGTTGGGCTTTGACCCCACCCAATGGCACGAGTTCTGGATTCACATTGTGGCCGATACTTCCGCCGGCGGCACCCACAAGGTTACCATTTGGATGGACGGAAATACAGGCGCGCCTAATGGTGTCTTCCACGTTACCGCAGGAACCAAAGACGAGTACGACTTCAATGGATATCTTGTTATGAGTCTCGGTCGGACGGCTATAGCTGGTGCACAGGATGTTGACTTTTTTGCCTACAAGCCCGGCCTTCACAATCCGGTTATCGCCTGGCCACCAGAAAAGGCACGCAATCCCAACCCAACTAATCAACAAACAGAAGTGCCGAGAAATGTGGTCCTTAGCTGGAAGCCGGGAATTTATGCGCCGCCGGTCAATGGGCACAAAATCTACCTAAGTGAGAACTTCAACGATGTCAATGACGGTGTCGGCGGCATCACCCAGGATGCCAACAGCTATACTCCGTCTCAACGCCTCAATTTCGGCACGACTTACTACTGGCGCGTCGATGAGGTCAATGGCCCGCCGGATTATACGCTTCACCGAGGTGTGATCTGGCAGTTTACTACTGAGCCGATTGCTCTTCCAATCGAAAATGTAACTGCCACGGCTTCAAGCTCGAATAGCGCAGATATGGGCCCTGAAAAGACTATCAACGGCTCAGGACTGGATGCCGATGACCTTCACTCGAAAGAACCGGCGGATATGTGGCTTAGCAGCGCTGAACCATTAGGGGCCTGGATCGAATTTCAGTTCGACAAGGTTTATAAACTGCACCAGATGTGGGTATGGAACTCTAATCAAATGATTGAGACACTTCTCGGTTTCGGGTTCAAAGAGGTTACAATCGAGTATTCGGTCAACGGCACTGACTATACGGCATTAGGCACTGCTGTTGAATTTGCCCAGGCACCTGGCAGCGCCGGTTATGCTCACAATACGACGGTTAATTTTGTCGGCATGGCAGCAAAGCACGTGCGGCTCAAGGCTAAAAGCAACTGGGGAGGTCTCATGCCCCAATTTGGTCTTAGCGAGGTTCGCTTCTTCTACATACCTGTCTGGGCAAGAGAGCCTAAGCCGGATACGGGAGCGAAAAATGTCTCTATCGGCACAATAGATGCGCCCGCTGATGTTACCCTTGCCTTCAGAGCAGGAAGAGAGGCAGCCAAGCACAACGTGTACTTTAGCGCTGACCAGCAGGCTGTGATAGATGGTACTGCACCTGTTACTACGGTGACACAGGCCAGCTATGGTCCATTGTCCCTCAACTTGGGCAAGACCTACTACTGGCGGGTAGACGAAGTCAATGAAGTAGAGACCCCCGCAACGTGGCAGGGCGACCTCTGGAACTTTACGACACAAGAATATTATGTCGTGGACGATTTCGAGAGCTACAATGACCTCGACACAACTGACCCCGCGAGCAACAGGATATTTAATACGTGGATAGATGGATATGGCACCACGACAAACGGCTCTATCGTGGGTTATGATATTCCTCCTTTCGCCGAGAAAAGTATCGTTCACAGTGGTAAGCAGACAATGCCCTTCTTCTACAACAACACCGCCGGCAAAGCATATTCAGAGGCCGAACGCACTTTTGCCGTTAGGCAGGATTGGACCAAAGCCGGCAGCCAGACTTTGGTGCTTTTCTTCCAGGGCACTGCGGGCAATACCGGGCAGTTATATGTGAAGGTCAACGGCTCCAAAGTTGTCTATGGCGGTGACGCCGCTGACATAGCAGCACCGCAGTGGAAGCAGTGGAATATCGACCTTGTATCGCTTAACGTAAACCTGCAGAATGTTACGAAGCTTGCTGTTGGGATTGACGGCAGCCCCGCAAGCGGTAAATTGTACTTTGACGATATTCGGCTGTATCGTTTGGCTCCGTAACCATAAGCCAACTAAGCGGCAATTGAACACGTGGCTGATATAGCGGATTTGCACGAGTTTGGGGCCTATACCGAATCAATCGGTATAGGCCCACTCCAGACCCCACTTTGGTCTTGAGTCTTGTGTCTTGCATTGAGGACAAAGCCCACCCTGCATCTAAGAAAAAACCTTGCATTGTACGCCCGCTTCGGGCAAACTTTCAACGTATGGGCGCAAGGAGGCTGAATTATGGGCGATAAGCGTTTTTTCTTTGCCGGCGGTGGAACAGGGGGGCATATTTATCCTGCTGTTGCTGTGGCAGAGAGAATAGGCAAACTCGAACCGGCAGCAAGAATACATTTCTTCTGCAGCAACCGTAGTATTGATGCAAAAATCCTTAAGCAGACCGGCTTTAAGTATACCATATTGCCGGCCAAAGGTTTTTCCCTTCGGCCCAGTAAACTAATCGGCTTTTGCAGTTCATTTCTGAAAAGCTACAGAATTGCCAGCGAGGCAATTGCTGACAGTAAGAGCGCTGTTGTGGTAGGAGTCGGCGGCTTTGTTGCAGGCCCGGTTTGTTTGGCAGCGCATAAACACAGAGTACCCATCGCGCTATTGAATGTTGATATTGTGCCGGGCAGGGCAAATAAAATAATAGGGCGTTGGGCAGACGAGATTTTCGTGCAGTTTGAAGATACCAGCCGATATTTTGCACGCAGCGGCGCGAAAATCAATGTTGTCGGCTGTCCGTTGCGAAGCGGCTTTGCAAATCCAGACCCGAATAAAGCGATAGAGCAATTAGGTCTTGGTAAAGGAAAGAAGATTTTGCTTATAACAGGTGCATCGAGCGGCTCGGAAAATATCAACACGGCAGTATGTTCGCTGTTGGAGAAGTTAGATGCTTTTGTGGATTCCTGGCAAATAGTCCACCTCGCGGGGGTCGGTAATTACGAAAAAGTTAAAGGCAGATACGCTAACGCCAAAATCAGTTATAAGGTTTTAGGATATTATGATGATATGCCCGACCTCTTGGCTGCTGCCGATTTGGCTGTCGGCAGAAGCGGGGCGGTCAGCGTGGCAGAATATGCGGCGGCTTCGGTGCCCAGTATCTGTATTCCTTATCCGTATCATAGGGACAGGCATCAGTACGCCAACGCCGGCAAGCTGGCTCAGGCAGGAGCAGCGGTTATTGTAGATGATTTGCCGGATGAAAAACGGTCGCAGCGCCTGTGGGAACAATTAGAAGAGTTGATGGGGGACGAAAAAAAACGACAGCAGATGGCAAAGAGATGCAAGGAAATTGCGAATTTGCAAGCAGACTCAAAGATTGCAGAAAAGCTGTTGAAGATTGGCAGATAGTAAATGAAGGTTCAGAGGAGTATTGCGGATTATAAGCTCGCCGCCGCGAAGCCCGCCTGCCCGCCGATCTTGTCTGCGATATGAAGATACGGGGGCAAAGCTCGTATGGTTTACTACTATCGTAGATGGTAATTGTTAATTGATAACTGGAAACTATTTAACCAATTACCATTTAACCAATTACCATAACAAAAGGTAGGCGGTCTTTGGTGAAGCGGGGCTGGGAACGGCCATGGAGCCGTTCCCATTTTTTTCCGAAATTTCCTTGACAGAACGGTCTTGGTCGAAAATAATGTTTTTTTTATTTTGGTCGAGCTGATTGTGTGAGGATGGGCTGCAGTATTGATGTGGACGCTTTTCAAGAGTATCCACGGACAAAATTAATACATTGGTGAGGGAAAAGGAGAGACATGAATACAGTCGATAAGGAATCCCAAAGCCGGTTTATCAGTTTTTGGGTCCCCAATACACGCCGCGATTTTCTTAAGCGGTCGATGTACCTTGGTGCCGGGGCGATTGCTGCCGGGCCGCTGGGTAAAGCGCTGGCTTTGAGTTCAGCAAAGCCTGGCTCGGGGATGAAATTTGGGCTGGTTACCTACCAGTGGGGCAAGGACTGGGACCTGCCAACGCTGATAGCTAACTGTGAAAAGACCGGGGTGCTTGGTGTTGAGCTGCGAACCGAGCACGCCCACGGTGTCGAATCGAACCTTAACGCCCAACAACGCAGCGAGGTGAAAAACCGCTTTGCCGACAGTTCCGTTACGCTCGTGGGTCTGGGCACTAACTTTTCCTTCCATCACACTGACTCCGCAAAGCTTCGCAATGATATCGAAGGGGCAAAACAGTATATTATACTCTCCCACGATGTCGGCGGCTCCGGTGTGAAGGTCAAGCCGAACGACCTGCCCAAGGATGTGCCGCATGAAAAAACGATAGAACAGATAGGCAAGTCATTGAATGAGCTGGGTCAGTTTGGCGCTGACTACGGCCAGAAGATTCGGCTGGAGGTTCACGGCTCGTGCTCGCCGTTGCCGGTCATAAAAGACATTATGGACGTGGCCAACCATCCCAACGTCGGCGTATGCTGGAACTGCAACCCGCAGGACCTTGAAGGCGAGGGACTCGAATATAACTTTAACCTCGTCAAGGATAGGTTCGGTGATACCGCCCATGTCCGCGAACTGAACATCGAAGGCTATCCTTACCAGGAGCTGATAAACCTGTTTGTGGCGATGGATTACGCCGGCTGGATTCTTCTTGAGGCCCGCACCGAGCCCGACGACCGCATCAAAGCTCTGGCTGAGCAACGGGAAGTCTGGGAAGAAATGCTCGCAAAAGCGCAATCTTCCGGAGCAGGCCAGCCAGAGAGTTCAGGCGTCAAAATCACCGAGCTTACGGACAAGGTAAGGGTCGAAATCAACGGAGAGCTATTTACTGAGTACAACTTCAAAGATGCTGCATTTCCTTATTTTTACCCGGTAATTGGGCCGACTGGAGTTAATGTCACTCGGCATTGGCCTATCAAAGAGGGTCTGGATGCAGGCAACGACAAACTTGACCATCCGCATCACCGTTCCTGGTGGTTTACCCACGGCAGTGTGAATGGCCACGATTTTTGGTCGGGCAAGGAAGACAGAATTGTGCACGATAAATTTCTCATGGTCATTAGCGGCCCGCAGGTCGGCACCATTCAGTCCCAGAATAAATGGGTGGCAGCCAACGGCGAAGTCGTCTGCACTGATACCCGCACACATAAATTTTACAATCGAGCAGATGAACGAATAGCGGACTTCGAGGTTACCATCCATGCTTCGCAAGGCAAGGTGGTTATGGGTGATACCAAAGAAGGCTCGATGGCCATTCGTTTGGCGACGACGATGCAACTCAAAGGCAGTGTCGGAAAAGGACATATTCTCAACAGCGAAGGTCAACGCGATGGCCAGACCTGGGGTAAACGTGCGGACTGGTGCGATTATTACGGCCCCGTCGAAGACCAGATTGTTGGCATAGCAATTTTTGACCATCCACAGAATCCAAAACATCCGACCTGGTGGCACGTTCGTGATTACGGACTGTTTGCAGCCAATCCGTTCGGTGTACATGACTTTGAGAAAAAGCCTGAGGGGACAGGAGATATTACGATACCAGCAGGGGAAAGCTTGACCTTCAAGTATCGATTTTATTTCCATAAAGGTGATACAGAGCAGGCCAAAGTGGCTGAATATTACCGTGAATACGCTGCGGCAAGATAAGCAAGATATATGCCGGACATAAGATTTGTAAGAAATATTAGGAGAAACATTATGAGCAAGCTGAGTCGTAGAGATTTTATGAAAAGTACGATGGCTGCCGGTGCAGCGATGGCGTTATTGAGTCCTAATTCGCGCGTACGCGGTGCCAATGAAAATCTGCGGGTGGCGGTGGTCGGCACTGGAAACCAGGGTAGCGGTCACGTCAAGTACTTCAGCGAGATACAGGGCGTCCGCGTAGTTGCGATTTGCGATGTGGACAGAGACCACGTGGAAAGTAGGGCAGCAGATTTAGAGAAGAAATACGGACAGAAGGTCAAGACGTTTGTTGACGTTCGAAAGCTGCTGGAAGACAAGGACATCGACGCTATTACTTCTGCCACGCCCAACCACTGGCATTCGCTTATAACGATATGGGCGTGCCAGGCGGGCAAAGACGTCTACATGGAAAAGCCCGTGTCTCACAACATCTGGGAAGGCCGAAAGTCGGTCGAGGCGGCACGCAAGTATAATCGCATTGTCCAGACCGGCACGCAGAAACGCTCTTCCGAGGCCCATCCGGCTGCGTTTGAGTGGATGCGTAAGGGCAACCTTGGCGCCATCAAGTGGGTTCGCTCTCTGTGCTACAAGGCTCGCTACGAAGGCACCAACGGCTTTGTGGAGGGAACCAACGGACCAAATCCGGTGCCGGCAAGCGTGGACTATAATCTATGGTGTGGGCCGGCCGACATGGAGCCGCTGCGGCGAAAGGAGCTACACTACCATTGGCACTGGGTCTGGAACACCGGCAATGGCGACCTCGGCAACCAGGGCATTCACGAGATGGACCTCGGCCGTTGGATGCTGGGCGATCCGAAGCTGGCGCCGCGCGTCATGAGCTTCGGCGGCAGATTCAGAGTGAACGATGCCGGCGAAACGGCCAACACACAGATTGTGTTCTTCGATTACAAACCCGTACCGCTAATCTTTGAGGTTCGCGGCCTGCCTCGCAAAAAAGACGACAAGGCAATGGACGGCTGGCGCCGCACCGGTACCAACGTCGGTATCATCGTGCAGTGCGAAAATGGCTATTGGGCCGCAGGCGACGGTGGCGGCTATGTCTGGGACAACGACGATAAGCGAACCGACCAGCAATTCATCGGTGGCGGCGGAGGCGGCCATCATCAGAATTTCATCGACGCCGTACGCAACCACAAGGCAAGTGACCTCAACGCCGACATCGAGAAAGGCCATCTCTCCAGCTCGCTGTGCCACATGGGCAACGTTTCTTACCGGCTGGGTAGGAAAATGTCCGTTAGCGAGGCCCGAAGCTGCATCGATAATGAGTATGTGTTGGACTCGTTCGACAGGATGCTCGAGCATCTGAAGGTTAACGAGGTGGACTTAGAGAAAGAGCTGATCACCATGGGGCCGATGCTGACGATGGACCCGGAGAAAGAGATATTCGTCGGCGAATATAGCGAAATGGCGAACATGTATTTGAAGCGCAACTACCGCGAGCCATTTGTGGTTCCGGAAAAGGTCTGATGAAGTTTGCATTATGCAATGAAATGTTCCAAGCCCGGCCGATGGCCGAGGTTTGCTCGATTGCCAGCAGATTAGGGTATGATGGGATTGAGATAGCGCCCTTTACCTTAGCGGCGTCGGCGGAAGACGTTAGTGCAATGCAGCGGAAGGAAATTCGGCAGGTTACTGCTGATAACGGTCTGCAGGTCGTTGGGCTCCACTGGCTCTTTGCAGGGCCTACCGGTCTGCATATGACGACCACGGACGGTAAAATCTGGGGCAGGACAAGGGATTACTTGTCCTGCCTTCTTGATTTATGCAGCGACTTGGGCGGTAAAGTGTTGGTCCTCGGCTCGCCGAAGCAGCGAAGTTTAGTGGCCGGACAAACCAAAGAAGGGGCCTGGAAAAGGGCTGTTGAATTGCTCAGCAGTGTTCTGGATAAGGCCGGTAAGCTCAGTTTGACTATCTGTCTTGAGCCGCTGTCGCCTGTAGAGACCGATTTTATCAACACAGTCGCTGAAGGGATAAAAATGGTGCGTCAAATCAATCATCCAAACCTCAAGATTCATCTCGACGTCAAGGCGATGTGTTCAGAGCCGACGCCGGTGCCTGATATTATCCGTTCGGTCCGCGCACGGGACATTGGTCATTTTCATGTAAACGACCCCAATCTTTACGGCCCCGGAATGGGAGATGTGGACTATGGTCCCATTGCAGAGGCGATAAAGGACATCGGCTGGGACAAATGGCTTAGCGTGGAAGTGTTCAAGTACGACCCGGACCCGGAGACTATCGCCCGCAAGAGCATCGAGTATCTGCGGTCGTATTTTTAGGGTGGTGGGGCAAGACCCACCCTGCCACTAACCGAGGACTCGCCAGGCTGGTGGTATTAGCTCCGGGACGAGCCAATCGCTTTTGCAGCGATGGCACTTAGCCATATCCGGCCTTCGTGGCATGCCGCAATTCTGGCAGGTTACCAGAGTTATCTTCGGCCGAGTAAGTCTATAAGTAATATAGGCGGTCAAGCCAAAGGCAAGCGTTCCGATTATCCAGTAGAATCTTGCATTTTCGCAAAGCCCAATAACCTTAGCATCTTCACTAACCCGGCAGGCAAGCCATATTGCCAATATTATCGACGACAATATCAACCACAGAGCTGACATGAATCTTTCTGCAAAGTTTTCGCTATCATCTCTGCCTTGCATTGCTACAAATGAATTGGGCAGGATAAATAATGCCCTGTGACCGGAAGCAGCTTCAAAGCTATCTGCTGTGAAATAAGAACCAAGAGACAAAAGCGGCGGGTGAAGATTTTCCGCCAGATATTTGCCTATGGTAAGCGCGGGCGACCAGGGGGCCCCAAAGAAAAATGCCTTGCTGGATTCAACATACGTCGTACGAACGCCTTCTTGTTTTGGAAGCCTGCTGTATTCTGTTTTGATGACTTTTCCATTTTCATCGAAGACGGCCAGGGCCAAAGCAGTTCCATCACGAGAGACGCTGGCTGCGAACATGCCTAAGTATTTTCTCTCAACTCTGGCCGGCGAGCGCTTAAGAGCATAAGATAGGTCGCCAAAAGTTACCCTGACCTCTTCAGGATTCTCGAAGAAGTATGTTGTCAAGGACAGCGGCCAAACCTCGTAGCCTAACAAATCTTTTGGTTTTCCAGAACCTTTTGAGCCAAAGTACGTCTCTGGGGCAAGCAGACGACCTGCGGTTCCAGGAAACTCCGGGGTGTCTGTGACAAATTCGAGGGTTTCTTTATCGAGCAAATCAATCCTGCCATTTTCGTCAAGGACAAGTAGATATGGCCCTGCATAATAATTGTAATCCGGTATTATTGGTCTAAATTCAGTCCGCAATTTTGTTTTGTTTGGGTCCTCAACAGGAACCTTAATGTGAGGAGGTGACCAGCTCAAGTATCTCAACAAAGAGTTGTTTTTAGTCAATTGACCTATCTGAATTGGTTCGTGGCGACGGTAATCTTTGACGAGCGTGGGGCCTTTGATTACTGTCCTTTGATTAAAATCAATCTTGAAAAAGCATCGCAGCTTTTTGTCATATAATATTAGCTCACGTAATTCTTCCGGTATCCTATCGACCCTTCTGCGGTCAATAATAGGGTCTATAAATCGGCCGAGGGTCTTGCCCGGAGTTTCCGAAACTCCTTCCGGACCTATATAGATTTGTACATCCTTGCCCCTTTTAGTTTTGTCAGGCATTACTTGTATGTCAAGATATTGGTGAACAATTTGGCCAAGCTTTTTGTCAAAATACATCCAAGTTGCCTCGGATTTGAAGAAATAAACATTTGAGCAGCGTCCTCCCGGGAACCTCGCTATAAAATAATCGAAAATTCCAAGGTATGGAGGGCGTTTGGAGTGTATATTTGCGGATACTCTGGAGTGACTAACGACATTAGCGTCATTTTCGAACTCAGCCGGTACCAGGCCGGAAGGTCTTATAGAAACGCTTCTTGCATCAACGGGCATATTAACAGAAAGAGATGTCTGGCAAATAAATCGAAACCAGAACAACGGTATCGACAATAATGTCAGAACAACAAAGCCGGTTGCGAAAACTTTAACCGGATAGTTTAAGGCCAGGCCTTTTGTTAGAGTCTTCATAATTGTATTCCTAAAGTGATGTTTTCATAAACGTATGCCAGGTACGAATTAGAGAAGCGACAATAAACAGCACAAGTATAACTACGATATGCACGCCAAAACCTTTGATGAGAATCAGCGAGACAAGGATACAGGGTAAGAAAATCGCGCCTAATGAGGGCGTAAGCGCATTTGAGTTCCAGCCGATTTGTAAACCAATGCAATAGCATGCAACAGCCATTAGAAACACTACTACGGATATCTCGAAAACCATACCGGGATACATCGGGATAGGAGGAGTAAAAAGTCGCACTAAAATACCGGCTGCGATAGTTAGAGGTACCAACAAAATTAGAATTGCCAGAATTCCCGTGATAATCCTGGCCAGCAATATCCGGTTTCTGCTTACCGCCAGAGTCGATAAAAGTGCGGAGATTTTTCTGGTCCTGTCTAAATACATCTGGGTTGCGCCCATGGCACAGATGCCAAATATGACAATAGTAACAGCCGGAACTCCAAGGAGTATTGAAAACACCGGCGGGCCATGCCGAGGTTGGTATCGGTGTATCACAGAAATCGACATGATGATAAAGACCGCCGAGAAAGCAGCCGCTCCGATGAAATATGCTATATGGTCTTCAATTTCTCTTTTAATTAGTGCAAACATTTTAGGTCTCCTGTTCTTCTGCCGGTAATGGAATGGGATTCGGCTTGGTGCATTCTATAAATATGTCCTCAAGGCTCATCGGAATTTCGGTGCAGCTTGAGGGCTTAAAAGTATCGAGAATAGCTTGTTTCTGCTGGTTCCAGTTGGCGACGGTTATCACCATCTCACGGCCATGGTTTTGTTGATTTATAATCTCTTTAAGATGGAGATTCGCCGGTGCTGATTCGGGGAAGATTACGCGCAATTTTTTAACTCGCTCTTTAAGCTCTTCAAGCGGACAATCCACGACGAGCTTGCCGGCAGCAAGTATGCCTATACGGTCGGCGATTCGCTCGACGTCGCCGAGGATATGGGAGCAAAACAAAATTGTTCGTCCCTGCTGGGCAATGAGTTCGATGGCAAGCTCAAGGAAGTGCCGGCGTACAACGGTATCCATTCCCAGCGTAGGGTCGTCAAGAATAAGCAGCTCAGGGTCTATGGCCATAGCCAGCGACAGATTTAATTGCGCCCGCATTCCGATTGAAAGCTCTTTTACCCTGCGGTCCGTAGGCAAACGGAATGTTTCTATCAGATGGTTAAAAAACCCGTCGTTCCACTGCAAAGAAAGGTCCTTGCAGAGCTTAATAAGCCGCCCGACTCTGTAGTTCTGAATAAGGTTGTGGCCTTCGGCTACGTAACCGATTCGACCGTGGACTTTTGCGGAAAGCTCGGTTGATTCAGTGTCCAAAAGGAAAGTCTGTCCTCGCGTTGGCGGCTCAAGGCCCAGGAGAATCCGAATAATCGTGGTCTTGCCGGAGCCGTTTCGTCCTAACAGGCCGTAGATGCAGCCTCGCGGAACGTTTAGATTGATGCCATCCAGAACGCACCGGCCGTCAAAATATTTGACAAGATTTTCCACTTTAATAACGTTCTCATCCATTCGGTCACCCTTTCTTAGAAGGCAAATTGAATTTGACAACTGCGTTATTGAACCACTCCAACAGCGTTTGACTATCAATTTGCATATGATATGCTTCAACCGCGATTCGCTCGAGTTCCTCGGAAATGAGTTTTTTCCTGACCGACCTGCTCAAATTACTGTCAAGATTCGCGACAAAAGCTCCGGCACCGGCCTTGGTAACAATGATGCCCTCCTGCTCTAATTGTCGATAGGCCTTGGCTATTGTGTTGGGATTTATGGCAAGCTGTATGGCCAGTTGCCTTACGGTGGGCAGCTTTTCATTTTTGATGAGCCTGCCTGAGGCAATGTCACGCTTGATTTGGTCTGTTATCTGCTGGTAAACGGGCCTGTCCGATGCGTTATCTATACGAAATTGCATAACTTTACCTTAACATTTGTACTATTTCAACTATTACAAATATAACATAAATTTGCTCTTTGTCAAGCACCATTAAGAAAAAAAACAAAAAATTTTAAAAAATTTTGCGTGATTAGCAAATCCGGCATAAAGATGGAATTCTGATGTCATATCAAGGTTTTACCAGCCTTTTTGGGTGTTGAAATACGAAAGAATTTTGGTTATTATACAGGCTAAGTATGGCCTGCAACATAACGTAAGTTGGGCATGGTTAAGGGAAGATTTGTACTTTCGGACGGTCTGTAAAATAGAGGTTAATAGATGAGTAATAAATTCAAATCCCGTAAAAGTTGGCGCCAAAAGTTGGAAAATCCTCCCAAGGGTTTGCCTAAGGTGGTTAATGGTCCTGCTAAATGGGAAAAAAGGTTCGGGGGCAGAAGAGTGCTTGTGCCGACGCCTCTTCTTGTTGATGCATTAATACGTAAAGTTGGAAAAAGAAAACTTATCACCGTAACACAAATCAGGCAGCAGCTTGCAAAAGAGTTTAAGGCTGATTCGACCTGTCCGCTCACGACAGGTATTTTTATTCGAATTGCCGCTGAAACAGCAGAAGAAGATTTGCGAATGGGCAAAAAGCGTATAACGCCTTACTGGCGAATTGTTAATGCAGACGGCAGTTTGAATCCTAAGTTTCCCGGAGGTGTTAAAGCACAAGCTGCACTTTTGAAACAAGAGGGTCATAAGATTATCGCTGGCAAGGGCAAGAAACCGCCAAAAGTGAAGGATTTTGAAAAAGTCTTGGTGTGAATAACAAGCACAAAGAGCTTGTTTGGAAAGGTAAGCAGCAAAAAGAACGCGGGAGTCAGGTGGTTGGTGGCATTACCGGTGGGCCGATTAGAACACGCTCAAGTACCTTTATTCTTCTCCTGGCTTCTTCAGAAAGTCTTCAAGGTCGAAGATTCTCGGTCCGCAAGTTGGGCAGTCCTCGTCTTTTGTCGGCGTTTGAGACATAAAAAGAGTTTGTCCTGCATAAAAACCGCTGCAGGGAATTTGCAGTCTCTCGGCGCCTTTTATATTCACAACAAACACATCCGTGAAGACGCTTGCTTTGCCTTTGGCAGCCGGCGGTGTTATCTTCAGCTCAAGCCCATAACCATTGACGAGCTTTTCTTGACCTAAAACTTCTATAGTGCCTTTTTTGGATGACACTGATTCTATCTCGAAATTCTCTTGATAGTTGTTGAGTATCTGGACTTTCCTTACTACCGGAGCCTCCGGCGTGGCCTCGTGAACCATAATCGACCGCGGATTAACCTGGAATCTCGGCAGCATACTAAAGAGGATGGTGACTGTATTGTATTGTGGATGAGTTATGTCAATCTCGATACGCCCTTGTCCAACCTTTTTCAGTTTCTCCACGTCAACCTTCGGCTGAAGAACAAAATTCGTCGCTTTTATGGAAGGATTATAGTCAGCGGTTATGCAGCCGGCGGTTGACCTGATACGACTTATTGAAAAAGGCTGGTTGTCAAGACTGACAAGCGTAATCTCCGGACAGCCGGCATTTTTCTCCTTGAGGGAAAGGTCCAATTTTTTCGGCCTATATTCGACGTTCGCTATAATGCTGGCCTTTATGGTCAGTGCAACCTTAGGCCTTGTCTCGTCGTTGCTGTATACGAACAATTGTTTTGTTGCCTCGCCAATTTGTTTTTCCGAATAGTACTCTACTTTCAATGTTCCGCTTTCACCCGGTGCATATTCCGTTTTCGCTAATGTAAATGGTGTGCAGCCGCACGTTTTGTCGATTTCTGTTATTTTCAGAATGCCGTTTCCGCTGTTGGTAAAATTAAACTCGCAGAGATTTCTCGTCTCCGGGCCGATTCTTCCGAAATCGTGAATCACCTTTTCAAACGAAATTCTTGGCGTTGCTCTGTAGGAAACCGGCGTCATTATCGCCTGGGTTTGCTGCTTGAACCAGTCTGGGTTATGCCCTCGCGGCGCCATAGCCTGCTCTTCACAGCCGGCCTGTGAGAGTAGACCGCAGCCGCCAACGAAAAAAGCTAACATCAACCAATTCGTCTTCATACCCTTATTTCCGAATCAGATTGTAATGAAACTTTTAGCTAATGCACAAGAACGTTTAGCTTGACTAAAGGAGCACCCTCAAACCATAATTTTGCAGATACACTCTGCCCCCTCACATTGCCGCATTTTGTATAAATAATTATACTCGAATTGGCTGCCTAAGTCAAGCTCTTTTGCGAATTTCTTGTGGTTTTTTGTAGATAATCAATAAATCTTGCTGCGGAAGACTTTACAGGATGCCGAAGGTAAATCTACAGCCGCTGTTGAAATTAGTGGCAATTGCAGCTAAAATTTTTTTATCGGTTTATTCTTGACGGGTCGGGGTTTTAACCGATAATTAATTATTATCTTTAATTTCAGGTTTGGGTTTAAGATTGAAAGGAGGCTATTATGGCAAGGATAGTTTTTATCGCAGTACTCATTGTTTTATTGAACGTATTGGTTGGCTGCCATCGTGTCGACAGCGGCAGAGGTCAGCTTTTGCCGGCTCGCACGAAGACTTCACTCGGCTCTGCTCCGGTAGTCAATGTGGCCGATGCGCGTGAGACCGACATTGTCGAGCAGACAGCAGTCAATCGGCAAGCATATCGGCAGTCTCTCGAATTGCTTGTAGGATATTACACCAGGACCGGCAATAATATGAAACTTCGGTGGGCTGAGAAGGAATTGGCCGCGCTGAACGCCATTCCGCAATATAACTACATAATTGAGGCCAGCGTCGCCCCATCAAGTTTGAATGCCAGCTCATCGATTCCAGAAGCCGATGAGCTTTATAATGACGCCCTGCAGTTTGAAAACAGAGCCGGGCCGCTACCTTTTATCAAAAATGAAAATCTCTTGCGTTTGGCTCTGGATAAATACAATCAGTTGATAAAGGAATATCCTACCAGTGACAAGATTGATGACGCAGCATACAGGGCCGGTACAATTTATGAACATTTCAAAGACTACTCGATAGCCCTTTTGTACTATAAAAGGGCCTATCAGTGGGACCCTTTGACGGTTCACCCTGCAAGGTTTAGGGCGGCTTATATTCTGGATAAGCACCTGGCCCGCAGAGCCGAGGCGCTGGAGCTTTATAAGGAGGCCATCAGAACTGAAGGCAGGTATGACAAGCTTTTGAGCTGGAAGGAGTTCGCAGAAGAGCGGACGAAAGAGGTTACTGGCACCAAATGAAGGCAAAGAACGACGTTGACAAGAGTTTGAGATAAAGTTTTTTAAGTTACAATCTCGGGCCTGGCTGAATATCAGGCCCGTTTTTTTCATATTAATTTACCGCCGAGAGCGCAGAGATCGCTGAGATGACCGAAAAGGATAGATTGAACCAAATCACGGATAGCATTATCGGCGCTGCCATCAAGGTTCATCGTGCTCTGGGGCCTGGTCTACTGGAGTCTGCCTACGAGGCCTGCCCGGCCTTTGAGCTCTTCATAGGTGTCTTAACTTGAAATTTATTCTCTGCGGACTTTGCGTTCTCTGCGGTAAAAAGGTACGTAAAAAATGTTGCTCGAATTTGAGAAAAAGGTCGCCGACTTTATTAGAGCGAACGAGCTTTTTGTCTCTGCGGCTAAAGTTTTGTTGGCTGTTTCCGGTGGAGCTGACTCGACGGCGCTTCTTTATGCGATGTGGGCGCTAAAGGCTAAAAGTGTTTTTGACGCTGAGCTGTTGTGCGCTCATATAAATCATCAGTTAAGAGGAGCTGAGGCGGATTTGGACGAAGAATTTGTTCTCGCACAAGCAGCCGAGCTAAAGTTAGCCGTAACAACAAAGCGATTGGATGTGCGTGGCTTTGCCGTTCATAATAAACTGTCGATTGAGACAGCCGCCAGGAAATTGCGGATTGAAAGTTTGTTTGCGATTGCAAGGGCCGTCGGCTGTAGAGTGATAGCGACGGCGCATCAAAAAAACGACAATGCCGAGACCGTCCTGCAGCGCCTGCTTCGGGGGACCAGCTTTCGCGGCCTCGGAGGTATTTGGCCGATGCGGGTTTTTGCTGACGATATTCGGTTTGTAAGGCCGCTGTTGTGTGTCAGGCGAGATGAGATTATCGAGTATTTACAAGAGCGAAATCTAAAATGGCGGCAGGACCATACCAATGTCGATTGTTCGTACAGGCGAAACTACATTCGGCATCGGCTGCTCCCGGCGTTACAGCAGGACTGCACCATTTCGGTTGTCGAGCAATTATCTGAGCTGGCCGGCTCAGCCCGCAGGTTTTATGGCCTGGTTTACCGTCTTGCAGATAAGGTATGGCCGGAACTGGCCGATTGCGCCGGTGAAAAGATAACGCTGGATTTGAAAATGTTCTCCGCTCAATCGCTGCCGGTAAGGGTTGAGCTTATTCGGCGGAGTTTAACCACCATCGGCAGTGGCGAGAGAGATTTAACGCAGCGCCACTATGAAATGATACTGCAATTGGCGGAGCAAAATGTCAGCGGCACTCGTCTCGGCGAAGGCCCGAGCCGTAGCCGGAGGAAAGTAGAATTGCCGCGTGCGTTTATGGTCTGGCGGGAATACGGAAGATTGATTTTTACCCGAACACAGAAGTCAGTGGTCAGAAGTCAGAAATCAGAAGTCAGAAGACAGAAGACAGAAGTCGGGAACCTTTCTTCTGTTGTCCTAAAGGTTCCGGGCCAGACGAAGTTCGGCAGGTATTTGATAGAGGCAGTTATACTCGATGCTGGAGACTTGATGACTTCGGCCAGTCTGGATGCTCGATACTGGATACTCGATACTCGCAGGACAATGGACGAGCATCGAGCATCGAGCATCGAGAATCGAGAATCCAGAATCCAGTATATTGAAAGGTTTGATTTGGGTAAGATTAAGCTGCCTTTAATTGTTCGTTTTCGCAGCGCTGGCGACAGGTTTATCCCTTTGGGTCTGCGTTCAGAGAAAAAAGTGGGCAAATTCCTGACTGCTGCGCAAGTGCCGCAGCAAATACGGCAGAAAGTCCTTATTATTGCCGACAGCGAAAAGATAATTTGGGTTTGGCCGATTCGAATAAGTGAGCAAGCCAGACTTACAGGCGAGACCCAAAAAATCCTCCAGTTGCAAATACAAGAAGCCGCTCAATAAGCCGCATTTCCTCGGCGGGCGGTCGTCCGGTGCGATTCGGCAGAATAACTACAAGCTCATAGAGTTCTTCGATGACGGTCATGTTGAACTCTACAACCTCGCGGACGATATAGGAGAAAAACACAACCTTTATGGCAAGTTGCCCGAAAAGGCGGCTGAACTACAAAAGCGCTTAGCAAAATGGCGGACAGAGGTCGGGGCAAAGCTACCAGCAGGATAAAAAAATTCCTTTGTTACTAATCGTGGTTCGTGGCTCGATTCACGATTCACAATACACGATTCACGATTCACAATACACGGTTTTCATCTGGGCAGACCCTCCGGCGTGACATCCTCGACTCGCAAATCACCATAGATGACTCGATAAGTTTGTGAATCCGTCGGCCGATACCAGAATATTGCTTTGTCGGCATCGCCAAGTTTTACACCTTTTCCAGCGTAGTGCCAATCGCCGCCACGAGTTTCCAGCGTCTGATGGAACAGCATCCCGCGCGCAACTCTCATCGCCATTTCCGTTCCTTCTTCTTCAGAGATGTTCATTTGTTGAAGTTTTCCTGCAAGCACGGGCATCTGTTTCATGGTAATTTCGCTGCCGACAGTCTCGGGGAATGTGCCATCCAGCAGGACTTCGGCCCAAACACGCAGGCCTTCGATAAAGTCATTCTCGGTGGCATTTGAGAGGTCGAATGTCGTCTCCTTCAACTGATATCCGTCCGGCACGTCCATGCTCACAAGCGCGTCGTCTACTTGCACATCGAACTTGAAGTTTTTCATAATCGCAGACATCTGCCCGATTTTAAGCTCTATCCGTATCGGATGACCCGTTTTAGGTTCGGCCCAGATCTTTACCTCTTCGTTTTGACTTCTGCCTACGAATCCAATCGCCTTTTGTCCTTCAATCACTTGTTCTCCGATTTTTTCAACCCGACCGTCCTGCACCTGCCTGATGACCTGGCGAAGGAACTCGACATAATTCTTTGTTCCTTCTTGAACTGTGCCCTGTATATCAACATAGGACGCCGTTTTTCCTTCGTTCTCAAGCACAAGCATTTTTCCACTATCCGTATCAAGAACTTGGACCATATTTGGCATGTTCGACATCGTCCTTCTGATTCGTGAACCAACTACAATCTCGTGCATGACCGGGTTTGTTTCATCGCAGCCTATAATCAGGTCGAGGATTACAGTCTTGGCATTGAGGATAGGTTCGACGACCTTGGCAAAGGTTACAGTGCCTGAACCAAATTGATGTATACCTATCAGCACTGCGATAATTATTACCGCCGCCGCGGCCATTCTTATAATTGGACTTTTCATAATCAATTTCCTTAATTGAAGGCTTTTACTGACTTTGGCAGCAGCTTTGAGCCTTACGTTTTGTTCTCGAAAAATTCGGTCTAAAACCTCATCTTCGAGGTTGCTTTGGGCCAGGACCTTGCCGTTGTCAACCAGACGTTCTCGAAGATTTATTAGCTCCTTTACTTCGTCCTGGCAAGGCTGGCAATCCTTCAGGTGTTCTGCGACTGACTGTTTTTGGGGTTCCTCTAACAGTCCTTCAAGATAGGCAACCAGGATTTCTTTACATTCTGCACAATTCATTTTCACACCTCATAAAATTCTTTTTGCTCTTGCCGCTCTAAGGATTTTCGCAGCCTGACATACGCCCGTGATAAAGTTTTTGTTACCGTACCCAAGGGAATATCGAGTCGCTCAGCTATCTGATTGCAGGAGTGATTGCCGTAATATCGCAGCAGGACGATTTTTCTGTAATCTGGAGGCAGCTCAGCAACGGCTGCTTCGAGAGAATAATCCTGCGAGCCCGACGAAGTCGGGTCTGATCCTGTCCAGGCCTTCCCCTTGGGGGGACTGACAGCCCGCCTGCCCAGAGTAAGGTACGGCGGGCAGGCTTCCTGCGAGAATGAGCGGATGGCTTGCTGTTGCCGGCGTATCTGTTCTTTTCTCCGGTGTTCTTTTGCGACCCGGTCGGCGATACCGAGAAGCCAGGAAAAGAACGACTCCGGCTTTTGTAGCTTGTTCATATTGAAGTAGGCTCGCACAAGGGATTCTTGGGCGGCTTCTTCGGCACTATCCTTGTTGCCTAATTTTCCAGCCAGATGGGCTAACAGAACCGCCTGATAGCGCCGTACAATATAGCGGAAGTCGTCCGGATGGCCATCCAAGCAACGCTCAATGTAGTATGTATCAGTTTCGGTCATATCAACACCTCGAATATTCTCTCAGGATTCCGCCTCCGCTTGGGGACGCCTTACGGCGGTTAGGCGACCCTTACGGGAGCGTTCTCATTATATAGTGCAGGATTAGCCGGTTTTGCGACAAAAAAATCAAAAAATGATAAGGGAAAATTACGATGTCAATCTACTTTGTAGAATAGAGTGGAAATTGTCATTTCGAGCGAGCCGTAGGTGAGTCGAGAAATCTATTTTTGAGCAGATTTCTCCGCTTCGGTCGAAATGACATAAGTCTTTTCTACAAAGCAATATCAATCCTGAAAAACACATAAAAAGGTCTGGCGAAGTGCTTTTTCGCATCGGAATGGCAGGCAGCTAAACTGATTTTGAATAAATCCTTGACAGTGTGGTAGGGAATAAATAAAGTATCTCTTTTGCTGGATTCCGCCGATAGGCGTCCCTTATGGCTTGGCCATCCCTTACGGGACGGGACGTCTCATAAAATTGGTGATTGGTAACTGGTAACTATTTAACCAATTATCATTTAACCAATTACCATCGGAATACGGCGGGATTGAATCAAGAAAAAATCGCATTTACAGTATCAAAAATAAGGAGAATCACAAATGGCAACAAAGGTCGCAATTAACGGGTTCGGCCGCATCGGCAGAGCCGTAACAAGAATCATTATGCAGAGAAAAGGCGATTTAGAGCTGGTCGCTATCAATGACCTCACGGATGCTAAAAGCCTGGCGCACCTGTTCAAATACGACACCGTCGAAGGCAAATGGAGTGGCACGGTTGAGGCCAAGGACGATTCGCTGGTCATTAACGGCAAAACTATCAAAGTTTTAGCGGTCAAGAGTCCATCCGAGCTGCCTTGGAAGGATATGGACGTAAAGATTGTATGCGAATCAACCGGCATATTCACCTCTGCCGAATCGCCGAAGGGTGGTTACGCCGACCATCTCAAGGCAGGCGCCAGCAAGGTGGTGCTGACAGTACCATCGAAAGACGATATCGAGGCGACGATTGTTATGGGCGTCAACGATAAAACGCTGACAAAAAAAATTAAGTGCGTGTCAAATGCAAGCTGCACGACCAACTGTCTTGCCCCGATAGCAAAGGTTCTTAACGATGCGTTCGGCATTGAGAACGGCGTAATGACCACGATTCACGCATATACCAACGACCAGAGGGTTGCCGACCAGATTCACAAAGACCTTCGCCGGGCTCGTGCCGCCGCGGTGAATATCATACCCACCAGCACCGGCGCCGCCAGAGCAATCGGCAGGGTAATCCCGGAGCTTGACGGCAAGTTAGACGGTTTTGCAATCCGTGTGCCTGTGCCGGTCGGTAGTGTTGTCGATTTAGTCGTCAACGTCAAAAAAGATGTTACCGTTGCGGATGTGAATGCTGCGATGAAAAAAGCCGCTGAAGGCCCGATGAAGGAGGTCCTTGTCTATTGTGATGAGCCGATTGTCAGCAGTGACATCATTAACAACCCTGCTTCGAGCATCTTCGATTCTCTGCTGACGATGGTCAAGGGCAGAGTGGTGAAAGTCATCGGTTGGTACGACAATGAATGGGGCTATTCACACCGCACCGTTGACATTATGGAAAGATTGGCAAATCTGTAATATAAATCCGAATATCGAATTTCGAAATTCTCCTCAGGACACCTTGCGATGGTAACAAACTCGAAATTCGAATTCTAAATGATTAAAACGTTTTTCAATTTGTTTTGAATTTTGGTACTAACTCATGATATTGGTAAAGCTTTATTACGTTTATAAACTTCAACGGCTGATTCCAGCACGCTGCTACGCTGCTCGGCCCAGTCCCAACGTTGAAGATCGCTGACATGAACCGGATACAA